>Ga0194055_10003443_pt1 | contig 12144 bp, 9 predicted proteins | sample SepL449m_MetaG_FD_155482 | JGI IMG/M metagenome (GOLD analysis project Ga0194055, IMG submission 155482) | Anoxic zone freshwater microbial communities from boreal shield lake in IISD Experimental Lakes Area, Ontario, Canada - Sep2016-L442-9m | ecosystem: Environmental > Aquatic > Freshwater >... | reverse complement strand
AGACGACCGGAATAGCCCCCTGCTCAAGGCACTTAAACAAGGCACTCGGGTTGATCGAAACGATTCTGGCGTTTCCAAACACGCCATCGGTTCGAATTCCTGCTTGTCCACCGCGAAACGCCATCGCCGTATGACCAAGCGTCTTAAGGGTGTGAGCAAAAATGACCGAACTCATGATTTCACCACAAGCAATGAGCAAATCGAGTTCCCGCGGATCCGGCTCAACGGTCGGGTCAATCTCCTTCAAAAGATTGATGAACGTGTCGGTTGCATACGGCATTCCTTTTCGTCCAATCGCACTGACAACCACCACCGGCTGAAATCCTTTTTCCTTGGCACTGATGACTCGCATTGCCGAAATCATTCGGGCTTCGGGGGTCGCGACACTGGTGCCGCCAAATTTCATGATGTTAACCTTAGACATTGGCTTCTCCTGCTTCAATTAGTGTCTTGAATCGTTCAGCCTGAGCCGCATCGGTAACAATCAAAATTCGATCGTGCATGTCCGACGCGTGATCAATCGAAATCCCAGTTTCGATAACCCGACGAAGTATTCCCGCGATCATTCCTTCTTCGTCTCGCATGTTCACGGCGTGAACAAGAACAATCCCTCTGCCCGTCGCAAGTTGATTACTAACCCCTTCTTTGGCTAAAGTCGTGCTGATTTGCTCGGTATTTTCAGAAGGCACAATGAACGACATTCCGTTCGGGGTGAGCTTCAAAAAGTCGAGACTAATGCTTGCGTTGGCAACGGCATCCAAAACCCGAAGTCGACTTTTGGAAATTGGTTCGGGAAGGTCAAGCACATGAACTTGAGTTAGACCCGTCCGAACTTCTACGCGACTAATTCCGCGTTGTTTCTCGAAATCGGTTTCGGAGATTTGGTTTGGTGAAAACGAGCTAGGTGAGCCGGACTGTTGTGTCATGCCTTTTGTTCTTTTTTTGCTCGTCTTTGAGCCTAATTAGGATACCAGCTATTCAATTTTATACAGAAATCGAGTTCGCGAAAATGCTTTTACTAGGCTTAGCTTTTTGGAAGCGATAGCTTCCGCAAAAAGAACTCGCCATTTGGTCCGCTGGTCATCCATTCGTTTCGTCCGCTCTTCGCTAGTGTAAGGTATCGGAGTGGAGCCACTCAGGCCCGTCACTCGTTCGAATATCGTTTGCTCTTCCGTATTTCGAATGTATTTATTGGTTACGTAAGCATGCGAAATCCCGAGCTTTTTGAGGTTTGCTACGAACTCATCTGCAGTAGAAACACGTTCATAATCCATCTCGGTCGTATGCCCCGGCCCCGCCCAGAAGTAAGGCTTATTCAAGTAATAGCCAAAGACTTCATCAAAGAGAGCAACCTTCGTTACCGAACTATCGGCATCAATAAATTTGGACAGCGTATAGGTTTCCACGTGCCCAGGCACCGAAGATCCATCTTCAAGCTGATATCCGCCCAGAAACTCGTCCCGTGTGATCGCCCCAATCAGCACCGGAAGCCTTTCCGCCACCAATCCGTTCTTGTCAAATGTAATCCAAAGCGAAGCCACCACCTGCAAAGCAAGACAACCCATCACAAACTTGCCCATTGGCTTCCAGTCTAGAGCCTTAGCAAAGAAATAAAGCATCGGCACGACCAGCGTCAAAATGTATCGGCTCTGTTGACTAAGGGAAAACCAAGCCAGAAGTTGAAGCAAGATCATCAGGGATAGGGCGCGGTCGAATTTGCTGACCAATCCTCGGATGATCCCAATCAAGGCCCCAACAAACACGGCAAAACCAAGAGAGACAAACGCAAATCCGCTACCCGAAGTAGGAGAAGGATTGGTGAAGCGCCCGGGCGATGTAATTAATCCAAGGACACTTTGTCCGAGGTTAAGTGCCCCCGAATAACCAAAAGTCTTCTGCTCATCAGAGTAAATCTGTCCGTTGAACGTATCCCAATTCTTGCCACCAAGAACAGAGTAGAAGAATGGGTAAACCGGGTTGCCCACCAGAATCCAGTTCTTGATGTACCAAAAACTCGAGAGGCCCGCCGCAAGTCCGCCCATCTTGACCGCGCCCAGCTTCTCAGCCTTGTTAATAAGCAGCAAGACAACGAGCGAAGCAATAAAGATCGCTTGTAAACCGGTGTACTTTGATCCCGCTGCAAACGATAAAAGAACGGCGGCAAGGATCAAATCCGACTTCTTTCGCTTCTCGACGTACTGAGCCGCAAATACAAATCCAAACCCGGCAAACAACCCATTCGCAACATCTACATAGGCCGTCCCCGACTCCCACATCACCATCGGGATACTGGCAAATGCGATTGCGCAGAGCCATGCCGAAGTCGCGTTGAACCGATCCTTGATAAAGCCAAAAATCGCAATGGCGCCGTAAACCGTAAACCACCAAGTGAAGGTCTTTGCTGCCGTCTGCCCGCCGAGTAGCTCTCCAATGGTGAACCACGAGTCAACCGCACCTGGGAAGTTACTATGGTGGATGTAGCTTATTGAACCAGCATGTCCTTGCTGAACCCAAAGTTTGGGAACTGCTAGGTGATAGGCAATGGAATCCCAATCCATGGACGTTGAAGGAGTTAAAACCCCGACTAGGGGAACAAGCAAAATTAGACTGATGCTTAGTAAAAGAATGAGGCTCGGCTTTGACTTTTGGACCGATAATAGGTACTTACTCCTATAAAGTAAAACCGCGGGAATAGCACTCGTGGTCAGAAAAGATGCCATTCCACCTCTAACTGTCGTGCCTGGAATCAAGAACAGTATTCCGAAAAGGGTTCCAACCATTCCCATGCCAATCAGGCCAGAAAGTCCAACTTTCAAAGTTGAATCGAATTGCTTTTTAAGTAAGACTAAAATCGCAGCACCGAAAGGTAAAGCTGCAATTGCAAACAAGCTCGCTATCAAGAACTTCAAAAGCTCCACGATTCAAAGTATGCTTCAAAACAGTGCGACACTACTGGAGGATTTACCGAACGTTTTTCAAAAGCTCGTTCTCACGAGAGCTCCAGTTCCGCGTCAATTTCATTGCCAAGATGCTCCAGAACACCGTCTGGTTCGGCTTTTTCCTCGTCGTCCTGTTCGTTGTCTACGCCAATGTCAAAACCATTGCCGGATGGGATCGCCGTGAAGCCCAAATCCTCGGAGCGACGCTCTACATCGTCAGCTCGCTAAACAATCTCCTCGCCGCATCAATCCTCGAAATACCGAATCACGTTCGCCAAGGCACCCTCGACTTCATCGTCACCAAGCCAGTTGACTCCCAATTCTGGATCAGCATGCGAAAGTTCAACTTTGCCGAGATCGGGTCCTTCCTCGGCGGAGTCGTCCTCGTCACAATTTCACTTCTTGGTCTCCATCCAACCGCCATCCAGTTTTTGCTTTATGTTGTGGGCATCGTCTGCGCGGTAATAAACCTCTACGGCTTCCAATTGATGCTCATGACCACCGGAATCTACTTCATCCGGATCGATAACCTCTGGGTGCTAGGCGAAACTCTCACCGGGCTCGGACGCTACCCAATGGATATCTACCCAACCGGTTTGCGATACCTTTTAACTTTCATCCTTCCGGTCGCCTTCTTCGCCTACTTCCCGGCGCTTCAGTTGGTCAGGGAGCCTAGCTTTCGTGTGGCAGGTGAAGCAATTGTCCTTGCAACTATCTTCTTCTTCCTAAGCCGGTTCTGGTGGCGCTACTCAATGAAACATTACTCAAGCGCGAGCAGCTAGAAGTCTCTTCCCGATCCAGACCCGAGCGCGTTTCCAAGTCGGCCTCGACCAAATCCCGAATCAACTGGGATCGACTTCAGACGAATAAAGAATCCAATTTCTCGACCAGACCGAAATCCCGAGCCAAAGTCAGAAACCGTAAACACGGCTTCCGCACAGTGAAGGTCGTAAATAAAATTGTACTGTTGCGAGTCGAACTTCTTCGTGTACCCATTGTAGTTAAGCGCAGTCCCAAACTTCGTCTTTCCAATTTCAATGCCTTCAACAAATGCGCTAACCGACGCCCACTTACTTTGAATCGCATCATATCGAGCGCTAACCGAAGCCACTAACAACGGAGACTGCCAAACCGAATCAAGCCGGACATTGCTCCACTTCGTTCTAAACGTATCGTAAGTCGACAGAGTTCGGAAGCTAAACGCGCTCCCTACTCGATATTCGGACCGCAAACCAACTTGTTGCCAGGCGATTTCACCTTTTCCGCTGCGGACAAAATCATACCCAGTCTGAATTCCAAAGCTTGACTTTGAATTCTTCATGAACGACAGGTCCATAGTGGACATGTCGCTGGTTCCAGTCCGGTCGATGGCTAACGGACTGTAACCAAACGGACGAAGCGACGAATAACGGAAATTGATACCTAGCTTCTTTCCAAGCGAATACGAGGCTCCACTGGCAATTGCGATTCGGTACTGAGCGGTGTCATCCGAGTAGACGTTCTGCTTAAAGCCACCATTAAAGTCCCATTTCCAAGGACCCTTATCTCGGATACTTCGATTGATATTGAAATCAAACATCCCCCGGCTCACCCGCCTTTTGAGAATTGGGTCCAAGTACTCGCCAACGCTGAACTCAGTCCTAAAGGGCAGGGTTTTGAAAGAGTCAGCACCGAAAATCTTGGTTGAATCGGTTCGAAATGAAAGAACAGGAGTCTTGTCCGAACTCGGGAAGAAATTGGTAACTTCACCAATCGGAATAGTTCGCTGGTACTCAAGCGAAAAGACCCCTTTCTTTACATCGCGATTTCCCGAAAGCCGAAGGTCCATGGTCTGTCTAGATGATCCAGTTGATCCGGAAGAAGATCCACTTCGATTGAGGGTCATATCAACAGTTGTGCTAGTCTTGCCCCATTGTCGAGCATCACTTAAAGTAATCGTTTGGTTGGAGTTGTTAAACCCTGAGCTCGACTGCTTTTGTTGATTAAAGGTAAGGGTCGTAAACCGCGGAAACTTGAGCTGGGCTCTTGTGCTCACCAAAGCTGAACTGGGTGCGGTCAAATAATTGTTTTGCTGGATATCGTTGTCCAGCGTAAGCTTGCCCCACTTAAATCGCTGTTCATGCTGGTTATTGATCGTCGTCGTCTTCGAATTTCCGGTCACGCTATAAATCTTCGTAACCCCGTTCATCGAAGCATTTCGATAATAATAATTAGCTCCAATCCCGACTCCGAGTTTTGACATGTAGTCGAGCCGAACTGCGCCGCGGTCTTCTCCTCGCATCGGAAATCCGTAGATGTTTTTGACGTAAAAGCCCTCGTCGGCCGATTGACCTACCTGCGGCAAGTATTTGAAACTGCGTTCACCCAAGGGTATCCACAAGATAGGTATGGTTACGATCGTTTTCCCAAGGACAACGATCTTGACTTTCTTCAAAATAGCTTCTTTACTTGGCTCAATCGTACTGCTTTGCGCATCAAGGTGAAAGTGCGGAACGACAAAATCGCAGGTCGTAAATTGCGTGTCTTTGCCGAAGATTTTCTTGCTGCTGCCAGATGCTTCTTTCCCCGAGAGAAAAGCATCACTCTTCAACTGATTATTCAAAAGGTTTGGCTTAATCTGAGCCTTCCCATAAGTCGCAAAAAAGGTCTTATTCTTGAGGTTGATCGTGACCGATTCCCCAGAAATCGTCTCGTCAACCCCGATGATCCGAACATTTCCCGAACAAGTATAGATTTCCGTACTGGAATCACCTTTGATCGAATCGGCAAGGCAACGAAACCCTCGAGCAAGAATTTCTGCACCGTCGGAAAGTTCAATTTGACTTCCTTTGACCGTGATCTCACCGTAGTGAACCAACTCTAATACTTTCGTGTCATCCGGTTGAGCCGGCATCGGCGAAATTTTGGGCGGGGGCTGTTTCAGTTCAGCCGAAAGGTCTTGTTTGTAGAATAACTTGCCGTCACGCTTCAGCATCCGAAACATGTCCGAAAATCCCGAGACCTGAGCCTGAGTTGCGCCAGCCGCTCCCAAAACAATCGCAATTGCCGCAAATTTCATTCAAGGCTCCGTAATCCGAGTAGTCCGGCAACCATAAAGATTATGTTGGGCAGCCAAGCCGCAAGGGCAGGACTCACATGAGGATCCTTCCCGATAATCTGAGTGGAAATCACCCAAGCATTAAAGTAGAGCATGATCACCACCATGCTAATTACGACTCCAATAAAGCCACCTTGCTTTGCAAATTTGATCGAAAAGATCGGCGACACCAAAGCGAAGATCAGGCACATGATTGGCGTACTGATCTTGTTGTGGTAAGAAATTTGTAATGACCGAGTGTCCTGTCCTAACTTTTCGAGATCCTTAATCTTTTGTCGAGTCGCCTGGATCCCTAAAGTTTCTGGTTCCGGAGCCATCGATAAGTCTCGAATCGCAATCTTTTGGTTGATCTTAAGATATTTAGACTCGATAACATCGTTCGACTTCGAATCGGAATGGAACTTAAATGTCTTGGCGTTTCTAAAGGTCCATAGCCCTTGCCGATAAGTGCCATCAGGCGCAACGATCGCCGTCACTTCACCTGGTTCAGGGCGTTCAATCAGCAAAATATCCTTCAAGACTAGCTTTTCCTCCTTTCCCGGATCCTTGGTGACGGATCCAATATTGACAGTATAAGTCTGCAACTTAAGCTGGACATTGGTAATGAACTGACCAACGCTGGCAAGAATATTGACATTGGTTCTCAGCTCCATGCTTGCCTTCGCACACTGCGGTGCGAGACGATCAGTGATGTAATAATCGAGTCCGCCGATTGCGGCTCCAAATATCGCTACCGGCAAAAGAACCCGCATAATCCGAGCACCCGCACTCCGAAACGCGGTTAACTCAGATTCCCTCGCAAGCCTTGACATGGCTAAAGAAGCCGCTAACGACACTGCAATCGGAAGAGTCTGGATAAGGAAACCAGGCGTCTCCAAAAAGAGAATTTTCAGAATCGCGCTAACCGGCACGTTTCGAGTCAAATCATTCTTCCCAAGCGCCATATAAAAGTTGGCTTGAAACATCACGACGACAATAAGCACCGCCATTAGGAATCCAGGGATCATTTCTCGGTAAACGTACCGATCAAGTCGCTTCATCTATCGATCAAACCTCTGGCTAAATGCCGCAACCACCGAGCCAATTCCAACCCCGATAAGCGCAATGATGCTTGGCACGGCGATGATTGGTTTCGTCTTACCAAGCATTGGAATAGCGATCAGGCAGATAATGATGGTTACCCAAACGGCAATGACTTTTTGCGTCTGAACAACGTGGGACAACGTAAAGACCTGAACTCGGTCCAGGTGAATGTTTCCGAGGCAAATTGGGCATATTAGCGCTCCACACGCCACCATTCTTTTGCATCCAGGACATGGCATCTCCTTTGGCGCATTCGGATTCGCTTTACTCAGCCAAAAGTGATACATTTTATGCTCTTCCCGGAAAAGACTCGGCGCCATCTGCGGCATCGATCTACTTGCAATCGCAATCGCAATATCAACCTCACCGCGCTTATAAATGTGCTGAGCTAACCTGAACGCTGCCAAACCATTCTGAGGATTAAGCCGAATTTGTTGGTAGCAAATCTTGATTTGCTCCGCTGCCATCTGCTTGTCATCCCACTTGTCAGCGAGATAGGTTATGATTGGTAACCCAATCAAGAGCATAAAAATTCCCACCAACGAACAATAGTGTAAATACGGGTCTTCTACCAAGCAAATAACGGCAAAAAGGTAGATCGTCGTTGATGCCATCATGAACGCTGTAAAGCACCCAATCTCGCCCATGACCGACCGATTCACCAGATAAATGATGAATGGAGGCAAAATTATGAACACCACGCATGGGAAAAAAGAACCCAAAGGCACGTGAATGTCGGCGAACGGAATCATGTGGACAAATTAAGGACGATAATTATCACCGTTTCGTTCTTCGTCATTCACTACTTCATCAGACAATTGTTCATCACGCTTCTCAGCAGGATCATCGTTCTTTTTGAATCTAAATTTGCTTTCAGTTCCATTGAGAATACGAGAAATATTTGCCCGATGCTTAACGATGACCACGATGTTAAAAATGATCAAAATCGGAATCACCTGGGGCGAGTCTTTCGAGACAAAAATGGACAACGGAATGGTGCTAATTGCCGCAACAATACTTCCAAGCGATACATATCGGCTAGCCGCTGTAACTGGAATCATAACTGCAAGTGCCAAAAGGCCAGTCAATGGGATCGACGAAAGCATCGCTCCGAGCCCAGTCGCGATCCCCTTGCCGCCTTTGAACTTGATCCATGGGCTAAACATGTGACCGACAATCGCAACACAGCCCAAAATGAACGACCATGTCTGACCGTGAATCCCAAACGGAAAGTCTGAAACCACCGCGTGAGCCAAAAGACCAGGAATGATCCCCTTCGCCACATCAAGAAAAAAGACAACAAACCCTAGAAAAGGACCAACTGCTCGAACGACATTGGTCGCCCCAATATTCCCGCTTCCAACCGCGAAAATATCCACGCCTTTTGCCCGACAGATGACCACTCCAAAGGGAATTGAACCTAATAGGAACGCAAAAATAGCTAGCGCAATTAACACTGACCCTATTTATAGCTTATTTCTTGTACGGTCGGCACAGCGGGTCACCGACGACAATGTCTTTCCACTTAACCAAAGGAGTTGCCGCATAAAAACTCTCCGCCAAGTTGAAGCCGTTAAAATAGCGATCAAACAAAATATCTGACTTGCACAAAGCCACCGTGAAAGGTTCGCTAACATAGCCTTTTACTCCGGTAACGCCTTGGTGGATCAAATCCGCGATCAAGCTTTGCCCACCAGTAGTCGGCTCAAACGTCCGACCGCTGGTCGAAACAAAAGTCTCGGCAATCGCTCCCGGAACGAATTTGAGCTCGTGGTACGCCTTTGCGTCGAAGCTTGCGTCATTACTTCCCCAACTACAATATCCCGCCAAGGGCTCTCCACCATTGGTGAAGTTCTGCGTCTTTTCGTAATAGATGTTCAATCCCTTCGCACTAAGCTTGTCGTTTGCCTCGTTCAGACTTAACTCCATTCCCCAGTAGCCAGAACCAGGTCCATATTTAGGTTGAGAGTCAAGAAGAATCGGAGCCTTGCTAGGCTTAGCATTCATCGAATTGTCAATCAATTTATAGCAATCTTCGACGGTATATCCGGTGAGACGATTCACCAGATACATGCCGAACTTTGCGTGCGAAAACGGCTCTTTAGAACCAAAATACGGGTTCTTGCATCGTTTAAGTGCTGCTTCCTCATCCCCTTCCGTGATTCCAAATTTCCCCGGTGTTTGCCCGATCGGCAAAAAGTTGAGCTCCATGGATGCAAGCGTAGCGTCAACCGAATAGCCGCCCTGATCCACCAGCCTCAGCGGCACTCCTTTGGTCATAACGATGAAATCAATGTTCTTGTTTTTGGCCAACGCCGATTTGATCGGAGCTTCAATTTCGGTCTTGTACTTTTCGGGTGAAATATCGTCAGCCGTACTTGTTTTCAAGCTGACTAATTGATCCCGCGAAATCTTTCGTTTCTGCAAATAGTAACTGGCGATCCGAACGCTATTAGCATCCTTTTCGTTCATGACAACTAAAACACGATTGGCATCCCCAACCGATTTAGTGGTTCGAATTCCTTGAAGAGAAACCGGTTCAGAGTTTCCACAAGCCGAAGTCATTGCCAAGATCATCGAAACTAGGGTAGTCATGCTAACGATTGTAATGGGTTTTCGGTGGCTCACTGTTAAGGATTATTGGCATATTACAAAGTATTTGTCTTTAATGTGACAATAATCTTTACAAGATGCGAGTTGCAGTAATCATGGCGGGTGGGTCTGGGGAACGGTTTTGGCCGCTTTCACGGAAGTTACGACCAAAACAATTGCTACGCCTCACTGACCCTAACAAAACTATGTTGCAAGAAGCGGTCGATCGAATTGCGCCTCTTGTCGGACTTGAAAATGTCTACATCGCAACCGCAACCCACCTTGAGGAGCCGATTCGCGCCGCCAAAATCGTCCCTGATCAAAATGTAATTGCTGAGCCAGACAAACGGAACACGCTAGGATGTCTGTGCTGGGTGGCAGCTACTTTTCAGGCAAGAGGATTGACCGATGTTTCGGTCGCAATCTTAACTGCAGACCACACCATCGAAAAACCTGAGTTATTCCGCAGCACCGTGGATCAGGCCCTTTCTCTATCGGAGAATACCGATGGACTCGTTACAATGGGAGTCACTCCAACTCGACCAGAAACTGGTTACGGCTACATTGAAAGTGGAGCATCCGTGAGCGATTCGGTAAAGACTGTGACTCGATACCGTGAGAAGCCTAACCTCGAAACCGCTAAGGAATTCGTAACCAGTGGAAACTTCTATTGGAACAGCGGAATGTTCTTCTGGACGCAAAGTGCATTTTTCAAAGAATTGGGCGACACCCAACCCGATGCAGTTGAACTTATCCACGATATGGCCCTGGCCCTCCAAGCCGAAAACCGAACCGAAGCAGTTGAAAAATTTCGGAGTATTCCAAATATCTCGATCGACTATGCACTGATGGAAAAGGCAAGCCAAGTCTACGTCGTGAAAGCAGAATTCCCGTGGGACGACGTTGGATCCTTTGATTCGCTTTTCCGCACGATGCCGGTTGATGAAAATGGCAATGTCTTGATCGGAAAGATTACGTCCACGGATTGTTCTGGCTGTATCTTTTACAACGACTCTTCCAAGAGCGTGCTAACCGCAGTTGGTCTGAAAAATATGATTATTGTCCAGACCGATGACGTTGTCTTAGCCGCACCTTCTACTGATGCTCAACGAGTGAAAGAACTGGTTGCTCTCATGAAGGATTCTTCTTACCTTTGATAGGAATGAGCGTTACGCCGTCAACTCTAAGGCCAGAATATCGATTGAGAGCCTGAAACGAGACGCCCTTGAGCTCTTTCGGTTTCAGGGCGACTCGGAAGCAAGTCCTGTCTAGTTTTCTCTCTCCAAAAAAAGTGCTCCCCGTTTCTCCGGCGGCCAATAAGTGCAAGCCATATAGTAGCGGAATCTTATCTTGAGTGCCGTCCTTATAGCTGATGGTCATCTCGGAAATCGCTTCGCCCGTTGGCGAAGGAACATCACAAGCTAGTGCCACAGCTAGCTCCTTAGCTGAGCCACTGAGACCAACCTCAAGAAGGTCAGTGTTGGCGCCATTGGTAGCCGAAATTCCCCTTAGTGCAGAGCCTTCTAGTTGCGAAAATTTAACGCCACCACACTCAAATAACTCGCCCCGACCAAAGAGAAGTGCCCGAGATTTAGAGACGGGAGATTGGTGAGGGTTGTACATTTTGCCAAAGACCTGGACCGGATCATAAGGCAACTCTTCAATCTTTTCGAGCCTGCCGCTCCAGCCATAGTCTCCAGCTAAAACCATTGCTGAAAACTGCTTGAGGTTCTTCAACATATTGACCTCGTTACTTTCGTATCCAGCCCAAGTGGTTTGTAACGTTCCCGCCTTTTCAACATCAGCCGCCACGCCAAAACCACGAATATTCTCTGGTCGATACCAACTCGAGGCAATCGGCTGAAAGCCTTCTAGCTTCCACTTCTGCAGGGATTTCAAAAATGGAACATGATTTTGATCGGCTTTGTAGTGCCAATCCGCAATTATGGCGCCTTTCGGGATTGCCTTCCGTCTCATAAACGCATTGTCCTTATCATCGCCATTGGCTGCGTCGATTGCCTCACTAGGAGCAAGTCCTTCATCTCCCCATAGCATCAGATTTGCGTTGTTTCGTTTCGCAACCGAACCTAAATGCGGAAGCATGTTTTGCCACAGCTCAGTCTTCAATGCCGGATTCTTGGTAGGGAATCCCAGCATGTCGACTTCGTCAAGCCCCACATGAATGGTTCGTGGTTTGAGCAACGAAGCCGCTTCATCCCACACTTTTCCGATGAGCTCCTTTGCTCCTGGCTTCCGAGGATCAAGTGTGTATGGAACTTGAGGGTTGATGGCCAGATCCTTGTTCATTCCGTTGGCAAAAAGCCAACCCATGTGCCCAAAGCTCTGGATCAGAGGAATAGGCTCAACCTCAATTCCTCGATACCATTGAAACAACTTCGCCAGGTCCTCCTTTTTCATCGATATCGACGTATG
>Ga0194055_10003442_pt1 | contig 12147 bp, 11 predicted proteins | sample SepL449m_MetaG_FD_155482 | JGI IMG/M metagenome (GOLD analysis project Ga0194055, IMG submission 155482) | Anoxic zone freshwater microbial communities from boreal shield lake in IISD Experimental Lakes Area, Ontario, Canada - Sep2016-L442-9m | ecosystem: Environmental > Aquatic > Freshwater >... | reverse complement strand
AGGCGTTGCGGGGGCCACTGGAATCCGTCCTGAATGGCGTGAAGAGCGTCATTGAGCAGTGCGATCCCGAACTGGTCGCAGATTTGTCGGATACCGGAATGGTCTTGTCAGGGGGGGGGGCAATGCCGCCCGGAATGGACCTGTTCTTTCGTGAGCAACTTGGGATCCCCGTGCGCCTGGCGGCAGACCCCCAGCGGACCGTGATTCGGGGAACTGCGATTTGCGTCGAACACCTTCACGAGTGGAAGGACAGTCTGGAATCGAGTGATGGAAGTTACTAGGCGCTCGCCCACGGCTAAAACCGGATGCTCGTGCGTTCCGGCTGATTGAATCCGAAAATTGAGACGTGATGAATCATCATCCCAACCGCTTTCGTTGTGGTGGTTAAAATCGTGCAGGGAATCTGAATGTCGGCGGCAAGTGGACCCGTAACGTGTGTGCTGATGCTGGCCGGGGTGGGGTTATACTTCGCTCCGGAAACAGTCTCGGCGCGGATTCGTGCGGTTGTCTCAGACATCATCAAGCCGGGACAGGTCGCTGCCACCCAATTGGCGAATCTCGCCAGGGCCGAAACGGCTCACATGGCCACGCGTACAGAACGAAGTCGCCAGCGAGAAATCGAACAACTGCAGAGTCAATTGCTGGAGGAACAAGCCCGAACAGCGGGTTTACAAATTCGATTAGCGCGACTGGCGGACCTCGAAGCCCGTGAAGCGGCCCTGCCCGATGCGGTTCGTTCACTCCCCCGGTTGGCATCGTCGTCGTTGATCGAAGCGACCGTCCTAGGAGATGCAGTCACGGAAAAATGGCGCAAGGGGAAACTGCTGAATCAGGGCGAAGCGGGCGGTGTGCGAGAATCGGAACTGGTCGTAAAAAGCCGTAGGCCACTCGTCGATGCGGGACGCGATGGCAGTGTTTCGCCCGAGGATGACTTGCTGCTGGGTCGCTGCGTGATTGGCAAGATCGAACGCGTGGGACGTTGGACCAGCACATTCCTGCTGGTCAGCGATGCTGGATATCGTGGTCGAGCCCAGTTGATTCATCAGACCGATTCAGGATTTGTTTTCGGAGCAAAAGGAATCCTGGAAGGGCAAGGTGAATCAACATGCCGGCTGAAAGGGATCGCTTCGTCCGACTCAGTCGCGGTGGGCGATTCGGTCTACACACCGACTCGTGACGGGTTTCCTTCCACGCCACTGTATTACGGACGCGTGGTCGAAGCGACACTCGGTCCGAACGATTCGGAATGGTATGTCCGAGTGGAACCGGTCCCTGTTCCAAATGATCTGAAAGACGTGCAGATTCTGAGAACATCGATCAACTCCGACCGATTGTCTCCTGGTTCAAATCCTCCAGAGCCAACGGCAAGAACCCGCGATCCCAAGGATATTTCCCTTTCCAATTACGAAGCTCCAAGTCGGTAGTATCACGACAAATGTCGTCATACGGGTAGTGCATTCTTTCTTGAGTGAGTCTGAAAGTGCTGAGACACGTTGGCATTCTGGTGATGATCTATCTGGGCGTGGTTGCTCATTGCAGCCTCGTTCCTGCAGATGTCATGGGGATGGGCCGACCATTCCTCCCTGCGATCCTGCTGGTCTTCATTGCCGCCGCTTGCCATCCGACATTGGCTATCGTCTGGGCCGGATTCGTGGGGTTTCTTCTCGATGGACTCTCTACGGAACGGCTGGGGATTCAGGTGGGCCTGGCCGCCATGCTGGGACTCGGCCTACAACTGACTCATTCGCTCTGGCGTTCGCGCAGTCTGGTGGCATTGATTGCGATGTCGATGCTGGCCTGTGTTACGTGGCGGGCGCTGTCTCCTATGACGCAAGCCATCCTCGCGGGACGCGTTGCTAATCCGCATTCCATTTTGACCGACGCTGTTCAAGATGCAGCGTGGACGGCCGTTGTCGCCTGTGTACTGATGCTGGGACTCCGATTATTCAGCAACGGTCCGACCGAATCGGTCGTCAAACGTTCGGCACCACGCTGGAGTCCAGCCGTCCGTTGATTTGCCTATGAGGTCTGACGATTCGTTTATGCATAACCGTCCTGCGACATCCTGGCTGGCTGATGAAACCGTTGCCTCGCGCAACTGGGATCCAGACCGCGCCCCTGGATTGCGCCTGACGCTTTTATGGCTGGCGATGCTGATCCCATTGATCGCTGTGGTTATCCGCATGGCTCAACTGCAACTGGTCTTGCAGGAAGGATTCATCAGCGGGTTTGAACAGACGTATGAAACCGAAGAGGAAATCCCGGCCCGGCACGGACGAATTCTCGCAGCCGATGGAAGTATCCTGGCTGGCGAAGATGTGCGTTACGACTTGCAGATCCAGTTTCGCCTGATTCAGGAACCAGCTGACGAGCGATGGTTGCGGACTGAGGCCTTACGGAACCTCGACCGAGTGGAGCGGAAAGATAAGCAGCGTGTTGAACAGGAAAAGCAACGAGTGCTGGAGAGACGCAGTGAATTGTGGGCCACTGTCGCGAAGCTGACAGGAACTGATTCCGCGGTACTCGCCAGGACTCGTACAGACGTTCAGCAGCGACTGACTCGGATGAAGGACGAAGTCGTGCGGCAGCGAGCCAGGCGCCAGCAGGAATCGGAATCGATTTCACAACAAGTCGTTCAGCCCCAAGAAGGACAATCTCCTTCCGCCGTTGGACTCCAGGCAATCTGGAACCGTGTGCGAAAGGAACTGACGGAACCTCCTGCTCGATCGATGGATTCCGAACCACTGGTCGAGGAAATTGGCTTTCATACAATCGTTGCGGGTGTGAATGAAGACGTCAAAGCCGAGATCGAGGCACATCCGGAACGGTATCCGGGCATGCAGATTGCCATGGAGACTCGCCGAATTTATCCGCAAGGAGAATTGGCCTCTCATCTGATCGGCACTCGAACACGGCTGTCTGCTGAAGAACTGAAAAAGCGACGACAGTCCGACCCTGAAACGGACTTGCATATCGGTGATCCGATTGGTCGCAGTGGTCTGGAATTGAAATATGATGAACACTTGCGTGGAACGCGAGGACTCAGGCGGCACATCAAGAATCGTCGCGGTGAAATTGTGGCGAGCGAGACAATTTGCGAACCACAAAATGGCCGCGATCTCGTCCTGACCGTCGACGTAGAGATTCAGCGTCGGACCGAACAACTTCTGGATCAGGCACTTCAGAAAGTCACGTTGCCCGATGTTGTTGATGATGAATCCCATCAGGGAAGAGTTGAGCAACCAACGATCCCTCAAGGAGGATGCATCGTTGCGATCGATGTACACAGCGGTGCGATCCTGGCAGCGGCATCCGCGCCCCGATTTGATTTGAACCTGCTGACAAATCCTGATCGAGATCGCTGGAAAGATCTGATGGAAGATCCTCGCAAGCCGTTGTTCTCGCGTGCGACACAAATGGCACTCGCACCAGGCTCGGTGTTCAAGATCATTTCGGCAGTGGCTGCCGTCGAGAGTGGTAAAGTCAATCCCGACATTCCGATTGTCTGTCGCGGATACCTCGACCGCCCCGATCAACATCGCTGTCTGATTTATCGACATCACAAACTGGGACATGGTGATACGCGACTGGCTGATGCACTCTGCCAGTCGTGCAACGTCTATTTCTTCACGGCGGCGCGACGCATGGGACCAGGGATGCTGGTGGACTGGTCGCGCAAGTTTGGTATCGGCCAACCGACCGGTGTCGACTTGCCATCGGAAGGGAGTGGACATCTGCCGTACCCTGGTGAAGTCATTGGCGGTAATCAGCGTCGCTGGCATCCCGCCGAAACATTGGGGCTGGCGATCGGTCAGGCAGATCTGCTGGTCACACCACTCCAGATGGCTCGTGTCATGGCTGCCGTGGCAAATGGCGGTCAACTGGTGACGCCGCACCTGGCTGCCGAAACCGGTCCAGTCTCTGTCGGGACCGGTCCTTCGTTCCGCCCGGTCTTTTCGCATCCCGAACCTCAGCCGATTGAAGGGCTGCGGCCTGAAACTCTGGCTCACATCCGTGAGGGATTGGACATGGTGGTCAATCACCCCCGGGGAACCGCCTACAAGACGACGCATCTGAAGGAAATTCGGATTGCGGGAAAGACGGGTACTGCGGAATCAGGGGGGGCCGACCATGCCTGGTTCGCGGGCTATGTTCCTGCCGATCAACCCCGAATTGCGTTTGTGGTCGTCCTAGAGCACGGTGGATCGGGCGGCAAGGCGGCTGGGCCAGTTGCCAGGCAACTCGTCAAATGCCTGCTTGACCTGGGCCTGGTTTCTGGTTCGAAGAATCTGGCGGGCGAGTAAGTGACCCGTTGCGTCAGTGAGGCAACGCCACGTTTTTCCTTGCTGCCGATGCGAATGACATACGGAAAGGCGTGGAACGGACCGCGAGTGTACGAATTGTCCGAATTGCGCCGGCGGAACTGGCTCCAGATCTGTTGAAAGCAGCGAATCGATCTTGCCACAACTGCCTTTGTCTGCCAGACTTTGGATACTCGGACGGTTTCATGTCTGGAAGGAAAAATATCAAATGAAGGCCTTCGCCGCAGGACTGTGCCTGATCGTGACTGTTTGTTTGCTGACGAGCCCCGCGCAAGCTCAGGGTGTCGTCTGTCAACTCCCCGAAGACGGGACATGGGTCAAGTTCGAGGGGACGTACGCACAGAGCGAACTGCGCCCCAACGAACAGAATTCGAAAGTCGACATCACCCCCTGGATCGAGCACGTCTGGATCAAGTCGGTCGGCGAAGAGATGGCCGAATACAAGGAAAAGATGACCGCCTGCCGATGGATCGAAATCAAGATCGAACGAGGTCGCGAGAAGGACGGAAAGATCGACACGGGACTGACCGGGACTGAAATCTACAAAGTCCTCGTCCCGGAAACCGCAGTCATCGACGCCAATGTGGATGCGGAAGGTGTTCCCGTCAGCTTTCTGCCGCTGGTGAAAGGGTTCCGGAAACTTGGAAATGGGAATGCCAAACCTTTAACCGAACCTGCGCTGCAGCTTTATCCGCTGGGAATCCTCGTTGGTTATTTCCGCGAACTTCGCAAAGTCGAAGAGAGCGTTGATCCGGAAATCGGCCTGGAAAACGTCAAGGCCGCCAGTCAGTGGCAAGGTCAGGTTACGACGGAACGACCATCCAGCCGGACGGTGATGGAATCGACCATCTGGAAAAGCAAAGAGGTTCCTTTTGGTGTCGCTCGCTGGAGTGCCAAGATCACTCGTGAGATCAAGGACGACCAATCCCCTCGCGAAGACTTCAAGCCATCCAGTGAAGTCGTCATCGAAATGAAAGCACGCGAAACGGGTAAAGGTGGCCCCAACGGCACCAGCGAATTGATGGCTCCCTGAACCATCAGGTTTTCGACCCACTTTAGCACATCAGCCGGAACGCGCTAGCGTCCGATTCAGAACGTATTCGTACGGATGTGTGGCACGCCCAGGCGACCGTCGAATCGAGTTTTTCGACGAATCGCTAGATTCGCGCCTGCGCGGGAATGACTGCGTTCCGCCCTCAGATGAAATCAAAATCGACGAACAAGGGAGCGTATGCGATGACGATTGTGATTATTCGTGGACTCGCCGAAGTCTCGAAGAACGACGAGCCTGTCATTGATTCGGCAGTTCTCGCCACGCTATCAGGGGTACAATACAAAGAGGAACGATTTTCGGACTACCTTTGCGATGACCCCGGACTGGACAAAGGTCTGGTGAAGACGATCAAACGCAGCGGCACTCTGCGATTCGAATACGACGGAAAATCGCGTTGGCTGACGTCGATTGTTGAGTATCAAACCAAGCGATTATTGACTGCGACTGAAATCAGTTCGCTTGTCAATTATACGATGCAACAATGGTCAGACGGGATCGGCGAGAACTTCGCACAGTTCAGCGAAGACGAAATCGGCTTCGCCATCGCATGCATCACAGACGATTCCGATTTGCCGTCGCCCTATCCGCATGTTGAAGTTCGCAATGTCTGATGTTTTTTCGATTCGTGCGTTACGCACGGGTGAAGTACGCAGGTAACCCATGCGGCTTCGAATGCATCTCGCACGGAAGGTGATTGAAACATGGCGGACATCCGATTTCAGTTCGTCGACAACGGTGAATCGATATGTATTGCTGATACTTGCGATCATGTGCAATATTGTCGCTATCGCTCTTCAAGCTGATCGTTCGGTCGAAACTGTGCTCAACCTGCTGGGATTCGGACTCTTTCTTTTCGGGTTGGTTGCCGCACTCTTCGCTTTGGCATCAGTTCGCAAATGCGGTTATCGCAAGATTCTAATTCCCGCGCTGTTCGGGCTTACTCTGAATTCGGCAATCATTGCGGTGTTGGCAAATGCAATTCTGCTGTCAGCGCGACGCACTAATTCTTAGCAGAACCAACAGATCCTTTTCGCGATTCGTCACAAATCATCCGCGGCGCGACGCACTTCCGGTCCGGATTCGGAGCGAGTGCAGTCAGGCTGACGTTGTGTGATGTCTAAGATGGCCCCCAAAACTGGACCGTGAAATAAGGTAGTATTTCCGAGATCCGAAATTGGAGGAGAAAGATGTCCGGTAAGCGTAAGACTCACAGCGTGAGTTTCAAGGCGAAGGTGGCGATCGCGGCGGTGCGAGAACAGGAGGGCGTCCACGGTGCGTCGAGATTGCGATCGTACTTAACGTACCCGCGCAGGTGACTCCGGTTGCCGATCAAAAAGCGACAAGAACTTCCTTTGGCGTTGCGGACAGGCAGCCCAAATACCGGCTTCCGGGGGCCACCCGTCGAATTAGGCGGACGACGCTGTTCTGGGTCATGATCGCGGAATGATCAGAGATTGTCACCGGGGGTTACAGCGGTTGCAGCGCAGCAAACCCCACGGATCAGGTCTGGTGGCCGGGTAGCAGACAATCTATCGTTCGGGCTATGTCATCATTATGCGTCACCGTCGTCGAGCATTTTCGAAATGATATCGGCGACATCAGCTGGTATTAAATCCACTTCCGCGACGAGTGCCAGAACTGCTGGTGACGGGGATGTCACTGCAGCCAAAACGAGATGGGTCGTGTCGATTGTTCGACTGTTTCGCAATTGCGCAACCGCCAGTGCATTCATGATGAGTTCTTTCGCATGTACTGGCTTATCGACAGCTCCTTGCTCGGCGAGCTTGTCCAAGATCGACTCGGTTAACTGCAATTGCGGGATAGCGAGACGGATGCGTTCGTCTCTCTGGATTGCTGCGATGACGATAAACAAACTGTTGATGGCATCGCTCTTGCGGCGGATCGCCAATTGATTCACGTCCATCATCGCGCCACGTGCGCGATTAGTGAAGTGCGAATAGAATGGCGCTGGCGGAATTTCTGAGTGATCCATAACACCATAACTTTGTTAGGAAGATCTTTTTTCTGGAAACGTGCCGTTTCCGTCTATTCGTTTGTCCGCATGTTATCGGAGCGTCCACCTGTTTCGACGATTCCATTTCTTATCAAGAGCAGCCTGTATGGCAGAATTCATTGATCCGTCCGAATTCTGGGTGAGCGAACGCGGCTTGTCAACAACTTCGGATGAAGCGATGAAGAACTGGGGCGCGCCAAAAAGGGGGGCTTCGGTGTGGTCAAGCAATGCTGGTTGCAGTCGTTACTTCAATTCTGCGTCAGACGGCCATGAACAACGGCAAACGGCACTTCGCGCGCCGTCCAACACTGCCAGAACAACAACCCAATCCGCACAAACACAGATCGCCGCCCGGAACTCAAAGTGAGCGTTCTACACTGCTCTGTTGCCTTTTGGCAGTGAATTTGAAACCCTGCCGATATTCCCGATTGTTGTGCTCCGGCACATTTGCAAACCTGATGACCCCTCTCTTCCCTTAACCTTGTGCCGAGGAACATTGTGAAAAAAGTCTGTCTCTGTCTCTGGTTGGCGATCACCTCAACCGCTGTTGCAGCCGAACCGCTCGTGATGAATGTCTGGCCGGGAAAGCCACCCGGTGAAACCAAAGAATTACCTTCGGAGGCCGATCAGACAAAACCTGAAGACAAGCTGATTGCCGGGAGGCGGATCATCAAGCTGGGGAATGTTTCAACACCCCAGATCGCGGTCTACCGGCCTGACCCGGCCAAAGACACGGGGGCATCGGTGGTGATTTGTCCTGGTGGAGGTCACTACATCCTGGCATACGATCTCGAAGGGACGGAGGTCGCCACATGGCTCAACGAAATCGGTGTGACAGCCATCGTATTGAAGTACCGCGTTCCTTTTCGTGACCCAGACAAGCGTTGGATGGCGGCAGTCCAGGATGCTCAACGAGCGATCAGTCTCGTTCGGAGTAAAGCCAGCGAATGGAAACTCGATCCGAAGCGAATCGGACTGCTCGGTTTCTCGGCTGGCGGACAGGTCGCCGGAATGGTTTCGATCTTCGACGAGCAGCGTCAGTATGTTGCAGTCGACGCAGCCGATCAGGTTTCCTGCCGCCCTGATTTCGCAATCCTGATCTATCCCGGTGGCTTTGAAGAGAAAGGACAATTGAAGCAGACCGACATCAAGGTGACGGCAAAGTCGCCACCGATGTTTTTCGTACATGCCTACGATGACGGCGTTTCGGTTCTCAATACGTTGTTGCTGGCATCGGAACTCAAGCGAGTCGGTGTCTCGGCGGAAGTTCACGTTTACGCCACAGGAGGACATGGTTATGGGATGCGACACGTCGACGGTCAACCGGTCACCGATTGGCCAAAACCGTGCGAAGCATGGATGAAATCGATGCGGTTTCTCAAATAGATACCCCTCGAACGGGTCGTTGTAGCCCCGGTTGACCGATGTCGGTCAACCGGACCTCCCCGACGCGTTTTCGCAGACAACATCGTCGAGAGAGAACTGAGGACTTCGAGATCAGTGTGCTGGGCTCACTGGCTTCACACCTTCGCGCAGGGCGTTCAGCCCCTTTTTCAACGCCGACTGATAGATCCACAAATCGCCGCCGTAGGCAACCATCCGGAATCCGGTTTGTAGTTGCGTCAGACCTTCCGGGACACTGGTCACCAACACTGCCGGAATTTTGTTGTAGGTGCGACATGCTGCGAGGACTCGTTGGATCGCGGCCAGTGTGTCGGGATGTTGAGTCTGGCCGGGAATTCCCATAGAACTGGTCAGGTCAAACAGTCCGATCCACAGCACGTCGATCTCTGGAACCGAAGCGATCTTTTCGACGTTTTCCAAACCTTTGACGGTTTCAATCTGGGCGATCAAAAGTCCTTCGGCATTCGCGGAACGGATGACTTCCGGAATCGGGTCATTCCGGTATTCATCATGAGCAATCGTGAAGGCTGCGCCACGTCGGCCGATGGGAGGATACTTGGCGGAATTCACCAGGTGTCGCGCCTGTTCCTCAGATTCCACCATGGGGACCATGATTCCCATCGCCCCGGCATCCAGAACGCGTGCGACGAACTGGTAGTCGCAGGCTGGGATCCGAACAATCGGTACCAGGGCTGGTCGAGGAGTTGTGGCGATCAGCATGCGGATCGTTTCGATGCTCCATCCGGTGTGTTCCATGTCGTAAACGGCAAATTCCGCTCCCGCGACGGAGGCCAGTCGAGCGATACCCGTCGTCGGAAACTCGAACATCATCGTTCCCAGGGACGTTTCCCCAGCCTGCAGTTTCTGCTTCACAGAATTGGTAAACACCAGCCATCTCCATCGAGGTTTGCGGAATATGTGGTCGCGTTGCTGCGAACCAAGAATAGGAAAGGTTCGCTCAAAAGTGAACGCTGGGACTTGGGTCAGTCTGCTTCCTGACGGGCGCGGCTCCTGTGCCCGCGGCTGTCCCCTGGCGACGCTTTCAAGTCTATGGCACCTCGCGCTGCCTGATGTATCATGACTGGTTCCCGAGACGATGTTCGAATACAGTTCGCGCGGGAGTTATAATTTCATTTTCAAAGGTCGTAACGGCGCAGGCTGCTTTCCGCGGCTACGACGTGACAACCAGAATTGATTACGGGTGTTTCGTCACGGCTCAGAATTCGGGTTAGGGCATCAGCCGCTGGCAACCGACGGTGAAAACCGGACGTTGGTGGTTTCCGGCTGATGGGTGAATCCGAAAATGAAGTCGTGATGTCGCACCGGTTCCGAGACTCGCGATTGAAATCAGAATATCTGCAGGAAATCGCGAACGAAACGAGACCCAAGGAACTCGCATGCCTCAATTTGAATCACGGACAGAGTTGAATGCTTCGCCTGACAAAGTCTTCGAATACATTCGGTCTCCAATCAACCTGCAGGCCATCGCGCCTCCTGAGACGCAATTCGTTTATGTTCAGCCGCCCGAATTGATTGAACTCGGCAGTCGTCTGGTCTGCAAAGTCTCGGCGTATGGCATGATCCAGCAAATGTCGTATGAGATTGTCGAACTGGTCTCACCCGAACGTTACCGCGAGAAGATGGTCGAGGGGCCACTGCAGTTGTGGTTGCACGACTATATTGTCGAACCTTCGGCCAACGGGGTCACTCTCGTCAATCGGATCGAATTTGAACCACCGGCCGGAATGATGGGCCTGATCGTCAATTCACGCCGGATCATGGAAGCCCTGGAAGACGGTTTCGATTATCGCGGAAAAGCCTTGAAGAAGGTATTTGGATGACCGACGACCGAACTACGAACGAAGCAGATCAGCGCACACTGATGGCGCTGATGGGCCTCGTCCTTCTGACACTGATGCTGCTGGGACTGGTCGCACTGGTCCTGCCGATGGCATTAGGATTCATCATGGTTGCAGGGGGAATGCTGCTGTTCGGAACGGCTCATTACGTCGTCTGGGGTTGGTGGTTACCTCGCTTTCTGAACCGCCGCGACGAAACCAAACCCGACGGGGCTGAATAATCGACAAGAACTGCAGCGTCGGTTCGTGCCGAGTCGCGACTCTCTGATACGAGAGTGCTAATGTCGTTCCCCAAACGCCGGTCCTGGCAATCGGGTTTTTCAATGTAGGGTGGGATCAGCTCGCTTCGAGCGCCGGCCCACCATAAGAAAGCGTCGAGAATCGATGGTGGGCCGGCGCGGCGAAGCGCCGCTGGTCCCACCCTACATTCTGTCCAGCTTCAAATAGGTGTGGGACCCCAATCGCTGGTCTCACCGGTCGACACCGCCTCTGCCAGAAAGCTATACTACCCGCACCCACTCGCTCTCATTTTGAAGGTCTCACCCATGCAACTTCCCGTAACCTGCGCTGCGTGCGGCCAGTCGTTTCGGGTGGATGCCCGCTATGCCGGACGTCGCGGGAAGTGTCCGAACCCCGATTGTCGTCAAACGTATACGGTTCCTGCCGCAGAATTGGATGACGATCAGGTGTTGCCGGAGCCAGAGGAATCGCCGCCACCGCGCAAGAATTCCGCGAGCCTTTCGTGGGGAGAACGTGCCAAATCCAATCGTAAGACCGTTGCGAAAATTGCCTGGTACCAGCGGATTGATCGCCCGTCCTTCTTCGTCGGGGCTGGTCTTTCCGCCGTCGTTGCTCTGATTGCGTTTGCAGCGTTGGGAATGACCGGTTCCCCCAAACGCAACAGTCAGGCGGCTGAGACTGAGTCTGAAAAGCCTAAGGCGAGTTTCGAGGTTGTCGTGGCGCCTGTGGTCACGAAGTACTGTGGAAAATGCCACGGTGGGGATGAACCCGAAGCGGGAATTGCCTACGCGAAATACCCGAACGAAGCTGCGATGCTGAAGGATCGGAAGACGTGGGAGCGGACGTTCGAAATGATCACGAACGGGACGATGCCCCCGGCAGACAGTCCGCAACCGACGGCTGATGAAAAAAGCAGGCTGCTCGATTTTCTGGAAGGGGCTCTGTACCGGATCGACTGCACGAAGATCTCTGATCCAGGGCGAGTCACGATTCGCCGGCTGAATCGGGCCGAGTACAACAACACGATCCACGATCTTCTGGGGGTGGCCGTGCGGCCAGCCGACGACTTTCCGTCGGATGATGTGGGTTACGGTTTCGACAATATCGGGGATGTCCTTTCGCTCCCCCCCTTGCTCATGGAAAAATACCTCGACGCTGCCGAGAAGATTGCCTCGGCGGCAATCCTTGTGAATGATTCGTCAAAGCCGAAAGTTCGCGAATTTACGCGGGATCAGCTCAGTCGCAGCAAGGCCG
>Ga0194055_10003441_pt1 | contig 12148 bp, 9 predicted proteins | sample SepL449m_MetaG_FD_155482 | JGI IMG/M metagenome (GOLD analysis project Ga0194055, IMG submission 155482) | Anoxic zone freshwater microbial communities from boreal shield lake in IISD Experimental Lakes Area, Ontario, Canada - Sep2016-L442-9m | ecosystem: Environmental > Aquatic > Freshwater >... | reverse complement strand
GATCCGTTTCATCGAGACAAGGACCTCGTTTTCTGGTGGGCGATAGCGCGGGATTTTCGCTACAAAATCGACAACGATTCGCACATCAGCCGCAATGGCCGTGTTTTTGCTTGCAAAAACTGGGTTAAGGTCTAGTTCTGAAATCTCTGGAAAGTCGTTGACCAAGTCGCTGACACTCACGATCAAGTTGGCAAGAGCTTCTCGGTTGACAGGATCTGAGCCGCGAACACCTTTCAGCATTTCTGCTGCTTTGATGCCATCAAGCATGGAGAGGGCATCCGCTTTGGTTGCAGGCGCTAGTCGGAAAGTAATGTCTTTGAGAACTTCAACCAGAACGCCCCCGAGACCAAAAGCGACAAGCTTTCCAAAACTAGGATCGGTGACTGCACCGATGATGACTTCCTGCCCACCTTGGATCATCTGTTGAACTTGTACGCCCAAAATTGTGGCGTCTGCCTTGTATTTTTTGGCATTCTCAATGATGGTCTGGTAAGCCTTTGACGCCTCTTGAGCGTTGGGTATGCCCACAACGACGCCACCAGCCTCTGTTTTATGCAAGATATCCGGAGAGACAATTTTCATCACCACAGGAAACCCCATGGCAATGGCTAACTTTTCAGACTCGGCCGCGCTATTGGCGACTCCTTCTTGGGGGACAGAGATGCCGTAGGCATCACAAACGCGTTTACCCTCAGGCGCAGTCAAAGATTCTCTGCCAGCAAGTTTGACTGCATCCAAAATTGCCCTAACCGTCGCTTTATCGTGACTCATATTGACTCAACTTTATTAATTGTGGTTGTACAAAAATGTAGGAACGAGGGTTATCAGACTAACTAGACAACTTTTTCAGTTCGCAGGGCGGCAATCGCTTCTAACCCATAACCCAACTCGGTCAAAACCTCGTCTGTGTGCTCGCCGAGAAGAGGCGATCGAACCACTTCAGTCAAGCTGTCAGACATTTTGATCGGGTTGCCTACTGTTAAATACTTTCCTCTTTTTGGATGATCAACTTCGACCACTGTTCCAGTCGCCCTTAAGGATTGATCCTCAGCGATCTCCTTCATGGACAAAATGGGGCCGCATGGAATATCAAACTCATTGAGAATCTTCATGGCTTCAAACTTTGTCTTGGTCATGGTCCAAGCTTCAATGCGATCAAAGATCGACTTCAGGCGGGACAGACGTGCTGCTGGCGTTGCATAGTCTGGATGGGTAATCCAGTCTTCTTGACCAATGACCTTGCAAATAGCGCCCCAGACTGGGGCTTGCGTGATGAAGTAAATATAGGCATTGGGGTCGGTTTCCCAACCCTTGCATTTCAAAATCCAGCCTGGTTGGCCGCCGCCTGATGCATTACCCGCACGAGGAACTGCGTCACCGAACTTAGAGTCTGGGAACTGAGGGTATTCTTTCAGTAAGCCAGTACGATCTAGCCGTTGCTGATCTCTCAATTTGACTCTGCATAGGTTAAGAACAGAGTCTTGCATTGCCGCTAACACTTTTTGTCCGCGTCCTGTTGTGTTGCGCTGGTAAAGAGCAGCCACAATTCCCAAGGCAAGATGTAAGCCTGTACCGCTGTCACCGATTTGGGCGCCAGTGACGAGAGGTGGGCCGTCGTCAAAACCTGTGGTTGAGGCAGAACCGCCTGCGCATTGGGCAACGTTTTCATAAACCTTGCAGTCTTCATAAGGGCCTGGGCCAAAACCTTTTACCGAGGCAACGATCATGCGGGGGTTTAATTCTTGAATCCTCTCCCAAGTGAATCCCATTCGATCCAGTGCGCCCGGGGCAAAATTTTCTACCAATACATCACAACTTTTGATCAAGGTATTGAGAACTTCTTTACCTTTAGGATTCTTGGTATCCAAAGTGATAGAGCGTTTGTTATGGTTCAGCATCGTGAAATACAAGCTGTCAGCATCGGGTACATCTCTTAATTGACCACGCGTTGCATCACCCTCACCCGCTTTTTCTACTTTGATAACATCAGCCCCAAACCATGCCAGCAACTGCGTGCAGGTAGGCCCCGATTGAACGTGTGTGAAGTCGAGAATTCGAACCCCGTCTAGCGCTTTGCTCATGCAGTAACTCCTTTTGTAGTTTTGGTTTATTTTTTCTTATTGGCTTGAGGGTTAAGCATCGTTATCCGACCACTTTCAGTTCCTGCAGTCTCGTCTATCACTGCATTGATCAGGGTGGGCTTACCTGAGGCAACAGCCTCTTTTAAAGCAACACTTAGCTCTTGGGAGGTTGTGGCGTGCACACCCGTGCCACCAAATGCTTCAATGATTTTGTCGTAACGGGCATTTTTAACAAACACAGTTGGCGCTACATCGGAACCGCCAGAGGAATTGACATCCGTTCCTCGATATACACCATTGTTGTTAAATACGATGACACAAATGGGAAGGTTGTATCGGCATATGGTTTCCATCTCCATGCCACTGAAACCAAAAGCACTGTCGCCCTCAATGGCGATCACGGGCTTGCCGGTGGTGACGGCTGCAGCTACCGCAAAGCCCATACCGATTCCCATAATGCCCCATGTACCAACATCCAGGCGCTTGCGGGGTTCGTACATATCAACAATGCTTCTTGCAAAATCCAAGGTGTTGGCACCTTCGTTCACAACGATTGCATCGGGTCTAGATTTAACAACATCGCGTATCACAGCCAACGCACTGTGAAAGTTCATAGGCGTCGGCGTCAGCGCAAGCGTTTCCCCCATCTTGCTGAGATTTTTTTCTCTACGCTCTGCAATCGCAGCGGTCCATTCGCTAGGAGGAGGCGCCCAGTTGGTGCCAAGTCCCTTTAACAGAGCGCTCACACAAGAACCGATATCACCTATCACGGGGGCAGCGATGGCGACGTTACTGTCGATTTCTGTGGGAGAGATATCTATCTGAATAAATTTCTTGGGATTGGGTGCGCCCCAAGTCTTACCCTTGCCGTGAGAAAGAAGCCAATTTAGCCGAGCGCCGATGAGCATGACGACATCAGCCTCAGCCAAAACATAAGACCGTGCAGCCGAAGCTGACTGTGAGTGCGTATCAGGCAGAAGGCCCTTGGCCATCGACATGGGCAGATAAGGAATTCCAGTTTTCTCAACCAAGGCGCGGATATCTGCATCCGCTTGCGCATAGGCGGCACCTTTGCCTAGCAGTATCAGCGGACGTTTGGCAGACTTGAGTAAATCTAAAGCGCGTTGCACTGCATCTGCGGCTGGAATTTGGCGAGGTGCAGGGTCGACTACTTTGATCAATGATTGATGTCCAGCCAATGCATCCATCGTTTGGGCAAATAGCTTGGCTGGAAAATCTAAATAAACCCCGCCAGGTCTGCCTGAAACTGCAGAACGGATAGCCCTGGCAATTCCAACACCGATGTCTTGAGCATGCAGGACACGATAGGCCGCCTTGCAAAGCGGTTTTGCGATTGCCAGTTGGTCCATCTCTTCGTAGTCACCTTGCTGGAGGTCGACTATTTCACGTTCGCTCGATCCGCTGATCAATATCATAGGAAAGCAATTAACAGTTGCGTTTGCCAAGGCGGTCAAACCATTTAAAAAGCCTGGCGCAGAAACGGTTAGGCAAATGCCAGGTTTTTGTGTCAAAAATCCAGCCGCAGCAGCAGCGTTTCCGGCGTGTTGCTCGTGACGGAAAGAAATCACACGCATGCCCTCTGCTTGTGCCATTCGAGTCAAGTCAGTGATAGGTATACCTGGCAAACCAAATATGGTGTGGATGTCATTGAGTTTCAGGGCTTCAATGACCAGATGAAAACCGTCAATGGTTGGATTGTTGTTTGATTCCGTCATGCTGGTTTTTTCTTTCAGAGGAATTATACTTTTCTAAACAATTGCCTCATTTTGATGAGAATTGGAAGTAGCAAAAGGGTTAAAGCAAGAATGGTGATCCCTGCTGATAAGCCAGAGTTAAAGAATATCAACAAATCTCCGTCTGACAACAACATGGATTGTCTGAAACTTGACTCAGCCATGTCACCCAGAACTAGGGCTAGTACAAGTGGTGCCACGGGATATTTGAGTTTTTTCATGGCGTAACCTAGTACCCCAAAAATCACCATCAGGCCGATATCAAGTAGGTGATTATGGACAGTGTAGGCGCCTACGGCACAAATCACCACGATGACAGGCGCGATGATCGAGAACGGAATACGAAGAATGGCGGCCCACCAAGGCACCGTGGTGAGAACCACGATCAGTCCAACAATATTACCTAGGTACATAGAGGCAATGAGGCCCCATACAAATTCCTTTTGCTCTGTAAAAAGCAGGGGGCCAGGTTGAAGTCCCCAGATAAGCAATCCTCCCAAAAGAACAGCTGCAGTGGGAGATCCTGGAATACCAAGCGTCAGCATTGGCAGCAAAGCACTTGTGCCAGCTGCATGGGCTGCTGTCTCAGGAGCAACAACGCCTTCAATCTTACCGGTTCCAAACTCATCAGGCGTAGAGGACAGCCTTTTGGCTACGCCATAGCTCATGAAAGAAGCAGGAGTTGCCCCACCCGGCGTGATGCCCATCCAGCAACCAATTAAACATGACCGTAGAGATGTCGCCCAATACTTAGGCAATTCTTTCCATGTCTCTACAACATCACGCAAGCTGATACGGCCGTGTTTCCCTTGAAAAGATAGCCCCTCTTCCATGGTGAGTAATATTTCGCACAAGCCAAAAAGCCCAATCACGGCAATAAGGAAATCAAATCCCTGTAACAAACTCTCCTGCCCATAGGTCATGCGCAAGGTGCCCGTCACACTGTCCATGCCAACAGATGCCAGGGCGAAACCTAGCATCATGGAAAGCAGTGTCTTGATGGGAGGCTCTTTACTCATTCCAACAAAGCTACAAAAGGTTAGCAATTGCACAGCAAAAAATTCGGGCGGGCCAAATTTGAGCGCAAACTTGGCAACGAGTGGCGCTAGGAAGGTCACCATTAGGATGGCGAATAAAGCGCCCACGAAGGATGAAGTGAAGGCCGTTGTTAAGGCATGTGCTGCACGCCCTTTCTGTGCCATCGGGTAACCATCAAAGGTGGTTGCAACGGACCAAGGCTCACCGGGGATATTGAACAAAATGGAGGTAATGGCACCACCAAACAGTGCGCCCCAGTAAATGCAAGACAACATGATGATGCCCGACACAGGCGTCATGCTGAAAGTCAGTGGTAACAAAATAGCCACGCCGTTTGCTCCACCCAGACCCGGTAAAACGCCAATTAGCACTCCGAGCAAAATTCCGATCAGCATAAACCCCAAGTTTTGAAAACTCAGCGCTACAGCAAATCCTTGAAATAAGTTATTGATTGAATCCATTTTTTTAATAGCCAAAAAAAGTTTCTATCGGGCCTTTGGGTAGGGGAAGTAAAAACCAGACATCAAAAAGTAAAAATAAAACGCCAGAAACACAAAGGCCCACCAATCCGGACTTTAGAGGGCTGTATTTACCTTGCCAGACCATAAAAGAAGAAATAAACAAGACCGAAGAGACATAAAAACCAATTAGCACCACACCTAAAACAAAGAAACAGGTAGGAATCAAAATTGTCATGATGAGACGAAGCTGTGTAAAGGTCACGAAAGGTTCATCGTTTTCACTTTTCTTCCAGCCCAGCAGGGTTTGGACAGCTACAACGATTGCGCCAACAATGAGCGTGCATCCAATGTAGAAGGGGAAATATCCTGGTTGAGGGCCATCGCTAGACCATTTGTAACCTGTACGAAAACTATCTATGACAACCAATAATCCAATGCCAGCAAAAAAGGCTGCGACTATCAATTCCATCCATCGCATTTGGATGTGATCTGATTCTTCTTGCATATTAAAAACCTTTAATTCTCAAATCCTCGTAAAAATTAGTTAGCTAAGAATCCTGCATCTTTCATGAGCCGGTAGTGCTCCACCTCGGCTTTGAGTAACCACTCTTGAAATGCGTTACCAGTCATAAAAGTGTCCTTAAATGCACCTGTCTCCATGAACACATTCCAATCAGGTGTTTCACGAACTTTCTTAAATAGATTTTCGAAATACGCAACCTGAGCCGGGGTTGACTTGGGTGGCATAAAGATTCCGCGCAGCATTAGATACTCGACGTCAAGACCTTGCGACTTGCAAGTTGGAATATCTTTCCAGGACTGGGTAGGCGTGATCTTTTTAGGGTATGGCATGGGTGCAGTGTCAAATACACACAATGCTCTAAGCGAGCCACCTTTCCAGTGCGCAACTGCTTCGATGGGGTTGTTGACCGTGAGATCAATATGCTTACCAACGAGTTGAACCGCTACGTCGCCACCGCCCTTAAATGGGATATAGGTTATTTTTTTACTGGTAGCTTTCTCAATAGCGACATTGATGATTTGGTCTTCTTGTTTTGATCCTGTGCCACCGAGTTTGAATTTGCCGTTATCGCCTTGCTTGATCGCTTTGGTTAATTCGGCAGTGTTTTTATAGGGTGCTTCTGCATTGACCCAAAGGACGAATTCATCGAGCGCCAGCATGGAGACAGGGGTAAGGTCCTTCCAATTAAAAGGCACTCCGGTTGCAAGTGGGGTGGTAAACAAATTAGAGAGCGTGATGATAATTTTGTGTCCATCGGGTCTTGATCCTTTTACATCCAAAAAACCTTCCGCGCCTGCTCCGCCTGACTTATTGATGATGACCAGCGGCTGATCCATGAGCTTGTGCTTGGTGACAACCCCTTGTATGAACCTAGCCATCTGGTCGGCCCCACCGCCGGTTCCTGCTGGGACAATAAATTCAACATTTTTACTGGGTGCCCAAGATGTTTGCGCTAACAAGGCGTTTGGTGCCAACCCCAAAAGAAAAAGAGCAGTCGAACAGAAAAAGACTTTTTTCATGTGAATCCTAATTAGTCAGCAGAGTAAAAATGAAAATGCGAACAATATAATTAAGAATTAGACTAATTGAATTTTTGTCAAATTGAGTAGGTGTTTACCTTGATGATTGCTTTTATAAACTAGTTTCCTAGAGTGCGTTGCAGGCTAACCATCGATAGGTTTGGTGATTGAGAAAGAACCCTTTGGCGTGTGGTAGAAATAACGAGTACCGTTATTGAATATGCCTGGTTGAATTCCCAAAGTACTCAAAACAGCGTCATAAAATTTTCCAGAGGCTTCTAGGTCATTGGAGCCGACAATTACGTGACTGAACAATGTTTTTGTTTATTGAGTGGTTGAGTTCAGCATGGCTTCTAGCTTACTAGATGTCCAGTTTTAACGAAAATAGTGCACCCTTCTTGACTGAAAGGTTTGTGCAGACTCATATGAGGACTTCTGATCCACGACCCTGCTGGATAACGTCCATGTTCATCTTCAAAAACGCCATCCACCACAAAGATTTCCTCCCCACCGTAATGCCTGTGTGGATTGAAATAAGTTTGTGGCGCCCATCGAACCAAAGTGGATCCGCTGCCTTGTTGCATCAATGGCATGACCGTGAGGCCACTCACCATGCCTTCGTGCCAAGCAGCTGTTTTGGTATCAATGACCTCTCGCGCAACTTGATCTAGCCCAAGGTGCCGCAACTTTACAAAGAGCGTGCAGCCAGATTCACTGAAGGGCGCATGCGCGGAACCAGGCGGGTTCATGACGTATGACCCCTGAGCATAATGTCCTGACTCATCACTGAATGTGCCATCCAATACAAATATTTCTTCACCCAATTCATGAGTGTGCATTTGAAACTTGGAACCCGGTTGATAACGAACAATGGAAGTTGCTTTTGCCACCTCATCGCCTTGTCGTTCAAGCATGCGCCTTTCCACTCCCAGCTCAGGACTAGCAATCCACGGTAAGTCATGATGATTGATCACGATCCTTTGGCTGAAGTCAGCATTGATTTCCATCTGGGGCACTTTCGATTTTTTAATAGATTAGAACTATAGCATGCATATTAAGTGCAGGCTCAAGATGTGGAAGCCCACTTCTGGTCTATGGTCATAAAAAAAGTCACTTTTAAATGCGAACGATTCTCATTTACAATAATTTCACAACGATATCTACAAGTAAACGAAAGCGAACATGGACATCAAAATAGCTAAGTCAATGGCTATCAGTCTGACGGTTTCAATAGCTAGTTTTTTGGCAGTCTGCCCATCTCACGCCAAGTACCGCAACTCAGAACAACTGAAATGCCGCTCTATTAGTTGGCACTACGAATGCGACGTCAAATACCACCCTGAGAATCCAAACAGAATGAGAGTTTTGAGATGATTTCAAAAAAACTACTGTCTACCTGGATTGGGATCGCAATATCAATTGGGTGTGTACAAGGTTGCGTCGGAGCAGCTGACAATCAGCCCTCACTCAGCCCTATCGCTAGCATTGGTGCGCAGGCTTATGTTGACCAAACACTATCTGCCTCTGGAAGGCAGTCTTGTGCAACCTGCCATGCAACAGAGACAAGCCATACAGCAGCAAACGCATTGGCAGTTCAGCTTGGAGGAATTAATCTTGACATACAAGGATTACGTAACTCACAGACACTTCGATACTTGGTTAAAAATACGGCATTTCATTTCGACGAAGAGGGCACTCCAACAGGCGGCTTTTTTTGGGATGGCGGAGCTAATTCACTTGCTGAGCAGGCTGCAGGTCCTTTGCTGGGTTCAAGAGAAATGGCAAATCCCGAGAAAGCGTCAGTTGTCGCGAAGATTGCACGTTCAAGTTGGGCAAATGATTTCAAAAAAGTTTTTGGCTCTGACATATTTGGAAACGTTGACTTAGCCTTTGAAAAGCTAACTTTGGCGCTGCAACAGTTTCAACTGGAAGACGCAGTATTCAATAGTTTCACCAGCAAATACGATGCCGTTCTGCGTGGGAAAGCGTCTCTTAACCCACAAGAGGCAAGAGGCTTAGCGCTATTCAATAACCCAGATAAAGGAAACTGTGCCTCTTGTCACACTTCGACAAAAGCGACAGATGGCAGCCATCCACTATTCACCGATTTTACTTACGACAACCTTGGTGTACCTCGTAACGCTGAGATCTTGGCTAACGCTGATCCAATTTACTTCGACTTAGGTCTTTGTGGCCGCGATGCTTTAAAAGACCGTACCGATCTTTGCGGTGCCTTTAAAGTTCCAACGCTTCGAAATGTAGCGCTCAAAAAATCTTATTTTCATAACGGAAAATTTAAAACACTTAAAGACGTTTTAACTTTTTATGTGCAACGTGATACCAATCCTGAAAAATGGTATCCCCGTGATTCAGATGGGTCTATTAAAAAGTTTAATGACCTGCCAAGCATTTATCACCAAAACGTAAATATGACTGAAGGTCCATACAACAGAAATTTTGGAGATACTCCAGCACTTAGCGAAACAGAAATTGATGATGTCGTTGTTTTCCTAAATGTGCTTACTGATGGTTGGTCTTCAAGGTGAGGTTGACTGTTTGAAACTTATTAAGTATTTGCGAAAGTTACACACTACAGCAAAGTATGAAGTTGTAATCCACGCAATGTAGGTCTGGATCCGTTTAAGAAATATTTTCCTCATGGCAAGAAATAAGCTACTCGAATGAGTAACTTTTTAAGTGGTGGGCCACCTGGACTCGAACCAAGGATCATAGGATTATGAGTAGCTTTAAGAAATAAAACCTATTTAAAATCAATAGGTTACACGAAATTTACAGATGTGTGGAAGCAAATGTGGAAGCGGTAAACTCAACTCAGTTTTCTGGAAATAACCGATACTTTCTGACTTCTAAAAAAGATAAATTTGCTGGAAACTGAATTCCTAAATTGGAGTTTATGAATCAAGTAATTTCTTGCGCTGAAGGCAAGTCTCGCATGACCAGCACCTCAGGAGTGACAAGAATTAATCCAAATCCCATCCCCAAGTGCAACCAATCGCCAGGCATCAACCAGGGTGGCACACTTACTTTAAGGACGAATAAAACAGAACCAGCCAGCATCAAGGCAGCACCAAGCGCGCGGGTATTTTCACTGCGTTTCATCATGGCGAGCAGGATGACGAGCATGCTCATGAGACCCAAGGCTTGATCATAAATTCGCAGTTTGCCAAGCCCCGAAATCAACAAGCCCAGAAGCATGGCGACACCCAGAAAAATGATGGCAAATTGCTTTCGAGTCGCCACTACGGATTGAGGTGCCAGCACGCAAATGGCCAGTAAGGGCAAAGCAGCGCTGGCACTTAAAAGGGTAAACAAGGGATGCCAGGTTTCAAGCGGATAGATGCCAGAAAAACGCAAAAAACCCAACAGCGCTGGAACGGCCAACATGGTCAAGGCCATGCGGTACCCAACAGCCAATGTATTTTTAGAAGCAAGCCAAGCTGCAATCAGACACAGCAACGCATCCGTAAGGGCTAGGCTGTTAAGCATGACCATGGCCAGCGTCGGATAGCCTTGGACCTTGATCACGTGCTTGCGTCATGCGCCAACCAATACCAGCAATGACAAATATCATCACAGCGCAGTAGCCAATGCGGGCGGGCAGCGGCAGGCGCGACTGTAAGTAAAAATAAACCATCAACAAGACAGAACCTAGTATGGTTCCTGTAAATGCAAATTTCAGCAAACCTGAAGTGGCTGGTGTATCAAATCGGCTGAAGTGCTGAGCTTTAAATGACTCTGTCGCATCCTCTTTTTCGGGCGTCCAAGAGGGTTTTGCAAAGATGTACATCAAGCGATGACGCCAATTAACCGCTAATTTCACTTGCTGCCAAATTTGCACAAATTGGTGCAAGTTAGCCCACAAGGGGTTCCAACTTTCGATAGGCTTGCGAATGCCGTAAATAGGCTTCTCATCATCGCGCTCGTCTGCATAGGTGCCAAACATTCGGTCCCAGAATGAAAAGACACCACCGTAGTTTTTGTCGATGCAGTAGTCATTTTGGCCATGATGCACGCGGTGGTTGGAGGGTGTCACCACCACATACTCCAGCCATCCTAATTTGCCAACCAGTTGGGTGTGTACCCAGAACTGATAGACAAAATCAATCAGGCCGACCACCACAAACACTTGGATGGGGTAGCCCAACAAGGCCAATGGGATATAAAAAATCCAGCGGAACAAGAATCCCGTAGAAGACTGCCTGAGTGCCGTTGACAGATTGAACTCTTCACTGCTGTGGTGCACCACATGTGAGGCCCACATGATATTGATTTCGTGACCTGTGCGATGCACCCAGTAATAACAAAAGTCATACAACAGCAAGGCGCTGATCCAGGTCATGGGATTGCTCACATCCCATGTAAAAGCCCCAAAACGATCTGTGATAAGGGTGTACATCACCAGACTGAACAGGCCGCCAATGGCTTTGGAGAACTCACTCATCATGCCTACGTTGATGGAGGTGAGGCTGTCTTTTAGACGGTAAACACTGACACCCCTTGAATGAGCAACCCACAGCTCCAACAAAATGAGCACGAAGAAAACGGGAATGGCAAAAGCAATGGGTTTCATAGTAGCCTTACATTCATGAAGAGCATATGAGAGTTGGATGTGCCCTGCCCCGCATCAAGCGAATACAAGGCACGGAACTTCAAACAAATTATAAAGCGTGATTAACACCATAGAGCGAGACTGGAGTACGGCGATGTCTCGGTATTGTCGAGGGCGCTGGTACGTGCTCAACCCAATCGCCGCCTGTGGGCCGGTGGACAACCCGGCTCAGGCATTTGGGTTCTGAAGATTTGGCAGCGTAGGCATTGGCGCAGAAAGGCGCGGGGTCAATGCTATGAAGCGTGAAAAATTTTCTGCAGCACTCAAGAAAACACCACCTCGTGTCGATCCTATGGATATGAAAGCTGAACAATTTATAGAGTTTGCCAACGATTTTGCAAAAGCCAGCGCTAAAACATCTAGCGATGAAATTCAGCAAGCCTATCAAGACAACTCAAATTACCTTGCTCGCCCAGGAGATCAAGTTGTTGTGATCCGAAAACCTTGGCCCATTGGCCACTGGGGTAAGGTCGTGGCATTTCGTGAATTTAATCCCTGCTATTTCCGCGTAGAAGTTGAAATAGAAGGGAAGCTCTTTCAAATTCCTGCCAGTGCGTTGGCTCGGGAGCTGGGCGCGCCTGACTGCGAAAAGGCAGAACTCAAATACATCTATTTACTGATGAAGATCAATGGTTTGAAGAT
>Ga0194055_10003439_pt1 | contig 12150 bp, 8 predicted proteins | sample SepL449m_MetaG_FD_155482 | JGI IMG/M metagenome (GOLD analysis project Ga0194055, IMG submission 155482) | Anoxic zone freshwater microbial communities from boreal shield lake in IISD Experimental Lakes Area, Ontario, Canada - Sep2016-L442-9m | ecosystem: Environmental > Aquatic > Freshwater >... | reverse complement strand
GTCAAGCGCGCCCCGCGCGAGGCTCTGCTGCGCGGCCTGGGCGGTGACACCACCCGCTTGCTCTACACCGTGGGCTGGCAGGAGATCGCGGCCCCGGAGCAGGCCGACGGCACGAACACCGGCGGCACCTGGCTGATCGCCGGGTACGACGAGTTGGCGGCCGGTGTGTCCGGCGCCGTGGCGGTGGAAGCCGGCGGCAACTGGCCGCAGGCGTTCGCCGACGCAGCCGAGCGCGGCGAACCGGTCGCCGGAATCGTCTGGCGCGCCCAGGGACATGCCGATGTGGACGGCCCGACCGCCGAACTCGCTGCGCGTCTGGACGCCGACCTCGCGGGTCTGCTCGGGGCGGCCCAGACCGCGCTGACCACCGAGAAGGGTCTGCCTGGCGGACTGTGGATCATCACGCAGGGGGCGGTGGCATGCGAACCCGGCGAGCCGGTCGATCCCACCCAGACCGCGCTGTGGGGCCTCGGGCGCACGATCATCGCCGAGCAGCCGACGTTGCGCTGCCGGCTGGTGGACCTCGACGCCGCTGAGGAGTCGACCGGCTGGCTGGCCGGCGCACTGGGGACTCCGGTGACCGAGCCGGAAACCGCGGTGCGCCAAGGTAAATTCCTGGTGCCGCGGTTGCTGCACTGGGCGCGCAGCGGTCAGCTCCCGATGCCGCGGTCGGACGACTACGTGCTGGCTCCCACCGAGCGCGGCGCGATCGACAACCTGCGGCTGACGGAGAAGGAGGTGACGCCTCCCGCCGCCAACGAGGTTCAGGTGCGCATCGAGGCGGCCGGCCTCAACTTCCGCGACGTGCTGAACGTGCTCGGCCTCTACCCGGGTGACCCCGGGCCGATCGGCGGCGACCTGTGCGGTGTCGTCACCGAAATCGGTTCGGAGGTGACCGGATTCGAGATCGGCCAGCGGGTGTTCGGGTCCATGCAGGGCGCATTCGCCAGCCGGCTGAATGTTCCGGCGCCGCTGCTGGCGACGGTGCCGGCCGGCTTCGACCCGGTCGGGGCGGCCACCCTGCCGGCCGCCGCGCTGACGGCCCGGCTGTCCTTCGACTGGGCCAAGCTCAAGCCGGGCGACAAGGTGCTGATCCACGCCGCCAGCGGCGGGGTGGGTATGGCAGCCATTCAACTCGCGCGCCACCACGGCGCAACGGTCTTCGCCACTGCCAGCGCGTTCAAGCGCGCGACGCTGCGCAAGATGGGCGTGGAGTACGTCTACGATTCGCGCACAACGGATTTCGCCGATCAGATCCTGGCGGACACCGGCGGCTCCGGTGTTGACGTCGTGCTCAACAGCCTTACCAATGAGGGCTTCATCGAGGCGACAGTCCGCGCCACGGCCCAGGGCGGCCGGTTCGCAGAGATCGCCAAGCGCGATATCTGGACCCCCGAGCAGATGGCCGCGGTTCGCCCGGACATCGACTACGGCGTCATCGCACTGGACGTGACGATGATGACCGATCCGGATCACATCCAGAAGCTGATGGTGGAGTTGTCCGACGGAATGGCCAAGGGCGAGTGGACGGCGGTGCCCGCCGAGGTCTACCCGCTGGCAGAGGCCCGGGCCGCCTTCCGTCGCATGCAACAGGCACGGCATATCGGCAAGATCGTGGTGCAGATGCCCAAGCCCATTGCGCCGCGCGGTGATCGGAGCTATCTGGTGACCGGCGGGCTGGGGGCGCTGGGTCTGCATACGGCGGCCTATCTCGCCCAGCTGGGGGCGGGTGACATCGTGTTGACCAGTCGCCGGGCCCCGGATGCGGACGCCGAGCGCGTGATCGCCGCGATCACCGAACGGTTCCACTGCCGGGTGCACATCTTCACCGGCGACGTCGGAGTCGAGTCCGAGGTCACCGATCTGCTGGCGCGCATCAGGGCGGAGTTGCCGCCGCTGGGTGGCGTGGCCCATCTGGCGGGCGTTCTCGACGATGCGCTGCTCCCGCAGCAGAGCCTGGAGCGGTTCCACACCACCCTGGGCCCCAAGGCCTACGGCGCCCATCACCTGCACCGGCTGACCTCCGGCGACGACCTCGACTTCTTCGTCCTGTTCTCGTCGGCGTCGGCCGTACTGGGCTCGCCGTCGCAGGCCAACTACGCATCCGCAAACGCTTTGCTCGACGGTCTCGTCGCGCACCGGCGCTCGCAGGGTCTGCCGGCGACTGCGGCCAACTTCGGCCCTTGGGGCCGGGGCGGCATGGCCAGCTCCCAGGCGGCGCTGGCCAACCTCAGCGCCCAGGGGATGATGCCGCTGGAGCCGTCGGCGGCCCTGGCCGCGCTCGGCGAGATCATTCGTCACGGCACCGCCCAGGCGACGGTCCTGAAAGCCAACTGGCAGCGCACCGCGAAGATGCTCGGCGGTATCCGGCCGCCGCTGCTGGATCAGGTGTTGCCGACCGGAGACGGCTCGATCACCGGGGACAGCGAACTGCTGCGGCAGCTGGAGGAAACGCCGGTGGCCCAGCGGGCGGCGTTCATCACCGAGTTCCTGCAGCGCGAGGTCCAGGGCTTCCTGCGGCTGGCTCAGCCGCCCGCCGCCTCCAGCAGGTTCCTCGACCTCGGCACCGACTCGCTCATGGCGGTCGAGTTGCGCAACCGGCTGTTCGGACAGTTCGGCGGCAAGTTCGACATCAGTCCGACGGCGGTGTTCGACTACCCGACTCTCGGCGAACTGGCCGAACATCTGGTGTCGCAACTGCCCGACGCGGATACCGCTCCGGCCGAGGGCGAACCTGCCGAACCCGCCGAAGAACCGCAGGCGGCGGAGGTTTAGCCGGCACCGGACGAGCCGGATGAACAGGGGCGACGCGCTGGCGTCGCCCCGGTTTTCCGTTACCGCGTGCTATGGATCACAACGGCTTGCGTTTTTACACTCGGATGTATAACTTTAGCCATGTTACTGGTGGGTAACTTACTCTCAAGTACCCAACCGACGTATCAATCCGCAGCGGTGGCGTTCTCGTCGAGGAGGCATAGTGAGCCACTACAAAAGCAATGTTCGTGACCAGGTATTCAACCTGTTCGAGGTATTCGGGATTGACCAGGCCCTGGGGCAGGGTGAATTCGCCGATCTCGACGTTGACACCGCCCGGGAAATGCTCACCGAAATGGCCCGCCTGGCCGAGGGGCCCCTGGCTGAGTCCTTCATCGACGGCGACCGGAATCCTCCGGTGTTCGACCCGAACACCCATTCGGTGACGCTGCCCGCTTCGTTCAAGAAGTCGGTGCGCGCCTTCATCGACAACGGCTGGGACAAGGTCGGGCTGATCGAGGAACTCGGCGGCATGCCCGCCCCCAAGGCGCTCATGTGGGCACTGCACGAGCACGTGCTCGGCGCCAACCCGGCAATCTGGATGTACGCCGGCGGTGCGGGTTTCGCGCAGATCCTGCATCACCTGGGCACCGAGGAGCAGAAGAAGTGGGCCGTCCTGGCCGCTGAGCGTGGCTGGGGTTCCACCATGGTGCTGACCGAGCCGGACGCCGGTTCGGACGTCGGTGCAGGGCGGACTAAGGCCGTCGAGCAAGAGGACGGCTCCTGGCACATCGACGGCGTCAAGCGGTTCATCACCTCTGCCGACTCCGACGACATGTTCGAGAACATCTTCCACCTGGTGCTGGCCCGGCCCGAAGGCGCCGGCCCCGGCACCAAGGGCCTGTCGCTGTTCGTCGTGCCGAAGTTCCACTTCGACCACGAGACCGGCGAGCCCGGTGAGCGCAACGGCGCGTTCGTCACCAACGTCGAGCACAAGATGGGCCTGAAGGTTTCGGCCACCTGTGAGCTCACCTTCGGCCAGCACGGCATCCCGGCCAAGGGCTGGCTCGTCGGCGAAGTGCACGAAGGCATCGCGCAGATGTTCGACGTCATCGAACAGGCCCGAATGATGGTGGGCACCAAGGCGATTGCGACGCTGTCCACCGGCTACCTCAACGCGCTGGAGTACGCGAAGTCGCGCATCCAGGGTGCCGACCTGACCCAGATGACGGACAAGACCGCTCCCCGCGTGTCGATCACCCATCACCCGGACGTCCGCCGCAGCCTGATGACCCAGAAGGCGTACGCCGAGGGCCTGCGCGCGGTGTACCTGTTCACCGCCACCTATCAGGATCCGGAGATCGCCAAGGCGCTGCACGGCGTCGACGCCGATTTGGCGTTCAAGGTCAACGACCTGATGCTGCCGATCGTCAAGGGTGTGGGCTCCGAGCAGGCCTACGCCAAGCTCACCGAGAGCCTGCAGACCTTCGGCGGTTCGGGCTTCCTGCAGGACTACCCGATCGAGCAGTACATCCGCGACGCAAAGATCGACTCGCTGTACGAGGGGACCACCGCCATCCAGGCGCAGGACTTCTTCTTCCGCAAGATCATCCGGGACAAGGGCCAGGCACTGGCCCACATCGCCGGCCAGATCCAGGAATTCGTCACGAACGAGTCCGGCAACGGGCGGCTCAAGACCGAGCGGGCCTTGCTGTCCAAGGCACTGGAAGACGTCCAGGGCATGGCGGCCACGCTGACCGGTTTCCTCATGGCCGCTCAGGAAGACCCGAAGAGCATCTACAAGGTGGGCACCGGCTCGGTGCGCTTCCTGATGAGTGTCGGCGACCTGGTCATGGGCTGGCTGCTGCTGCGCCAGGCCACGGTGGCCATCGCCGCGCTGGACAACGGCGCGGCCGGTGCCGAGCAGTCGTTCTACGAGGGCAAGATCGCGGCGGCGTCGTTCTTCGCGAAGAATTTCCTGCCGTTGCTGTCGGGCGTGCGCCAGGTGATCGAGACCGTGGACAACGAGATCATGGAACTCGACGAGGCGTCCTTCTAGAAATCGTGTGAACGGCGGCCCCGGAACTTCTCAGTTCCGGGGTCGCCGTTTTGTTACGGTCTGACGCGTGTCCGAACCCCCAAACACGGGTAGCCGCGGACCGCTGGCCGACATCGTCGGCCCGGTCACCGGATCGTTCGTGAAGGCCGGCGGGTACTACGCCCGCTCATGGAGCGCCTACCTGGGTGGTGTCCCGGATCAACTGCCGGTGGCCCGGCCGACCCTGTCGCTGGCCAGCCATGCGCTGCGCGACGAACTCGTGCTCGCCGGCCTGCTGTGGCGGCGCCCGCTCAGCGATCCGTCGGCCTATGACGAGATCAACCGCGAAGTTCGGGAGGCGGTCGAGCTCTATGCCGAGCGCGGCTGGCTGGAGAAACCGCAGGAGTTCTTCCCGCAGCCGCCGACGCCCACCCACGCCTCGATCACGTCGTTCGCGAAGGGCAACCGGACCCACGAACGGATGGTGTTCACCAGCGGCTACGAGCCGCACCCCGACGAACCGGGAGCGGACCGGTGGATGGGCTATACGGCCAACCACCGCGAGTACGCCCTGATGTTGCGCCACCGCGACGACGATCCCGACAGCGATGCCACCGAACCACGCCCGTGGCTGGTCTGCATCCACGGCACCGAAATGGGCCGCGCCGGTTTGGATCTCACGCTGTTCCGGGCCTGGGACCTCTACGACCGGTTCGGCCTCAACGTCATGCTGCCGGTGCTGCCGATGCACGGCCCGCGCGGCCGTGGCCTACCCAAGGGCGCGGTGTTCCCCGGCGAGAACGTTATGGACGATGTGCACGGCACCGCCCAGTCGGTGTGGGACGTCCGTCGCGTCCTGGGCTGGATCCGGTCGCGGTATCCCGGCGCTCGCATCGGCCTCAACAGCATCTCGCTGGGCGGCTACGTCGCCTCGCTGGTGGCCAGCCTCGACGACGACCTGACCTGCGCGATCCTGGGCGTCCCGCCGTCCAATCTGGTCGAACTCCTCGGCCGGCACTCCGGGCTGCCCAAGACCGACCCGCGGCGCCAGACGCTGGATCTGGCCAAGCCGATCGGCCGGATGCTCTCCCCGTTGTCGATGGAGCCCAAGGTGCCGCCACAGGGCAGGTTCATCTACGCGGGCGTGGCCGACCGCATCGTGCACCCCCGCGAGCAGGTCGTCGGGCTATGGGAGCACTGGGGCCGGCCCGACATCGGCTGGTACCGCGGCGGGCACACCGGCTTCTTCCAGGCGCGTCCGGTACAGCGCTATGTCGACGCCGCGCTGGAGCAGTCCGGCCTGGTGACCACGACCGCGCGGTTGGGGAAAAAGTGATCAGGCCTCCAGGATCGCGGTGACACCCTGCCCGCCCGCGGCGCAGATCGAGATCAGACCACGCACCGGTTGTCCGGTCTGAAACTTCTTGTCCGCAAGCTGTTTGGCCAGCTGCGCGACGATCCGGCCGCCGGTGGCCGCGAACGGGTGACCGGCGGCCAGCGATGATCCGTTGACATTGAGTTTGGTGCGATCGACGGGCCCAAGTGCGGCGTCGAGCCCCAGCCGCTCCTTGCAGTACTCCTCGGACTCCCAGGCCTGCAGGTGGGCCAGCACCACCGAGGCGAAGGCTTCGTGGATCTCATAAAAGTCGAAGTCCTGCAGGCTCAGCCCATTTCGGGCGAGCAGCCGCGGTACCGCATAGGTCGGCGCCATCAGCAGCCCGTCGGCGCCGTTGACGTAGTCCACCGCCGCGGTTTCGGCGTCGACGAAGTAGGCCAGCGGGGTGTGCCCGTGCTGCTGCGCCCACTGCTCACTGCTCAGCAGCGCCACCGACGCACCGTCGGTCAGCGGGGTCGAGTTTCCCGCGGTCATGGTGGCGTCGCCGCCCTTCACCCCGAACACCGGCTTGAGCGTGGCCAGCTTCGCCGCCGAGGAGTCGCCGCGCAGGTTGCCATCCCGGTACAGGCCCAGGAACGGGGTCACCAGGTCGTCGAAGAAACCGCGGTCGTAGGCGGCCGCCATATTCCGATGGCTCGCTGCCGCCAGCTCGTCCTGTTCGATCCGCTTGATGGCCATCTTCTTGGCGGTGATGGCGGCGTGTTCTCCCATGGACAGGCCGGTGCGCGGCTCGCCGTTGGTCGGGATCTCGACCCCGATGGCCGCGGGCAGCCGGCCGGCGAGCTTGAGGCGATCGACGTTCGATTTCGACCGGCGAAGTGCCAGTAGCGAGCGACGCAGGTTGTCCCCCAGGCCGATTGGCGCGTCGGAGGTGGTGTCCACACCGCCGGCGGCGGCGACCTCATAGCGTCCCAGGGCGATGCCGTCGGCGGCGGCGATCGCCGACTGCAGCCCCGTGCCACATGCCTGCTGCAGATCGAACGCCGGAGTGTAGGGCGAGAGCTTGGAACCCAGCACACTCTCGCGCATGAGGTTGAAATCGCGGCTGTGCTTGAGCACCGCACCGCCGATCACCATGTCGAGGCGCTCGCCTGCCAGACCGAACCGGTCGGCCAAGCCGTCCAGAACGGCGGTGAACATGTCCTGGTTGGACGCATCGGCATAGGCGCCGTCGGACCGCGCGAACGGGATGCGATTTCCGCCGAGTACGGCGACCCGACGCCGGGTGGAAGGAGCCACGTCAAAACCTCCGCTGCGATCTTGGGTGTGCGGACCCATAGTACGCACCCTTCTTACTCTGGAGTAAGTTCGTTCCCACCGACGACATATCGCACACGCGAAAGGCACTCCCGTGGCTTCCGACCTTCTGTCCCAGGTGATCAACTCCTCGCCGGGGTCCTTCCTGGCCAAGCAGTTCGGGCTGCCTGCCCCGGAGACGTTGCGCCGGTACTCCCCGGGGGAGCCGCCGCTGGCCGGGCCACTGCTGATCGGAGGTGCCGGGCGTCTGGCCGAGCCGATTCGCGCGGCGCTTGCCGGCGACTACGACGTGGTGGGCAACAACCTCGGCGGACGGTGGGCCGACACGTTCGGCGGTCTGGTCTTCGACGCGACCGGCATCACCGAGCCGGCTGCGTTGCGCGCCCTCTACGAGTTCTTCACCCCGCTGCTGCGCAACCTCGGGCCGTCGGCCCGCGTCGTCGTGCTGGGCAGCACGCCCGATGAGGTGTCGGACACCGACGAGCACATCTGCCAGCGAGCGCTGGAAGGCTTCACCCGCTCGCTCGGCAAGGAAATGCGCCGCGGCGCTACCGTCGCGCTGGTCTACGTCTCCCCCGCCGCCAAACCGGCGGCCACCGGCTGCGAGTCGACGCTGCGGTTCATCCTGTCGGCCAAGTCCGCCTACGTCGACGGGCAGGTGTTCTACGTAGGCGCCGAGGATTCCGACCGGCCCGCCGACTGGAACAAGCCGCTGGCCGGCAAGGTCGGAATCGTCACCGGCGCGGCCCGCGGGATCGGGGCGTGCATCGCCGAGGTGTTCGCCCGTGACGGCGCCACCGTGGTAGCGGTCGACGTCGAGGGTGCGGCAGAAGCTCTCGAGGAGACCGCTGCCCGGGTGGGCGGAACGGCCCTGGCCCTCGATGTGACGGCTCCGGACGCCGTCGACCGCATCACCGCCCACCTGGCCGCCCACCACGGCGGGCGCGCCGACATCCTGGTGAATAACGCCGGCATCACCCGCGACAAACTGCTGGCCAATATGGACGACGCCCGGTGGGATGCGGTGATCGCGGTGAATCTTGTTGCGCCGCTTCGTCTCACCGAAGGGCTGGTGGAAGCAGGCAGCATCGGGGCGGGTGGCCGGGTGATCGGACTGTCGTCGATGGCCGGTATCGCCGGCAACCGCGGCCAGACCAATTACGCGACCACCAAGGCCGGAATGATCGGCATCACCAAGGCGCTGGCCCCGTCGCTGGCCGCGAAGGGGATCACCGTCAACGCCGTCGCCCCCGGATTCATCGAGACGGCGATGACCGCGGCCATCCCGTTGGCCACCCGGGAGGTGGGCCGCCGGCTCAACTCGCTGTATCAGGGCGGCGAGCCGGTGGACGTCGCCGAGACCATCGCCTACTTCGCCAGCCCGGCGTCGAATGCGGTGACCGGCAACGTGATCCGGGTCTGCGGCCAGGCGATGCTGGGAGCCTGAACCATGGCACTTCCGATCCCCATCCCGAGCGGCATGCTCACCATGGCGCGGGCAGCGGCGGGCGCGCTGCCGTTCGTCCCGCGCGATGGCACGCTGCCGACCCGCGCCCTGGTCGTCGACGACATGTCCATCGACCGCAGCAACGTGGCCGCCTACGCCGCACTCACCGGGTTGCGCTACTCCGACACGGTGCCGCTGACCTACCCGTTCGCCCTCACCTTCCCCACGGTGATGGAACTGATCACCGGGTTCGACTTCCCGTTCTCGGCGATCGGCGCGGTGCACGTCGAGAACAGCATCACCCGGTACCGGCCCATCTCGGTATCCGACACGGTCGGCATCCGGGTGCACGCAGCCAATCTGCGGGAGCACCGCAAAGGCCTGCTCGTGGATGTCCTCACCGACGTCCACGTGGGCAACGATCTTGCCTGGCAGCAGGTCACCACATTCCTGCACCAGCAGCAGACCAGCCTGTCCGGCGAACCGAAGCCCGAAGTGCCCCCGCAGCAGAAACTGCCGCCGCCCAATGCGATTCTGCGCATCACGCCGCGCGAGATCCGTCGATACGCGGCCGTCGGTGGCGATCACAACCCGATCCATACCAGCAGGGTGGGCGCCAAGCTGTTCGGCTTCCCGACCGTCATCGCCCACGGGATGTTCAGCGCCGCAGCGGTTCTGGCCAACATCGAAGGACAGCTGCCCGACGCGGTCCGGTACACGGTGAAGTTCGGCAAGCCGGTCCTGCTGCCCGCGAGCCTGGGTCTCTATACCGAACGGGTCAGCGGCGGCTGGGACATCACGCTGCGCAACATGGCGAAGGGCTATCCGCACCTCACCGGTGCGATCCGGGCCCTCTAGGGCGCTTCAGACGCAGCCGCTATCGGATCCCGTTCTCCCGGTGCGCCTTTCAGGCCACGCCAGAACAGGTTGATCAACAGCTCGGCGGCGTCGTCGACGTCGGAGTCCCCGACGCTGACCCGGTTGGCCACCGCCTCACCGGCGCCCACCAGCGCGACGGCCATCATGTGAAAGTCGCTGTCGGGCTCGGGATGTCGGGTTCCGGACTCCAGCAGCCGGGCCACCAGATCGATGATCTTCTCGCGCCCTTCGCGGACGGTGTGGGCGAAGGCCTGGGAACTGGTCGCCTGGGTGTACAGCACGGCCCAGGAGGCCCGGTTGGCGTCGATGTAGTGCAGCACCGACAAAATGGTGCGCCGCAACAACTCACGGGGACTCTGCTTGAGAGCTCCTGTGACGTCGACGTCAGCACGGACAGCGTCTATGAAGCGGCCCAGTTCACGCCTCAGGCAGGCGCCGAACAGTTCCTCCTTGGAACCGTAATAGAGGTACAGCATCGGCTTGGAGATCTGCGCCTGGGCGGCGATGGCGTCCATCGACGTCTCGTGATAGCCGTTGGCGGAGAACATCTGTACGGCGGCGTCCAGCATCTGCTGCTCGCGCACCGCGCGCGGCAGTCGCTTGGTGCCACCGGCCGGTGCTGCCGGGCCTTTTGCCACGACGCCTCCGCTTACCCGCCGCAACGCGCGCTGGGCCCCTTGGCCATCCGCAGGATCGAGCCCTCAACGGCGGCGATGGACAGCTCGCCGCCGCTGACCGCCTTCTCCAGCCGATCGAGCACCGCGGGCACTTCGTCGGTGGTGATCCACAGCGCCACGTCGACACCGGCCTGCAGCGTGCGCAGCACCGCCTCGGCGACGCCGTAGCGCGACGAGATGGCGGCCATGCTCGACAGGTCGTCGCTGAACACCGGGCCGTTGAAGCCGGGGCCGCCGTAGCCACCGCTGCGCAGCAGGGTCACCGCGGCCGCACTGAGGCTGGCCGGCTGGTCGCCGGTCAGTCCGGGCACCTCGAGGTGGCCCATCATGACCGCGACCGGAGCTTCGGTGGTCAGGGTCTGGTACGGGACCAGATCGCTCTGCATGAGCTGCGACAGCGGCGGCGTCATCACCGCACCGGCGGTGTGCGAGTCGCCCGAGCCGTGGCCGTGGCCGGGGAAGTGCTTGAGCACCGGGAGCACGCCGGCGTCGCGCAGCCCGCGGGCGAACGCGCCGGCGTAGGCGGTGACGGTGGCCGGGTCGTTCGAGAACGACCGGTCGCCGATCACGGTGTTGGCGCCCTGGTCGGAGACGTCGACCACCGGCGCGAAGTCAACGGTGATCCCCAAGCCGCGCATCTGGCGGCCGCGGGCCAGTGCGATCTGATAGACGTCGTCAGGCGTCTTGGTCTGGGCCAGCGTGCGGGCCGGCGGAATGGCGCCGATCAGCGAGGACAGCCGGGACACCCGGCCGCCTTCCTCGTCGACGCTGACCGCCAGCGGCACAGGCCCCATGTTCGAAATGGCGGTGATGGTGCCGTCGGACAACATCGACAGGTCGGTCCAGCTGCCGATCATGATCCCGCCGACGTGGTGGTTGCCGACCACCGCGCGGGCGTCGGCGGCGTTCTTGACACCGACCATCAACGTCTGGGCCAGTTTGTCGCGGGTCGACATCGCCGCCAACATCGCTGCGCCGTCACCGCAGGCCGGCGGCGCCGGCGCAGCAGGCACCTGGATCGGGCCGGACAGCGGCGTGACGGTGGCCGACTCCGGGGCGCTGGCTGCGGTCGACGGCGCGGATTCGGTCCGCTGAGCGGGGCTGGAGCAACCGGCGAGAACGACGGGAACCGCCGCCAGGGCGGCCAGAGCGCGGAGAGACGGGACGCGATTGAGCATCCGCACATGCTGTCATGGCCCCTGCCGGACTCCCAACCCCGGCGCGGAGGTCCGGCTCCGCGGGAACCGCCGCGTGCTAGGTTGACCAGCAGCTAACGGCCGTGACGGCCAGAGTCCAGGTGAGGAGTTGGCAGTTCATGACCCGGTTCGTGATCCCCGCCGCGGCCAGCATCCTGGTCGGACTGCTGCTGGGCGCCGCCTCGGTCTTCGGTGCCACCATGATGATCCAGCAGGACACCAAGCCGCCGCTGCAGCCCGGCGATCCGGCGTCGTCGGTGCTGAACCGCGTGGAGTACGGCAACCGCGGCTAGTCCTGATTGCCCGACTCCTCCTCGTCGCTGCGCTCCCCATCGGTCGTCGGACTGAGTCCCGTTCCGCACGCTTGCGGCACCGAAATTTGTCACACCACGGTGCGATGCTGTCGTCATGACCGCGACCGCCGCCGACGTGCTGCCTGGTGAGCGGCTGGCTGTGCTTTTCGATGAGCTGGCGGAGTTGACCGGGCAGCGCAATGCGATCGACGG
>Ga0194055_10003436_pt1 | contig 12153 bp, 13 predicted proteins | sample SepL449m_MetaG_FD_155482 | JGI IMG/M metagenome (GOLD analysis project Ga0194055, IMG submission 155482) | Anoxic zone freshwater microbial communities from boreal shield lake in IISD Experimental Lakes Area, Ontario, Canada - Sep2016-L442-9m | ecosystem: Environmental > Aquatic > Freshwater >... | reverse complement strand
TTTGCTTTTAATGATTATGGTACTTGGCCCAATATTTGATCAATGTCTCTTATCTTTAGGTTTAATTGAATATAAAAGCCAATTCTCAGAATATATTGTGCCTATTTGGATTGTTGCTTTGTGGGGATTGTTTGCCAGCACCTTAAACATATCTTTAAGTTGGTTAAGGCATTATAAGATTCTTGCTGTTTTATTCGGCCTCATAGGTGGACCTCTTTCTTATATAGCCGCCGAAAAATTAAATGCCATTCAATTAATGAATTCATATGCGCTTATAGCGATAGCTTTGGGTTGGGCCTTATTAACTCCACTATCTTTACTGATGGCTGAAAAGTGGAATGGATTTCGCACATGATCTTTTTAAACGCTTTATTTTTAAATTTATTATTTGCATGCTTTGGTTGGCTCCTAAGTCTTAAGAAACATAATGTGACCCATGTGGATAGTATGTGGAGTTTATTTTTTGTCTTAAATGCAGTCTATTTTTACAATGTAATGGCGCCATCATTAAGATCTTGCTTGATTATGCTCCTCGTCTTGGTATGGGGCATTCGTCTTGCCGCATATCTTACATATAGAAATTGGGATAAACCTGAAGATGCACGCTACTTAAAAATTAGAAAAAATAATGAGCCCAATTTTAGATATAAAAGTGCATACATTATTTTTGGTCTTCAATCAGTTCTTGCATGGACAGTGGGCTCAATTCTTTTTATAGCTATCGGAAATAATCATCCTTTAACATGGCTGGATGCCCTAGGTTTCTTAGTGACCTTATTTGGTATAGTTTATGAATCCATTGCTGATTATCAATTGATGCAATTTAAGAGCGACATAAAAAATCGTGGAAAGCTTTTACAATTAGGGCTGTGGAAATTTAGCCGACATCCTAATTATTTTGGGGAAATTTTAGTGTGGTGGGGATTTTTTATCACAACGCTTGGGACAGGTATTCATTTTAATTTGATAGCACCGCTCCTTATGACTTTTTTAATTTTGAAATTTTCAGGGGTCACGCTTCTCGAAGCTAATCTTATGAAGCAATTCGATGGATATAATACTTATCAGAAGAAAGTAAGTACTTTGATTCCTCGATTCTGGAAGACATAATATGAGATATAAATCCTTTCTATTAACAGCATTTTTTTTATTATTGAGTGGATGTATGACACAAATTCCGATCAAAACAGTTTCTGAAGTAAATCTGAAGCAATTTATGGGCCCATGGTTTGTAATTGCACATATTCCAACCTTTATTGAAAAAAATGCATTTAATGCTGTCGAATCCTATGTGTTAAATGAAGATGGCACCATTGGCACTACTTTCACTTTCAATGAAGGCTCTTTAACGGGACCTATCAAAACATATCATCCAAAAGGCTTTGTGGTGAAAGACTCAGGTAATGCTTTATGGAGAATGCAATTTATATGGCCTATCAAAGCACAATATAAAATTGTTTACCTGGATCAGAATTATCAAAATACTATTATTGCAAGAGATGATCGTGATTATGTCTGGATCATGTCACGCCAAAAAAAGATAAATCAAGATACATTAAAAACTTTAGTAAAAAAAATTGAAGATGATGGTTACGATATTAAAAAAATACGCTGGATTGAGCATTCAAATTGATGATATTTAAATTTTTGAAAAAAATATTTTTCTGGTTCGATAATGCTTTCTTAGAAGAAAAGTATGCATCGATTACGTCGGGTAAAGAAATTGATTGGATGAGAGTTATTCCTTTCATAATTCTGCATTTATCCTGTTTTCTTATTTTTTTCGTTGGATTTAGTTGGACAGCCTTCGTTGTGTGCATGAGCCTTTTCGCTGTCCGTATGTTTGCTATTACTGGTTTCTATCATCGATATTTTTCACATAAAACCTTTAGGACCTCAAGGGTTGTGCAGTGTTTGTTCGCGGTGATAGGAGCTACTGCAGTTCAAAGAGGACCGCTATGGTGGGCAGCGCATCATCGAGGGCATCATATGCACTCTGATACAACAGAAGATAAACACTCACCTAAAGAACATGGGTTTATCTGGAGTCATATGGGATGGTTTTTGACTAAATCAAATTTTGTGACTAATACAAAACTTATACGTGAGTTAATTAGATTTCCAGAATTGCGCATCATAGATCGTTTTGATCTCTTAATGCCCTTAGCACTCTCTATATCTTTATGGGTGGTTGGCTATTATTTGGAGCAATATGAACCAGCATTGCATACCAATGGGTTCCAATTATTTATTTGGGGATTTTCAATTTCAACCATCATGCTATATCACGCAACTTTCTTAGTGAATTCAGTTTCGCATCAATGGGGTAAGAAGCGTTATGAAACAAAAGATACGAGTCGTAATAATTTTATTGTTGCGATTTTGACTTTTGGTGAGGGCTGGCATAATAATCATCATCACTACCCTGGCTCCGCAAGACAAGGCTTTTATTGGTGGGAAATCGATTTAACTTATTATGTTTTAAAGTTTTTAGCCATGATAGGTATTATTTGGGATGTTCGTACTGTCTCTGATAACATCCGCGAATCTAAAAAGATAGAGCATCTTCATCATTAGTCATGAAGATAGCGATTATAGGCTCAGGTATCTCTGGCAACACGCTCGCATATTACTTAAACCCTCACCACCAGATTACACTTTTTGAATCCAACGATAGGGTCGGCGGTCATTCGCATACCCATCAGATTGATTTCTTTAATCAAAAAATTCACGTAGATACAGGGTTTATTGTATTTAATAAAAAAACTTACCCTAACTTTTTAAAACTTTTACATGAGCTTGACGTGCCTTATGAAAACAGCGCTATGAGCTTTAGCGTTAAAGACAGTCAAAAAGATTTTGAATATAACGGCACTAGTCTCAATACACTTTTTGCACAAAGAAAAAACCTTATTAGCCCTATCTTTTATAAAATTATTAAAGAAATTCTTCGATTTAATAAGTCATCAGTCTTGTTGCTCAATAACAATGAAGAAATAAGTTTAGGCGATTATTTGGAGCGAGAAGGCTATTCCGACTTTTTTAAAAAATATTATATTTTGCCGATGGGCTCTGCTATTTGGTCATCTAATATTAAAACCATGTTGGCGTTCCCCGCTAAATTCTTTATACAGTTTTTTAATAATCATGGCATGTTAAACATTAACGATAGGCCCCAATGGCTTACCATTTCGGGAGGCTCTATGAATTATGTAGATAAATTAACAAAGCCTTTTAAACAAAAAATTAAACTCAATCAAAGAATAAAGTCTGTGGAAAGAAAAAAAGATCATATTGCTATTCAATTGAATGATCGACTAGAAAAATTTGACTGGGTATTCTTTGCTTGCCATAGCGATGAAGCTTTAAGATTAATAAAGACCCCAAGCGTAAATGAAAAAAATATCCTAAAAGCAATTCCATATACAAATAATGAAGTGCTCCTACATTATGATGAAAGCTTTATGCCAAAAAGAAAGCTTGCTTGGGCGGCATGGAATTATCATATTAATGATAATTCTACTTCACCTGCATCTCTTACATACAATATGAATATATTGCAGAATTTAAAAACTAATATACCTATTCTAGTCACATTAAACCCACAAAAGAAAATCGATAAGAAAAAAATAATCAAAACGCTTTCATATACGCATCCACAATATAGCTTACGAAGCATTGAAGCCCAATCAAATCACCATTTAATTTCTGGCATAAACCGTACTTCTTATGCCGGAGCTTATTGGGGGAATGGATTCCATGAAGATGGTGTTAAAAGTGCACTTGATGCCATCCGACAATTTAATGAAGCGCATGGATTTCACTGATGCATGCGATTTACGAAGGCACTCTAAAACATACGCGGACAAGCCCTAAAAAGCACGCATTCCAATATCGAGTACGTATGCTATATCTTGATCTTGATGATTTAGAGGGTGTGTTTTCACATAAATTATTTTGGAGTTATAACCGCTTTAATTTAGGTTGTTTTTTGCGATCAGATTACTTTGGAAATCAAAAAAATAGTTTAAAGAAATCTATACAGGATGAAATTAAAAGAAAGCTTCATTTTAATCATCTTGGCAAAATATTTGTTCTAACAAGTGCCCGATACTTTGGTTATTGTTTTAACCCTGTAACTTTTTATTACTGTTTTAATAAAAGCGATAAATTAGAAGTAATTGTGTCTCATATTACTAATACGCCGTGGAATGAAAATCATGCCTATGTGCATGACTGCAGAGCCATAGATAAACCTTTAAAATATTTTGAATTTCAAAAGGACTTTCATGTATCACCCTTTATGCCCATGGATATTTTGTATCAATGGACATTTAACGAGCCTGGAAAAGAGATTGTTGTGTCTATGAGTAATATACACAAAACACAGCGCATGTTTAATGCCTCAATGAGACTCGATAGGAGGGTTTTAAATACCCAATCGCTTAATCGTTTGCTTTTTAGATTTCCCCCTGAAACTTTTAAAACAATTTTAGCTATTTATTGGAATGCTTTATGTTTAACAGTGAAACGCATCCCTTTTTTTTCGCACCCTTAGAATTTATTTAAACCTTATGAAAAATCTTTTACATCAACTTGCTAGGGCGCTTGTTTTTAATCAGTTAAAAAAAATAAAAACAGGCCAAATTACTATCATCGAGCGAAGTAAAAAGTTTTCTTTTGGAAAAAAGGATAAATTAAATGTCACCGTGACTGTGCATGATCCTAGATTCTATGGAGCTCTGGCATTTGGCGGATCAATTGGGGTTAGTGAAGCATTTATGCAAAAATTTTGGTCTGTAAGCGATTTAACAAAGTTAATTCGTATTATGGCGATCAATCAAAATACCATGGATCAGCTAGAGGGTTTATTTAATATGTTTCTAAAGCCCATTCTCAAATGCCTCCACTATTTAAATCAAAACTCAGTGAAGGGAAGCGAGATTAATATTGCTAAGCATTATGATCTAGGCAATGAGTTCTTTTCGTTATTTTTAGATTCGACCATGATGTATTCATCCGCAGTGTTCAAAAATCCCCATGATTCGCTCTATCAAGGATCGATTCATAAATTAGAAACCATATGTCAGGGGCTGGAGCTTACTTCTCAAGATCATATTATTGAAATTGGTTCGGGATGGGGCGGGTTTGCGATTTATGCGGCTAGGCATTATGGATGTAAAGTCACCACAACAACCATCTCAAAAGAGCAATATAAATATTTAAAACAAAAAATTAAGGATTTAAAGTTATCGCACAAGATCACCGTCTTACTCTCTGACTATCGCTATTTAAATGGTCAGTATGACAAATTAGTATCCATTGAGATGCTCGAAGCTGTGGGCTATCAGTATTACGAAACTTATTTTAAAGTGTGCGCCAGTTTATTAAAGCCCCAGGGTCTTGCTGTCATTCAAACAATAACCATTACTGACCAACGTTACGAGAAAGCGAAGCGATCAGTTGACTTTATCCAAAGATATATTTTTCCTGGTAGCTGTATTCCTTCCATTACTGCATTACAAAACAGCATGACTCAGTCCTCAGATCTTAAAATTTATAGCATTCATGATATTGGGGCTCATTATGCAAGAACCCTTGCGTTATGGCGAGAAGGATTATTTAAAAACTTGAAGGATATCAAAGCCTTAGGGTTTGATGATGCATTCATTCGTATGTGGCACTTTTACTTTTCTTATTGTGAAGGCGGCTTTGAAGAAAAAGTGATTAGTGATATTCATCTTAAATTAGTGAAGCCTGGATATCGAACAAAATACTAGCAGATGGCTTCTTGAGCTTTTATCAATAAAAGAGCATTATTAAGAATTATTTTTCAGAGCTTTAGGGTAGCAAAATTATGAAAAAACTTTTCTTCTTCATTTTAGTATGCTTATTTGGCGCTTTTGTAAGCTTTAGTGCTTTTGCCGAGACCCCAAATCTTCTAGAGGGTGTCGTAGATAAGTACTTTAGAGGTAAGGTGCTTACGAAAACAGATGACATTAAATTCGATGTGGCCAAGAGAGGCCTTGATGGCACTCAAGTCCCTTTTAAGTTTACAGCAAACAAAAAATATAAAAATATTTCAGTGGTCGTTGAAGGCAATCCGCATCAATTACCTGGCATCGGATCTCTCGCATTAACTATGCACCCTAAAATTGCACCCTTTACTTTTGAAACACATATTCGTATGGAGCAAGATAGTTATGTGGATGTGATTGCAGAAGATGAAAATGGTAAATTTTTCTACAATCAAGTCGCAATTCGATCAGCAGGCGGCTGTTCTGCGGGGGTTATTTATGACGCCCAAGCGGTTCTTAAAGAAATTGGGTCTATGAAAGTGTTGCATACAGATAATAGAGCTTCTATATCTATCAGACACCCTCAGCATAATGGATTCCAAGCTAATTTAAGTAATCCCACAGGACTTTTTATCTTGCCAGAGTGGCATTTGAGTTCAGTAAGTGTCATAGATAGTGAAAAAGAAATTTGGAGCGCTGAATTTGGCGGAGGCAGTACCTCTGAAAATCCATTATTTATTTTTGATACACAAAAAATTAAAGGTGATTTAAAAGTCATGGTAGTTGATTCACAGGGCAGAAAATACTTTAATAAACCCTCTTTAATAAATTAATTTTGCGTGATTTTTGTCTAGCCAAGTATTTATCATGCTTGGCTATTATTTTTTTATCGAATACATCAGCGCTTGCTGAGGATATAACCGCTTCAATGTGTAAAAATTACATCCCAGCGGTATGGGCAATTTCAAAGCCAATGCGAGATTTAGGTATTCCTATTGCAACAGCGGAAGAGCATGTTTACAAGATGGGTATTGAAGATAAAAATTTACGTCTTTATTTAAGATCTCTTATTCAAGATGTCTATAAGAATCCTGATGCAACCCAGCGTTATATTGAGACGGGGCATGCGGTTGAGGATTGCGTGAAACAATCAAGAGGGTTTTAAGAAATAAGAAATTGTTGACAGGTAATTTTTCTTATATATAATGAGAATCATTCTCATTTAGACTTTATATAAAATCAATGAAAAAAATAAACACCTTTCTTATGGGGGCTGCAATTTTTTGCGTACTACAAAATTTTGCACATGCGGACTTAGTCGATGAAATACAAGTATACGACGGTGAAATTAATAAACCAGGTGAAGTAGGACTTGAGTTGCATGTAAATACAAGCCCTAATGGAAAATCTTCTCTAGCCTTTGATCGTGAGCGAGTGACGGATCGAGGCCTCCGCATTACACCAGAACTATCCTATGGACTTACCGATGCTTTTGAATTAGGTCTGTACATCCCAACTATATACACACCACAATATGGCTACGAGCTCGCAGGATATAAGCCAAGAATTAAATGGATGCCTATTCGGGCTGGAGAAAATCAGCCCTGGTCTGCCGGTATTAATGTGGAATATGCAAAACTTAAAACAGGTATGTCAGAATCTGCAAAAGGTTCAGAGGTCAGATTTATAATGGGCTACGAAGGTCAAAGTTGGCGATTGGCTATGAACCCAATTCTAGAGAAGAACTTTTCCCCACGTACTGAAAATACTCCAGAATTAGAAATGAATTTTAGAGCGATCTTAAAGCAGGAAGGAAAAATGAAGGGTATTGGACTTGAGTACTATCACGCTCTCGGGCTTTATAATAACTTTTCACCAGCAAGTGAACAAAGTAAACAATTATTTTTAGTTACAGAGTTTGAATTTAAAGAAGGCCCATTTAAAGATTGGGATATGCATTTTGCTGCTGGAAAAGGTTGGGATGGCGCTGATCCATTTACGGTAAAAATGATATTTGCCCCTAAGTTATAAAATTACTGCATGACATTTAAAAAATTTAATCTGATTACAATACTAGGCATTGCCTTTCTTCTGCTTAGCATCACCATTGCGGGAAGGCATTATATTCCACCTGATGAAACGCGCTATCTGTCTGTTGCTTGGGATATGTGGCTTCATCATGATTTTTTAGTGCCTCATCTTAATCATTTGCCTTACAGCCATAAACCACCCCTTTTATTTTGGCTGATCAACTTAGGCTGGTTCATTTTTGGTGTAAATGATTGGTGGCCGAGACTCATTCCATTTTTATTCTCATTAGGCTCAATTTTTCTGGTTAAAAAAATCGCAGATAAATTATGGCCAAAAAATAATCAAGTTGGTCATATAGCCTCCTTACTTCTTTTAGCCAATAGCGTCTGGGCTGTTTACTCTTCAGCGCTTATGTTTGACATGATACTCACTTTCTTCACGTGTCTTGGCATATTAGGCATAGTGATATCTTTAAAAGAAAAAAATCAAAATGGATTTATCTATTTAGTCTTGGCTTTTGCAGGCGGACTTCTTGCAAAAGGCCCTACAATTATTTTGCAACTTTTACCACTTGCATTGACAGCACCTTGGTGGATTAAAGAAAAAACGATTGTATGGAAATCATGGTATCGCTCTTTTGTGTTGTCATTTTTGATAGGCGCCGCTATTCTTTTATGTTGGGCTATACCCGCAGGAATTTCAGGTGGCCCACAATATCAACACGATATTTTCTGGGGACAGACTGCCAATCGTATGGTGAATTCGTTTGCGCATAACAGACCCCAATGGTGGTATTTAGAAATGGCACCCCTCTTAATATTCCCATGGTTTTTTGTGCCTTCATTCTGGAAATTAATTTTTCAAAAATCAACTAGACAAATGAGTGAGGGACTTAAGTTTTCTCTCGCCTGGTTCTTTCCGGTATTTATTGCATTTAGTTTGATTAGCGGTAAACAGGTGCACTATCTATTACCCATTTATCCTGCGCTCGCTCTTATGATCGCGAGTGAATTTGATCGCATCAAAAAAATAACTTGGTTTGATCATGCATTTATGGTTTTACCTTTAATAGTAGCTGGCGCTATCTTTTATTTCCTCTCTAATTCAGGTCGAATGGATGATATAACACCCTGGATCAATGCCTTGCCCATAGAAAATAGTTTTATATTGATTTTAGGAGGTCTTTTCATATTCATTTGGAAAACGAAGAATATACTCACTTTTTTATGGAAATTAGTGGCGGCTAATATATTGCTTATATCCATACTCTTTTTAGGCGTGATTTATCAGACAGGCAATGCTTATGACTTAAGAGAAGTGAGCAGAGCAATAAAATCAATTGAAGATAAAAATTTTCCGGTTGCTTATTTGGGAAATTATGCAGGCCAATTTGATTTTATTGGTAGGCTGAATAATCCTCCACAGGTGATCACGACTGCTCAATTATTTAATTGGACAAAAGAACATCCAGAAGGGCGCGTTATCATTACTTTTGATGGGGAACCTGATTTTGCAAACATAAAATCTCAATACACTTCATGGTATCGAGGAAGTCATATCGCAATATTATCCTCTGATGAAGTCGATACCTTTTGTAAACCACAACCTAATCTTTGTCTCGAGCATTAGCTCTCCACAAATACCAGCTTGCAACAGTTCGATAGGGCTTCCATGCATCGCCTAATATCAATAAGTCTTTAGGTTTAGCTAGGCCATCTAAGTTTTTTAAAATTTGATAGCCCTTCTGAATACCAAGATCATGGATAGGTAAAACATCTAATCGTCCAAGATTAAAAATGAGTAACATTTGTGCTGTCCATTTACCTACACCCTTTATAGAGCTTAATCTTTCAATAATTTCATCATCATTTAAATACTTTATTTCCTTTTGGTCAGGAATAATTTTTTTTATTGAGGCTTCAGCAATGCGAAGAAGTGTTTCAGTTTTTGTTTGAGAAAATCCACTTTGTTTAATAAGTATTGGATCTATTTCTAGAAGCTCAAGCGCTTTCGGGAAATGACCATTAAATTGAGATAAGAATCTTTGAAAGATCGTTTCGGCGGCTTTCGCATGGAGTTGCTGGTATGCAATAGTCTTTAAAAGTGATTCATAAGGAGAGAGCGTAGATGATTTTTTTAAATGACAAGACCCTATTTTTTTAATTAAATTTTCCCAGTCTTGATCGAGACCAGATAAAAACTCTACAGATGATTTGAGACTTCTATCTGAGAGCGTCTGAATTACCAAGAAATTTTTTTACCATCATATGCAATAAATTGACCTGTATTTTTCATGGACAGTTTATCTATTTGACGTTTCATGCCATCCACACTCTCATCAGTTTCAATCAGTCCGTTAGGTCCTCCCATATCCGTTCTTACCCATCCCGGGTGAAGTGTAATCATTGCCAAATTGTATGATTTTAAATCAATCGATAAACTTTTCATGACCATATTTAAGGCAGTCTTACTTGATCGATAGAGATATTCGCCACCACCTGAGTTGTCATCAATACTCCCCATTTTGCTTGTAAGGGACGCCACTTTTTTTAATGTACCTTTTTTAAGATGCGGCAAAAAAGATATTGTCATTTTAAATGCAGCAAGTGTATTGATTTTGAAAGCATCAAGCCATGCATCATAGTTAATATGCTCCATTGAGCTATCAGGATAAACGCCTGCATTATTAATAAGTATGTCGATAGGTTGCTTATAAGTTTTTGCAAACTGATCAATTGACGAAAAATCTGCAACATCAAGTGCATGGACAGAAATATTTTCAAATGATGTTTGAAGTCGATGCAAAGCATCTTTCTTGTTTATTTTTCTCGAACAAGCGATGACTTGATAGCCATCCATCGCATATTGTTTGACGAATTCGAGACCTAAACCTCTATTTGCGCCAGTGATAAGAACCGTATATTTTAAGTTGGACATAATGAAGTTATCAAATGATAAAGGTTTATAATAAATCAAAATCTTTAGGATGTATCACTATGTTATTTAAGAAATATTGGGTTTTATTTCTACTACTTATGTCAGGCCTGGTCTATGCCGGTGAGTTTGGTAATTATTGCCTTTTAAGTTTATCTGAGGGGCACTTTCTTAAAACAGACTGCTCAGTGAATTCAACCCATCAAGGCAAAGTCTATTGTTTCGGTAGTGAAGTAAGTAAAGAAATCTTTTTAAAAACACCCGATGAATTCATTAAAAAAGCTGCAGTTTTTTACGAAAAAAACAAGGAGGTTGATCGTAAAAAAATATCTCAAGAAGATTTGTTAAAAGAAATCAAAAGTCCAGACTGCGATTTTTCAAATAAAGACTTAGGATACCTAGATATGAATGGCTTAGATTTAAGCCATTGTAAAATGCTGAATACGAGTGTATTCGGTGCTAATTTGATCGGCGCTAATTTGGCGAATAGTAATATGCAAAGAGCTTATTTAAACTTAGCGCGCCTTGAAAAAGCTAATTTCTCAGGTGCTAATTTATCTGAAGCCACCATCTTCCAGGCAATCTTTGGCGAAACCAATTTTAAAGGCGCTAATTTAACCCGCGCCCGCGTCATCGGCACCTTAGGTGCTGTAAATATGTCAGGAGCTACGATCAAATACGGTCAATTTGGTTTGGATGTGGGTAATCAACCGATGGGACAAATGAAATTTGATTCAGTAGGCGGTCAATTTTATAAAGCAAATTTTGAGGGGGCTGACTTAAATATTGCGAGTTTTCTATTTGGCGATTTAAGGGAAGCTAATTTAAAAAATACTAATATGTATCGTGCCGAATTAAGTCAAGCAGATTTAACGGGTGCTGATCTCACTAATGCCGACTTAACAGACGCAAATGTCGATGGTGCAATTTTTACGAATGTAAAAGGCTTATCAACCGTCAAAGGATTTTCTACAGTAAAAGGCAAATGTCGCGATTGTGGCATGCCTTAAATATTAGCGATACCCAAGCTTAGCCGAATCATAAAATACGCAATACGGGATTTCATCCTTTTAAGTGATAGGGTATTGCTTAATTTTAAGGTATAAAAAAAGCGCTTAGGTTTAAACCCAAGCGCTTTTTTATGAATAACTAATTCTAAGCTTAGTTAACTGCCGCTTTAAGAGCAGCACCTGCTTTGAATGTTGGAGCCTTACGTGCTGGTATTTTAAGTTCTTTACCAGTTTGTGGGTTACGACCAACTCGTGCAGCGCGTTTTGAAACTTTAAAAGTACCAAAGCCGATGAGCGTTACAACATCACCTTTTTTAAGAGCTTTAGTAATAGCTGCAAGTGTTGCATCAATCGCACGACCAGCGTCTGCTTTTGTTGAA
>Ga0194055_10003432_pt1 | contig 12158 bp, 15 predicted proteins | sample SepL449m_MetaG_FD_155482 | JGI IMG/M metagenome (GOLD analysis project Ga0194055, IMG submission 155482) | Anoxic zone freshwater microbial communities from boreal shield lake in IISD Experimental Lakes Area, Ontario, Canada - Sep2016-L442-9m | ecosystem: Environmental > Aquatic > Freshwater >... | reverse complement strand
GTTCGGGGCCTGTCCATTCGCCGGTTGGCCTGATCGATGCGAAGACCCTCGTCGGCCACGCGATCTCCTTTGAGGAGGTCGATCAGGATTGGCCCGCTCTCGCCGCGCGGAGTGATCGCCATGTGGTGGCGCAGCGTGATGGGGCGCTGCCGCTCGACGATGACCTCGGTGGGCCCCCGAACCGATCGGATCCACGCGCCCAGGACAGAGGCATTGGCCACCGTGGCCGAGAGGCAGACGAATTGCACCTCAGGCGGAGTCAGGATCAGGACCTCCTCCCAAACTCCCCCTCGATAGGGATCCTGGATGAAGTGAACCTCGTCGAGGACGACGAGGCCCAGCGAATCAAGGAGCGGTGATCCCGTCAGGAGCATGTTTCGGAGGACCTCGGTGGTCATCACCACAATCGGCGCATGCGGCCGGATCGCCACGTCACCAGTCAGGAGTCCTACCTGATCAGCGCCATGGTCAGCGACCAGTTCAGTGAACTTCTGGTTCGAGAGCGCCTTCAACGGCGTCGTGTAGAAGGCTTTCCGCCCCGCGTCAAAGGCACACAGGATCCCGTAGGAAGCGATCATGGTCTTGCCCGCACCCGTTGGAGCGCTCACGAGCACGTTGGACCCAGCGTCGAGTGCGTTGATCGCGTCAACTTGGAAGTCATCAAGGCCAAAGGACAGCGATGTCTCGAATGCCGCCCTGTGTGCTGCTCTTGATCCCGCTACTCCCCGAGGGGCGTCGGTCACCGGCGAGCCAGCTTCCCGACCAGGATCGAGAGGAAGTAGAAGGCCACGAGGGGGATGGCGAGCGCCAGCATTGAGAGCGGATCGCCGCTCGGAGTGAAAACTGCGGCGGCGACAGTGATCCCGATAATGGCCCATCGCCACCACGCCAAGAGCTGGGCAGGAGTAACGACTCGCGCGATCTGGAGGGCAATCAGAAGAACCGGGAACTCGAAGGTAACTCCGAAGAGGAACATCATCATGAGGATCAAGCTGAGGTACTGATTCGGGCTGTAGATCGCCTTTAGGTCTGGTCCGCCGATCGCCGTGAGGAACACCAAGGCGTGCTCAAAGGACACATAGGCCACCAGGCATCCGAGGAGAAACAGAACCACCGAGGCAGCGACGAAGGGTATGGCGTACCGCTTCTCGTTCTTCTTCAGACCCGGGGTGATGAATCGCCAGAGCTCGAAGAGCAGCACGGGCGAAGCGAGGAGGAGGCCACCGAAGGCGGCAATCTTGAGGCGAAGACTGAGGCCGTCGAGCGGTCCCGTCACATAGAGCGAGCAGTGTCCATGGTTCGCTCGGCAGTAGGGCTCACGCAGGATCGCAAAAAGGTACTCGTAGCCCACGAAGGCCACGACGCCTGCGGCGAGGAAGGCGATCGTGGCGATGAGGAGTCGACGTCTCAACTCTCCGAGGTGCTCTGCCAGCGTCATCGTGTCGCTGGATGAACCCTCGCGCTGGGTTTTCCTGAGTCGATCCATCACCGCCATCGCCGGGTCCTCAGTTGAGGCTCGGATCGATGTCGCCGCCGTGAGGGGTCGGTGGCGTCGATCGTGGGGTGGTGGCTGGACTGGTCTCGCTCGTCAGGCTTCCCGTGCCGGTCTCGTCGCTCCGGTTCTGGCTATTGGCGGCACGTGTCTGTGCATCTGTGGGCGGAGCGCCGGGATCGGCAACTAGATGATCATCATGGGACTGCACGTCCGCTCCGGGGTCCACCTCAAGCTCGGTGTTCTCCATCTTGGCTAACGAGTCGAGCAAGGCGACCGGGGACCGTGCGAATCGAGCGATGTCCCCGGTGCTGGGAAGGTCAGGCATCGATGACCGGACCTCGTCTTCGACCCTGGAGGTGAAGCCGCGGAAGGTCTTCCACGCTCCTCCGATCTGACGGGCGACCTGAGGGAGCTTGTCAGGACCCACCACAAGGAGCGCTACGACGATGACGATCAAGATCTTGAGGGGACTGAGCGTCAGCACAACTCTGATCCTACCGATCTCGGGGGGTGCCCCACCGGGTCAAGGGATACCGATCTGGCTAATCGGCCAGATCCTGAAAATCACGTGACCGATCATGTTGTGCCGAGGAAGAGTTCCCCATGCCCGGCTGTCACATGAGTTGGTGCGGTTGTCCCCCATGACGAAGAAGGAATCTGCGGGAATCTGGGTGGTCTCGATCGGAGGGCCAAGGGGTACGACGGGGAACCACGGCTGTTTCAGCACTTTGCCGTTAATGAGGATGTTCTCCCCGGAAGACGAGATGGTCTCCCCGGGAAGACCGATCACTCGCTTGACGAGGTCCTTGACGGAGGGGTCAGCACAGGCCGTGGCTTCGGCGGGCGGCGCATGGAACACCACGATGTCGCCGCGATGGACCGAGTGGATCGAGTAACTCAACTTCGACACGATGATGCGATCGCCCACCTGAAGCGTCGGTTCCATTGACCCAGATGGAATAAAGAAGGTTTGGAAGACGAACGTCCGAACGACGAATGCTGCGAGGAACGCCAGCAACAGGACGACGACCCACTCACCGATCGTTCGTCCAGCTGACTTCTGCTCCATCGACCGCTGGTCGCTCGATTGAGCTTCGCTTTCTTCGCCGAACCCGGACATGGTGCCGATGGTTGACGCGTCGTCGCCGACGGTCGGTTCACGGCGAGTCGAAGGACCCTCGGTGGATGCGGCACCCTCCGGGGACTCTGGGGTGTCATCGCTCATTGAGGGGAGGTTACCCCAGAGCCAACGCGCTCTTGATGTCGACCTAGAGGGATTCGATCAGTCGATCGACCCGGTCGTCGTGCGAGCGAAACGGGTCCCGAAGCATCATGGCCCGCTGTGCCTGATCGTTCAGTTTGAGGTGCACCCAGTCGACTGCGTAATCGCGCCGCTGTTCGGCTGCCCGTTTGACGAAGGCACCGCGAAGTCGAGCGCGAGTGGTCTGGGGCGCCAGGGTCATCGCCGTCGCGATGTCCTGGTCGGTCGTGGTCCGGCGGGCCTGGTCGGTGGCTTGGAGCTTGTAGAACAGGCCTCGGGAGCGATCGACGTCGTGGTAGAGCAGATCGATCATCTCAAGTTTCGCACTCCCCGAGGGCATGTCGTGGCGAGCTTGGTACTGCTCGATGAGGCGGAGCTTGGCGACCCAATCGATTTCTCGCCAGAGTTCCGACGGATCGCTCTTGAGCTGAGCGATGGTCGCTGCCCACATGGTCAAGGCGAGGTCTTCTTGGGGTGGCAGTCCCTTCGAGTCGCGGTACCGCAAGGCCCGCTCGAGGTACTCAGTTTGGATGTCGAGTGCGGTGATCTCTCGCCCGTTGGCGAGCTTCACCGTCGCTGTCAGGGTGATGTCCTCAGAGATCTCCCTAATGGCGCGAATCGGATCCTCAAGCGTGAGGTCCCGGAGGATCTGACCCTTGTCCTCAAGCATGGTGAGGAGCACAGAGGTGGCTCCGACCTTGAGGAAGTTCGTGTACTCGTTCATGTTCGAGTCCCCAACGATGACGTGGAGGCGCCGATAGAGCTCGGCATCGGCGTGGGGTTCATCGCGGGTGTTGATGATGGGCCGGGAACGGGTCGTCGCTGACGAGACGCCTTCCCAGATGTGGGCGGCCCGTTGGCTCAGGCAGTACGTGGTGCCCTTCGGGGTCTTGAGGAGCTTGCCAGCCCCGGCATAGATCTGACGCGAGACGAGGAACGGGATGAGGACCTTCGAGTACCGGCTCAGTTCATCATCCCGGTCAGTGAGGTAGTTCTCATGACAACCGTAGGAATTACCCGCAGAGTCCGTGTTGTTCTTGAAGAGATGAATCTGACCGCGGATACCCTCGGCGTTGAGTTCGTCTTCGGCCCCACGAACCATCTCTGAGAGGATCCATTCCCCTGCCTTGTCGTGAGTCACGACGTCACCGATCAGATCGCACTCGGGAGTGGCGTATTCGGGGTGACTCCCTACGTCGAGATACAGCCGAGCACCGTTCTCCAGGAACAGGTTGCTCGATCGGCCCCATGTAACCACCCGCTTGAAGAGATAACGAGCGACCTCGTCGGGGCTTAGGCGTTTCTGACCCTTTAGGGTGAAGGTCACGCCGTATTCGTTCTCTATGCCGAAGATGCGACGTTCCACTCACTGAACCGTAGCGGCGAGTCGGCGGAATGCTGCGGGCGGGTCAGCCTTCGAGCAGCTCGGTGAGGTCCTGATCCTCGATCCGCCTGAACGTGCGCCGACCATGACCATCGGTCAGGACGGCGACCTCCACTTGCTCGGGCTCTAGAGTCCGATCGGGACCGGCCAATGCGGCGATCGCTGCTCGAATTGCCTCGAGCAAGGTCCAGCCATCGACGTAGGACTGAGCGAACTGCTCCCGGATGGGCTCGGCCTCGCCCCCGAGGACGGCGAAGTGCTCCTCGTCAGTGATGGTGCCTTCGTAGGCAACGTGGAAGAGCTGGGTCGGGCGCGGTCCCGCTCCGAGTTCAGCAACGAGGATCTCTACCTCGAGCGGCTTCATCTCGTGGGTGAAGACTTGGCCCAAGTACTGAGCGTAGAGATTGGCGAGCGAGCGAGCGTCAACGTCTTCTCGGCTGTAGGCGAACCCCTTGGTATCAGCATGACGAACACCCGCCACGCGCAACTGGTCGTACTCGTTGTACTTCCCCACTCCGGCGAAGGCGACCCGGTCGTAAATCTCCGAAATCTTGTGGAGAGTCTTCGAGGGGTTCTCGGCTACCAGCAAGATGCCCTTGTCGAACACTGTGGCGACGAGGGATCGGCCGCGAGCGATCCCCTTCTGTGCGTATTCCGCACGATCCTTCATGACCTGTTCGGGCGCTACGTAGTACGGCATCGTCATCGAAGGGTTCCTCCTGCGTCGCCACCGGTACTCCGGCGCCTCTCGACTGCCTCGGTGAACCGCTCTGCGATCTCGTCATCAGGGACACGGTCGTAGCCCTCGGCAGTCACCGTGGCGATGATCGGGAAGATCCCGCGAACAAGGTCAGGCCCTCCGGTCGCCGAGTCGCCGTCGGCCGCCTCGTAGAGACTGAGAACGGCGAGCTCGATGGCCTCGGAGCGGCTGAGATTCTCTCGATAGCCAAGTTTGATGGTCTGGCGAGCGTCCCGACCCCCTGATCCCGTGGTCTGAAAGTCTGTCTCTTCGTAGTGACCACCAGCGGGGTCGTAGGTGAAGATCCGACCAGTCGATCGAGCTATGTCAAAGCCGCAGAACAGCGGGACGACGACGAAGCCCTGCATCGCCATCGGCAGGTGTGCCCTGACCATCTGGGCGAGCTGATTGGCCTTGCCTTCGAGGCTCAGGGTCACACCCTCAACCTTTTCGTAGTGCTCGAGCTGGACCTGGAACAACCGGACCATTTCGACGGCCATGCCGGCGGATCCGGCGATGGCAACCGCCGAGTAGCGATCAGCGGGGAAGACTTTCTCCATGCTGCGATGAGCAATCGAATGCCCCTCGGTCGCCCGGCGGTCTCCCGCCATGATGACGCCGTCGGCATAACGGATAGCCAGCACGGTGGTCCCGTGGGCTTGCGTGATTCCGTGATCTTGAATCTGACGTAAGTCGCCCATGCCTTCTCGCGACAACAGGGCGGTGAAGCTTGGTCCCGGATCTTCGGTGGGATCAAAGAGGGGAAGTGCCATCACTGACCACCCTTCTGGACATAGTTGCGGACGAACTCCTCTGCATTGTCCTCAAGGACCTCATCAATCTCATCGAGGAGGCTGTCGAGGTCAGCCTTGACCTGAGCGGCTCTCTCGCTCCCCTGCGGTGCGTCATGGGCGACCTCATCGGTCGAACGTTCGCCGTTCGAACGCTGTATCTGCTCTCGTTCAGGCATCGAGTCTTCCGTTTCCTCTCATGCGTCGAGTCTTGCGAGGAGCTCGTGTGCCGATCCGACCTCGTCAAGGAGGTCCTCGGTCATCGCCGCAGTTCCCCTCAGTGGGTCCATCATAGGGACCCGACGAAGAGGATCCGTCCCAAGGTCAAAGACGAGTGAGTCCCAATTGGCGGTTGCTACCTCGTCAGGGAACTTCGCCAAACACGATCCGCGAAACCACGCTCGCGTGGATCGAGGTGGTTCCGTCACTGCCCGGGCAACATCATCACGCCTCACCAAGGTCTCAAGCCCCAGACGTGCAGCGAGGGACCGCTCCGGTCTCAGGTCGTGATACTGAAGGTCCATAGCTCTGAGCTTCGGGTCGCCGGGGGCGAGCCGGTGGCGATCCGCGTAGGCGTCAATGATGCGTTTTTTGGCAATCCAGTCGACCTGACCGGCTAACGAGTCAGGGTCGGTCGCAAGCTTGTCCAGGGTTGACCCCCAGCGCTTGACAACCTCGTTGGCTTGATCGACGTCACCGAGTGCGACTCCTCCGCCAGATTCGACATAGCGAACGGCCGACTCGAAGAGGATCTGTTGGATATCGGCGGCGGTCACCCGACGACCGTCAACGAGTTCGACCGTGGCGCGAAGCGTCGGGTCAGCGCTGATTTGGCGAACAGATCTGACGGGATTCTTCAGCTCGATCACCTCGCGGGTGAGTGCTCCGTCTTCGAGCATCGCCAGAATGAGTGCGGTGGTGCCGACCTTCAGAAAGGTAGCGACCTCGGACATGTTGGCGTCCCCGATGATCACGTGCAGCCGCCGATAGAGCGACGGGTCGGCGTGGGGTTCGTCGCGGGTGTTGACAATTGGGCGCTTCAGGGTCGTCTCGAGCCCGACGACCTCCTCGAAAAACTCGGAACGCTGGCTGATCTGAAAGGGAGGGATGTCATCGAAGACGGGCGTCTCGGCTCCCACCTTGCCAGCACCGCAATAGATCTGCCTCGTGACGAGGTGGGGCACGGCGGCTGAAATCACCTCAGCAAAGGGAACATCGCGGGAAAGGAGAAAATTCTCATGGCACCCGTAGGAGTTTCCCTTTGAGTCCGAATTGTTCTTGTAGACCACGATGTCGGGGGCACCTGGATAACGCTCCGCCGCAGCGACCATCGCTTGGCGGAGTACCTCTTCACCAGCGCGATCGAAGAGCACTGCTTCAAGTGGCGTGGCGACCTCCGGCGAGGAGTACTCAGGGTGGGCGTGGTCGACGTAGAACCGTGCGCCATTGGTGAGTACGGCATTGGCGAGGTGTGTCTCGACCATGGGGGCAAGCGAACCCAAGCGCGCTGCACCTCGAGCGTCGCGTCCTGGGCTCTCATCGTGGAAGTCCCAGGAGATGTGATGGCGGAGACGTGAGGCGAAAGCGGTCACGAGAAGCGTCGAGGTGGTGATCGGATCCGCCTCGGCTGAACCGACGGAAATCCCGTATTCGGTCTCGATCCCCATGATCTTGGGCAGTGCCATTGAAGGGAACCTATCTGCCGCTCTGGGAGCGCTCAGCCCGCCGAACGGGTCTCAGAGGTACTGCCCAGTGCCAACATGCTCGAGTGAGCGACCACCCACAGCGTCGTCGTCCTGGGTGACCAGGGTCCTCACGTAGACGATTCGCTCGCCTTTCTTACCGGAGATCCTGGCCCAGTCGTCAGGATTAGTGGTGTTCGGGAGGTCTTCATTTTCTTTGTACTCGCGACGAATCGAATCGAGGAGGTCCTGGGTGCGGATCCCGGTCCCCACGCCGGCGATCTCTCGCTTGATGGCGAGCTTCTTGGCACGTCGGACGATGTTCTCGATCATCGCCCCCGAGGCAAAGTCTCGGTAATAGAGGACTTCCTTGTCACCGTTTTGGTAGGTCACCTCGAGGAAGCGGTTCTCTTCGCCGTCTTGATACATCTCGGCCACCGTGGTCTCGATCATTGCCTGGGCTGCCTTGGCAGGGTCTCCCCCGCCGAGTCCCTCGATCTCGCGTGGGTCGAGAGGGAGATCGGCGGTGAGGTAGCGACCGAAAATCTGAGCGGCTGACTCTTCGTTGGGCCGTTCAATCTTGATCTTGACATCGAGGCGACCGGGTCGCAGGATCGCGGGATCGATGAGGTCCTCGCGATTCGAGGCGCCGATGACGATGACGTCCTTGAGCGTCTCGACCCCGTCGATCTCGGCCAGAAGCTGCGGCACGACTGTCGATTCCATGTCGGAACTGATTCCAGTTCCTCGGGTGCGGAACAATGAATCCATTTCATCGAAGAAGATGATGACCGGGACACCCTCTTCGGCCTTCTCCCGAGCTCGCTGGAAGACGAGGCGGATCTGACGCTCTGTCTCGCCCACGTACTTGTTGAGGAGCTCAGGTCCTTTGATGTTGAGGAAGTAGCTGCGGATGTTGGCATCCCCGGTCACTTCGGCCACCTTCTTGGCAAGGGAGTTCGCCACAGCCTTCGCGATGAGCGTCTTGCCGCAGCCCGGGGGCCCGTAGAGCAAGATCCCCTTGGGCGCTGGCAGCCGGTAGGTACCGAACAACTCACGGTGTAGGTAGGGCAACTCGACCGCGTCGGTGATGGCTTCGATTTGTGAATCGAGGCCACCGACGTCGTCGTAGGTCACATCGGGAACCTCTTCGAGAACAAGCTCTTCGACCTCTTGACGGGGAAGTCGCTCGATGAGCAGCCCCGCTCGAGTATCGAGGAGGAGCGCGTCGCCAGCACGAAGCTTCACTTCCTGGAGCGATGCCGCGATCTCACACACGCGTTCGTCGTCACTGCGCCCAAAGACGATGGCTCGAAGGCCATCGTCGAGGACCTCTTTGAGCTTGACCACCTCGCCCGCCCGCTCTCCGTCACGAGCCAGGATGATGTTCAAGGCCTCGTTTAGGACGACCTCATCGCCTCGCTTGAGGATTCCTGGGTCAAGTTCCGGGTGCATCGAGACCCGCATCTTGCGACCTGAGGAGAAGACGTCGACGGAGCCATCCTCGTTTATGTCGAGGAACGTCCCGTAGGCCGAGGGAGGGGCGCTGAGGTTTTCGACCTCTTCGCGAGCGACTGCCAATTGCTCTCGAGCTTGCTGAAGAGTGAGGGCAAGGCGCTCGTTATGGGCGGAGGATGTTTTCAATTGCGCCTTCAACTCGTCGAGACGCGCCTCGAGCGCTTCGGCTCGACCAGGGCTCTCCTCGACTTGACGCCGAAGGCGCTCGATTTCCTCGAGGGCAGCGCGAAGACCCTCGTGTGGGACCTCTTCGTCCTTGTGATCTTCGACAGCCATGGCGTCCTCCTCGTGGCGAGCCTATCGGGAGGGTCTCTCGTAGCGTCCTCGCTATGGTCCGCGTGACGCGATGGGAGGAGACGATAGGATTCCTCCCTGTTCGCAGCGGTGCGATCGAATGAGGCAAATCCCGCGACGGGGTTCGCTGAGTCGGCGTGCCCCACTAAGAGGAGATCAGTGATGAAGGTCTGGATCGATCAGGATCTGTGCACGGGAGATGGTCTCTGCGAGGAGATCGCCCCGGCAGTCTTCACGCTGCTCGACGATGGTCTCGCCTACGTCAAGCAAGGAACTGACGTCAAGAACGAGCCCGGTGGCTCGGCGGGAATGGCGGACGTGCCCGATGATCTGAAGGAAGCAGTTGTCGAGGCCTCCGAAGAGTGCCCCGGCGAGTGCATCTTCATTGAGAACGACTGACCGTTCTCTCGGCCGGTCGTGCGACGACCGCCTCGATTTAGATGACTAACCGCCTGGCGGTCGTCAAGAATCCAGTGTGGGCGACCATGCGGTGATCCGGTCGGACGCTTCTGTCCTCAATGTGCCAGGTTCGTCTGAGGATCTCGGACGTCTCTGCCATCCCGAATGGACTTGCCTCAAGCGATCGTCGCAACTGGGCCGTCTGATTGATCGTCGGCAGGTAGGCGAGGAAGATTCCGCCCGGGCGAAGGGCCTCGGCTGCGTGAGTAACGACATTCCATGGCTCGGGCATGTCAAGGAGAATTCGGTCAAGGCCACGCTCGTCGATTCCTTCGGTGACGTCGCGGATCTCGACGGTGTAGTCGACATCGTTCCCGAGCATGGCGGCCACATTGGCCTTTGCCCGAGCTGCGAAGTCCTCGCGTAGTTCGTAGCCGATGATGCTCGCCCCAGCTCGAAGCACCGTCATCGAGAGTGCCCCTGATCCCACACCAGCCTCGAGAACCCTCATCCCTGGGGCGATGTCTGCGTTTATCAAGATGGCCCCGAGATCCTTGGGGTAGATCACCTGGGCCCCACGGGGCATCTTGACCACCACGTCGGCGAGGGTCGGTCGCAAGACCAAGAAATTCCGACCAGTCGAACCCTGGATGGTCACACCTTCGTCATTGCCGATGATGGCATCGTGGCTCACGATTCCGGCGTGTGTATGGAAACTCGCTCCTTCAACCATGGTCACGAGGTAGCGACGCTCTTTGGCGTCGACCAACATGATCCGTTCTCCCGCCGTGATCGGCCTCTGAGGTTCCACGGGACTTACGAGTCTGCTGACGTGCCGAGGTCGCGCATGGTCACGACGACACTCTCGCCGGGCTTGATGTCCATTCGCAGCGGGGGCTCTTCGATACGGCGCCGCTCCCTGCGCAGGATGTGGGCGCCAAGGGCTACGACGAACCACGCCCAGTGCTTCCCAGTGCTGCCTCGCTTAATACCCGTTCGATAGAGCCAGTTGATCAATGCCGTCATCGGTCAGATCCTGCGGACTTCAACGACCGATCGGGCCTTCCGCCCTCGCCGGCGCCCGACGACGTAGGTGAGTGCCAGCGCCAAGAAGGCGAATGCCCCGGCAGCCCCGGCAGCTTTCGCTCCCGTCTCAACGACCGTCTCGTGGCCATCGTCGACCAGTCCTCGCAACGCGGCTTCAAGATCGTCTCTTGAAATGGAGTCCTTCTTGGGGCTCATCGCTTGGCCTCAGGCTTCGGCAGCCGGCGTTTCGCAGGCCCACTCACGATCCTCCATGAAGCGATTGCGATGATCCCAGCAGCCAGGACGCCAACGATGAGATAGGGAATCCACGACAGATTTCCCGTGAGCACTGTCTCCCCCTGAAGGAGGCGAAGGACGCTGACGAGTAAAAGCACCAAGCCGCCAGCCAGGAATAAGGACCCAATCGTTCCGTACGCGACGAATCGTCCGAGATCCTTCAGCGGCCCGACCGTCTCCTGCTTGAGGTAGTCGATGACCAGTTTGGCTACATCGTTGCCCTGGGAACGCAGTCCCTTGAGTCCTCCGTGCTTGGCCATGATGAGATCCTACTTGCGCTCTCGGAAGAGATACGTCGACGTGGCTCTCGCTACCATGCGGTCGGCACTGTCGGAGATCGTGGCTTCGACAAAGGCCACTCGTCCGCCGCCTGAGACAACCTCGGCGACGCAGGTCAGAGTGGTTCCCGTTTGAGCAGCAGCCATGAAACTGATTTTGAGCTCAGCGTTGGCGACGATGACCTTGCGCCCTGTGACGAAGGTGACGGCGGCTGCACCCATTGCTGAGTCAGCAAACGCTGAAAGGAAGCCGCCCTGGATGATGCCGGCGGGGTTCGCAAATCGCTGGTCAGCGTTCATGGTCCACGTGCACCGACCCGGGGTTGTTTTGTCAGTGCAGACCATGCCGAGTGTCAGATCGCAGTTCGGCGGGACTTGGATCGAACGAAGGGCCACGACTCGGCACGCTACCCGACGTCGGCTCTTGGGGCAGAGGGTTTCGCTGGTTCGGTAGGGTGCAGCACTATGAGCGACTTTGCGGGCGGAGTGATTGGCGGCCAGGAGTGGGAAGACCTTGCAGTTCGGGTCGTTCGCGCCATCAGTATGGACGGTCCTCGTCGGGCCAACTCGGGCCATGCCGGGACCGCCATGGCCCTGGCGCCTTTGGCACATGTCCTGTTTGGGCGCGTGATGCGCTTTGACCCTGCCGACCCGACATGGCCCGACCGCGATCGTTTCATCCTCTCGGCCGGCCATGCGTCAATTCTGCAATACGCCATGCTTCACCTGACTGGCTATGACCTGTCATTGAGCGACCTCGAAGCATTCCGGCAACTGGGCTCGAAGACACCCGGACATCCCGAGGTTGGCGTGACGCCAGGTGTCGAAGTGACTACTGGCCCCCTGGGTCAGGGATTCGCCAACGCCGTCGGGATGGCGATCGCCGAGCGGCACATCCGAGAGACCTACGGCGCCGATCTCTCCAACCACCGGATCTGGACGATCGTTGGCGACGGTGACCTCGAAGAAGGGGTCTCTCATGAGGCTGCATCGC
>Ga0194055_10003430_pt1 | contig 12158 bp, 12 predicted proteins | sample SepL449m_MetaG_FD_155482 | JGI IMG/M metagenome (GOLD analysis project Ga0194055, IMG submission 155482) | Anoxic zone freshwater microbial communities from boreal shield lake in IISD Experimental Lakes Area, Ontario, Canada - Sep2016-L442-9m | ecosystem: Environmental > Aquatic > Freshwater >... | reverse complement strand
CTGGTGCTTGATTAACGCAGCCGCCGGTAGCGGCACACATGTCGAAGTCGACCGTTATCTGCATGAGATCAGACTAGTTGAGCTATTTAGTGGTTCTGTTTGTGCCGTGTTTGGAGTCATGGCGTTCAAATGCATTGAGCACGGCCCGCAATGACGCGGTGATCGTGTTGGGGTCGATACCGACACCCCAACGAGTGTGACCAGTTTCGTCACCCGTCTCGACGTAGGCAACAGCAGTTGCTTGCGAACCCTGGCCGAGTGCATGCTCGGTGTAGTCCTTAACGTCAAGGTTGCCCTTGAATTCGGCTCGGATGGCGTGCACAAATGCATCAATTGGACCGTTGCCTTTCGCCGTAAATGTTTTGCGGGTGCCATCGATGTCGATTTGTGCAGTGATCTCCGTATGACCAGTTGTGGAATCGCTGCGCAATTCGTGACTCACTAAATTGCAGCGAGGAACCGAAGGCAGATATTCCTTTGTGAATGCATCCCACATCATCACTGGAGAGATTTCGCTTCCTGAATCTTCCGTGAGGTGCTGAATGTTTTGAGAGAATTCGATCTGCAAGCGGCGTGGTAGGTCGTATCCATGTTCAGTCTTCATGATGTACGCAACGCCACCCTTACCCGACTGGCTGTTGACTCGAATAACTGCTTCGTACGAACGTCCAACATGCTTTGGGTCGATTGGCAAGTAGGGAACACCCCACTGGTCATAATCATTAGGCAATACCTCAAGGCCTTTTTTGATGGCGTCTTGATGACTGCCCGAAAACGCGGTGTACACGAGGTCGCCAACGTACGGATGACGCTCGGCAACTGGAAGACGGTTGCAATATTCGGCATCGCGACGCAATGCGTCGATGTCGGTGATGTCGAGTTCTGGGTCGACACCATTCATGAACAAGTTCATTGCCAAGTTGACGATGTCGACGTTGCCGGTGCGCTCACCATTGCCGAACAATGTGCCTTCGACTCGGTCGGCTCCTGCAAGTACGCCAAATTCGGCTGCTGCAACGGCACATCCTCGGTCGTTGTGAGGGTGTAACGAAACGCACACGGTATTACGGTTTTTGATGGTGCGGATAAACCACTCGATCACATCGCCGTAAACGTTTGGCGTGTAACACTCGACGGTTGCTGGCAAGTTCAAAATAAGTGGAGTCGTTGCTGTCGGTTTGATGACATCCATTACTGCTTCACAAATCTCGATTGCAAACTCTGGCTCGGTGAGCGTAAAGCTCTCTGGCGAATACTCGTAGCGCACATCGGTGCCCTTGAGCATCGGCTCGAGTTCTTTGCACAACTGCGCAGCCTTAACAGCGATGTCGATGACGCCAGATTTTTCAAGACCAAACACCACGCGACGTTGCAAGGGGTTGGTTGAGTTGTAGAAGTGCACGATTGCGCGCGGCGCACCCTGCAGACATTCGTAGGTGCGCTTGATCAAATCGACGCGACATTGCACCAACACCTGAATCGTGACATCTTCGGGAATGAGATCTTGTTCGATGATGTGTCGAACAAAGTCAAAGTCGGGCTGACTTGCTGATGGAAAACCAACTTCGATTTCTTTGAAGCCCATTTTGACGAGAGTTTTGAACATGCGCAATTTGCGCTCTGGGTCCATTGGGTCGATCAAAGCCTGATTGCCATCACGGAGGTCGACTGAACACCACAACGGAGCCTTGGTGGTGACGTTGTTTGGCCACGTGCGATCGGTAAGTACGACCGGGATAAATGGCGAGTACTTCTCGAACGGCATCTTCTTTGGTTGTATGGACTTTGGTGCCATGTTGTTGTCTTTCGTGTTGCTTGGGTTTTTCTTGTCGTGAAATGAAAAACCCCCTGACCTTTTCAGGTTCAGAGGGTTCGGCGGCAGCGGTTATGAGGCTGTCGCCGTTAGGTAAGTAGGAGGCTGCTTGCTGTTGACGTCATAACGGTGTCCAGCATATCGGGGGCAAAGCCCGCGTGTCAGTCGCGTTATTTGTGGCGCGATTAATACGGCGTTGGTGCCAAGAAATTGGCAAACTGCCATGGATCTGAATGGTCGAGCAGGCTTGTGTCGTTGCCGTATCCCGGGAAGAGATCGTTGCGATTCTTAAGTGGTGTCCAGTCGGAAGGTGCTGAATGAATTGGTCCGATATATGGGCGCGTTGCATCGAGCACTTTCTTCCAAGGCAATTCATCGGGCACTCGGACGCCTTCTGAAGGGCAATCGAGCAACCAAGTGATGGCACCGACAACAGATCCAGCAACCTGAACAGTTGTTGCACTCTGGTTCGGAATGATCTCGCGTGCTTCGTGAATCGACAACGTTGAGCCGGTCCACCACGACTTGTAATCGTGGCCCATGAGTAATACACCAAGTTCGTCGCGACCATCAATGATCTCGTCATTGAAGATGCGCTCTTTTGGTTGCATCTTCCAATTACGCATGCGCAACTCGAGCACGCTGTTGATCGCGGCATCGGACGGATGATATGCGTAATGCACAGTTGGACGATATGCATCAGTGCCATCTGCATTTTTGACAGTGAGATGATGTGTCATCGTGTATGACTCGCCGTGGCGAATGATCATGCCAAGCGTGTCTCCAGATGGAACCCAACTGCGCACCCATGACTCCATGCCAGGTTGGGCAAGACAGATTTGGTTACGTGGACCGTCATCGGTGTGTGCGTGAGCATTGGCGGGCATCCACTTTTCGTGCGTACCCCAACCAAGTTCTGCAGGCGCAACGCCCTCTTCGTAAAAGCCTTCGACCGACCACGTGTTGCAAAACTCGTTAGTAAGTTTTGGTTTGCTCGATATTTGCGTGTCGCGTTCGGCAATGTGAATGACTTTGGTGCCCGTGAGTTGTGCAAGCACATTGAACTGCTGTGCTTCGAGTGCGCTTTGCAATGCAGTTGCACGCGAACCCGCTTTTCCGTCTGTGAGCAACTGGCTAGTGATGTCGGTCAGTGCTTGCTTGACTAAGTGACTCACCATGCCGGGGTTTGCGCCATGCTCAACTACCGCAGATGCGCCATTGTTGGTGCCCCAACGCTCAATCATTTTGCGGATTGCTTGATGGCGCACGTACAGCGTGCGCTCAAGTGGGTGAGTGGACGCCATGTCGTCGTATGGGTCCCACATCTCGACTGAAGTATTGAGGTACCGAACATTGTGATCGCGGCACCATTCCAGAATCGTTGGACCGTCGATATTCCATGCCAAGTCGAGCAGCAAGTCGCCGTCTCCAACACGTGCGGAAAGGAACGCATCGAGATTTTCGCGTGTTACACGATCCTGCTCGTAGGTAACTCCAGCCTTCAGTAGATCGGCAACGCGCGAACGATTGTCGCGAAAGTCGACGATATGTATAGAGGTCGGATCAAACTTGAGATCGCGAACCATTAATGGCAACGCGCACTGCGCAACAGAACCACAGCCCAGCACCAAGGTGCGACGGGGAAGTTTGTATGCGGTCGTGGCTGGTGCGTTCACTTCGACGCAGACGGCGAATACTGATCGCCCGCATCGATGTGCTGAGCGTCAAATGAGCTCAACAACGTTTCAAGACTTGCTTCAAAAATTGCATCCGATGGCACAAGCACTTGCTGCCAGTCGTAACGCATACCTTTGCGCCCAGTAAAGGCGCTCTCGTCACAGGTATGGCGATTCTCGAGTGATGAGAAAATTGAGATAGACGACGAAGCGTTATCTGTGGACATGAGCACCTCCTTGGGGTTTGAATACGAAAGTTTGACCATACAGATTTTTAGGGGCTGCGTCTACTATTTCCAGAATTTCCTCCGAGCGATCTCGGCGGTCAGTCGAGCGATGTCCCGCCACTCGAGATCTGTGGTTGGTAGCGTGACTGCAGAGATGACGACCCCCGAAGTGAAAACGCCAACAGGATTTGCCGCTATCGGCGTGCCTGAGCGCATCGATGCTGGCCTTGCAGCCGCAGGATTCTCGGCACCTTTTGCCATTCAGACTGAGGCGATACCTGTTGCGCTTGCCGGTGAAGACGTGATGGGTAGGGCTCGCACAGGCTCGGGCAAGACGCTCGCGTTTGGAGTGCCGATGATGTCACGCATCGATTCACCCGCCACGCCAGGTAAGCCTCACGGATTGGTCATCGTGCCGACTCGTGAGCTCGCACTCCAGGTGTCGGAAGTGTTGGGGCCAATTGGCAAGCATTGCGGGATTCGAGTGCTGGCTGTGTACGGCGGTGCCGACAGACAAAAGCAAGTTGTCGAGATTGAAAAAGGTGTGGAGATCATCGTGGCAACACCGTTGCGCTTGATCGACTTGATGAAGTCATCAGAGTGCGACCTGAGTGCTATTCAAATTGTTGCAATTGACGAAGCAGATCGCATGGCCGACGAAGGGTTTATGCCCCAAGTTGAGTGGATCATGCGCCACGTTACGGCTGTGCACCAAACGATGCTGTTCTCAGCAACGCTCGACGGTCAGGTAGCCAACCTTGTCAAGCGATACATGAAAAACCCAGTTGAGGTTTCGATTGATTCGCCAACCGACACAGTGGGCACGATGCGCCATTTGTTTTTGGCAGTGCATCACATGGACAAAGATCGCGTAATTGCCAACATCGCTGCAGCAGCCGGACAGACCGTGGTATTTTGCGACACCAAGCGCAGTTGCGACAAAGTCGCTGAAGCATTGCAGAAACTTGGTGCAGATGCATCAGCACTGCACGGTGACATGCCACAGAATGCCCGCGAAAAAGCATTGGGCAAATTTGCCGACAACAAACTTAAGATCCTGGTTGCCACCGATGTTGCAGCGCGTGGTATTGACATCGATGACGTTGCAGTCGTGATTCACTACGCACCACCACTCGATGTCAAAACATATTTGCACCGCTCTGGACGCACAGCGCGCGCTGGCAAAGACGGTTGGGCTGTGACGATGGCTGAATACAACCAACACACCACGTGTCGCATTATTCAGCGAGGTCTTCGCCTCGATATTCAGCCACCGATTGAAGTGTTCTCAAACGATGTGCGCTTGCGCGACTTGTTCAGTTTTCTCGACAATTGAGCTTCACTCCGCGGCTATGTGCCGTACACATCTGTGCACACACAGAAATGGAGAGTCAAATTAATGAGTAAAGTCAGCCAACAAAGTTCATCTACTATCAGGCCTATGCAGATAAAGGACAATAGTGCTGGTGCCATGGATCAAATTGAAGTGATTAGTCCGACTCTGCACGGGACTGGACATGACTTTCACGAGTGGTACGACAAACCTCTAGTTCATGGCATTCTGCAAATTTGTGAAATCGACACTGTGAAAACACTGCGCGGTTTACGTAGAACTCGCAGCGCATGGCCGCGTTCGTAATTGATGCATCTGCTGGCGTAGAGATTCTCACTCGTACTGATCGAGGGAAGTTGTTAGCACGTCGTTTAGAGGGCGATTCTGAACTTTGGATTCCAGAACTTTTTTATGTTGAGGTGCTGGACGTCATTCGAGGTCAAGTTTCTCGTGGTGTACTCGATGAAAACATTGCAAACTCGGCGATTACAGACCTCGGGAGATGGAAACTTAATCGCGCTGCACATCGATCATTTGTTGAAGAAATCTGGAAACTTCGACACAACTTTTCGGCATACGACTCGGTTTATGTGTTACTCGCGCGAGATTTGGGCGCTCAACTGCTGACAATAGATTTGAGGCTCATGCGAGCCGCCATCAGACACCTTGGAATAGTTGTGTCTCAGTAACCCTGGATCAACTCGATGTAAAGATTTGGCAAGGGTTAGCGGGCTGCGAGCCAAGCCGGGCGAGAAGCCTCAAACTTAGAGATTGCATCTGCGTCAGCCAACGTGATGCTGATGTCGTCAAGACCGTTGATGAAACGCTGCTGCGTTTCGGTATCCATGTCAAACTTCTCGGTGATTCCGGCACTTGGAATCTCAACTGTGAAGCGGTGCAAGTCGATGGTGATTTCGGCTGTTGAATCCTTTTCGATGACTGCCCAAATGCGATTGACGGTTGGCTCTGACAGAACGATCGGCAACAAACCATTCTTTGTGCAGTTGTTGCGGAAGATGTCGCTAAAGCTTGGGGCAATGACGGCATCAAAACCGCCTTGCTGAAGAGCCCACACTGCATGTTCGCGTGATGAGCCAACGCCGAAGCTTGGGCCAGCAACCAAAACAGATGCACCAACATAACGCTCGTCATTCAATACAAAGTTGCGATCATCGCGCCAAGTAGAGAACAAACCTTTTTCAAAACCCGTTCGCTCGACGCGCTTGAGCCACTCAGCAGGAATGATCTGGTCAGTATCGACGTCTGAGCGCTTCAATGGAACTCCGCGACCGCTGATGATGCTTACTTTTTTCATGACTCGGTGCTCATTTCAAATCTGCTGGAGTAGCGAAGTGACCGGCAACTGCAGTAGCTGCTGCGATTGCTGGTGAAACAAGGTGCGTGCGGCCTCCGCGACCTTGGCGGCCTTCAAAGTTGCGATTGGATGTTGAAGCGCTGCGCTCGTTTTGTGCAAGCTTGTCGGGGTTCATTGCCAAGCACATCGAGCAACCAGGCTCGCGCCAGTCAACACCAGCAGCGATGAAGATCTTGTCGAGACCCTCGGCTTCGGCCTGCTTTTTGACTTGGTGGCTGCCAGGCACAACCATCACGCGCTTCACGGTGACGGTGCGGCCTTCGAACACTGATGCTGCAGCACGCAAGTCTTCAATGCGGCTGTTCGTGCAAGAACCGATAAATACAGTGTCGACGGTGATATCACGGATTGGGGTGCCAGCAGTGAGACCCATATAGGTGAGTGCACGTGCAACGGTGTCGCGTGCAGTTGCATCGGCATAATCGTCTGGATTTGGAATGCGGTCATCGATACCAAGCACTTGGGCAGGGTTGGTGCCCCAAGTGATTTGTGGCTTGATCGTTGCTGCATCAATCACGACTTCCTTGTCCCACGCAGCACCTTCGTCGGAAACAAGAGTGCGCCACTCGGCAACCGCTTGGTCCCATGCAGCGCCTGATGGTGCGTATTCGCGACCCTTTAAGTAATCAAACGTGATGTCATCGGGTGCAATGAGGCCAGCTTTTGCGCCGGCTTCGATCGACATGTTGCACACTGTCATGCGACCTTCCATCGAGAGCGAACGAATTGCAGATCCGCGATATTCGATGACGTGGCCAATGCCGCCGCCCGTGCCGATTTGGCCAATGATCGCCAAGATCACATCTTTTGCAGTGACGCCAGGCGAGAGCGTGCCTTCAACCGTGACGCTCATCCACTTTGGTCGTGTTTGTGGAAGCGTCTGTGTTGCAAGCACGTGTTCAACTTCGCTTGTGCCAATTCCAAATGCGAGCGCGCCGAATGCACCGTGTGTTGCAGTGTGGCTATCGCCGCACACAATGGTCATGCCTGGAAGCGTGCGACCTTGCTCGGGTCCTATGACGTGCACGATGCCTTGCTTCGGATCACCCATTGGGTACAGCGTGATGCCAAACTCCTTGGCGTTAGCGCGCATGACATCGATTTGTTTAGCCGAGATTGGGTCGGCAATTGGCAGGTGGATGTCTTTGGTTGGCACGTTGTGATCTTCGGTTGCAACTGTGAGATCGGGGCGACGAACTTTGCGATTATTGATACGCAAACCGTCAAATGCCTGCGGGCTCGTTACTTCATGAACAAGGTGTAGGTCGATATACAACAACTCGGCATCGCCAGGAGCGTTGTTGACCATGTGACGGTCCCACACTTTTTGCGGCAAGGTCAGTGGGCGTGTGGTCGGATTGGCCATTCCTCTATTCTGCCGTGATTTATACAAAAAATCACCGTTGCACCGCACTTGGTGCTGCTTCACGCACACATCGGGGCATGACGATACATACAAATACACCAGTAGCCCTAGCCACCTGCGTCGAACAGAGCCTGCACATGTCGCTCGACGGATTCGATCTGAAACGTGCCCGTCTGTATGGCATCAGTGTGGTGGACGTGGGTGGTGTTGATCGCCTCGAAGATGGCGCATTACGAATCACATTTCTTGCCGAGCACGGTGACGTGTATGAGTTGATTGATGCACCGACGAGTGCCATCGTGAGAATGTTTGACGCTGCAGTGGTGCTGACGTGTGGATGGGCTGCGCCAATTGATCGAAGCCATGAAAGTGATGACGATGATGACGACGATGATGACGACGCAAATGAGAAAGTTCCGCCAAGTCAGCACCCGCAGCGGCGCCGAGTGCGGCTAGTAGTTGTGGTGGGAGACCAGGGTGTCGGATCGGTACTCCGATTTGCCGATACGCCTAATGAAATCGTGACCGATGCTGGTTCGGCACGTGGCAGTTTGGCAGATGCAGTAACCAACTTATGGTTCGATAGCCCAGTTCATGTGGCGCGGTCTAGTAGCAAAAACTAGTAGGTAGTTGATCTGCCGATAACTTGAAGGTGTGAGTACATGGGCGCAAGAAGTGCGACAACTTGCTCGAGATCGAGACGCCGTAATTTTGGCGCACAATTACCAGCTGCCAGAAATACAAGACATAGCCGACCACGTAGGTGACTCGCTCGCGTTGTCGCGCATTGCGGCACAAGTCAAAGAATCGACAATCATTTTTTGTGGCGTGCACTTCATGGCCGAGACCGCAAAAATCTTGAGTTACGACAAGACGGTGATCATTCCTGATGCGAGAGCTGGTTGTTCGCTTGCAGACACCATCAACGCCGAACAGTTGCGTACTTGGAAAGCAGAGCATCCCGGTGCCGTGGTGGTGAGTTACGTAAACACGACTGCGGCAGTAAAGGCCGAGACTGATATTTGTTGCACATCATCAAACGCAGTTGAAGTTGTGCAGTCAATTGATCCCAACACAGAAATTTTGTTTTGCCCAGACCAATTTTTGGGAGCACATGCGCAACGCGTGACTGGTCGCACCAACATGCACATTTGGATGGGTGAGTGCCACGTGCACGCAGGAATAAATGGGCAAGACTTGAAAGCAATGGTTGCGGCCGAACCAGAAGCAGAACTCTTCATCCATCCAGAATGTGGCTGCGCGACCTCGGCAATGTATCTGGCTTCGAGTGGAGCAGTGCCGGCCGAGCGAACCAAAATTTTGTCAACAGCGGGAATGATTACTGCGGCTAAAGAGACTCAGGCTAAGAAAGTTCTTGTTGCAACCGAGACTGGCATGTTGCATCAATTGCGCAAAGCCAACCCGCTTGTGATCTTTGAGCCAGTTAATCGTGCTGCCGTGTGTAAGTACATGAAAATGAATACTCCAGAAAAACTGCTTGAGGCGCTTCGCACGGGAAAAGACGAAGTGACAGTGCCACAAGACATTGCCGACAGAGCGCGACTTTCGGTTGAGCGCATGATTGCGATCGGGACACCGTCAAGGACAAAGGAATAGCGATAGTCGTGACGGCACGCGAAGTTTCACTGCCTGCGACATTGAGCGCACCAGAGGTTTCGTGGACACGAGATACCGATGTTGTGGTACTTGGTTCTGGCGCTGCCGGCTTGGCTGCCGCACTTGCCGCACGGCCAGTGCGCGATGTATTGATCGTTACTAAGGACACACTCGATGCGGGATCAACTGCGTGGGCGCAGGGCGGATTGGCTGCAGTGTTTGACCCAGCCGATACGTTTGCCGAACACGTGCGCGACACGTTGGATGCGGGCGGTGGTCTGTGCGATGAAAGTGCAGTGACGTCTTTGGTGCGCGATGCTCCAACCGCAATTGATTATCTAGAAAAAATGGGTGCAGCGTTTGATCCAAGCGCAGATGGATCTCGTGCGTTGACCCGTGAGGGCGGGCACTCGAGATCGCGCATTGTTCATGCCGGCGGTGATCAGTCGGGTGCCGAAATTCAGCGCACACTGGATGAAAATGCGATCAACGCAGGCGTAGAAGTTTTAGAAAATGCTTTTGCTCTCGACTTGGTATTCGGACCAGATCTTCCGTCGGGTAAACGTCAAGTTGCAGGGATTCGTATTGCATTGCTCAACGGTGATGGAACAGTGAAAAGTGTTGGAGTAGTTACTGCGCGCGCAATTGTGATTGCGACAGGCGGCTATGGCCAAGTGTTTGCAAGCACATCAAACCCGCCAGCAGTTACTGGCGATGGTCATGCACTTGCGTTGCGCGCAGGACTCACATTGCGCGATCTGGAGTTTGTGCAATTTCACCCAACAGTCTTATGGCAAGAGGTCGGATCGACAAAACAACAAGTATTGATTTCAGAAGCAGTGCGTGGTGAGGGCGCGGTGTTGTTTGATGCTGCCGGCGAAAGAATTATGAAAGGCGTGCATCCACAAGAAGACTTAGCGCCGCGAGATGTGGTGGCCGCAGCAATCAGTGCGCGAATGACCCAAAACATTAATGGCGTTGATGATCATGTGTATTTGGATGCAACACATATTGGTGAACGATTTGCAACTCGGTTTCCCTTCATTACCAAAGCCTGCAACGCGGCTGGCATTGACCCACAACACGATCGCATTCCGGTTGCGCCGGCCGCTCACTACACATGTGGTGGTATCGACTCAAACATGGACGGCACAACTGAGGTTGAGGGGTTATATGCCGTTGGCGAAGTGGCTTACACCGGTGTTCACGGCGCCAATCGATTGGCATCAAACAGCTTGACCGAAAGCCTTGTAGTCGGCACGCGTGTTGGGCGTAACTTGGCGTGGAAAATGCCAACTCGAGTTGAGCCAGTAATTAAAGCGATTGATCCGGAGGCAAAAAACACAGTTGGATTGTTGGATGACTCTTTGCGCGCACACGTGCGTGTGACGATGTCGAAGCACGTTGGTGTTTTGCGCCAACCGGAAGGGCTGCAAGCCACGATGGATTCGTTGGCAGTGACGGCCGAAAAGATTGATGCCAAGACTCCAGCATCGCGACGCAATTTTGAAGCAACGAATATTTTGACAGTAGCCACAGCAGTTGCTGCTTCGGCATTGGCTCGAACTGAGAGCAGAGGATGTCACAGGCGCACTGACACCGTTGAAGCACGTGAAATTTGGTTGCGACATCTGCAAGTTTCGTTGAGCAACAATCAGCTGATTATTGACAACTTGCCGACAGAGAGTGCATAGCGATGCAATACCACCAGCTCTCTGATGCAACTGCCAGACAATTGTTGGTAAACAATCTTGTTCTTGATGACGTGCGTCGGCTTATTGCCGTGGCACTCGATGAAGATTTAAAGAATGGTCACGACGTGACGACTCATTCGACAGTGCTGGCAAGTCAGCGAAGTACCGGAATATTCGCTACTCGCATGAATGGTTGCATTGCAGGTTTAGACGTGGCAATTGCGGTGCTCGAGATGGTGTGTGGAAGCGAAAACATCAGTTCGACGAAACATGTTGACGATCGTGCTCGAGTAAAGCCGGGCGACAAACTGATGAGTGTTGAAGCACCAACACGCGGATTGCTGACCGCCGAACGCACAGCGCTCAATTTGCTTTGTCATTTGAGTGGAGTTGCAACCGCGACGAGTCAATGGGCCGATGCTCTTGCCAATACTGGCGCACAAGTGCGCGACACTCGCAAAACAACACCTGGTATGCGGGCACTGGAAAAATATGCAGTGCGCTGTGGTGGAGGTGTCAACCATCGAATGTCGTTGTCGGACGCAGCGCTCGTGAAAGACAATCACATTGCTGCAGCAGGTGGGGTGGCTGAAGCTTTTGCATTGGTGCGCGCTGGTGCACCAAATATCGCAATTGAAATTGAGGTTGACACGCTCGATCAATTGCACATTGCGCTAGCCGCAGGTGCCGATTTGGTTTTGCTCGACAACATGGCTCCCGCTGTATTGAAAGAAGCAGTAGACATCGCCACAAAGCATAAAAATGCAACTGGCAAAGATGTGATTTTGGAAGCGAGTGGTGGACTTACGCTGGAATCAGTGGCGGCTGTTGGTGCCACTGGTGTGCGTTACATCTCGGTTGGTGCACTTACGCACTCTGCCAAAGTGCTCGACATCGGTCTAGATCTATAGCAGTTTTTACAGCAAAGACTTTGAGCGTTGGTGAACGCTCGTGATTGCCGCGAGCAACATAGGTACATACGTACGGTGATCGGTGTAGACGGCGTTGTGTGCGCCATCAATAAAGTGTGCATCCACATCGTCAAGTAAATCGATAA
>Ga0194055_10003429_pt1 | contig 12162 bp, 8 predicted proteins | sample SepL449m_MetaG_FD_155482 | JGI IMG/M metagenome (GOLD analysis project Ga0194055, IMG submission 155482) | Anoxic zone freshwater microbial communities from boreal shield lake in IISD Experimental Lakes Area, Ontario, Canada - Sep2016-L442-9m | ecosystem: Environmental > Aquatic > Freshwater >... | reverse complement strand
GCGGCCTCACCGTCGAGGCTGTAGCCGCCCGGTTCGATCCGGGTCAGTTCATTGTAGGTGAGCGAGCCAAAAGCCATCAAGTGATAGCGGTCCTCGCCCTCGCGAGGTCCAGCGTCGCCGCCGTAGGCCGGGTCCCATTTGTCCTTGGGCTTCCCGCGTGCGTGGTGCTCGTAGCTGGTCTTCTCGAAGAGGGGCAGCGGATAGCACTGGCCGTCTTGGTATTGGGCGACCAGAACCTCGAGCGCAGCGAGCGCGTTGGCCTGGCGTTCGACCCCGGTTGTGCCCAGCACCTCTTCGACCAGGGTGACGGGTTCGATCTGGCCCTTGTTGGGGCGGGCCACAGCCACGCCCCGCCAGGCGGCGTCGGGGTCGGTCGCGGTCAACACGAGCAGGTCGAGTGCCAGCCAGATCTGGTCCCGGGGACGACCGCGATGGAAGGCGATGCGCACCGGTCCAGGAAGGTCCCCGTCAATGCAACCGTTGACCGAGCCGACCAAGCGAATCCCGCTGGGCAACAGCAGATCGACCGGATGGGCGATGAGGGCCGGGCGACGGACGTCGTAGCGCTCGGCCATCGCCAACATCGCCGAAACCTCTAGGGAGATCTCAACAATCTCGGGCTGTGACGATGCCGGCGGTGGCAGCAAACCACGAGCCCGATAACCGTCGATGACCGCTTGGACCGGAGCGACGGCCCCGCCGGTCTCCGGGTCAACGACCACATCGTCTGGGCTAGCGAGCTCCAAACCCACCTTCAGCAGGTTGCTGCCCACCTCGGCGATGTCGAGCGGCCCGAGCGACGTCGGCAGCTGTGCCTCTGACTCCTCGGAGACCTTGGGCACCGTGACGTTGAGCCGGTTTTTGAAAAAAGCCTTCACGGGATGAGCGAAAAACCACAAGAGCTCCGACAACTCGATCGACATCGCCGGGTCGCCCGCCGGTTCCAGCGGGCCGGCAAGCAGTTCCTTTTGGGCCACGGGCTGGTTCTCGGCGGAGGCCAGCGCAGAAGCGCCGGCGAGCGCTGTCGGGTCGAAACTGAACGGCGCGGGACCATCGCTGATGAAGTTGCGGCGGTCGAACGCCTGACGGGGATGAGTCCGCACCACGCCGACCTCGGGCTCCCGCAGCTCCTCGACCGACAGTCCCATCGTGATTGACAGCAGATCGATGAGCTCATCGAGCAGCACAGAGTCGGGCACAGGCGCGTTGGTACGCACATCGGTCGATGTGCAGGTGATCACCAAGTGATCGCGAGCCGACCCCAACGCAGCGAGCAGTTCGGCTCGGGCCTCGCTGCGTGGATCACGGTCACCCACGAACGGAACCACGTGCGCCAAATCGTCACCCGACGAGGCCCCCCCGGGAAGCGCGTCCTGGTCCAAGCCGAGCACGCACACCACACGGAACGGAACCCCAACCAGCAGCGACGGGCGGGCCACCACCACCGAGCCGTAGCCCATGTCGGCTCGGGCACGCGAACCTTCCAACGCGGGGACAAGCAGGCGTCGCAGGTCGCCATAGGTGATTGGAATGTCACTCGCGTCGCCATCGGGACCAGACGACGCGGCGAGCAGCGCGTCGAGTGCCGCGTCGAAACGGGCTCGTTGCCAGTCCTCGAACCGTTGCGAAGCCACCATCAGGTCTGCGGCGGTGCGCAGGTCTTGGCACCACGCCTGCGGGGTTCTGCTCTCAGCGTTCTGGAGCAACTGGTGGACGTGCGCCAGACTGCGCAACGCAGCAGCGAGGCGGCCAGCAGACCCGATATCGCCTTCCCCGAGCAGCACAGGTGCGATGCCGCCCACCGACAACGCATGGCTCCAAGTCGCAGAAACGGTTGGGTCGCCGCCTGGCAGCGGAGCGTCACGCAAGTCGTCTCCGAGCGCGACCCCCATCATCAGCTGGTCGATGCCAGCAGACCAAGAATTGGATTGATAGTCCGGGTTGATGCCCCACCGCTCCCGCTGCGCGCCGTCCAAACCCCAACGAATACAGGCCTGGTCCACCCAATCAGACAGCAACGCCAGATCGGTGCCGGTGAGACCGAACCGTTCCCGAACCGCCGTCGCATAGAGCAGCTCACCGACACTGCCGAGATCAAACCGGCCCGGGAGCACATCGAGCAGCTTCGCCATTGCGTCGAGGACTGGGTTAAGCGACCGGGCATTGCGGTCGATCACCGTGTAACGCAGCGCGGGAACCACCCCAGCATGGGGCTGGTCGGCCCGCTGCGCCGATGGACCGAACACCGCACCGAGGACCGGCGCGTACAGGTCGAGCTGCGGGCACACCACTGCGATGTCAGATTCGGTCAGATCAGGCCGGTCTCGGAGGAGACCGAGGATGACGTCTCGAAGCACCTCAACCTGCCGGGTCGGGCCGGGGGCACGATGAATCCGGATAGACCCATCGCCTGCTCGCCCAGACCAGGCGTTCTCGGAGACTGAACCGGCCTCGAGGTCTGCTTGGACCTGACCGAGGAGCGTCTCGGGGCCACGATCGCCTGCTTTGACGAGTTCCGGTACGACGCCACCGGCGCCGAGGAGGACCGCCGACTCAAGCGGTCGGATTGCCCAACTTGCCAACAGCGGGTGCTCGACGTCGATCACCGCCTGCGGGTTTGACCTCGGGAAGGCCCACGATGCCCGGCCAGGCTGACCGTGATGTCGTGCCGCCACCGACTGCGACAGTCGATGGGACACTGATGCTGCCGGCGACAACAAGAAGGCGGCCACCTCCCGGTGGACGCCAAGCGCATCAAGGATCGGCCCCATGTCAGCTGGCACGACAGACGGCCCGAACACGAACATGCGACGTGGGAGCACTCCCGCTGGGGCCTGGTCGACCGCTAGGTCGCCCGACCGAATCAGTCCGAGTGCGTCAACAAGCCGCTCCGAAGGGGTGTCGGTGACCCCATGACGGACCGCGATGTGCGTGCACACCGCGCGGAACAGCCGAGGCTGCCAGAGCCGCTCGTCATCGAGAGGCTGGAAATCTGGCCCCACATCATCACCGGCGCGCCATGCCACCAACATGTCTGGCCGATGCACGCTGTAGCGATCGAACAGGTCCGCGATGGGGCCCGCCCGGCTGGCCAAAGCCACCCCTGGCGGCAGCTTGGCCCGAGTCAGTCGAGGGTCCAAGTCCGACGGCGGTTCAGACAACACGTGGAGGACGCTCCACACCAACCTGTCAACCTGCCACGGATCATCCTGATCTACCTGACCCAGATAGGCGCTGTGGGCGCGAAGCACCGTCCAACGCAGCGACCCCGGGAACGGAAGATCGATGTTGGCGACGATCCCGTCGGAACGGCCGCTGGCACCGAGTCGTTGCGCCAACTGGAGCTGAAGCCAACTGCGGAACCCAAGTGACGGCACCGATATCCATTCCTGAGCGAACGGATCATCGGGCGGAACATTGAGCTGTGCGAGGAGATCGTCAAGGAGATCCTCGGGCCGATAAGCCACCCGCACGGTCAGCATCGCTTCAACCTACTGGCACGGTAACCGCACATAGCCGACAACGCCGAGACGTTAAGCGCCCTTGCCGCCAGCCCTCCAAGTCGACTGGCCGCAGGAATGCTGACAGGTCGAAGTAATAAAGTACGAGGTCCCCGACCGCCCAATGATGTTACTCCGGGATCGCTAATCCGTTGCAGGATCGCCACCGTTCAAACCGGAAAACTTGGCTGCCATGGTCGGGTTGGCCTTCGTAAGCTTCTTGATGGTCAGCTCATCGGCTTTGTTGTTCGCGAGGCGGAGGTTGTTTTCTGAACCCAGCAAGGCGTCTTTCGTTTTCTGAAGGTGATCGATGGTCTTGTCGATCTCCTCGATCGCTGTCTTGAACCTACGCGAAGCCAGATCGTAGTTTTTTGCGAACGCGGTTTTGAAAAGTTCGAGATCATCTTCGAAGGTAGTGATGTCAAGGTTTTGTTCTTTCACGCGGGCAAGTTCGGCTTTGTATGACAGCGAGTTGCGGGCGGCGTCGCGAAGGACCGTGATCATGGGGATGAAGAATTGAGGCCGAATCACATACATCTTCGGAAAACGGTGTGAGAAGTCCACGATCCCGGAGTTGTAGAGATCGTTGTCTGACTCAAGTAGGGAAACGAGGACTGCGTACTCACACTTCTTCTCATTGCGGTCTTTGTCGAGCTCCTTTAGGAAGTCCTCGTTCTTCTTCTTCGTTGCGGTCATGTCACTTTCGTTTTTCATCTCGAACATGATCGAGATGAACTCCGTTCCACCATCATCGGAGTCCCGGAAGATGTAATCGCCCTTGCTTCCCGACTTGGCATCGTTATCTTTCTCAAAGTAGGCACCAGGGAAGGCCGTGGCTCGTAACTTATTGAACTCAATCTCACAATGTTGCTCGAGAGTCTCGCCGACCATCTTTGTTGAGAGCTTTGCCTTCAGATCCTTCAGACGCTCGATGGTGTCGTCTCGATCTTTGATCTGAGTCTCGTACTTGTCTTTGAGAGAGATCTCGAGAAGTTTTTTTTCGGAATCTTTGGCTTCAAGATCCCGCTTTAGATCGTCGCGATCTTTTTCGACCTCATTCAGCGCCTCTTTCAACTCCAGTTGCTTGGTGATACCTGCAGCATTCATTTCTGCCTTGAGCCGTTCGATTTCCGCGTCTTTTTTGACCGCGTCATCCTTAAATTCTCCAGCGACCTTCGCTTGGACTAGCTCGGCACTAGATTTCAATTCCGCTTTCAGTCGCTCAATCTCTGCATCCTTCTTCGATGCTGCCTCACCAAGCTCCTTACTGATCTTGGCCTCAGCCAGTTCGATCTCCGTTTTCTTCTCGCGATCAGCTAGCTCGAGGCGATCGTGAATGTCTTTTTCGAATGACTCATCGCGAACCTGTTTCACGATGTCGGCGTATCCCGACTCATCAATGGCGAACATTTCCCCGCAGTGCGGACACTTGATCTCATGCATACCCGATGCTCCTAATTTTTTATTCGCCGATCATGGTGACTGTTGGATTCTCTCAGCCATGTGGGACGTCTAAACGTTGAGTTCTCGATTTGCCGGCAAATCACGATTCGACTGCTGAAACTATCAAAGCGAAATGGGTGCCCTAGTCGATGTCAGGATGGGAAACGCCGCAGACGCCAGCACAGCGATTTCCCTTCAAACGCCAGCCGCCTAAAAACCAACGGCACGATTCTGTCCCAAAAAGTGTCGGCGCCTTTCGTCATCGTTGTCCACCATCTGATTTTCCGAATACTTGTCGATTCTTGGCGGAACTGACCACCCAAAAAATTGGACGGCTCGCCCGATGTTTCAGCGACGATCAGTGAGAAGTTCGTTCAGGCGCTGATGTTGGCCGGCGGCGCCTGGCATCTTATTGATTGCGGCGACGACTGCTTCGGCGGCCGTCGCGATGGTTTCGAGTTGGCTCGGGGTCAATTGGTCGACGAAGAGGCGCCGCACTGCAGCGACGTGTCCAGCCGCGGCGGCTTCGAGTGCTTGGCGTCCTTCCGGGGTGACGACTAAGTAGGCGCCGCGCCGGTCGCCGTCGCAGGATTCTTTGTTCGCCAGGCCCCGTTTAACCATGCGAGTGACATGGTGGGACAGCCGACTTTTCTCCCAGCCGAGAACCGCGCCGAGCTCAAAGAGACGCATCCGGCCGTCGGGCCGATCGGTCAATCCGACGAGCACGACGTAATCAGGATACGACAGCCCCGAGTCGGCTGCGAGCTGGCGGGCGAGTTCGCCTTCGAGTTGCATCTGCATGAATTGCAACCCACGCCACGCCCGCTGTTCGGACTCGGTCAACCATTGAACGTCGTCCATCACAAAACCCTAGTTGCAGATAGTTGATGTGTCCACTATAGTAGATGATACGTCAACCACTTATGAAGGAGAAAGCATCATGAACACGAACACGACCCCCGCAACTCTGACCCGCACCTACGCCATCGACCCAACCCACAGCCGCGTCGGCTTCGTCGCCCGCCACGCAATGGTCACCAAAGTCCGCGGATCGTTCAACGAATTTGAGGGCTCCGGATACTTCGACGCCGAGAACCCATCCAACTCCCAACTACACCTGACGATCCAGACCGCCAGCATTGACACCCGTAACGCCGACCGCGACGCCCACCTGAAGGCGAACGACTTCTTCGAAATGGCGATCTATCCAGAAATCACTTTTGTCTCCACCACCGTTGAGCAGATCGCCGCCGAAAACTACCGGGTGACGGGCGATCTCACCATCAAAGACATAACCAAATCCGTCACCATTGACTTCGAATACAACGGCTCCGCAGTCGACCCCTACAACAATCAGCGCATCGGGTTCGAAGGTACGACCACCGTCAACCGCAAGGACTGGGGCGTCAGTTGGAATGCCACCCTCGATGCCGGCGGCGTACTGGTCAGCGAAAAAGTCACCCTCGAGTTCGAGGTGTCCGCTATCCGCACCGACGCCGACAGCTGAGAAGTGCAGCAACGCACGACCTGCCTTCCGGCCGGTCCATGAACGCTAGTTAGCAGGTAACGTTGTTGCTGTCTTGGGCAACGTTGTTGTTGTTGTCTTGGGGGGCACCGTCGCAGCCGTTGTAGGCACCGCTGCAGGGAACGGACAGTTAAACAAATGTCCCGTATAGGTACTGTATTTCCACGGACCGGTGTCGTCGGGAAATCTGCTTCCCGCCGGGTCCCCGATCGACGGGGCTACTTGCTTCGGATCGGTCTTGGGCGCAGCAGTGTCAAATCCCAAACTCGAACTCCAGGTGATCGACTGAGTGGTGCAGGTGTTCGTCGGGGCAGTTCGAGGGCCAGGATTTGGCAAATCGAAACTACAACCAGGAAATTGTTTGAATTCGGACACGAAACTTAAAACATCCCAAGCACCGTGTTCGTGATAGGGGCCGCCCCAATCGCCACTGGTAACAGCCACCGCGGAGCTGTGCCCGCAATCTTCGACTCGCAATTGTGAACCGTAAGAGACAATCACACCGTTGAAGCTTCCAACGTCTCGCTCCCAACCACCGCGAAGCGCCGCACCTTCAAGATCTGCGTAATCAACGGCGGAGCCTTTGAGTGTCGCGTTTTGCAATGCTGCGTTGGTGAGATTCGCCGACGAAAGATTCAGGTACGACAAATCAGAATTTCCAAGACTCGCGCCGGACAAATTTGCTCGTGGTCCGACGAGAAAACCGTCTACGAGTTGCCACTGGGCTGGCAGCCATTCTTTTCTTCCATCGCGGTGATTCAACCCATCAGGAATTGACATACAAAGCACGAAATCGCCTTCAGGGGAGCAATAGATCGGGTAATTGAATTGAACGTCGTCCAACCACAATTGGCAACCAGGGTCTCCATAGTTGACGCGATTATCACATGATGTTTTGAGCGATTTTTGACCCACCACTCCGCCCGATTTCACCCCGTCAAGCATCGCGCCAATAAACGTCGCGTCAGTCAGATCAGTGTTGGTGAACGTCGAACCAGTGAAGTCCGCCCCGTCAAGGATTGAACCGTTCAACTTCATCCCGGTCAGGTTTACGCCTTTCACGACCACACCATGCAAGTCCATCTTTTGGCAGTCGCCGTTCACTTTAAAATCGCACACCGCTCCGCTTGGGGCGGTCACCAACGTCCCGGCTGTCGACGTTTTACCGACCCGGGATGCGACACCAACGACTGCGAAAATCACAACGAGGACTGCGGCGACGCCGGCAACGATCTGCGAACGTCTACGACGATGCCGCGACCGTTTCGGCGGGTCAACTTGGTCGTCGCCACGCGACCAGATCACCTCGGCAGGTTCGTCGCCCGAAAAATCCATTAATGAAAAATAGCAACCGCTAGAGGTCGCTGCAACGAGAGACGCAAGGCCGAATCGCGAAACCGTTGACACTGCGACGGCGAGCTATCACGACATGCAAAGCGAGTGATTGCGAAGCGAGTTACTTAGCGACAAGTTCAAACACCCCAGCACCAAAATGTTCCGTTTCGTGGCCTGGAACATGGGAGCGGGCATGACCGATACCAGTCATTGACTTGCCATCGATAGTGAAAACGCAATACGCGTAAGGGTTGGTAACAACCAAAGTCGATCCATCGCTCGTCAAAATCCCGACCGCTTTGCTTTCGGCCCTAGACGACACAATCATCATCTGAAAATGGTTGTTTGACTGCCTGACGACCTTGATCGAAATTGGTTCGTCAATGGTTTGCCACTCTGAAAAAACTGCATCAGCCTGCGGATCGAAATGCTCATGATGGGGACTGAACGCCCCGATCTTCGACCACGACCATGTCCCAACCCACTCGGTTGGAAAAACCTGCGCGTCTTGCGCTGCCATTTTCTCACTCCTTATTGAACTCAAACCACGACCCGTGCCGTGGCGTTACAGGACGTTCCCGACGTGCTGCATTATCGGTAGCGACTCTGATCCCGCGACCCAGTGGACTCTGCTGCCGCAAAAAAAGATTTCCGCAACCTAGCGCAAAACCGATCCAGTTTCAGCGGATCGAAATGCTCATGATCGACACTTCCACGCCGCAACGATGTTGCGACTGCCTGTTCAATTCGCAGGTGCGATGCTCGTTCGGCGCAAGCGCGGCGCGGTCAGCTACCCAGTGAATGCTGGTGTGGCGTCGATCGCGGCGACTACCGCCGGCTCAGCAACAGTTGTCGTCGGTGCAACCGTGGTCGTTGTCGTGGTCGTGGTCGCAAGCTCCTGATAGTGGAACTGGTCAACTTCCGTGACTGGCGAAACCGAGCCGTACCTGTCGACAGTGATGTCAACCAAACCAGTTCCAGGTGGCGAAACCGCAGTTATCGAGTATGAAGAATCCACCGTGAATGACACCGCATCAGTCGCACCAAACTTAACGCCGGTCGCACGACCATCGAAACCCACCGTGAACCCAGTACCGGTAATGGTGACTGTCGTTCCACCCGAAGCCGGACCCGCCGATGGACTAATCGAATACACCGCGATCCCACCCAACGCGTTCGCGTGCGAGGCGGTACCGGTCACGAACCCGGCACACAACACAAACCCCACCAAAACCGCGACAACACGAAACCGCCCCATGTGAACCCCCCAGGTCAAGCCGCGAAACCGGCCGTTGGCAACCTAGCCTGCCCACGAACTAGCTGCGCCGGAAACACCTTGAATCACCAACCGACAAAACCCGCCCGATACGGTGGCCGGAATGGATGATCGACTACCACCGCTGGTATCGATTCGCGGCTGGAACGCCGACGACGACCCGCGGTACCCGGCGTTCATCGACCAGATGCGCGCCGCTGACATCGACGTCTTCGACATCTACATCGAAGCCGACACGTTCAGCACCATCGGTGAGTGGGCCGCAGCAGCGATCGCCGAAATCGATGAAGCAATCACCCGAGGGACAATCCCAAACCAACCTCTTCATCTCATCGGCTACTGCCTGGGTGGCAACATCTTGAGAGACATCACAAATCTGCTCACCCAACAACACCGACCACCCGCCTACGTCGGCCTTATCGACGTCTTTTTGCGAACCCCGGCGATGTTCATCAGCTACGGACTCTACGGACGCTTCGCGATGCCATGGCGCCGCATCCCGTTCCTCCAAATGAGTCGATTCTCAGCACCAGAGAACGAAACGCTGCATGCGGTCATCGGATCATGGGCGCGACAACTCCTTCGAGCCACCCGCACCGCTCTGCGACGAGGACCTATTCGTTCACGCCGCGAAAACATCCGCAACTGGCACGCACAACGACTTGCCTACAACGCAAAACGCGTCCGCATAACAGTGCCCTTGCATCTCTATGTTTCGTCGTTCACCCTCGCCGACAACAACAACGATCCGTCATGCGGCATGGCCCGCTACCTGTGCGGCGGATTCAACGTGTCCATGATGCCGGGAGTCGACCACCACACCTGCATCGAACCACCATTCGCGACTGAACTCATCGCAACGATCAACCGGGACCGCAACCGTGTCGCGTGAACTCCCACCGCTGGTATCGATCCGCGGCTGGGACGCAAACGACGATCCCCGCTACCCGGTATTCCTCGACCAGATACGCGCCACCGGCATCAAAGTCATCGACATCTATGTCGGCGCTGAAAACCACAAAACAATGCAGTCGATCGTTGACGCCGCGACTGCCGACATCGAAGACCAACTCGAACAATCCGGAATCGCACCCGACGAACCGTTCGACATGTTGGCCTACTGCGTCGGAGGTGACGTCCTGCTCGGCGCCGCGCACACCTTCCAACAACGCCGACGACCGACACCGTTTCTCGGACTCATCGACTGTTACATCACCTCACCCAAAGCCCGAGTAACAACGGGCGTTTACGGCCGCTACGGCATTTCGTGGAGCCACCGGTTACGTGACCAAGCCGATCGATTGGCCGAACCATCAAACGAAAAACTCACCGCAGTGATCGGCTCGTGGATAGGTCAATACGCGAAAAGTTTTCGAATCGCACTACGCCACGGACCCCGCTGGACGCGACGCAAAAACAGTTACGGCTACGCCTACAACCACCTGTCATTCGAAGGCGACCTGCCGTATGTGACCAAACCCGTTGTCCTCTACAACACCTCACAGATGATTACCGAGGCCGAAGGCGACCGGTCACTCGGCCTGTCCCGATACTTGCGGAGCGGATATGTCGTTCGGGTATTGGCTGAACAAGACCACCACAACTGCATCACCCCACCCCATAGCGACGCACTCATCGCCTTAATCGCCGCTGACCGCAGCGAACCACCCGGCACCACCCGCCAGACCTAACCTCCACGGGCCGACTCAAACGGGACCAGCAAAAACGATCCCGCTAAACGTCAAAACCAACGGCACGCAACACTAAAAACGGTGGGCGACCCCTAAGTCCACCTCAGTCGTTGAGCGTGCAGCCACTACTCAAGCGAGTTATCGCGATAGACGGCGACCTGGTTGAACGCACCGGCGCTATCGACTTTAAAAACGAAAATGGTCGACGACTTGACCTCGCCACGGTCATCAAACCCGATCTGCTTGGTCAACCCTGCAACATCGGCACTCGTCAGCCAATCCTCAACCCCATCGCGGGTGGTTCGCCCACTAGCGACCGCGTCAATCAACAACGACGCCGCGTCAGAATACTCGGCGCTATAAAAACTCGGCGCTAACCCATAAGCCGCTTGGAACGCATTGAAAAACGCCGTCTGCGCATCGTCACCAGGCCGAGACGAATTCACACACGGACACGTCACGATCGCGTTCGTCGTATCCGCACCAGCAATGTCAACGAAATCAGCCGAATACAACCCGTCACCACCAACAAACGCAGCGTCGATTTTCGCTTCACGCAACTGCTTCAACAGGCGTCCACCCGACGCACCCAATCCACCGAAATACACCGTATCGACCCCCGCCGCTTTCGCCGCCGCCACCGCAACGTCATTAGTCGGCGCATCAGGATCAATGGTGGTCCGCAATGCAACGGTGACGCCACGATCGGCAAGATTTTGTGCCGTGATGTCAGCAAGCGTCTTGCCATACAACTCGCCGTCATCAACCACAGCAACCCGTTTCGCCCCCATCCGCTCATCGATGTACGCAGCGGCAGCCGGACCTTGCGCGGCGTCATTGCCAATCACCCGATGGAACGTGCGCCAACCGTGATCAGCCAAACCCGGATTCGTGGCCGAACCAGAAACCATCGGCAGACCGCCAGCGTCAAACACCGGCATCATCACTTCAGTCTCGCTACTGAGCACCGGCCCGACGACACCAACGATCCGCGGATCATCAACAATCTTTTTCGCGACACTCGCCGCGATGAGCTTGTCGCCTTGAGTGTCAAACGCGACAAGCTCAATCGGGCAATCGGCGTGGCTTTCGTTGTACTGATTGACCGCAAGCTGAGCACCGTCATGGGGCGGAATGCCATTGGCACTAGGCGACCCGGTCAGCGGCCCGGCAAACGCCAACGAAACCGGAACACACTCACCAACGGGTCGCGCACTCGTCGACGATGTCGACTGACATGCAGCCAACAACGCAACGGCGCCCAGCGTGAAAACGACCTTGGCTGATTGGTTCCAAACGCGGCGAAGAACAGTACGAGGATTCATAAGTCGCCCAATGTAGTGGCGACCACGGGTTGCTGAGGTGGTTGGCTTGAACTTGGTTTCCGTTGAC
>Ga0194055_10003428_pt1 | contig 12165 bp, 11 predicted proteins | sample SepL449m_MetaG_FD_155482 | JGI IMG/M metagenome (GOLD analysis project Ga0194055, IMG submission 155482) | Anoxic zone freshwater microbial communities from boreal shield lake in IISD Experimental Lakes Area, Ontario, Canada - Sep2016-L442-9m | ecosystem: Environmental > Aquatic > Freshwater >... | reverse complement strand
GTGGTTGGGGGTTCCCCGGGGAACCCCCAACCACTCAGGAGGAGACCATGGCCGAGCTCACCGTCGGGAAGAAGGCACCCGCCTTCACCCTCCTCGATCAGGACGGCAACCAGGCCACGCTGGCGGACTTCGCCGGGAGGAACGTCGTCGTCTACTTCTACCCGAAGGCCGACACGCCGGGCTGCACCCAGCAGTCGTGCAATCTGCGCGACGCCCTCCCCGACCTCGGAACGCTCGACGCGGTGGTCCTCGGGATCAGCCCGGACGCGCCGGCGAAACTCAAGAAGTTCGACGACAAGTACGGCTTCGGGTTCCGGCTCCTGTCCGATCCCGAGCACACCGTCGCGGAGAAGTACGGCGTCTGGCAGGAGAAGTCGATGTACGGCAAGAAGTACTTCGGCATCGTGCGTTCCGCGTTCGTCATCGACGGCAGCGGGAAACTCTCGGGCGTCTTCCCCAAGATCTCGCCCAAGGACACCGTGCCCAAGGTGTTGGAGGTGCTCGGGGGCTGAGGGCTCAGGGAGTTCGGGCCACGAAGACGAGTTCGTCGCCGTCGACCGCGACGGCGCGCAACCCGGCCCGTTCCCACTGGCGCTGGAGGTCGTCGTCGGACGCGTCCACGAACGTCACGATCCGGCGGCAGTCGTGCCATCGCAGCACGTGGGCGGTGATGGCCGTCAGGGCCGGCCCGAGGTCGTGGGCGTGGGCCTGCGTGAGTTGGTCCACCTCCACCACCGCAGTGGGCTCGGTGGCCTCGAACCGCACCCGCACCGTGGCGAGGTGCTGGGGTTTCGCGCGGTCGCTCACGGGTCGCTCACGGCGGTGGCCAGCGCCCGCAGGGTGGCGTCACGGGTCTCGCGCTCGGTGAGTGCACTGCCCGCCTCCCAGGCCTCGGCGAGGCGGTCGGCGCCGAGGGTCTCGGTGAGGCGGTCCTGGAGGTCGGCCTCGGAGCGTCCGGCGCTGCGGGCCAGGAGGTCGACCGGATACAAGGTGGTGGCCGCCGCCATGACGGTGGCGGCGTCGTGGGCGCGTCCGAGGGTGAGGAGCGTCAGGCCCGTCAGCGCCAGGACCGTGCCGTACTCTTCCGGCGAGCCGTCGGCGGCGGCGAGCGCCACCACCCGCTCGAGTCCGGGGAGGAACGTCGACGGGGCCGACCGGTTGGCCCGGAGGACGGCTGCGTTGGCCACCGAGTAGACGTAGACCGACAACCCGGCCGGGAGCAGCCCGGAAGCGATCTGGGCCGATTCGTCGTAGGCCGCGAGGGCCCGGGCGGGGTCGTCGTGGGCGTGGACGTACCCCTCGAGGAGGAGTGCGTACGCCACGTCGAAGGGCTCGCCGGCCTCACGCGAACGGGTCACGGCCTCGTGGGCGGCCCGCACCGCGGCGCCGGCGTTGCCCCGCCACTGCTCGATGGCGCTCAGGACCAACCACACGCGCATCCGGCGGAGCGCGTCGGGGTACGCGAGGACCAGGGCCTCGTTGCAGTGGGCCCAGGCGGCGTCGAGGCGCCCGGCCCGCATGTCGACGACGGCCAGGTTGAGGTGATGCTCGTAGGCGACCTCCACGCCCAGGTCGGCGGCCAGGGCCACGGAAGCGTCGGCGCGCGCCACGGCGAGTTCGGGGTCCTCGCCGCGCGACACGGCCCGGCTAGCGGCGGCGGCCATCAGGCGGGGCGCCAAGGGGTGGTCGAGGGCACCGGGGACGCCGAGGGCCCGGTCGAGGAGGCGACCCACCCCGACCTCACGGAAGAGGTACATGCTCTCGAACGGCAGCACGATCGAGCAGACCCGGTCGACGTCGGCCTCGGCGATCAGCCAGTTCAACGCGGTCACCACGTTGCGCAGGTCTCGCCGCACCACGCCGACCATCTCGAACGAACCGATGGCGGCCGCGGCCGCGGCGAGGAGGGTGAAGTGGCGGGCGTGGCTCGTGCGGGCGGCGGCGACGTCGCCGCGCTCTACGAGCTGCTCGGCGGCGAACTCCCGCACCGTTTCGAGCATCCGGTAGCGCGCCTCGGTCTCGTCGAGCTCCGCGAGCAGGAGCGACTTGTCGACGAGGGCGTCGAGGCGTTCCCAGGCATCGGGCCCGACCACGGTCTCGGCCGCGCTCAGGTCGAACGACGACGTGAACACCGAGAGCAGGGCGAAGGCCTCCCGCTCGGGCGCCTCGAGCAGGTCGGTCGACCACATGAGGGCACCGCGCAGGGTCTGGTGCCGACCGCGGGCTCGGCTCCCGCCCGTGAGGAGCCGGAAGCGCTCGTCGATGCGGTCGAGCATCTGGTCGGGACTCAGGCTCCGAACGCGGGCCGCCGCCAGTTCGATCGCGAGCGGGATGCCGTCGAGGTGCGTGCAGAGCGCGGCGATGGCGGGTGCGTTGTCGTCGTCGAGGGTGAAGTCGTGGCGCGCGGCCTGCGCGCGTTCGACGAACAGGTGGCCGGCCGGTGACGCGGCCACGGCGGTCCGGGTGGTGGACGTCGGGGCGGTGAGGGTGCCGAGGGCGAACGTCCGCTCGCCAGCGATGCCGAGGGCCTCACGGCTCGTGGCGAGGACCCTGACGTCGGGACAGCGGGCACAGAGGTCGTCGACCAGCTCGGCGACCGCGCCGATCAGGTGCTCGCAGTTGTCGATCACGATCAGGGCGCGGCGGTGGCGGAGGTACCACGGCAGGGCGGTGGCCGCCGGTCCCGAGCCTGCCGGCACCCCCACGGCCTCGGCGAGGGTGTCGGCGACGGCGCCTTCGTCGGACACCGCCGCGAGCTCGCACAGCCAGGCCCCGTCGGGGAAGCGCGGGAGGATGCTGGCGGCGACCTGCACGGCGAGCCGACTCTTCCCGACTCCTCCGACCCCGGTCACGGTCACCAGGTGCGCTTCCCGGAGCAGGGCGGCGACCACGTCGTGCTCGGCGTCGCGGCCCACGAAGCTCGTGCGCTGGGCCGGCAGGTTGGTGGGGTACGACTCGAGGCTGCGCAGCGGCGGGAAGTCCGCCGGGAGGTCCGGATCCTGGACCTGGAAGACGTGCTCGGCGCGCGCGAGGTCGCGCAGGCGGTGCTCGCCGAGGTCGACGAGTTCGATCTCGGCCGGGAGCGCCGCGTGCACCGCCGCGGCCGTGGCCTGCGACACCAGCACCTGGCCCCCGTGCGCGGCGGCCATCACGCGTGCGGCCCGGTTGACCTCTGGTCCGAAGTAGTCGCCGTCGCGCAACTCGGCCTGACCGGTGTTGGTCCCCATGCGCACCACGAGCGGACCGGTGGTGCCCCAGTGCGTGGTGCCGAGAATGCGTTGGGCGCGCAGTGCGGCGGCGACCGCGTCGGGTGCCTTTGCGAAGACGGCGTGCACGCCGTCGCCGGTGCGCTTGACGATCTGCCCGCGATGGTGCTCGACCGCGTCGCCCAGGATCTCGTCGTGGAGGGCGAGGGCGTCGCCCATCGCGTCGGGGTGATCCTCCCAGAGCCGCGTCGAGCCCTCGAGGTCCGTGAAGAGGAACGTGACGGTTCCTTCGGGGAGCGCCACCGGTGGACCCGACCCTCCGGGGGATCCGGGGTCAGGCCTGGTCGTTCTCGGCCAGTCGGTCGGCCGTGATCCCGAGCAACTCGGTCGCGATGACGGGGTTGTCGTGGAGCATCGTCTGGAATTCGCGGCGGCCGATGACCTCGACCTTCATCGGGGTGAGTGCCGTGACCGTCGCCGTGCGCGGCCGGTTCGCCACGAGGGCGATCTCCCCGAAGTAGTCGCCCGGACCCCGGTTCGCCACGACGGTGTCGCCGACGCGGACCTCGGCCTCACCCTCCAAGATGATGATGAACTCGTGGCCGTGGTCGCCCTCGCGAGTGAGCTCCTTGCCCTGCTTCACGTCGATCTGGGTGGCCAGGCCCGAGATCTGGCGCAGCGCCTTCTTGTCGAGGTTCGCGAACAGGGGAACTTGGGCGAGCCGCTCATCGATCCAACCGTGCCGATCCATCACTGACCTCCTGGGGCGTCGGGGGCATTCTGCCCCAGAACGCGAGCGCGTGTCGGGGACCCTTCAGCCGACCACGCCCTCGTCGTGGAGGGAGGCGATCTCGGCGGCACCGAGGCCGAGGACGGTCTCGAGCAGGGCGTCGGTGTGCTCGCCCACCATGGGGGGAGCGGTCTCGGGCCCCTCGGCCATCTTGGTGAGCTTCACGGGGTTCCCCGGCACCAGCACCGGGTCGGCGATCCCGTCGGTGCGGGGAACCTCCACCAGCATGTTGCGGGCGGCGAGGTGGGGGTCGGCGATCACCTCGGGGGCGTTGAAACTGGGTCCGGCGACCAGGCCCGACGAGTTCAGGATCCCGGCCGCCTCGAGCTTGGTCTTGTCGGCCGCCCATGCCTCGATGGCGGGTCGGATCACGTCCTCGAGGTGGTCGACCCAGCCCTGGCGGGTGGCCAGGCGCTCGTCGGTGAGCCAGCCGGGGGCGCCGATCACCTCGGCGAGCCGGGCGAACTGGTGCTCACGCCCGACCTGGAGCAGGAAGTAGCCGTCGGACGCCTTGAAGCCGTCCATGATGAGGAGGCTGCCGCGTGCGCCCTCTCGTTGGCCCATCGACCAGAAGTTCGTCACCAGGTCGGTCATGGCCACGACCGAGTCGAACATGGCGATGTCGACGTACTGACCCTCGCCGGTGCGGTCGCGGTGGATCAGGGCGGTCAGCACCCCGATCACCCCGAACATCGCGCTGGAGATGTCGCCCAGGGCGCCCACGGGGGCGGCCACCGGCGGAGCGTCGGGCCCGGACTTGTACTCGTAGATGCCCGACATGGCCTCCACGATCGGCGCGTAGGCCCCCCACCCGTCGTAGGGGGAGGGGGCGAGGTTGCCGAAGCCCGACACCGACAGGTAGACGGCGCGTGGCGCGACCTTCGCCACGACCTCGTAGTCGAGGCCCAGGCGCTTCATGGTCCCGCCCTTGAAGTTCTCGGCGAAGACGTCGAAGTGGGGGGCGAGGGCGAGGATGAGCTCCTTGCCCTTGGGGTGCTTCAGGTCGACGGCGATCGAGCGCTTGTCGAGGTTGTTGCGCAGGAACGTGGCGCCGGCCTGCTTCCCGTCGGGCTGGGTCATCGCCGGGAGCGAACCGCGCCCCGACTCGCCGGCGCCGGGCTGCTCGACCTTCACGACGTCGGCGCCGAGCCGGGCCAGCATCTGGGTGGCGTAGGGAAGGGCCTGCATCTGCTCGATGGCCAGGATCGAGACCCCGTCGAGGGGCTTGCCGAACCTGGCGGCGTCGGTGTTGGCGGTGTCTCCGAGTCTCATGGCGGCCCTTCCTGGTCCGAATCGCACCGGTCGTGCCGGTTCGGGTGGGTGCTCCCCGCGGGTCGGGAGCGACGACGCACCTTACGGCGTGACGGGGGTCGCTGACGGTGCCGTCAGTTACACTCCGCCCATGCGAGGGATCATTGCAGCAGCGGGCTACGTGCCCTACCGACGTCTCGACCGCTCCACCATCTCCCAGTTCCTGGGCAGTGGGGGCGGTCGGGGTACCCGGAGCGTGGCGTCCTACGACGAGGACACCACCACGATGGGCGTGGATGCCGGGCGGGTCGCCCTGGCCAACGCCCCCGCCGGGTTCCAGCCCGACGCGCTGTGGTTCGCCACGGTGAGTCCGGCCTACCTCGACAAGACCAACGCCACCACGATCCACGCCGCCTTGCGCCTCGAGGCCGACCTCGCCCTCGACTTCGGCGGGGCCGCCCGCTCCGCCGTCGGCGCGCTGCGCACCGCCCTCGTGGGAGGCGGCAGCGTGATGGTGGTGAGCGCCGACGTGCGCACCGGCCAGCCGGGCAGCGGCGACGAGGCGCTCGGTGGCGACGGCTCCGCCGCCCTGATCGTCGGTGACGACGAGGACGGGCCCGTGATCGCCGAGTACCTCGGCGGCGCCTCCGCGACGGAGGAGTTCATCGATCGTTGGCGGGTCCCCGGCGACAGCGCCTCGGGCCTCTGGGAGGAGCGCTTCGGCGAGACCCAGTACACCCCGCTCGGGCAGAGCGCCTGGAAGCGCGGGCTCGAGGCCGCCGGCGTGGGACCGGAAGGGATCGACCATCTCGTCGTCAGCGGCCTCCACGCTCGCGTCGTGCGCTCGATCGTCGGCCGTCTCGGTGAGGCCAAGGGTGCCGTGGTCGACGACCTCACCTCCACGGTGGGCAACGTCGGCGCCGCCCAGGTGGGCCTCGTCCTCACCGACGTGCTCGAGAAGGCGGAACCCGGCCAGGTCATCGCCGTGCTGTCGCTTGCCGACGGCGCCGACGTGTTCGTCTTCCGCACCACCGAGGCGATCCGTGGCTACCAGTCGGCCCGGAGCGTCGCCGACCAGATCGCGTGGGGTGCGCCGATCGGCTACGGGAAGTTCCTGGCCTGGCGCAACACCCTGTCGGTCGAGGGGCCCCGCCGTCCGGCGCCGTCGCGCATCTCGGCCTCGGTGAGCGCGCGCAGCCGCGAGTACAAGTACGCGTTCGTCGGTTCACGCGACCGTTCCACCGGCGCTCTGCACCTGCCGCCGGCCCGCATCTCCCGCGAGGGTGACGCGCTCGACGACATGGAACCGTCGCCCATGAGCGAGATCCAGGGCACCATCGCGACGTTCACGGTCGACCGGATCGCCTACTCGCCGAGCCCCCCGATCGTCTTCGCGGTCGTCGACTTCGACGGTGGCGGACGCCTGCCGGTCGAGCTCTGCGACCTCGACGCCGACGCCCTCCAGATCGGTGACCGCGTGGAGCTGACCTTCCGCCGGCTCTTCACCGCCGAGGGCATCCACAACTATTTCTGGAAAGCACGTCCCGCCCGCTAGCGCACGGCGTACGACGCGACGACTGAGGAGCACATATGGGTTCGCACGGGATCAAGGACCAGGTCGCCATCGTCGGCATGGGGTGCACGGAGTTCGCCGAGCACTGGGACAAGGGTGCCGACGACCTCATCATCTGGGCCGCGAACGAGGCCTTCGACGCTGCCGGCCTCGACAAGGACGGGATCGACGCCTATTGGTACGGCACGGCGATGTCGGGGAGCTCCGGCCTGGGGATCGCCCGTCCGCTCCACCTCACCAACAAGCCGGTCACCCGGGTCGAGAACATGTGCGCCACCGGGGGGGAGGCCCTGCGGGGCGCCGCCTACGCGGTGGCCTCGGGCGCCTACGACGTCGCCATGGCCATCGGGGTCGAGAAGGTCAAGGACGGTGGCTACCAGGGCCTGGCCGGAGCGGCCGGCCGTCCCCCCTCCGACGGCACCGAGCGCACCCTCACCGCCGCGGCGATGTACGCCATGTGCGTCCCGGCGTACGGCAAGAAGTTCGGCGTCGACGACGCCACGATGCGCGAAGTCCTCGCCCACATCTCGTGGAAGAACCACTTCAACGGCGCCCGGAACCACCGGGCCCAGTTCAAGAAGGAAGTCACCACCGAGACCATCTGCAACTCCCCGCTGATGGCCGGGACGCTGCGGGTCTTCGACTGCTCCGGTGTCGCCGACGGCGCGACCTCCGCGATCGTGTGCCGGGCCGAGGACGCCTACAAGTACACCGACAAGCCGGTGTTCGTGAAGGCCCTCTCGTTCGTCGCTGGCAACGCGTCGGGCAACGCCGACCCCGACTACGACTACACCTACTTCGAGGAGATCGGCGCGGCCGCCGCCGACGCCTACGGCCAGGCCGGCATCACCAACCCCCGTGCGCAGATCGCCATGTCGGAGGTGCACGACTGCTTCACCCCGGCGGAGCTGATCATCATGGAAGAGCTCCAGCTCTGCGAGCGGGGCACCGCATGGAAGGAAGTGCTCGCGGGCACCTTCGACCTCGACGGCGACTTCCCGATCAACCCCGACGGCGGCCTGAAGAGCTTCGGCCACCCGGTGGGTGCTTCTGGGCTGCGCAAGATCTTCGAGTGCTACACCCAGTTGCGAGGTGAGGCGCCGCCCGAGCGCACGATCAAGACGATCGAGCGTGGACTGGCCATGACCCAGGACCTCGGGGGCTACCCGGGGGAGATGGTGGCGATGGTGTCGATCTGGGGCAACCAGCTGGGCTGACGCCGGTGGCCTCAGGCCCCCATGGCGTGATAGCCGCCGTCGACGTGGATCATCTCCCCGGTCGTCGCGGGGAAGAAGTCCGACAGGAGTGCCGCGACGGCCCGGGCGACCGGCTCGGGGTCCTTCAGGTCCCACCCGAGTGGCGACCGGGAGGCCCAGGCCTCCTCGAACTGCGAGAAGCCCGGGATGCTCTTCGCCGCCACGGTGCGCAGTGGTCCCGCCGCCACGAGGTTGACGCGAATCCCGCGCGGTCCGAGGTCACGGGCGAGGTAGCGGGCGGTGGACTCGAACGCCGACTTGGCCACGCCCATCCAGTCGTAGACGGGCCAGGCCTGGGAGTTGTCGAAGTCGAGGCCGACGACCGATCCGCCGGGGCCCATGAGGGGGAGCGCGGCGGCGACGAGTGACTTCAGGGAGAACGCCGACACCTGCACGGCGACGGCGACGTCTTCCCAGGGGGCTTCGAGGAACCCTCCACCGAGGCAAGACTCCGGCGCGAAGGCGATGGCGTGGACGACCCCGTCGAGCGAACCCCCGACGGCGCCCGCCAGGGCGGCGAGGTGGTCGGGGTCGGTGACGTCGAGCTCGACGATCCTGGGCTCGACGGGGAGTCGCCGCGCCGAGCGCGTGGTGAGGCTCATGACCCGTCCGAACGAGGTCAGGACGACCTCGGCGCCCTGCTCCTGGGCGACCCGGGCGACCGAGAAGGCGATCGACTCGGTGTTGAGCACTCCGGTGACGAGGATTCTCTTGCCCTCGAGCAACATGGTTTCTCCCTCTGTGGTGGCGCCGAGGCTACAAGCGGTCCAGGGCCGGACCAGGGCGCCTAGAGGGGCGAACTGCCGTGCCGACGGGCGGGGCGGACCTCGCGCTTGGTGAGGAGGTGTTCGAGGGTGGAGGCGAGGATCCGACGGGTGTCGGCGGCCGGGAACACGTCGTCGACGTAGCCCCGCTCGGCCGCCACGTAGGGGTTCGAGAAGCGCTCCTCGTACTCGGATTCGAGTCGGCGCTGCTCGGCGAGGCGGGCGTCGGGATCGGTGATCTCCTGCAGCGAGCGCCCGGAGAGGATCTGCACCGCCCCGGGAGCCCCCATCACGGCGATCTCCGCCGTGGGCCAGGCCCCGCACCAGTCGTTGCCCAGGCCCTTGGAGTCCATCACGATGTACGCCCCTCCGTACGCCTTGCGCAGCACGAGGCACAGCCGCGGGACGGTGGCGTCACCGTAGGCGTAGACGAGTTCGGCTCCGTGGCGGATCATGCCCCGCCACTCGAGGTCCTTCCCGGGTTCGAACCCGGGAGTGTCGACGAGGGTGAGGAGCGGGAGGTTGAAGCAGTCGCACCACTGCACGAAGCGCGCCGCCTTCTCGGAGGCCTCGATGTCGAGGCTGCCGGCGCGTTGCTGGGGCTGGTTCGCGACGATGCCGACGGGCCGGCCGTCGAGTCGCGCCAGGGCGGTGACCAGGTTGGGAGCGTAGTTGGGCCGCAACTCCAGCCGTGAGTGCCGGTCGACGACGTCGTCGATGACCGTGCGGACGTCGTACGAGGCGGTGGCCCTGGCGGGCATCGCGGCGGTGGCGACGTCGCACGACCGGTCGACGGGATCGCCGACATCGGCGCGAGGCGGATCGTCGAGGTGATGAGAGGGGAGGTACTCGAGCACGGCCCAGATCGCCTCCAGGGCGTGCTCCTCGTCGGGGACCACCAGCGAAGCGACGCCGCTGCGGCGATCGTGCGCCCAGGTCCCGCCGAGCTCGCGGTGATCGACGGTGATGCCGGTGAACGACCGCACGGTCTCGGGGCCGGTGACGTAGGCGAACGCGTCCTCGGTGAACACCACGACGTCGGCGATGCCGAGCAGGAGCGCCGGCCCGCTCACGCACGGACCGATCACGGCGAGGAGTGTCGGCACGACCCCGGAGGCGTCGGCCAGGGACTTGGCGACGCGGCCCCACGCGTGGAGCGACGGGATGCCCTCGGCGATGTCGGCGCCCGACGACGCGATGATCCCCACGAGTGGGATCCCGAAGTTGATCGCGTGGCGGACGGCGCGCTCGATGACCTGGCCCTCGGGTGGCCCGATGGACCCGACGTGCGTTCCTCCCTCGATGCGGAACCGGCTGACCCTGCGCCCATCGGGCGCGTCGATCAGGGCGGCGGTGGCGGCGGGGCTGCGGCGCCCCGCCAGCGGGGTGGAGTCCGAAATCACTCCACGCGCCGCAGCACCAGCGACGCGTTGTGGCCACCGAACCCGAAGGAGTTCGAGATCGCCGGGTCCGACGAGATGGCACGCTCGGCTCCGTGCACGACGTCGAGGTCGATGTCGGGACCGATGGTGGTGAGGTTGGCGGTGGGCGGCAGGATCCCGTCGCGGAGGATCAGCAGTGACAGCACGGCTTCCGCGGCCCCGGCACCACCGATCATGTGCCCGAGCACGCCCTTGGGCGCGGTGACCGGGGGCGGCGTGGCGCCGAACACCCTGTGGATCGCCTCGGCCTCGGCGGCGTCGTTGAGCGGGGTGGACGTGCCGTGGGCATTGATGTGCCCGATCTCGCCGGCGCCGAGCCCGGCGTCGGCCAGAGCCAGTTCCATGCACCGTGCGGCGCCAATCCCGCCGGGCGACGGAGCGGTGATGTGGTAAGCGTCGGAGTTGCGGCCGTAGCCGGCGACCTCCCCGTGGATCGTCGCACCGCGCGCCAGCGCGTGCTCCAACGACTCGAGCACGAGGAAGCCCGCACCCTCGGCGATGACGAACCCGTCACGGTCGACGTCGAACGGGCGCGATGCCGCGGTGGGGTCGTCGTTGCACTTGCTGAGTGCGCCCATGCGGGCGAACGCCGCCACCGTAACCGCCGTGAACGCTTCGGTACCCCCCGCCACGACCACGTCGGCGGAACCGTCGCGTAGGAGCCGGACGCCCTCTCCGATGGCGTTGGTGCCGGCGGCGCAGGCCGTGGAGACGCAAAAAGCGGGACCGGTGAACCCGTACCGCATGGAGATCACGCCGGCCGTGGCGTTGGGCATCATCATCGGGACGAAGAACGGGCTGACCCGCGACGGACCCTTCTCGTAGAAGATGTGGCAGTTCTCCTCGAGGGTGGTGAGGCCACCGACCCCGGTGGCGGCCACCACCGCGATGCGATCGGGGTCGCAAGCGAGGTCGCCGGCCGAATCGATGGCGTCGGAGGCAGCGGCGAAGCCGAGCTGCGTGACCCGGTCCTGGCGACGGACGTCCTTGGGGCTGAAGTAGGCCTCGGGGTCGAAGGTCTTCACCTCGCACGCGAACCGCACTTCGAGGGGGGTCGCGTCGAAGAGCTCGATGGCGGCTGCCATCGAGCGCCCGGCCCGCACCGTGCTCCAGGCCCCTTCGACGTCGGTCCCAGCCGGGCACTTGATTCCCATGCCGGTGACCACGACCCGGGGTCGTCCTCGGTGGTCGAGCAGTTCGCCACTCATTGCCAGTGCTCCACGCGTCTCGTCGGTCGGATGGTCAGAAGATGATCGCTACTTGGCGGCGACCTTGCCCAGCACCAGGTCGACCGCGTTGCCCACGGTCGCGACGTTCTCGAGGTCTTCTTCGGGCACGGAGATGTCGAACCGCTCCTCGAGGCCCATGACCAGCTCGACGAGGTCGAGGCTGTCGGCGTCGAGGTCCTCCTTGAAGCGGGCGTCCTCGGTGACGGCGTCGGGCTCCACGCTCAAGACCTCGACCGCGACCTCGCGCAGTGCTGCGAGTGCTTCGTCACGCTCCATCGTTGCTCCTTCGTTCCGGGTCTGGTTGGTTGGTCTGGTCGATCATTTCGATGGGTCAGGTTGGTCTGGACGGCCAGTCTGGCTGGTCTGGCTCGTCGGTCGTGCAGTGGATCTGGATTCTGTCAGTGTCCCATGCCGAGGCCACCGTCGACGGGAACCAGGGCCCCCGTGACGTATCCGGCGCCCTCGGAGCACAAGAACGCGACGACCGCCGCCACCTCCTCCGGGGCCCCGAGGCGGCCGAGGGGCACGGTGGCCTGCATGACCGCCCGCCATTCGTCGGGCATGGCGTCGGTCATGGCCGTCACGATAGGACCAGGAGCCACCACGTTGCAGGTGACGTTGCGGGAGGCCAGTTCCCGGGCCACCGCCCGGGAG
>Ga0194055_10003427_pt1 | contig 12168 bp, 13 predicted proteins | sample SepL449m_MetaG_FD_155482 | JGI IMG/M metagenome (GOLD analysis project Ga0194055, IMG submission 155482) | Anoxic zone freshwater microbial communities from boreal shield lake in IISD Experimental Lakes Area, Ontario, Canada - Sep2016-L442-9m | ecosystem: Environmental > Aquatic > Freshwater >... | reverse complement strand
TTGTGCCAATTCATGGCGAGTATCACCACATGGTTGCCAACGCGCGCCACGGTCGCACCATGGGCATTCCCGAATCAAACATTGTGTTGTGTGAAGACGGCGACGTCATTGAAATTACCGACAACGTAATCGTGCGCAAAGAGCGCGTGCCTGCAGGCATGTTGTATGTAGACGGAATTGTTGGCGATGTTGGTCAAGGTGTATTGCGCGACCGCAGAGTGTTGGCAGAGGAGGGCGTTGTTGTGGCAGTAGTTACTGTTGACATTGAAGCGGGCAAGGTGCTGGTTGGCCCAGAAATTATTACGCGCGGTTGGGTGTATGCGCCAGAAGCCGAAGACCTCATTGAAGAGGCATGTGAAACAGTTGCACGAGCTGTGGAAAAAGCCCTGAAAGGCGGAATGCGCGATATTGATGCGCTGGAAAAAGAAGTTCGTCGTGCTGCAGGCAAGTTTGTGTCGGAGCGCACCAAGCGCCGTCCGATGATCGTGCCAATCGTGACGGAGATCTAGCGAATCTAAATTGTCACCACGTTGATGATGTGAGTGAGCCCTTTGAAGTCATCAGGGTTTCGCGTGTATAAAGCAAGATCGTGTGCACTAGCTGTTGCAGCAATGAGTAAGTCTGCGAGTCGTGCTCCGCGAGGTTTGCGTCCAGCAGAATGAACTGCAGCATAAATTCTGCCGTATGCACGAAATGAAGCAGTATCGAATGGAATCGGGTCTACCAATGCTTCTGCCCGCTGTAAACGTTCCTGACGTCGGGCACGTTCGTCTGGGTCATTCGTTGCGTGAGGTCCGGCAGCTAACTCGGCCATGGTGATTGCACTAATCGCAAATTCTGCAGGAAGCTGAGCACGTTCTATTTTTTCAAGATCAATGACAACCGATGTATCGAGTAATCCTCGAACAGCTTTGGATTTAGGCACGAGGTGAAATACCTTGATCGATCACGGAGTCGATGTCTTTACGGAATTTCTTTGCATCAATAGGAGGCGCAGATGCGAACATTGCGGCGGCGGCTATTGAAGAAGCGAATCGAGGGCGATGGAGAGGGTTGAGTTCACCTACTGGTCGACCGTTGCTGGTGACGATGAAAGATTCGCCCTCATCGAGTCGTCGCATGATGTCGGCATTGTCGTTGCGTAGTTCGCGTTGGGTGATGACTGTTGACATGTGCCAATTGTAGCACTAGGTGCTACAGGGTTTTCCTCGGGGATATATGGGGTATGCCTCAATGGGGCAGTACCCCCTCACTACTGTTGACCTATGGCCGCTCAGCCCCGGAAGGGGTCTTCCCGCACGCGCCAAGCCTCAAAATCGGGCTCCGGCGTGCGCAAAAAGATCGTGCGTAGCCACGCGCCCGTAGACGAAGACGAGATCGAGTCATTCCGCATGCCGCGTCGCCGAGAGCGTCGTGAATCGGTATTGAAGACCGTGCTTGCAGGTCGAGGCCACGAATTTGGCGGGGTTGCGCTCATATGTTTCGGCATTTTGTTGTCGATGTCGATCTACGTTGAATTTGCTGGGCCACTTGGGCGATTGCTTGACACCACGTTCTCGTCGCTGCTTGGCGTTGGACGCTTCGTATTGCCAATCGTCATCATCGCTGCGGGTTTCGCGTCTATTAACAGGAAGTCACTGCAGCATCGCATTCGTCTCGCATTTGGTTGGACGGTGTTGTGCGTTGGAATTCTGGCCGTTGTGCACATTATTTGGGGAACCTCGTTCGGCGAACTCGATAACGCATCAGTTTCGCGCACTGGTGGATGGTTCGGTTGGATTGTTGGTGAGCCACTACAGAGTTTGATGGGAAGTTTCGCCGCGGTCATCGTGTTGATTGCCGTCATGTTCTGTGCAGTATTGCTGATTACCGGTAATTCTCCAGCGCAGTTGTATCGCCGCATTAAGGCGTGGGCCAATGGTGTGTCGCTCGACAGTTTCCGATCGTCAGATGATGGTGACGAAGAAGCAGAAGAGTTCGACGAATATGGCGAGCCAATTTTTTACGACATTGAACTAGACGAATCACCAAAGCGCCGCAAGCGCAAAGCGGTAGTGCAAGAAGAAGTTGAAGAGGACGACGAAGAAGAAGAGGAAGAGGAAGAAAAGCCACGTCGTGTTCGTAAGCCGCTGTTAAAGGACAAGCCAGTGGTTACCGCTGCGTCCAACCCGTCTGCAGCAAAAATTGAAAAAGCTGCTCCGCAGCAAATGCCGCTTGGGCCAGGAGCGAAAGCAAGCAATTGGACACTGCCAAACCTTGACTTGTTGACCATTACGCGTCACGAAAAAGCCGATGTGAAAGCCACAGAAGAGCGCGGCGAAATTCTTGTGAACGCGCTGAAGGAACACAACGTAGAGACCGAATTAGTGGACTACACACGCGGTCCGACCGTTACGCGTTACGAGTTGTCACTCGGTGGCGGTGTGAAGGTTGCAAAAGTAACGTCACTATCTAAAGACATTGCGTACACAATGGCCGCAACCGACGTGCGAATTCTTGCGCCTATTCCTGGCAAATCGGCAATTGGTATCGAAGTACCAAACGCACAACGCGAATTGGTTTCACTTGGCGACCTGATGGTGTCTCCAGAAGCACGCACGGCAATGCACCCACTCGACGTTGGTGTCGGTAAAGACATCGCAGGCCGTTCGGTGTTCTTGAATATTTCCACTACGCCGCACATGCTTGTTGCTGGTACCACTGGCGCTGGTAAATCCAGTGCCATTAACTGCATCATCACGTCGGTGCTCATGCGTTCGACACCAGAACAAGTGCGCATGATCTTGATTGACCCGAAGCAAGTGGAAATGGCGCAATACGCACGCCTTCCACACTTGCTTACGCCCCCAGTAACGAACCCGAAGAAAGCTGCGAATGCGCTTGGTTGGGCAGTAAAGGAAATGGAACGTCGCTACGACCTGTTGGTTGAAGCTGGCTTCCGTGACATCACGGGTTTCAATGCGGCATATGACCGTGGTGAACTAGAGGGCGAGGAAGGCGCAGAGAAGTCCTTCGAGCGCATGCCATTTATTTTGATCGTGGTTGACGAGTTGAACGACCTCATGATGGTTGCAGCACGCGACGTTGAAGATTGTATAACACGCATTGCGCAGAAGGCGCGTGCTGTTGGCATTCACCTCATCGTTGCTACGCAGCGCCCAAGCGTCAATGTCATCACCGGTGTGATTAAGGCAAACATTCCTGCGCGTATGGCGTTCGCGGTTTCTAGCCTTACCGACAGCCGAGTCATTCTTGATCAGCCAGGTGCAGAAAAACTGATTGGTAAGGGCGACATGTTGTTGTTGCCAGGAAACACCTCTGTTGCTCAACGCGTGCAGTCAGCGTGGGTCGAAGAAGGCGAAGTTCGCAAAGTAGTGGCCCACTGGCGCAGGCAGGCGCCTGAAGTGGTGTACGTCTCGGGCGTAGACGGTGAAGGTGCGAACGGCAACGCAAGTGACAGTTTGTTTGGTGGAACCACTGGAGATGCCGATGACGACGAATTGTTGCGTCAGGCCATGGACTTGGTGGTGCGCAGTGCACAGGGCTCCACTTCCATGTTGCAGCGCAAGCTGAAAATAGGCTTCGCTCGAGCAGGACGCATTATGGACTTGCTCGAATCTCGCGGCATCGTAGGACCAAGTGAAGGCTCACGCCCTCGCGAAGTGCTGATGACTGTTGAAGAACTTGAACAACTCCAGCAAGCCAGCTGACAGCATTTTTTGAGCCCTGCGGAAAGGGCGTAATGTTTGGCCATGGCTGAATTTACCGAAGTTGCATCTGGTCTCCGTTTTCCTGAAGGTCCGATTGCGATGCCTGATGGCAGCGTGATCGTGGTGGAAATGTTTGGCAAAAAAATTACGCGAGTGAAGCCAGATGGCACGAAAGAAACAATTGCGGAAGTGCCAGGTGGCCCGAACGGAATTGCAATCGGACCAGATGGTGGGTTGTACGTGTGCAATAACGGTGGATCATTTAGCGAAGTTGATTTTCTTGGCCTCACATTTCCGGGACCGATGGTTGAAGCCGACTACATCGGCGGACGCATTCAGCGCCTTGACATGAAAACAGGTGAACTGAAAGACCTGTACACCGAGTGCAACGGCAACAAATTACGCGGACCAAACGACATTGTGTTTGACGCGCATGGCGGAATGTGGTTTACCGATCATGGTATTCGTCACGGCCGTCATGCCGACCTGAGCGGCATCTACTACGCAAAGATTGATGGCTCCATGATTAAGGAAGTGGTGTTTCCAACCGATTCGCCAAACGGAATTGGCCTATCGCCAGATGGCAACACGCTGTACTGGGCAGAAACTCACACGGGTCGTGTATTTCAGTTAGCTATCACTGCGCCAGGCGAGACAGCACCATTCAGCGCGATTGATCCCTCGGTATGCCTGTGCGGACTGCCCGGTGTGCAGTTGTTTGATTCGCTCGCAGTTGATGGCGACGGCAACGTGTGCGTAGCAACGATCGGGCTACAGACTGCTGGAATCACCGTCATTTCGCCAAAGGGTGAAGTGCTTGAGCAAATAATCACAGGTGATCCGCTGACCACAAATATTTGTTTCGGCGGCCCAGATTTCAAGACTGCATACATCACGCTGTCGGGTACGGGTCGATTGATATCTATGCCGTGGCCGTACAAGGGATTGAAACTCAACTACTAAACAGTGCAGACAGGTAGGCTGTTTTACTGTGCAGCAACGTTTTTACATCGAGACGTTGGGCTGTCCAAAGAATGATGTCGATTCCGACAAAATCATGGGCACGCTGCTCGCCGATGGATTAATTGCTACCGACGACCCATCACTTGCCGACGTTGTAGTGGTGAATACGTGTGCGTTCATTGAAGACGCACGTAAGGAAAGCATCGATACTGTGCTTGCCCTTGAATCTCAACGTAAAAAAGGTGCCCGCATTGTGGTGACTGGGTGCATGGCCGAGCGCTATGGCCAAGAACTTGCCGATGCGTTGCCAGAAGTTGACCAAGTTGCTGGTTTCGGAGTGCCCGTGCAGTTTGGCAAGAAGCCAATTGCGGTGTCGAGTGCACCGATTCCGTCATTCGATTTATTGAACTTGCCGCGACCAAAGTCGACAGCACCTTGGGCGTACGTGAAAATCGCTGAAGGCTGCGACCGCAACTGCGGGTTCTGTGCAATTCCATCGTTCCGTGGGCCACAACGCAGTCGTGACATTGAACAAATTTTACGCGAGGTAGACGAATTGGAAGTGCAAGAAATTGTGCTTATTGCCCAAGACCTTGCAAGTTACGGAAAAGACCGACCAAGCGAACTTGGTGCAGGGTCAATCGTTCCGTTGGTGCAGGCCGTGGCAAAGCGCGTGGCGCGCACACGGTTGTTGTATCTCTACCCAAGCGATCTCACCGATGAGCTGATTCACGCAATGTTGGAAACCAACGTTCCGTATTTCGACCTTTCGCTACAACACGTAAGCAAGCCACACTTGCGACGCATGCGTCGCTGGGGCGATGGCGAGCGTTTCCTGAAGCGAATTGAAGACATTCGTGCGCTCAGCCCTCAAGCTGCTTTCCGTAGCAACTTCATTGTTGGCTACCCAGGTGAGACCGAAGAAGATCACGACCAGCTGTTGCGTTTCGTTGAAGAAGCACAACTGGATTGGTGCGGATTCTTTACCTTTAGCCCTGAAGAGGGAACTCACGCCATGACGCAGCCAGACCACGTGGATCAGTCGCTGATGAATGAGCGCATCGCCGAACTACGCGAGATGCAAGACGCCATTACGGCATCGCGACGCGATGATCTCATTGGCGAAACCGTGAATGTACTGGTCGACGAAATGGGCATCGGCCGGACACATCGCGAGGCACCATCAATCGACGGAGTAGTGCACGTGAGCGACACCCTTGAAGTGGGCAAGTTCTACGACGTGACTATTGCTGATGCGATGGGACCGGATCTCTTGGCTGAAGGTGCAAATACTGACGCCTTCGATGGGGAAGAATAGAAACTATGGCCACTGACCCAAGCGCAATTCGTACCTGGGCAAACGCGGTTACAGTCAGCCGTCTATTGGTGTCGCCACTGATGTTTGCGCTTATTCCAAACGACAACGTGGGCTCATGGGTGGCTACGGGGCTGTGGTTCTTGTTGTGTTTGAGCGACCTTATTGATGGTCGGCTCGCGCGTAAACACGGCGTAACGCGCAGTGGCGCATTCCTCGACCCACTTGCCGACAAAGTGTGTGTGCTTGGCGCAATGTTTGTATTGGTTGATCGCGGAATGTTTAGCCCATGGTTGGTTGGCGTTATCGCCACTCGTGAAATTGCCATCAGTTTGTATCGCGTGTTTGCAGGCGCCAAAGGCGTCAGCGTTCCTGCAAGCAAAGCTGCGAAGTTCAAGACATTTGCTCAGCAAGTTTCTGTTGGTTTTGCGGTGCTCCCGTGGAGTGCTGCTCATTACAACTACTTAGCTAAAGGTTCACTCGTCATCGCCACTGCGCTTACGTTGTACAGCGGGCTGCAGTACGCCTCGGTTGCCGTAAAAGCTCGCAAGCAGGCTTAAGTCATGCGTTGCGATGTTGTTGCCATTGGTACCGAATTATTGCTAGGTCAAATTGTCGACACCAACTCGTCGTGGTTGGGCGAGCAGCTATCGGCAGCCGGAATTGATTCGTGCTTGCAGGTAAAAGTGGGCGACAACTTGGGTCGAATGGTGAAAGCTATTCGCTCAACGCTTGCTGATGCCGATGCAGTAATCATTTGTGGTGGTCTTGGACCAACTCATGACGACATTACGCGTGAAGCAATTGCCGAAATCATGGGAGTTGAACTGGAGTTCAATGACGAAGTCGGCATGGTCATTTCCGAAATGTTTGCCTCGCGTAATCGTCGTATGCCAGAAATCAATATGCGCCAAGCAATGGTGCCGAAGGGCGCCAGCATTATTGAGCAACGTCGTGGAACGGCTCCTGGGTTGGTGTGCCCAGTTGGTGACAAAGTTATTTATGCCGTACCCGGCGTGCCGTACGAACTGTACGAAATGTTTGAACGCGCAATTCTTCCCGATTTGTTGAAGCGATCCGGCTCGGCTTCGGTCATTGCCAGCAGAACATTGCGCACGTGGGGCGAAAGCGAAAGTGGCCTGAACGAGCGCTTGTTCGACGTGATTGACGAACTCGAAAAGGCGGGTAATCCTACGCTGGCATTTTTGGCAAGCGGGTGGGAGGGCATCAAGGTACGCCTTACCGCAAAGGCAACAACAACTACTGAAGTGACCACGTTGCTCAATGAGTGGGACGCCTTGGTGCGTCACGCCATTGGCGACATTGTGTTCGGCATCGACACTGACACTATGGAATCGGTGGTGCTCAACATGATGCGTGATCGTGGACTGACCCTTGGACTTGCCGAATCGGTAACGGGTGGGTTGGTATCCGGTCGACTCACCAACATTGCGGGTTCCAGCGATGTATTGCGCGGCTGTGTGGTGTCGTACGCCAGCGAAGTGAAGTTTGATGTGCTTGGCGTAACGAACGGTCCAGTGGTCAGTGAATCAGCAGCAATCGAAATGGCCAAGAGCGCTCAGCGTGTGCTTGGTGCAAGTGTTGGGCTCGCTCTTACTGGTGTTGCTGGACCTGCTGACCAAGAAGGATTGAAGCCAGGAACACTGTGCGTTGGCTTGGTATTGCCCGATGGCTCAACTCAGTCGGCAATGCTGCAGTTGCCGGGCAATCGCGACACCATGCGTCAACTCAGTGTGATTAGTGCGCTCGACTTGTTACGCCGCGCACTACGCGAGATCTAGCGATACAAATAAAAAAGCCCCGACCGAAGTCGGGGCTTTTTCACAATAACTTCGTGCTATGCAGCGCGGTAACCCTCTGCATCCGAACGAGCAGTTGCAATTCCAAGGATGAGCAATCCGTAGCCAGCCTTTGCAAGGATGTCCGAGATTGAATAACCAACTTGAATCACAGTTCCTGATTGAGCTGCTGAAAGATTGAAAATCTTCGCAATAAAGGTTGTCTCGTCGCCAAGTAGATAGAAAATTGGATACACAACCCAGGTGGCTACAAGGATGTAGCGCAGGTTGTTGAGTTTCTTGCCAATTTCTCCACTTTGTGACTTGAGCGTTTTGCCAATTGTTCCTGCGAACAATTCGTACAGCACGTAGAGCATAAAGAAGAAGGAAATGATGAACCACGTCCAACGAGCGTTGCTTCCATGAGCCGCAACTTCTCCCGGGTAACCGGTTGCAATCATCAGCAATGCTGCGATCACCAGTCTTGGTGTCACTTTCTTTGCTGCTTCTTTGGTTGCGCCAGACACCACTACAAGCTCTGCAACGAGCAATGGCACGGTGAGTAGCCAGTCTGCGTAGCGGTAGCCGTCATTCCAACTGCCACCAGCGAAATTGGTGAACATTCTCCAGTAGTGATAAGCAGCAACGCCGCAAATCATTGCTGACATGGTTACCGCACTGCGGTAATTTACTGACACTCGACTGCGCGACACCAAGAAAAACACGAATGAAATTCCCAATGTTGCAGTTGCAAATGACAGCGCGTTGTACACCAGGTTGTGATTGCTCACAAGGAGTCCTGTTGCTTCGTTCATTGATTCCTAGCCTTTCGTTTGGCCTAAAAGCCGACGGCCTTTATGACTAGCCACCTAAATTCTGACCTATTTTTGAGAACATGCCAAGCCAAGCAATATTTCAGTTTCGTTACAGGAGTTCAGTTTTGAGAACAGGCATGACGCAGTTTCAACCACAAGTTGTGAAACAATATTCGTATGACACCAAAGAAAATCCTGCAAGCCACAACACTTTTGGCGGCTGCGGCCAGTCTAGCGATGAGTGTATTTCTGTATTTCAACGGAACTGAAATAACGGACCGACTAAACGGCATTTATGTTGGCGTTTGGGTCCCATCAATTTTGGGATTGGGAGCATTCATGCTTGCCGGTTCGAAGGATAAATAGATCATGTCTCAAGCAGCACTGTTTGGTTTTGGTGGCGTCATCTTTTTTGTGGTGGCTACGGGTGCACTGTTGTACGGAATGGCATCAATTAAAGAATTTGCAGACCGAACGCAATAACAAGTTACATTCGTTGCGTTAAGCCACCGTCAACAACAAACACCTGACCAGTCGCGTACTTGGTGCGCAATAGTCCAAGCGTTGCTTCCACGCAATCCTCGGGCGTTGCCGAGCGGCCAAGTGGTGCCATTGCGCGAACACCAGCGTGCTGGTCATTCCAATCCTTGGTCCACGGTGTCTCAACCAGGCCAGGTGCAACTGCGTTCACGCGAACAGGACCGCAGCTCTTGGCAAGCAGCAATGTCATATGGTTCAACGCAGCCTTTGACATTGAATAGGCGATTGAACTGCCAACTGGGCGAACTCCGGCAATTGATGTGATGGTGACTACGTTGCCGTCGTCGCTTTTCTTCAGCAGTGGCATTGCCGCTTTTGTGAGTGCCCACGTGCCCCACACATTTACTGCAAAGGTCTTCTGAAAAATCTCGTCCGTGAGTGCTTCAAGGTCGTGATGTGCAACGAGTGAAGTCCAGCCCGCATTGTTAATCAAGATGTCAAGTTTTCCGAAACGCTTGATGGTTTCATCCAGTAAATGTTGTCCGGAGTCTTTATCGCTGATGTCGGCCCGTACGTAGAACGCGTTCGCGCCAATTTTTGCTGCAACGGCTTTGCCAGCTTCAACCGAGTTTGCCGAGTTAACTACAACGCTTGCACCAAGTTCTCCAAGGCGCAGGGCAATGGCCTCACCAATGCCACTTGACGAACCAGTAACGATTACAACTTTGCCAGAGAACTCGCTCATTACGCCCTCGCTAATGGTGCTGTGAGGCAGGTTGGTCCACCATCACCTTTTACCGCAACGTTGTTGCCCGCAAACACATGAACTTCAACTCCACCTTCGCGAAGTTTGCCTTCAATTTCTGGATTGCCAGCAGCAAGCACCACAACATTTGGTCGAATAGTCAAAATGTTTGCGCCTTGTGTGAGCATTTCTTTTTCGCTCACGGTGAACCACGAAATTCCGCGCGATTCCAAAAACTGCAATAGACGAACCGGCGCAAGTGGTTCGTACACCACTGCTTTGTCGTGCGCAATTGGCGACAACACCGACATCAAGTGCAACACTGCGCCTGGTCCTTCGTAATGGGGAAGGTCGAATGAGAACACATCAACACCGTGCGGTGCGAGCAGTGCGCGAATTTGGTCAATGCCATCTTGGTTCGTGCGGTAGCCGTGGCCGATGAGCAGCGTTTTTGCGTCGAGCCATACCTTGTCGCCACCGTCGGCGAATGCCGGCTCGGTAAGTTGGCCAAGAATTGGCACGCCAATGCGCTCGAGGTCATTGCGAATCTCTGCAGGTTCTGGCGAACGAACAGGCTTGGCCATACGCAGCAAAATTGCTCCGTGCGGAGTCATGATCATGGGGTCGTGCATGTAGACGGCATCGACAAGACCCTCGACAGGAGAGGCAACGTCCACTTGGCAGCCCAGGCTTTCGAGCAGATTCGTGAATTGCTCGTGTTCTTTCAGTAGTTCGGTGGTGTCGGGCATGCGCCAGAAACCCTCTTCTACGAATTTTCCAACTGTGGTTGGTGTGCGAACAAGGACTCGTGAAAGTGGCGACACCATGTCTGGTGTGCCCCAAATAGTTGAAGTAGTCATGCTCCCTCAACCGTAGCAACGCAGCACCTACTGTGGAGTTGTGAAATTCATGCGCACTTTTATTGGAATCTCCGCAATTGCAGGAGTATTGGCTGGCTGTTCGCTGAATGACACCCCAAGTAGTTCGAACTCGGTGCCTGTGGGTTCGACTTCGGTTGACTCGGTGGTCGAAACAACTACCGCAGAAGTAGTGGATACCACGCCTCAAATCGCCCCAGTAACGGTGCCCGAAACCACCACGACTGCGCCTGAAGTGGACATTAAATGCGTCACCGTATTGAAGTGCCAATTCTCGTATTTAGTAGGTGCCGACTATTCGCTGTTGAAGCTTGAATTCACCGATTTCAGTGTGGCCAATTTGCAGGGTGCCAAATTTGTTCGCACAAGTTTGAAGCAGACCACGTTTATCCGTGCCGACCTTTCTAATGCCGATTTCACGGGTGCCAATCTTGGCTCCGCAAACCTCACTGGGGCAATTGTTGCAGGCACTAATTTCACCAATGCAAACTTCACGAGCACAGTAATTTGTGGACTCGACCTCACCACTGCAACTGGTGTTACTCAGGCGCAGTTAGACAGTGCACAAATATTTCGTGCAAAGGGCAATAAATATTGTCCGTAGAAATTCAGCGCGCAGTTGATCGCACGCCGCAACCGTGGAAAAACGGATTGGGTGTGCAGTACGAAATTACGTGTGATGGATGGCTTCCCGATGAGTGGACGTGGCGACTTTCTACCGCCGACATCACGCAAAATGTTCAGTTTTCGGTTTTCCCTGGAGTGAATCGCGAATTTTGTGTTGCCGATGGCAACGGGGTGGTGCTGAATATCAACGGAGTAGATCATCGATGCGAACCAGGATCAATTACCAAGTTCCGTGGAGACGATGTGGTGTTCGCAACACTGATTGACGGCCCAATGAAGGCGCTTAATTTGATGGTGCGCGACGGGGTCGAGGAAATTCATTTAAGCCAGAGTGTTGTGGACATGCCTATAGCAATCATTGCTATAGGCAAATCTCAGGATTTTGGGTGGGAGGATCAAGAGTTTCGCTTGGAAGTTCTTGACGCTGTAATTGTTGGCAGAGCGCTAGTGCAGATCAATAACCAAAGGGATCATACGATTTTTGTTGCCTGATTGATTAGTTAGGTATGCCTACAACTCGTTAGGCATCGCTAAGTATTTTGAATGCGAACCGTTTTGGCTCGTTCGCCTTTTGTCACAACACGAATTAGATGCCTTGACTATTGAGTTATTTGAATTTCATCAAACTGATGTAACAGCCCGTGTTCAGTGCCAATTGCATACCGTTTTGGTGTACCAATGGAGGTAAGCATGTCTACGGAATCGGCCGATAGCAACAAAGTAAGTGATTCAATATTTGCGAAATCAATGCTTGCCATGATGATGATTGCGGTGGCGGTTTCAGCTCTGGTTTTAGGTGTAGTTGCTGTAGTAGCTATGGGAAGCAGCTCCACAAG
>Ga0194055_10003424_pt1 | contig 12177 bp, 9 predicted proteins | sample SepL449m_MetaG_FD_155482 | JGI IMG/M metagenome (GOLD analysis project Ga0194055, IMG submission 155482) | Anoxic zone freshwater microbial communities from boreal shield lake in IISD Experimental Lakes Area, Ontario, Canada - Sep2016-L442-9m | ecosystem: Environmental > Aquatic > Freshwater >... | reverse complement strand
TCGATGCCGGTTGCGCCGCGGTTCGCCACTACCTCGCGGCCCAGAGGTGAGATAGGTGAGAAGTTATCGAGGTCTCTGATCGGCATCGACGCGGCAGTAAACAGCGGGATCTCGGCCGAGAGTGATGAGTGAACTGTTGCTGCAATCAGCGGCTCGCTCAGCCCGTTCGAATCGAAGTCGATGACAGCCTTGAGAGCTGCGGCTGCCACTCTGTTGGATCTGTGCCAGTGGGCGATCCATTCCGGGTCGAAATGGAAGTCGGAAAGCTTTGCCAGCGTTGTTTTAACATCGGATTCAATTCTGATCGAGGTTGACGAGGTTGGGTCCCGCCAACTGAGATCTGAGTCAAACTGAACAATTGGTATTTGATCTTCCGCCTGGCTAGAAAGCCACTCGCGCATCGCTGGCGAACTTGGCAGGTCGCCAAATCTAAGGATCAGGTCCGGCTTGGTGTCTGTTGCCCAAAGGTTGCTCCGCAGCATGGCATCCCAATGTGAGATCGCTGCTTCCCCTTTGCGTGCAGAGGAAAGTTGGTCGGCTAGAAGCGGGATTGCAAGCCGCTCGGCAAATGCGGCGACAGCGCGGCCGTTCGAGCGGCGATTCTGGCCGGCAACGATGATCGGGCGGCTTGCAGTGGTCAGGAGGTTCGAAATCGCTTCGGAGGCATCGTTTGGCGAACCGGGAACTCTGTCAAGCCATGGAAGCCCGCCGCTGCGTCCACCGGTGAGGGTCTGACTTTGGCCAGTCAGCGGCTTACGCAACGGGAAGTTGAGGTGGACCGGACCTTGACGCTGGCCAAGCGCGGTCCAGAAGGCTCGGCAAGCCGATGAACGCCACCATTGCTCGGTCGCCTGGTTGCCACTAGGAAGCTCTTGAAAGCTTGCCATTGAGCCAAAGAGCTTTATCTGATCGACTGTCTGTCCCTCGCCGATGTCTCGTAACTCAGGTGGTCGATCGGCGGTAATTACAATCAGCGGAATTCGCGACTCGAATGCCTCGGCGACAGCGGGGGCAAGCTCAACGGCTGCCGTCCCGGATGTTGTACAGACAATCGCTGGCTTGCCTGTCGCCTTCGCAAGTCCGAGGGCGAAGAAGCCAGCCGCCCGCTCATCGATCTGTGACCAGCAGGCGATTCTCTCGTTTGATGCTAGTTCGAGGACCAGTGGCGCTGAGCGCGATCCAGGCGCTAGGACCGCGCCGCTAACACCACAACGCCCTAACTCATCAACCAGCGCTCCGATCGCGCTCGCTTGATCAAGATTGTTCATGTCACTAACGCTAGCTGCTTGTAGAGCAATCTCAGCAAGCTGCACCATCGGGAGCAAGACCAAGACCTGGTGCGTTGCTTAGTTCGATCTGCCCACCGCTTAACTGAAGGACATTGTCGTAGCCCTCAAAGACGTCGAGCGTTGCTAGTCCACTGTCTAGATCCGGTCGAATAACAGCAGCAGCATGGAGTGCGGCAGCAATTGAGATCGGTCCCTCCAGAGTGCTTCCTAGGTAGACCAAGAGTCCAGCCGATCTAGCTTTTGTGGCAGCTGCGATGAGTCTGTCGATTCCGCCCCAAGCCTGGAGCTTTAGGCAAACAGCATCTGCTGCCAGTGGTGCATCGAGCGCGCCACTGTCAGTAGCGCTTTCGTCGATTGAAATTTGAATATCCGACTTGCTGCGGATGCTGCGCATCGCCGCGAGATCGGCAACCGGTTGCTCGCAAAGTTGAGGATGAAAGTGGCTTAGCTGAGCGAGTTTTGCAGCAGCCTCGCGCTCTGACCAAGCACCATTTGCATCAAGGCGAATCTCAATGCTGTTGCCAATGGCACCCCGGATCGCTCCGACTACTGCTTCGTCGACTGTCAATCCAACCTTAACCTTCAGAGTCCGAAAGCCGGCGTTCGCAAAGGCCTGCGCCTGCTCGGCGGCGCCAATTGGATCAGCCGATGTAATTAGTGCGCTACAGCTCACCGGCCCACCCGAATCGCCGCCAAGTGAGTGCCATAGTGGCTGCTGATTGAGTCGTGCGGAAAGATCGCGCGCGGCGGTGTCGATTGCGGCCCGAGCAGGGCTGGGCAGATCTCGATCAAGCTCCCTGACAAGAACATCGGGATCAGTGGGTTCGAGCCGCGCCAAGATTGGCAGGACGGTACGCAGGGCCGAGTCACAGGTTTCAAGGCTCTGACCGTCGTAGCTCTCGATTGGTGCAGCCTCGCCCCAGCCGGTCTGGCCATCTGATTCAAGTGTTAGTAGCAGCGTCTCGCGCTTGCGGAGAATCCCGTGAGCGGCCTTCAGCGGCCGTAATAGTGGGTAGACCCGCCGCTCAATCGCCCACTTCATCTGTTAGATCAGGATGCCTACAGATAGAAGCGCGCAGAAGATCAGCTGTAGCCGGCCGGTGGCCGCCAGGCACTCGTTTAGTGACGGTCCGTCAGTTCGGTTGACGACCGTCTTGATCGGGCCAATTGCAAGAGGAACAGCGAGCCATGAGAGGAGAACTGCTGGCCCAAGTGCGCCGCTCAGCCAAGGGACTAACGCCACTAGAAAGGCTGAAGCGATCATTAGCGTGAACAGGGTGCGAGTCTTCTCGCGGCCAAGCCGAACGGCAAGCGTCTTCTTTCCAGCGCGGCGGTCTGTTTCGATGTCGCGGATGTTGTTGACTACGAGTATCGCCGAGGCAAGCAGTCCGACTGGTACGGCTAGAACTACTGCCTCCCAGACGAGCGAGACAGTCTGAACGTAGTAGGTGCCTGCGACGGCAACAACTCCGAAAAACAGAAATACAAATAGCTCGCCGAGACCCTCATACCCGTATGGTCGCGGGCCACCCGTATAAAGAACTCCAGCGAGGATCGAAAGAATCCCGACCACGAGTAGCGGCCAGCCCGAAATGCTGATCAGGTAGACGCCGATCAGAACGGAGAGCAGGAAAGTTGCGTAGGTAGCTATCAGGACCTGTCGTGAGGGAACGAGTCCTCCAGCAGTCACTCGGACCGGTCCAAGCCGGTCCTCGGTGTCCGCGCCACGACGAGCATCTGAGTAATCGTTCGCGAGGTTCGTCCCGATCTGGATAAGAAGTGCCCCGAGCATCGTGGCGACGAAAGCAAGTGGGTTGAACTTGTCAACCAAGCGTGAGGCAAGCGCCGTTCCAACCAGCACCGGAGCAGCCCCCGCTGGCAGCGTTTTTGGCCTCGCCGCAAGCAGCCAAATTCGAGCGCTGCTTATTCCAGTGCTAGACGGTTCGTTCATTATCAGGGCCGCTTCGGGAACTTGCCAAAGTCGGGAGCGCGCTTTTCGACGTAGGCATCGCGACCCTCTTGCGCCTCCTCGGACATGTAGAAGAGGAGCGTTGCGTCGCCTGCGAGCTGCTGGATTCCGGCAAGGCCATCATCGGCAGCATTGAAGCTTGCCTTCACCATACGCAGGGCGAGTGGCGACATAGCGAGCATCTCGTGGCACCACTTGACTGTTTCCTGTTCAAGCTCTGCGAGCGGGACGACAGTGTTGACGAGGCCCCATGAGAGGGCCGTTTCCGCGTCGTACTGCCTGCAAAGGAACCAGACCTCTTTCGCGCGCTTCTGGCCTATTTGCCTTGCCAGCAGACCGGATCCATAGCCGCCATCGAATGAGCCAACCTTTGGACCAGTCTGTCCGAACTTTGCGTTGTCGGCTGCGATCGAGAGGTCACAGCAAATGTGGAGAACATGGCCGCCGCCGATCGCGTAGCCAGCGATCATCGCAATGACAGGCTTCGGTGTTCGACGGATTTGGATCTGGAGGTCGAGAACGTTTAGACGCCCGACGCCTTGAGCTGCGACGGCATCATCGCCGATGTAACCATCGTCGCCACGGATCCTCTGATCGCCTCCAGAACAGAACGCAAGGTCGCCTTCTCCGGTGAGGATGATGACTCCGACCGATTGGTCATCACGTGCAAGGTTGAGTGCTTCGGACAGCTGGAAAAGTGTCTGAGGTCGGAAGGCATTGCGAACTTCGGGGCGGTTGATCGTGATCTTCGCGATCCCGTCTCCAGAGTGTTCATAGCGAATATCTGAGTAGTCGCGAACGGATTTCCACTCAACTGATTTGTCTGTTTCGGTCATTTTGACTCCTGACTGCAAGGCGGTTGGTCGGTGGCGAGATTAGCCTCTCATTGATGAGCTACGGACTCCCATGGCACCAGAGCGCATTTGAGCCTAACCCTGATCGTTGCGCATTTGCCGATCGGGAGCGCTCTGTTAGCTTCCGGGAGTCCGCTCAGGAGTCGGCTGCCTGGGCAGATTTGATCACACAGAACGCTGGTACCGGCAGTCGAATTGCCTTGGACATGCCTGCGAGCGTCAGTTGGGCTTCCGCCCTTCATGGCTGTTTACTGAGCGGGCGGATTGCAGTCCCAATCGACTCACGCTGGGACTCTCAGCTGCGTAAACGGATGCTTGACGGAGCTTCGCTGATATTGACCGAGGAAGCAGTTCCTCCCGGATCGGTTGGTGCGGCTTCGCCGGTAGATCACAGCCCTGATGCAGCGGCGATTGTTCTGTGTACATCAGGAAGCTCCGGGAGCCGAACCGAGGTTGTCCTCAGCCGGATTAACCTCGCCTCACATGTCTGGGCGGCTAAGAATGCACTCAACGGCGAGGCATCGGACTGCTGGCTTAGTTCGCTTCCGGTAAGTCACACTGGCGGTCTGGGAGTCGTGATCCGCTGCTCCGCATGGGGCGCTAACGCCATGCTGCGCTCGGAGTTTGATGCGAGCGAGACGGTCGCCCTGCTCGAATCAGCCGAGCATCAAGTAACGCTACTTTCCGTTGTCCCCACGACGCTCTCTCGATTGTTAGATGCTGGTTTGGGAGGGGCTACGGCGCTAAGGCGAGTGGTAGTTGGGGGAGCTCCATTGACGGAGACACTTCGCAGGCGTGCAACAGAGGCCGGGCTCCCGATTGTCGAAACTTGGGGACTGACCCAGACGACCGGGATGGCCACGGTAGCCAGGCAGATTGGAGCAGAGGGCGCCGGCCGTCCTCTAGATGGCATTGAGGTTATGACAGCTGGCGACGGAGAGCTATTGGTGCGTGGCGATCAGGTTTCGAGGTCAGCGACGGCGTCCGATGGCTGGCTACACACCGGTGACCTAGGACGAATCGTCGATGGTGAGGTCATAATCGACGGCAGGAGCTCCTCGGTGATCATCAGCGGGGGCGAGAATGTCCTGCCGGAAAGGGTCGAGATGGTTATTGAAGAGCTTGCCGGCGTTGCCTCAGCGCTTGTCTATGGAGTTACTGATGAGCGCTGGGGAGAGAGCGTTACAGCAGACGTTGTCGTCAAATCAAGTGCAACGACGGTTGAGTACATCGAACAGCACTGTCGTGAGTACTTATCACCGCATGAAGTGCCTAAACAGATCCGCTTGGTCGACTCAATTGCCCATGGGATAAGTGGCAAGCGAATCCGTCCTGGCGGCAATCGAAGGAATAAAAGTTGACCGATAAGACAGACCACTCAAATGGTTGGGACGGCAGAGCGGCCGGCTGGGAAGACGCCTCGCAGCAGTTTGAGCGCTCGGTTCAATCGCTGACGATCAAGATGATCGAGGCACTGGCGCCGCGGCCGGGTGACGAACTGCTCGAGCTTGCCTGCGGACCCGGAGGGACACTCCCGATTCTCGCTGAGACAGTTAGCCCTGGAGGCAGAGTTGTTGCCGGCGACCGCTCGGAGGGAATGGTTGAGGCTGCTAGGAGAAAGGTTGCCGAAGCCGGGCTCACGACAGTCGATGTAGAGCAACTTGAGCTTGACTGGATTGATCTACCAACGGCAACATTCAGTGGTCTGTTCTGCCGATTCGGATACATGTTTGCCTCCGACCCGGCCGCGGCATTGATCGAAGCGAGAAGGGTGCTGCGACCAAGCGGGAGATTGGCGATTGCCACATGGTCACCGCCAGACGAGAACCCTTACGGTCGAATCTCAATCGAAGCACTAGCTGAAATCGGTCTGGGAGACCCACCCGCCACTAGCCAGCCGGGCATGTTTGCGCTGACCGATGCCGCGGCGCTCAGGGAGATGATCTTCAGCGCTGGGTTCCTTGACGCTGAGGTAGAGAGAGTTGACGTGCAGTTCACCTTCCAGTCATTTGATGGTCTGATCGAATGGGTCTTCAACGTTTCACAGTCGGTTGTCGATGCGCTCGAGGGCAGTCATCCACGCAGCAAGGAAGCGTTCGCAGAGGCGTTGCGAGGCTTGAGCTTGCCCTACACCGACGAGTCGGGGGCGATCCTGCTTCCAGGCGTCACGCTGCTTGGAACCGCCACGGCCTGAGCCGCGCTGCTAAGTTCCCGCCGATGAACGGACCCGTGTATTACGACAAAGATGCTGACCTGTCCCTGCTCGACGGCAAGACCGTCGCAATTATTGGCTTTGGCTCACAGGGCCATGCCCATGCATTGAATTTGAAGGATTCAGGTGTCGATGTCGTCGTCGGCCTGCGTCCCGGTTCAGCGAGTGCAGAGCGTGCAATTGAGCACGGGCTCGAAGTAACCAACCCAGCTGAAGCGGCTGCGCGTGGTGACCTCGTGATGCTGCTTGTTCCCGATGAGCGGCATCGAGAGGTGTGGGAAGCAGAAATTCGTGACGGGATCGAACCGGGGAATCTCCTTCTGTTTGGCCATGGCTTCTCCGTTCACTTCAATGAGATTGATCCACCTGAGGGGACCGATGTCGCCCTTGTGGCTCCGAAGGGACCAGGTCATCTCGTTCGTCGCCAGTTCGTTGAGGGAAGCGGCGTGCCCGGACTCGTTGGAATCGAACAGGACTCAACCGGTAATGCGCTTGCTTTAGCACTTGCTTACGCGCGTGGAATCGGTTGTACACGCGGTGGAGTAATCGAAACGAGCTTCCGTGAGGAAACTGAAACCGACCTGTTCGGTGAGCAGGCAGTTCTTTGCGGCGGCGCAACCGAACTTGTACGCGCCGGCTACGAGACGCTTGTTGAAGCTGGCTATGACCCGCGGCTCGCCTACTTCGAATGTCTTCATGAATTGAAGCTGATTGTTGATCTCATGTACGAGAAGGGCATTACCGGCATGCGTCACTCGATCTCGAACACTGCAGAGTACGGCGACCTGACCCGAGGACCGCGCGTTATTGGTGCTGAGTCAAAGGCTGCCATGAAGGAGATTCTTGGCGAGATCCAGAGCGGCGAATTTGCGCGTGAGTGGATCGCAGAGAACCGCTCCGGTGGTGAGAACTTCCAGAGAATGCGCGAGGAACAGAGCAACCACATCATCGAGGTTGAGGGTCGCAAGCTCCGTTCAATGATGGACTGGATTGACACTGAGTTCGACGACTGATCGCAACGGGCGCGTAAGCCTGCTGCCGGCTCCGCTAACCTCGCTAGTTCGATGAGCGGAACCGCCCCTAACCCATTCATCAAGAAGATCCTCGCGACAGCGGGTCCAACTCCGCTGCCGCCGCGCGTCAGCTCGGTGATGGCCGAGCCTGTCATGTACCACCGTGATCCAGCATTTGTTGAGGTTTACGAGCGGGTCCTTCAGCAACTGCCTGAGGTGTTCCAGACCGAGAACGACGTGCTCCTGTTTGCTTCGACGGGCTCTGGCGCGATGGAGTCAGCAGTGATGAATCTTGTCCAGCCCGGACAGCGAGTCTTGGCCTGTGCAGCCGGCAAGTTCGGGGAGCGCTGGCTTCAGTTGCTCGATGCTCAGTGCGCAGAGGTGGTTCGCCATGAGCCTGGCTGGGGCAAGCGGATCGATCCTGAGGATGTTGATCGACTTCTGACTGAGAACCCCGGTTGTGAGGTTGTCTTCGCGACACTCTCGGAGACCTCGACTGGAATTGTTCACGATGTTCGCGCGATTGCGGAGGTTGCAGAGAAGCACGGAGCCCTTACGGTGGTCGATGCAGTCTCAGGGCTCGGTGCGGCCGAGATGCGACAGGACGATTGGGGCATTGATGTTGTCGCTACCGGTTCCCAAAAGGCGCTGATGACTCCACCCGGTATTGGACTTGCGTCGGTCTCTGAGCGTGCTCTGGCGCGGGCTGAATCGCAGCCGGGCGGTCGCTACTACTTTGACTGGGGTCGCACTGCCAAGGCTCAGCGCAAGAGTCCGCCCGCCAGCCCCTTCACGGCGCCCGTAACTCTGATCTCGGCGCTTGATGTTGCGCTTGAAATGATTCACACCGAAGGTATTGACAATGTTTTTGAGCGACATGCGCTTCTCGCGAAGGCAACTCGAGCCGGAGCCTCCGCGCTCGGTCTCAGCCTCTACGGCGACCCGGATGAGCGCTCAAATGTCGTAACAGCGATTGAGTTGCCTGGTGATGTTGACGGCGGTGCCGTCGTACGCAACCTTCGTGACCGCTTTGGGATCACTGCAAACGGCGGTCAGGATGAACTCAAGGGGAAAATTCTGCGGATCGCTCACTGTGGATATTTCGGAGCCTTTGACATCGTTACATCGCTCTCCGGTCTTGAGATGACCCTCGCGGAGCTCGGGCATCCGATCCAACTCGGAGCCGGCGTTGGTGCCGCTCAACAGGTTTTCGTTGATGCCGGTTCGGCAGTAGGCAGCAGCTAGGCGTGGGCGATCGCGCGCGGATACTTGTTGCTGAGGAGATCGCTGACTCGGGCGTTGATTTGCTCAGAGAGTCCTTCGATGTTGATGTCAAGGTTGGACTGGGTCCTGCACAGCTGATTGAGGTAATAGGCGACTACGAAGCGATCCTGATCAGATCGGCGACTACGCTTGATGCCGCAACGATCGATGCTGCTACTCGCATGAAGGTAATCGGCCGGGCAGGTATAGGCGTCGACAACGTCGATGTTGAAGCCGCTACCCGCCGAGGCATCGTTGTCGCCAACGCGCCGCAGTCGAACATCGTCGCTGCCGCAGAGCACACGGTTGCTCTGATGCTTTCCTTGGCCCGCAATATTCCTCAGGCTCATGCAGCACTTACCGATGGGCGCTGGGAGCGTTCGCGCTTCGGTGGAGTCGAGGTGTATGAGAAGACGCTCGGAATCCTTGGCTGCGGTCGGATTGGTCAACTCGTTGCTCAGCGAGCGGCTGGCTTTCAGATGCGGATCATTGGCTACGACCCGTTTGTGTCTGCTGACCGCTTCAAAGAGCTTGGGATTGAGCGTGTAGAAACTCCAGAAGAGATCTACGCTCAGGCCGACTTCATAACGATCCATCTGCCTCGCAATGAGGAGACCCGCGGATTCCTTAACGCTGCAGCTTTTTCGGCAATGAAGCCAGAGGTCCGAATTATTAACTGTGCGCGCGGCGAGCTAATCGACGATGCGGCACTAAAGGACGCTCTTGACAGTGGCCAGATCGCAGGTGCAGCGCTGGATGTCTTCGCTCAGGAACCGATTACTGACTACCCACTGTTCAGTGGCTATGAGAATGTTGTTGTCACTCCGCACCTCGGCGCCTCAACGGTTGAAGCTCAGGATCGCGCTGGCATTCAAACAGCTGAACAGGTGTTAGCTGCCCTGACAGGCGGAACGGTTACTACAGCCGTGAATGCGCCGGCGATTAGCGCCGAGGACCGTGATTTCCTCGGACCGTTCGCACCTCTCTGCCGCGACCTTGCGCGGATCGCGGTTGAGCTATCTGGTGGCGTTGATCGGATTGAGATCGAGTTGCTCGGCGGTATAGCTGAGCGCGACACACGGCCACTTGTCACTGCTGCGCTAATGGGAGTTCTCGCAGGACGGACTGAGGAGCCAGCCAATGAGATCAACGCGGGATCGCTCGCGGTAGAACGCGGAATTGAAATTGAGGAGCGGATCAGCACTCACGTATCTGATTACACCGATCTTGTGCGAATCAGCGTCCGAGCTGGCAGTGACACCGTTCGCGTTGCAGGTACAAATCTCGGTCAGCGAAACCGGCCTCACCTACTTGAGGCTTGGGGCCAGCGCTTCAACCTTCAGCTTGAGGATCACCTGACGCTCGTTCGCTATAAGGACCTCCCGGGAATGCTCGGCAGGATCGGGGTTGAGTTTGGTAATCACGGAGTCAACATCGTTTCCGCTGCCGTTGGACGCCAGCCAAGTGACGGCGAATCCGGTGATCTCGCGGCGATGGCGATTACAACTGACGCTCCCGTACCGACCGCCGCGCTAGACGCGCTATTGGCCGAGTCTGGCTTTGACGCGGCTCGAACGCTCTCGCTTTAGTCGCTCGTAGAACAGCCACGTCGCACAACCGCCACTTCAACGGTTAGGCTGCTGATCAGGGAGGAGGCATGCCTCGGCATCTGGGGTATGTGACCAAAGCTAAACCAGGGGGTGGGGCATGGAGGCAGCATCGGTACCGGCAGCTAAGGGAGGCGATCAGCCGGAGCTTAAGCACAACGCGATTTCGTTTATTTCGAACCTCGTAATCGGGATCGCATCGACAGCGCCCGGCTTCAGCCTCGCGACGACAGTCGGCTTCATTGTGATTATCGGTGGGGTCGGTGTTGAGGCTCCAGCAGTAATGCTTGTTTCTTTCGTGCCGATGTTCTGTATTGCGATTGCCTACCAGTGGATGAATAAGGCTGATCCTGACTGTGGAACTACCTTCTCTTGGGTAACCAAGGCAATGGGACCACAGCTCGGTTGGATCGCTGGCTGGGGGCTTCTGGTTGCCGATCTTGTGGTTATGGCGACTCAGTCAAGCATTGCTGGCAGCTACTCGCTACAGCTTTTCGACGCGACTCCAACGACGCTCTGGGTGACAGTGATTGGCGTAGCGTGGATCGTGATCATGTCGGTGATCTGTTACATCGGCATTGAATTGTCGGCTCGCACCCAGCAAGGGCTGCTGCTGGCCGAAATCCTTACCCTCGCCGCCTTCGCGATCGTTGCTCTGATCAAGGTCTATAGCGGCGACGCTGGACCCGGCTCAATTCATGTTTCGCTCGACTGGTTCAATCCGTTTGCGATTTCCAGCCCGGCGGCCTTGCTTGACGGAATCCTGCTTGGCGTATTCCTCTACTGGGGTTGGGATTCGGCGGTATCGGTCAATGAAGAGACCGTCGACGGCTCGCAGGCACCTGGGCGTGCAGCAGTCCTTTCAACCGTTCTGCTCCTGCTGATCTACCTGACAGTTACGGCAGCCGCAGAGGCGTTCGCCGGTGAGAAGGCGCTTGCCGCAAACGCTGATGACATTTTCGCCGGTGGACTCGGCAAGGCCGTACTTGGCGGCACGTTGGACAAATTGCTGATCATCGCGGTGCTCACCTCATCCGCAGCGGCAACGCAGACAACAATTCTGCCAGCAGCCCGTACCGCCTTCTCAATGGCGCGCAAGAAGGCGATTCCCGAGTACTTCAATGAGGTCCATCACCAGCACAAAACTCCTGGTCACGCGACACTCATCTTTGGTATTGCCTCGATCGCGCTGTTCGTTGGTGTCAACCTCTGGTCGCAGAATGTCCTTGGCGATTCGCTTACGGCCTGTGGGTTCCTCGTCTGCTTCTACTACGCGTTTACCGGTTTCGCTTGCACGATCTACTACCGCAAGGTGCTGTTCAAGTCTGGGCGTAACTTCCTTTACCTCTGTTTGCTGCCCTTGATCGGAGCAATAACCTTGAGTGGTGTTTTCGTAAAGGCATGCCTTTACTACTCCGATCCGGCGAACGTGAACTCCGAGGTCTTCGGACTTGGTGCGCCGCTGGTAATCGGCGTTGGCGCGCTGTTGCTCGGTGTTGTAGGCATGATCTATGCCAACCTCGCGCACCGCGAGTTCTTTAAATCGAATCCGCCAGAGGTCGCCTCGCCAGAGTTGATCGCAGCCGAAAAGCTCGGCTAGCTGTAGCTGATATGCGCGGCGTGCAGGCAACCGCCTACACGCCGCGCCGATGCTACGATTAGGTTCTGTTGAACTCAGTAACGCTAATCCGTTTCCTTCTGATTCTCCCCCGTTCGGGGGATTAATTGCGCGGCGGCCGCTTAGCCGCAAACCAGCATTTCGAGGCCAAACGGAACAGAAGGAAGGGAACTAATGCAGGACAGCAATCGCGTACTGATCTTTGACACGACCCTCCGAGACGGTGAGCAATCGCCTGGCATCTCGCTGAACACAGTCGAGAAGCTTGAAATAGCGCAGCAACTCGCTCGGCTTGGTGTCGACGTGATTGAGGCCGGTTTCCCAATCACCAGTCATGGTGATGCGGAGGCTG
>Ga0194055_10003423_pt1 | contig 12178 bp, 7 predicted proteins | sample SepL449m_MetaG_FD_155482 | JGI IMG/M metagenome (GOLD analysis project Ga0194055, IMG submission 155482) | Anoxic zone freshwater microbial communities from boreal shield lake in IISD Experimental Lakes Area, Ontario, Canada - Sep2016-L442-9m | ecosystem: Environmental > Aquatic > Freshwater >... | reverse complement strand
ATGCCGACTTGAGTCAAGCGATGCTTGCCCTCGCCCTGAATGCGAAACGGCCCTGAGTTGGAAATCATGGATGAATTCACACCGCCCGGTGTGGCTAAAAACACTTCGCAACTGGCAGACTGTTTGGCGACAAGTTCGACATCGAAATCAAACGCGAGAAGCGTCCCCGGGCGAATGTTGGATGGCCCAATCAATGAGCCGTTCCACGAGCCATTCCAGCCATGCGATGATTGAGCAATATCGAGAATTCGATCCTCGTCAGAGGGGGGCACGAATGCGATCCCCTTCAGAAAATCGTCGCTGTATTCTTGTTGCCCAATGATCCCTTGGAGAAACGACAGACTCACCGGTTCATCAACCGGGACTGTAATCGAATACCGAAATACCTGCTTGGCTTCGGTTCCACCGACGGCTTTGCCCACACCCACAGCACGTCCACTGCGAGTGGAGGCATGCAGCAAAGGCTTGAGCGTATGGAGCTCAAAGGAGACTTCTTGTTCGAGTGGATGATTGGCCTGAGCGTTGGCTCGCACCGTCAGAATCGATTGCTGATCGGGATTGCCGCTGATATCAACATGAAACGGCTCGGGGCAATTTTCGGCTGCAATGCGCCCAGCGTTATGCCGCTGGCCAAAGAAATCGCTCTCCACGATCGCGATGATGAGGGTGGAGAGGCGATCGTTGTCGTGAGTCACACGGGCGATGATGCGACGCAGCGGAAGCCGGTCGTACATGCCAAGCGTCCGTCCGAGAGCGTAGACTGTCATGGAATGGGCCAGAGTGTTGCGCAGGGCTCCGGAGTACTTCTCTCGCAGCAAACTCGTCAATTCGATCGCGTTTTTGAACGTTCCGCCATCCGGCAGAGTACCGGTTGGATCAATCGAAAGACTGCCGTCCGTGGTTCGCCACGCTCCGATCGCATCGAAGTTCTCCAGCGACACGCCGAGTGCATCCATTCTCGCATGGCACGACGCGCAGTTCGTGTGAGCGCGATGCATTTCCATTCGCTGACGGAGCGTCGCGCTGGCATCCACCATCGCTAAATCAGGAACGCCGGCAGGCGGCGGCGGTGGAGGAGTTCCCAAGATGGCTGCCATGATCCATTTTCCTCGCAGCACGGGTGAGGTCTGCAGCGGATGGGAGTTGATCGCCAGAATTCCCGCATGGGTCAACACCCCGCGTCGCGGTAGACCTGCAAGGCTTACTCGCTGGAATGTATCCCCCTCGATGCCGGCAATGCCGTAATGCCTGGCTAGGCGTTGATTGACAAACGTGTAGTCAGCGTCCAAGAGATCTGTGAAGGGGAGCTCATCGTGAAGGATCGCCTCGAATAGCCGGAAGGTTTCTTCCTCCATGGCGATGCGAAGCGGTTCGTCGAATTCAGGAAACGCCTTTGGATCCGGGCGGATGGCGCGCAGCCGCTTCGTTTGAAGCCATTGCCCGACGAAATTCTCGACCAAACCATGCCGCAACTTTGGGTCTCGCAGCATCCGTTTGACTTGCTGCTGGAGGTTGTCTCCTCGCTGGAGCTGCCCCTGTTCGGCGAGGTGAAACAACGCCTCGTCGGGCATGCTGCTCCATAGAAAGTACGACAATCGTGAGGCTAATTCAAAATCGTTGAGTGCGGAGTCTTGGCCAATTGGCCCGTCTTTTTCGATCCGGTAGAGAAACTGTGGGGAAATCAAAACTCGCGTCACGCTGGCCTGCATCGCTTCGTCAAAGCGAAACGAGTCCTGCATGCACTGGTCGAAAAAGCTACGGACAGACTGTTCTTCGAGCGGCGTGATTGGCCGGCGAAAGGCACGCGACACGAGCGGGATGAGAATCTTGAGAGCGCGTTGCTGTGGTGTCTGTTCGGGCGATGGATGCAAGACATGCACTTCGCCGAGCGTGCGAATACACCACTGCTGAGCGACGAGTTCGGCGGCATTGGTGTAGCGTTCCATCAGCAGCGGCGGAAGTGAGATCATGTCGGCTAGATTGTCGAATCCATGGGCCACATCATCCGACGGAAACCCGCTGACATCCACTACACAGTCCAACAGATCGCGAATGGTATTGCGGTAATCGACACGAGTGAGACGCCGAATCGTGACAGAGCCCGGATTGGCCTGGCCCGCAAGCCTCCGATCGATCTGCGATTCAATCCAACTCAGAAGCAAGCCTCGGTCTGCATCGCCAAGCGGCGCATCGCTCTCGGGTGGAGGCATCGTGTGCGAACCCAAGCGATCCGCGATTATGTCCAATCGTGCGATGTCGCTCATCGCTGGAGCAAGGGCCGCCGACGCATCGGTCGCCAGATTGAGCCCGCCTTTCGCCGCAGCACCGCTGTGGCAACCGATGCAGTGTCGAGCGAGCACAGGCAGAATGCTCGCGGAAAGTTCATCGGTCGCACTGACCGCCGCCGGAAATATCCCTAAAAAAACGAGTATCAGAGTCCGAAAGAGCACGAGTACGGCCCTCGCCTTATGGATTGGCTCAACGATGCGCATTCTACTCTCCCGAATCACTGCAGTCGCTCACGCAAACGCTTCGACCGTTTCCGCGGAGGCTGGGCCATACTTCAGCGGTGCCATAGTGAAGCTGGCGCGGCCTTGGCTCACGCTGCGTACTGCAGCCGAATAGCCGAACATGCTGGAAAGCGGCGCCTCCGCATCGAGTACGTTCACGCCGCCGCGAATCGAAGTGCCAGTGATAATCGCACGACGTTGCTGGAGGTCGTTGATCACGTCGCCTACGTGTTCCTCCGGCACGCTGACTTCTACTTTCATCATGGGCTCCAATAATATAGTGCCCGCTTCGTTCAGCATTTTTTCAATGGCATCGGCCGCTGCGATTCGAATCGCAATATCTGAAGGAGGTGGCTCGGGCAACGGACTGTCCAGAACCACGATCCGCGTGCCCCACAGAGGACAGCCCTTGAGACCGCCTCGCTCAGCACTCTCAGCGACGGCCTGCACCATCGTGGCAGCAACGGCGGCAGCCGTTTCATTCGTTGGAAACCATTGCTGCTCAACCCGCACTCCCACCTGTTCGTCAATCGGCTCGGCCCTGATATGAACCGTGGCAGTGAGCGTTTGCCCAGCTACCTGCCGATTCGCCTGCCCCGTGGCGGCGACACTTTTTGCGAGTGTTTCTTTGTAGCTCACGCGAGGCTTGTGCACGCGACAATGCAGGTTGAACTCGCGATCCAGCCGATGGCGAATCACCTCCAGATGCAATTCGCCCATGCCAGAAATAATTGTCTGCCCGGTTTCTCCGCTCTCAATCGCCCGAAAAGTCGGATCTTGCCGCTTCATCATCTCGAGTGCCTCTGAGAGCTTTTTGCGATCGAGGCTTGTCTCCGGCTCAATTGCCATCGAGATCACTGTTTCTGGAAACTCAATCGTTTCAAGCAAGATCGGATCGTTGGCGTCACACAGCGTATCGCCGGTCATGCTCCCCCGTGGGCCGATGACACCCACGATGTCACCCGCCTGACACACCTCCACCTGCTCGCGTCGGTCGGCCTGCAGGTGCCAGAGTTGGGCGATGTTTTCCTTCTTCTGCCTCGCCGGATTCCACGCCCTCGTGGCAGCCTTGAGCGTGCCCGAATAAATGCGCACGTAATGCAAGTCGCCGTGCTTGTCCGCCACGATCTTGAAGACGAGGCCACAGAATGGGGCCTTGGGGTCGGGCTTGCGAGCGATCATAACGGCCGTTTTTTTGGTTGGATCAAGTCCTTCCACAGGCGGCACATCAGCCGGGCTCGGCAGATACCACGCCACCGCATCGAGCACGGGTTGGATCCCGATGAGATCCAGTGCAGATCCGCCAAACACGGGCACAACCTGTCTGGCGATCGTGGCCTCCCGGATCACTTTGCGAATCAATTCCACGGGGATCGGCGCTTCGGCCAATGCCAGTTCGGCAAGCTCGTCCGAGAAATCAAAAAGCGTTGAAATGAGATGCTCCCGCCACTCGTCTGCCAAGCTTCTGGCCTCTTCTGGAATCTCCCCTCGCACGACAGTGCTCACAGGCACTGCGCTGGATTCGTCGCGAGGAAACGTGAGTTGCTGCATCTCAACAAGATCCACCAAGCCACGAAACGGATTCTTCACGTGCGGCGGCCCCATGCCCAGCGGCACCTGCAACACCAGCGGCCGAGCGCCCAGCCGCTGCTTGATTTGGTTCACCGTGCCGAAAAAGTCTGCACCTTCGCGATCAAGTTTGTTGATGAGTGCCATGCGTGGCACTCCATACTTGTCTGCCTGCCGCCAGACCGTCTCGCTTTGTGCCTCCACTCCCTCGCGCGCCGAAAACACAACGACTGCTCCGTCAAGCACTCGCAGGCTGCGTTCGACCTCAGCCGTGAAGTCGACGTGGCCGGGCGTGTCGATCAGGTTCACCGTCACGTCCTGCCAGCAAAATGTCACTGCCGCCGAGTAGATCGTAATGCCTCGCTCCTGCTCCTCCGGATCGAAGTCTGTGATCGTTGTGCCACGGTCCACTTCACCGAGCCTGTGGCTCGTCTTTGTGAAAAAAAGCATTCGCTCTGTGAGCGTGGTCTTGCCAGCATCGATGTGAGCAATGATGCCGATGTTGCGGATGGTGGCGATGGGACGGGTCATCTGTGACTCTTTGGGCGTGGCTCTGTGGCACAGCTCTGTGGATTGAAACCGCCCCTCAGCTCATGGCTCTACCGAGGCGGGCCACGATTGTATCGTGTTGGTGGCATCCCGTATTCGGTTCAGTGTCGGGGTTCTTACATCTTTTCCACGACGCCAATGCCGAGCATTTCGAGACCTTTTCGGAGGATTTGCCCGGTGAGATCGCAGAGCACAAGGCGAGTGGCTCGTTCGTCGCCCTCGGCCTTCGCCACAGGCAAAGCGTCGTAGAACGTGGAATAGACTCCGGCCAATTCGTAGAGCCAGGCTGTCAGCACATTGGGACGGTAGTCGGCCTCGACATCTTCTAGCGTCTCGCCAAAGCGAGTCAGTGTGATCGCCAGTGCCCGCTCTCGCGGATCGGCAAACCGGAGCGGAACCTTCGCCTGCCGCACCAACTCGCGATCGATGCCCGCCTTGGCAAAAATCCCTTCCACTCGGGCCACCGCATACTGCATGTAGGCGGCCGTATTGCCTGTGAGTTGGAGCATCTTATCGAAACTGAATACGTAGTCCGTCGTGCGGTTCTGCGCAAGATCCGCATACTTGATCGCGCCGATGCCGACCGTTTCCGCCACGTGCTTTCTGGTTGAATCGTTCATGCCATCGCCGCCGCGACTTTCCGCGCCGCTGTTGACGACCTGCATCGCTCGATCCACGCCCTCGTCGAGCAAGGCCTCCAAGCCAACGGTGTCGCCAGCCCTTGTCTTGAATGGCCTACCGTCGTCCCCGAGAACTGTGCCAAAAGCGACGTGCACACACTTCACATCGCCATAGCCCCACGCCTTTGCCGTGGCAAAGACCTGCTGGAAGTGCTGGCTTTGTCGGTGATCGACGACGTAGAGGATGCGGTCGGGCTTCCAGTGGGCGATCCGCCATTGAATCGTGGCTAAATCGGTGGTCGCGTAGAGAAACGCTCCGTCAGCCTTGCGAATCAAGAGCGGTGCTTCATAGCCGTCTAAAAACACAGCCGTCGCCCCGCGGCTCTGGGTTGCGAGTCCCTTGCTGGCAAGGTCCTCAACCACCCCCTGCAGCATGGGCTGATAAAAACTCTCGCCGAGCGTATGATCAAACGACACGTGGAGCCGGGCATAAATTCGATCGATCTCCAGCCGGCAGGCTGGCATAAAGCGTTCCCACATCGCGACGTTTTCCGGATCGCCCTTGTGCAACTTCACCGTTTCGGCAAGCACTGCTTCAGCCACGCCTGGATATTGCACTACGATTGCTGCGGCTTCAGGATACTTTTCCAATTCTTCGGGCTTTGCATCGACCACGACACGCACCAACCGGTAGAGCCGACCGAGTTCACCGGTTGGATCCAGTGCAAATGCCTGCTCGTTGCGCACGTGCTTCCAGCCCCAAAGAATCATTCCGAACTGCGTGCCCCAGTCGCCGAGGTGGTTGTCGGTGATCGTGCGGTGCCCGCGAAAGCTGAGGATTTTGGCCAGGCTGTCGCCGATGACAGTGGAACGGATGTGCCCCACGTGCATTGGCTTGGCGACGTTTGGCGAACTGTAATCGAGCACGATCGTCTCGGGGCCAACCACTGGAGCAACCCCGAGTCGAGGATCGCCGACGGCCTGCTTTATCGCACAAGCAATCGCCTCGTCGCGGACACGCAGGTTGATAAAGCCCGGGCCGACGGGCTCGCTCGGCTTCTCAAACAGTTCAGAAAATCCGGCCACACCGTCGAGTATGGCGATCATCTCCATCGCCACGTCCCGCGGTTTACGACCAGAACGCTTGGCCAGCGACATCGCCATCGTCGCCGAATAGTCACCAAACTTCGGGTCGGCGGTTTCTCGTACCTGCTCGATCAATGCCGGCATCTCTTCCGGTGCAATCGCTATGGCGCCCTCGGCGGAGAGCCGTTCGAGGACCGTCTGAAATATCTGGCGGAGGGCACACCGAAAACCAAATCGCTCGAGGCCGCCATCCAAACCGAGCAGAGGGCCGTTGCCATCGGCCGCACACGTGCGAGGGCCATCCGCTTCTGGCCCACTCATCACTGGGCTGCCTCGAGGTCGGCCGCTGGTACGCGGCGAGCGTCCCCCCAGAGTTGTTCGAGGTCCCAATACTCTCGCGACTCGGCGTCGAAAAGATGAATGACCACATCGCCGTAATCGAGCACGATCCAACGCCCCTCTTCGTAGCCTTCGATCCCACGACGCACGTCGTGCATTTCCTTCTTGAGAACCAGATCGATCTCGTCGGCCATCGCGTGCAACTGCCGCCGGCTGGTGCCTGTGGCCAGAACAAAATAATCGAACAGTTCAGTGAGGCCGTGGAGATCCAGCACTCGCACGTCGGTGCCCCGAGTTTCTTCGGCCACCCGTGCGGCAGCGACCGCCCTAGGAAGTGCTCGATCCGTCGGCCGCGGCGAGTTGTGAGGAGATTCGATAGAAGGGTTCACGCGGCAAGGATCCTAAAAAAGGGCTCGGAAACGACCAGTGTGGCATCCAATGAAAACCTCGTTGCGAAATCATTCTATCCAGATTCGAAGGCCTTGCTCAAAGGCCCCCTGCTTTGAGACGCGGAAGGAGGTCGCAAGCCAATTCGAGACTTGGCGAACACCTGAAAACAGCGAGGGGACAGCGATCACCTCGCGCAGGCCCGTTCGGCGGCCAGAGCAACTCCCATCAGCACAAGGTCTGGCATGTCCAACGCACCGGGCAACACAGCCCGAACGGCACCTCGCCAGCCGCCTGTCAAAATGACATCGGCATCGACACCAAGCGTGCTGCGGGCTTCGGCAACCAGTCGGGCAATGGCCCCTTGGATTCCAAAGCCGATGCCGGCAGCGATTGCCTCGTGCGTCCAAAGCCGATGCCGGCAGCGATTGCCTCGTGCGTTGAGCGACCGGGCATTGGCGGCGGGGCGGACTGTTCCAATGCCAACACTTCCGGCAGTTTGCTTGTGCCCTCCGCCAATGCCCGGGCCATCAGCGACGGACCGGGCAGAATCGCGCCCCCCAGAAATTCGCCGTCAGCCGACACCATGTCGACGGTGGCCGCCGTGCCGCAATCCACGATGATCGCACTGCGTCCTGGCGTTTTAACGATGCCTGCGGCTGCCGCGGCTGCCAATCGATCGATGCCCACCCTGTGCGGAGATTCCAACCGGATCAGCAGCGGCAAGTCCGCATGGCCAATCCGTCGCTGCCGCAACGGTCGATGGCTTGTCACAGACAATTCGGCGAGACAGGCTTCTAACTTCGCCGCGGCCGCGTCGTGCACGCTCGCCACAATGACAACAGCCGCCCCAGGTGCCACGCTTTTGAGCCATTTTTCCAGCTGGTCGTGGCGAAATCCGCGGCTGGTGAGATCGTGACGGCGTCCCACTGTCGGTAGACGGCGACTCAACTGCGATGGATGGAGCGTGGGCTGCTCGGGATCCATCACTCCGTGGTCAACCAAGACGGCCAGCTTGATGCGAGTATTGCCGACATCCGCCAAAAGCACCGTGTCGCCAAGACAGATTGGTGGGCTGCTCATCGCAAAACTCTCGCGTGAAGTGCTTGCCTGTGCGCGTGTCTACGGGAGAACCGGCGTGGTGTGTGGACTCGTTCTGCGAGGAATGTGCTTTTCGGGCATGACATGCCGATCCATTTCCGTCGTCACCGCGGCTAGGAGTGTATTGAGGCCCTGCCCCGTTACAGCACTCACCGCGATCACATTGCGACCAATCTCGGCGGCCAAAAGAGCTCGCACATCCTCCGCGTCCGGTAGTTCGCACTTGCTCACAATGACGATCTCCGGTCGCTCACCCAGAGAGGCATCGTATCGCACGAGTTCTTCACGGATGGCACGGTAGTTGGTCAGCGGATCAGTGCCGTCCATCGGCTGCGGCTCGACGACGTGCACAATGATCCCGGCCCGCTCGACATGCCGCAGAAATTCGTGCCCTAAGCCAACCCCAGCATGGGCTCCTTCGATGAGTCCTGGCAGATCGGCCAGCACAAAGCTCCGGTCTCGCGAAATGGCCACGATCCCAAGCATCGGTGTTTTTGTAGTAAAAGCGTAGTCGGCAATCTGCGGACGGGCCTGCGAGAGCCGCGAGAGCAGCGTGCTCTTTCCAGCATTTGGCTTGCCAACGAGCCCCACGTCAGCAATCACCTTGAGTTCCAAAAGCAATCGACGAACCGATCCTTTTTCACCTGGAGTTGTTTCGCGGGGTGCTCGGTTGGTTGAGGACTTGAAGTGGATGTTACCCTTCCCCCCTGCCCCGCCCTGCGCCGCAATGACGGAGTCGCCCGCTGTTGCCAAATCCTTGAGCGCAAGCCTTGTCGATTCGTCTCGCACAATCGTGCCTGGGGGCACCAACAACACAAGATCTTCGGCCGAACGCCCCTGGCAATTGCACGGACCACCAGACTGCCCGTGTTCGGCGCGCCACTGCATGCGATGCGATAGGGCGGCGAGTGAATCGACGCCCGAGGCAGCACGAATAATCACGCTGCCGCCGTCGCCGCCGTCGCCGCCGTCAGGTCCACCTCGCGGAATATATTTCTCGCGACGAAAGCTGGCGCTGCCACGGCCACCATTACCGGCAGCCGCTTCGATATGGACACGGTCGACGAACACGAAAAAAGCCTACTGCCGATCTGCACTTGCCAGCACTCATACACGGCCTCTACTTACACTGCTCTCGTTTCACGAGAACCCAATGCTATAGACGCATCACGCAAGCACGTTGATGCGACGGCCTTCGCGATCAAAGCCCACGACGCCGTCCACGAGGGCGAAGAGCGTGTAGTCGGTACCCATGCCCACGTTCTTGCCGGGGTGAAACTTTGTCCCCACCTGCCGCACGAGGATGTTACCGGCAAAGACAGCCTCGCCACCAAATTTTTTCACGCCCCGCCTCTGGGCATTGGAGTCCCGACCGTTGCGGCTAGATCCCTGACCTTTTTTATGTGCCATCACTCTGCTCCTAAGGGCGTTTTCTAAGGGCGTCTCTCTGCTCAGCACCACGGGCTGTCAGAATCCTCGATTCAAAAACCTACAAAGAAATGCGTATCGAAATCAAGGCTCGCCGGCACTGTTTTCGTAACGGAAAACCCAAGCGTGGTCAATGCCCTCGTGCACGGCGGTAGCCGCAGCGTAGAGGGCCGGCCCCTGGGGCCCAAAGAGCCCCTGTAGCAGCAAGGCTCGCTTAGCCTGGTCTGACTCTGCAGCCACCTCAATCCGAACGGCGTCAAACGCAGCCCTAGGACCACCTGCCTCCACCTTTTTACGATCCAACTGAAGGCCGTTGAGCACGACCAACGTACGTGCAGCCGCAACTTCCTTGGCAAGAGACTCCAGCCGACGGGCAGCCGGCCCAAAGACGGCGGCAGCCACCGACTGCCGAGAATCTCCCTGCGACCCCCCCTTCCTGCCAATCGAATCCAGCGCATGAATCACGTTGGCCAGTGCATAAAGTGGCTGCGAGGCGAGATCCGCTGGCGTCACACCTATGCGTTTGAGCGACGCGGCCCGCAAGACCTCTTGATTGGGGTCCAGAGGCGCGGCAAGCCCTCTGGAAAGTTCTTCCAGCCATTGGATGCCTAGATCACCCAGAAGATTCCGCACAGCTGGCCCCCTGGTCGCAGGATTCTTCATCGCGGCGAGCCGCTTCACCACTTTTTCTAAAGGTAGAAGGCTCGACAAGACAGCTCGATCAATCTCGCCGCCTGCCCCGGCCGTGATGACAGGCTCCAGATCCGCTGCGACCCCCGGCCGTGATGACAGGCTCCAGATCCGCTGCGACGACAGGCTCAAGCAAATCTCGCCACGAGAGTCCGAGTTGGTCGAGGCCATCGGCAGGCATTGATTTGGTCAGGCGTGGACGACCAAAGGCCTCCAGCACCTTTGTTCCCAAGGACATGCTTTCGAAGAGGCCCGCGTGGCCAACTTGCATCTCTTCATCGACTTCGTTGCGTTCATCGCCGGGCCGCCAGAAGTCCAACCGGAGGCTCTCGAGGGCATACTCCGTCTGAGCACCCGGAACGCTCTCTTTTGAAAACACCGCGAGTGGGTCCTCCCGCCACCGGATAGCGTTACTGAGGCCGCGAACAAAGATGGAGAAGAAATCGATTCGAGGGTCAATGTCTTCCCAGATGGCCACTCCCCATCGCTCCTCGCCAGAGGCGATGTCTGTTTCCGCCATGCGGGCGCTGTCAAAAAGTTCGATCCGCGGATCCTCTCGCCGACGAATTGGCCCAACGGCACTCGGCACTACGCGATCCAGATACGCACGGTAAGACGTCGTGCCTTCTGCCGCCGAGAGGCCTTCGACGCTTTCCAAAACGAAGTGTGGCAGAAAGCGAATTGGCTTCTCAAACTTCTCCGAAGTGACAGGGCCGTTCTGCACCACCACTGCGCGGATACCACCCACGTTTTTGACACGGTAAACGAGATACCAGAGTCGCTTCCGCCTCATCTGCAGATCGGGGGCAGGCACATCTACATCAATCAGTCGCGGCATCTTGAACGCAAATTCAAGACACCAAATGTCGCGGTACAGTGCGCGGTTTTTTGCTCGCTCAACAAACGTGCCACCGATTGGATCCTGTTTGGGGATCCATATGCGATCTGAACGGCCCAGCGTGATCTCAAGGATATCGCTGCGTTCCAAAGCATTCCTGGCCGATGTGTCCGGAGGGATAACCGTCAGCACGCCAGGACTGAGTTTGCGAAATCCGTCCGGGCCAACCGCCCGCCCACTGCCGGCCCCAGCCCAACCCATCGCAAGCGCAAGCCACAGAAAGCCCGCTGCCCGGAGCCTCCTATTCCACCAATGCCTGCCAATAAACAGCGTTACCATTCCCTATTTCCTTTTTGAGAGGATGAGAAAATATAGGCTTTTTGAGCCAAAAGCACCACAATCCTCTTATTTACCCCAGACTTCCTTGCTTATCCAAGTTGCCCGAATCATGCTTTGTGCATGGTCTGCCAAATCCTTCAATCTGCAGAAAATTGATCTACGCCGCAGCGGCCTGTCGAAAGACACTCCGCCCACAGCATTTTCAACGGAGAGACGGGACTCGCTCACAGACCGCTGTTTCAATCGCCATTTTGGGCTGTCACACATCATGCTTGCAATGAACCGCCTTCAGCCGCCGCGACCCTATACGCCTACGTCCCAGCGGGCGGTCGCTGGGATTACGAATCCTGTGGCTGGAATGCCTGCCACGGGCGATCGCCTTTTTGTATCGGCGGAAGACTTCGATTGCACCGGCATTCTGTCGGGCCTCGATCTCTGCGAGTCACTCTACTGGTGGATGTCGGAACTCTATGGGCCTGACGTGCAGACAACTCTCCGGCCAGCATTGCCTGGGCCGGCTCTCAGCGAGCCAGCACTGCCGTCGCGAAAACTGCTGGCTCACGCCACGCGTAGAACGCCATCGCGTTCTACCGCCGCAGCCTGATCCACTTCTGCGGCAAGTGCCGCGTAGTCCAGAGCGCCGTGAGACTCCGGCGCGTAGTCAAAGATCGACTGGCCAAAGCTCGGCGCCTCTGCCAGTCGGATATTGCGGCGAATCTTTG
>Ga0194055_10003422_pt1 | contig 12181 bp, 12 predicted proteins | sample SepL449m_MetaG_FD_155482 | JGI IMG/M metagenome (GOLD analysis project Ga0194055, IMG submission 155482) | Anoxic zone freshwater microbial communities from boreal shield lake in IISD Experimental Lakes Area, Ontario, Canada - Sep2016-L442-9m | ecosystem: Environmental > Aquatic > Freshwater >... | reverse complement strand
GGAGAGTTCCACCCGGATCGAGTTCCGCTCCCCCGACCCGGCGTGCAATCCGTACCTCGCGTTCTCGGTGATGCTTGCCGCCGGCCTCAAGGGCGTCGAAGGGGGCTACGAGCTCCCGCCCGAGGCGACCAACAACATCTACGAGATGTCGCCCGAAGAACGTGAGCGCGCGGGAATCGGGCAGCTCCCGCAGTCACTCGCCGAGGCGATCGACGAGATGGAGGGCTCTGAGCTCCTCGCCGAGACGCTCGGGGAGCACGTGTTCGACTACTTCATCCGCAACAAGCGCGAGGAGTGGAACGAGTACAAGACCCAGGTCTCCCCGTGGGAGATCGACCGCTACCTCGGGACGCTCTAGGCGCGCACCATGACCGGGCCCCTCCTCGTCTTCCCCGATCCGCCGCCGCCCCTCCTCGCGCAGGCCCTCGACTTGGGCGGGTACACGTGGAAGGCGGTCACCAACGCTGCGGTCGCCGCGCAGTACGAGCCCCTCGACGGATGGGCGGGCGCGATCGTCGTGTCCGACACCGATCCCGAGGGCGCCTTCGTCGTGTGCCGAGCCCTGCGCAAGCGCGACGCCGCGTTCACCCCGGTGCTCCTGCTCATCGGGGGCAGGCAGCTCGGCGAGCTCGAGCACCGCGAAGACCTCTTCGACGACTTCTGCCTGACGCCGTTCCACCCCGCCGAACTCGAAGCGCGGGTGCGCCACCTGCTCTGGCGGACCGGACAGGGAGCCACGTCTGAAATCGTCGAGTACGGCGACCTGGTCATCGACCTCGAGACCTACCAGGCGTCGTTCGGTGCCCGTCCGCTCGACCTCACCTACATGGAGTACGAGCTCCTCAAGTTCTTCGCCACCCATCCCGGGAAGGTCTTCACCCGCGAGCAGCTGCTGTCGCGGGTGTGGGGGTACGAGTACTACGGCGGCGCCCGCACGGTCGACGTCCACGTGCGGCGCCTGCGCGCGAAGCTTGGCGAGGAGCACGCTGGCCTGATCCAGACCGTGCGCTCGGTGGGGTACCGGTTCGGTCAGAGCCGCAACGCGGTCGGCGACTGACCAGACTCGCCCGGCTGATCCGGCCCCGTCTCCCGACACGGTCGGTGAGGCTGGTGGGTGGGAGTCGTCAGTGGGCCTGGGAGCCCAGGACCTCGGCCTGGAGGCGATGCAGACGGATTGAACGGCTCGTGTCATTGGCGGGCGAGGTTGGCTCGGAACATCCGCTCGTCGTCGTCCTTCGAGACGAAGACCGTGTCCTCCTCTCTCACCCGCGTACCGGATCGGGCCATCCCCGATCGACGCAAGGTGCTCCCGAACGATCTCCTCGTGGAGGTCGTCAAGCGGCGGCTCCGCCGACGGGAGCGCCTCCACGGCGGACCGGGGACCGTCGGTGACCGCTTCGAAGGGGTCGGTCAGTGTGCGTCGTCGAACGCGACCGGCGGGTTGGCGGCCCGCTCGTCGGCGGCGTCGCTGTTGACCCACCCGAAGAGCGCGCTCCACGCCGCACCGGCGAACATGACCCCGACGGGGATCACGAGGAACATCACGACGGCGATGACGATCGCTCCGGGCACGGGTCGAAACTACCACCCATCCTCCGACCGGCAGCGGGTCCGACCGGCAGCAGGTCCGGGCGGGTCGGTTCAGCGCGCCAGCGCGCGTGCCGCCGCAGTCGTCCGGGCCGGCCAGGCCTCGGGCCGGACCGCCTCGTAGGCACCGATCGCGTTCCAGGTGGCGGCCGCCACCGCGGCGAACACGGCGTCGGACGCGGCCGGGCGCGGGGCGCCCGGGTCGTCGACGATCTCCACCTCGACCCGGGGCATTCGGGCCGGGCGGACGATGCCGAACGAGCGGATCGTGAGGTCGAGCACGTCGCCGCGCTCGGGGTCCACCGCCAAACCTTCCGTCAGCACCCATCCCAGCGCCATGTGGACCGCCCCGATGCAGTACGAGCGCAGCACGACCTCGTCGAGGGGGTCGCCGGCCGCGACGCGCACCGACACACCGGTGAGCGCGCCGCGGTCATCGAGCAGCACCCGGGCGCCGGCGCAGGCGTCGCCCTCGGGGAGACGCGCGGCGGTATCGAGCAGGACCCCACCGATCCGGTCGTCGGCCACGATCGATACCCGGTCCAGCCCGGCCGCGGAGATCGCACCCTCGACCAGGGCCGTCTGCTCGGCCAGTCCGGTCGCGCGCCCGCGACCTACGGGCGGTCCCGTGACCGAGTGGGGACTCCAGCGCACTGCGAGGGGCAGGGCGTAGGCAAGCGGCCACGCGGCGTCCTCGGCCCAAGCGCCGTTCGCCACGTGACCCTTGATCTGCACCGCGCCGTCACGCCACACCGCACTCGCGGCGATCGGCGGGCGCTTCGGGCCGAGCCGCACACAGTCCTCGCGGGCGAACACCACGCGCACGCTCCGGCCGGCGCCGTCGGCGAGGACCCGGGCCACACCGGGAGCCAGGGATCGGCTCTTGGATCCGAACGCACCGCCGTTGGCGAGAGGACTGGCCGCCTCGCCACCGGGCTCGCACCACGACGCATCGGGCTCGAGGTAGGCGGGCTCGACCCAACTGGTGGCCAGGCGTACTCCACCGTCGGGCAGGTCGGGCAACGGCACCGGCGGCCGGTCTTCGACGGTGCTGCGGCGCCCCTGGACCTTGCCGGCCCGGGCCCGAGCCGCCCCCAGCGTCTCGTCGAGCACCCAATGGTGCGGACCGACGGCGACGGCTCCCGCAGCGTCGGGGTCCATCCCGGGAGCGAGCGGGACGGCGACGAGCGCGTCGCGCGGCGCGGTGTCGTCGGCGAAACCGGCGTCACCCGTCGGGACGGCGGGACCGACCGCCTGACCGACCCCACCTTCGAGGGTGGCGCGGCGGGCCGCCGCCTGCAGATCACGCGGACTCCCCACCCGCACCACGGGGTTCACCACGTCGTCGATGGCCTCGACGACGGTCTGCCAGCCGGTGCACCGGCAGAGGTGGGCCGCGAGGGCGCGATCGACGTCGGTGTGACCGACCCGACCCTTCCCGAGCAGCGACGCGGCGCGCACCATGATCCCGGGCGTGCAGAAGCCGCACTGGGAGCCGCCGGTCGCGACGAAGGCGTCGACCAGGCGGTCGCAAAGCTCGGTCGGGAGTCCGGCCAACGTGGTCACGGTCCGTCCGGCCACCCGCTCCAGGGGTGTGACGCACGCCACCCGGGCGTCACCGTCGACCAGCACGGTGCAGCAGCCGCACTGCCCCTGCGGGGCGCAGCCGTCCTTCACCCCGGTGATCCCGAGGCGCTCGCGCAATGCCGTCAGGAGGGACTCTCCCGGCGCGCCCTCCACCTCGACGGGCCTGCCGTCACATTCGAACGCCACACGATGACCAGTTGTCGGCACGATCCGGCAGGATAGGTCCATGACCCTTCCCGGCGGACGTCCCGGTCCCGACGGCGAGTCGCCGTCGCCGGCGCAGGTGTCACGGCGCGCGTTCCTCGGCCGGGCCGCCGGCGCCGCCGGGGTCACCGCCGGGGCCTGGCTGCTCGCCGGCGCGGTGCCGGTGGGCGCCGCGCTCGATGCCAAGGGCGCACCCCTCTCGGTCCTGGTGCTCTCGAGCGATCTCGCCGCCTCCCCCGACCCCCAGCGTTTCGTGTTCGCGATCGCTCGCGGCGCGAAGTACGACTCCACCGCCCCCGCCCAGGTGGGCTTCGCCGCCCCCGGTGCGACCCGGGCCACGGTCGCCCCGACCCAACTCCTCAAGGAGGGACTGCCCCGAGGGCGCGGGATCTACGTGATCGAAGCCACGTTCCCCACGACCGGTGTGTACCAGTCGGTGGTCGTCACCCGAGGCAAGCGGATCCCGTTCTCGGTGCAGGTCAAGTCGGTCGCCGAGGCGCCGCGGATCGGTACGGCCGCGCCGCGCGCGCCGTCGCCCACTCCTGCGGCGCCACTCGGCGTCGATCCGATCTGCACCCGGACCCCGCCGTGCCCGCTCCACACCGCGTCGCTGTCCGACCTCGTCGGCTCGGGCCGCAAGGTCGCGGTCATCTTCGCCACGCCCGCGCTGTGCCAGTCACAATACTGCGGCCCGGTCCTCGACGAGGTGCTCTCCGTGATGGGCAAGTACCAAGACCGCGTGAGTTTCGTCCACGTGGACATCTACACCTCGAACAAGGGCGCGACGCTCTCCCCCACCGTGCAGGCGTGGGGGCTCCCGAGCGAGCCGTGGATCTACACGATCGACGGCGACGGCACGATCGTCGGCCGTCTCGACGGCGCGATCTCGAAGCCGGAGATCACCGCCCTGCTCGACCACCTCGTAGCGTGAGCCCCAGCCGGGATCAGGTGATCCGGTCCCGAACCGGGAGAGCCCGAATGCCCCAGACCATCCACGAAGCTCACGACGAGTTCTACCGAGCCCTGGGGGAGATCTTCCACGGCGACGTGGCGCCGATGCAGGCGCTCTGGTCGCACGCCGACGACGTCACCTACATGAGCCCGCTCGGGGAGATCCTCGTCGGCTGGGGGCCCGTCCAGGCGTCGTGGATCGGTCAGGCAGCCGGCTTGACCGGCGGTCCGATACGACCGGACGACGTGCGCATCACCAGTGCCGACGAGCTCGGGGTGATCGTGGGCTTCGAGCGCGGCACCATGCGCATCGACGGTGGTGACGAGGTCGTCGTGAACCTCCGCGCGACCAGCACCTACCGCCGCGAAGGCGGCGACTGGAAGATGATCGGACATCACACCGACCGACTCTGACGTCCGGTCCGGCGCGAATCGTTCGCCCCCCGCAGGAGCGGCCCCGGGTGACCCCGAAAGGATTGCGCTACGAGAACGACTGCCCGCAGCCGCAGGACCGGCTGGCGTTGGGGTTGTCGACGTGGAACCCGGCGCCCTGGAGCCCGTCCTTGTAGTCGAGGGTCGCGCCCTTCAAGAGGTCCTGGCTCGCCGAGTCGACGACCACGCTGACCGCTCCGTAGTCGACCTTGGCGTCGTCGGAGTTGACGTCGGTGTCGAAGAACATCTCGTAGGAGTAGCCCGAGCAGCCTCCCGGACGGACGGCCACGCGCAGCACCATCGCGTCGGTGGTGTCCTCGGCCGTCATCAGCTCGGCGACCTTGCCCACGGCGGCATCGGTGAGGCTGAAGACCTGGCTGGCGTCGGTGACGGAAATGAGGGACATCTCGGGGCCTCCCTGCGGGCTCGGGATCGTGCTTGAGACCCCATGATACCCAATCCGTGGGGGCAGCGGAACCGCGTCGCCCCGGGACCGGGCATCATGGAGGGGACCCGACCTCCTGGACCCCCGATGCCGCCTCCGAACCTCCCCACCCCGGACGACGTGCGTTCGATGCTGTCCGGCGTGATGGACCCCGAGCTGCACGTCAGCATCGTCGAGCTCGGCATGGTCGACGAGATCAGGGTGGACCCCGACGGGGTGGTCGCCGTCCAGGTGGCGCTCACGACCGCCGGGTGCCCGATGCGCCACCAGATCTCGACCGAGGTGAAGCAGAAGCTCCTCGGTCTCCCGGGCGTGAGCGCGGTCAGCGTCGGCTACGGCGAGATGACCGCCGACCAGAAGGCCCGTGCCATGGACCGGGCCCGGTTCAACGCCCGCCTCCACGCGGCCCCGACCGAGATCGCCGCCACCACCCGGGTCATCACGGTGGCGAGCGGAAAGGGCGGGGTCGGCAAGTCGTCGGTCACCGTCAACCTTGCCGCGGCCCTGGCGGCCCAAGGTCTGACGGTCGGCGTGCTCGACGCCGACATCTGGGGGTTCTCGGTGCCGCGCCTGCTCGGCGTGGAGGGTCGGCTCGGCGGTGCCGACGGCAAGATCCACCCCAACGTCGTTGCGGTCGCCGGCCCCGGGGGTGCCCCGGCCGGAGAGGTCCGCGTGGTGTCGATGGGGTTCCTCGTCGACGACGAGTCGACGGCGCTGATGTGGCGCGGCCTCATCCTCACCAAGGCCGTCGAGCAGTTCCTCACCGACGTCCGCTGGGGCGACCTCGACTACCTCCTCGTCGACATGCCCCCCGGCACCGGTGACGTCCAGATGGGCTTGGCCCGGCTGCTGCCACAGGCCGAGATGCTCGTCGTCACGACGCCTGCCCGCAACGCCCAGAAAGTCGCCACCCGGGTCGCCGACATGGCCCGACGTTCGTTCATGAAGGTCATCGGCGTCGTGGAGAACATGAGCGAGTTCGTCACGCCGTCGGGGGAGCGCTTCGCGCTCTTCGGGGAAGGCGGCGGCCCGGCCCTGGCCGAAGAGATCGGGGTGCCCCTGGTGGCCCGGATCCCGATCGAACCTGCGGTCTCGACGAGCGGCGACGAAGGCCGCCCGGTCGTGCTCCACGACCCCGACGGCGTCGCGGCCACCGAGTTCCGCGCCCTCGCCGCGCGCATCGTCGACGAGCTCCTCCCGCCGCTCGAGATGGGCGGGTGCACGGCGAGGATCCTCGCCGCCGCCGAGCAGGCGCTCGGCTGAATCAGGCCAGCGACCACGACGAGGTCACCGAGCGACCCACGACCTTCCCCGCCCTCTTGCAACGGAGCAGATGGGCGTGCACCTGGTTCCCGGCGGCGGCGACCAGTTGCTCGTGGAGGTTGGCATCGCCGTAGATGTCCTGGACGAGGCCCCGGACCGTGCGCGGACCCCGCTCCAGGAGGCCGAGGATCTGACGTTCACGGGCCTGGCGGTGGTCGAGGTACTCGCGCACCCTCGCCCTGGGCTCCATGATGACGTCGCCGTGGGCCGGATAGAGCCGGGTCAGCCGCAGGCGCTCGAGTCGGCTCAGAGACTCGAGGTAGGCATCCATGTCGCCGCCGCGCTTCGGGTTGATCACCGACCAGGTCCCGCCGAGCACCGTGTCGCCGGTGAGCACGGCGCGTTCTTCCTCCAGGCGGAAACACAGGTGCTCGGGTGCGTGCCCGGGGGTGTGCAGCGCTTCGAGTCCGAACTCGGTGCCCTCCACGGTGTCGCCGTCGCGCAGGATCCGGTCGACCTTCACGTCGAGGCCGCGGGGCGGCTTCGCGAACGCCAGCACCTCGGCACCGGTCCGCTCCACCAGGCTCATGGCCCCCGGGAAGTGGTCAGGGTGGAAGTGGGTGAGCAGCACCCACCGCACGCGTTCGGCCATGGCCGCCCCGACGATGGCCTCGAGGTGCGCCCGGTCGTCGACGCCGGGATCGACGACGGCGACCTCGTCGATCCCCACCAGGTAGGTGTTGGTGCCGGGCCCCGTGAACGGCCCAGGGTTCGGCGCCACGATCCGCCGGACCAACGGCGACAGCGCACACGCGACCCCCGGGGTGAAGTCGGACACGTCAGCCTCCCCCGGCGGGAACGACCGCGCCGAGCGGAATCTGCATCCCCATGACAAATCCCGACGCCCGGTCATCGACTTCGTGCTCGTCGTCGGTGGTGAGGTCGAGCTGCCAGCCCTGCCCGGGATTCATGACCCGGAACGGCTCGGGGTGATCCCATCGGCGCCGGGCGGCGGCCACGAAGGCACTCGCGTCGGGGTAACGCTGCGCGAGGAGGAGCGACCGGATCGTCGGGTAGATCAGCTCGATGGCGCCCGAGCGGGCGCGGTCGAGCGCGGCGTAAGGAGTCAGCCACTCCGAGTCCACGAGCTCGCGCGCGTCGTGCTCGTACTGGTGGCCCTCAGGAGCGAGCGCCACGAAGAACCAGGTGTCGAAGCGCTTGGGCGACGGAACCGGGGTGATCCAACGTCCGATCGGAACCAGCGCACCGAGGTCGAGGACCAGGCCGTGGTCGGTGAGGACGTCACGCAACGGGCGGTGCCCGCTCGCCACGAGGGAACGGGCCTTGGCCAGCGCCTGCTGCTCGGCAGACGTAGGGACGAATGCCGTGCCGTCGAGTCGGCGGGCCAGGAGCACCCCGGCCTCCTCGAACGCTTCGCGCACCGCGGCGACCCAGAAGCGGGTCGCGCCGACCTGCCCCAGGGCCGCGTCGGCCGCCGCGGGGCCGGAGCCGGTCGCGTCGTCGATGAGCTCGGGCGCGCCATCAGCGGCATCGACCTGACCGCCGGGGAACACGTGGGCTCCGGCGACGAACGACGAACGTGGGTTCCGGCGCAGCATGAACGCCTCCAGGTGCGGAGCGTCACGCACGATCATGACCGTCGCCGCCTCCCGGGGGGTCACGGCGTCGGCATCCACGAGGAGAGTCTACGAGCGGTCCCCGGGATCGGCAGCCGGGCCCGCCCTACGCTGCATCCGATGACGGCCTCCGGAACCGATCCCCGCCGCGCCCTCCCCGGGGTCGACCGCGTCGTCGCCGGGCTCACCGGCCTGCCCCACCCGTTGCTGGTCGAGTGCGCCCGGGCCGCCGTCGACCACGCCCGCGCCACCGTGGATCCCAGCCGTGCCCTGAGCGCCGAAGCCCTCGTCGACGCCGTGACCGCCGATGCGCAGGCCCGGGTGGAGACCCGTCGGCGCGCCCTCTTGCACCCGGTGATCAACGCGACCGGCGTGATCGTGCACACCAACCTGGGCCGCGTGCCGCTCCCCGAGACGGCGCTCGACGCAGCCCGTTCGGTGGCGACCGGCTATTCGAATCTCGAGTACACACTCGACGACGGCACCCGCGGCTCTCGCCATCAACATGCGGGCTCCTTGCTCGCGGCCGCGTGCGGGGCCGAAGCCGGGATCGTCGTCAACAACAACGCGGCCGCGGTGCTGCTCGCGCTCGGCGCGGTCGCACGCGGCCGTGAGGTCATCGTGTCGCGCGGTGAGCTGGTCGAGATCGGCGGCGGGTTCCGCGTGCCCGACATCATGGCGGAGTCGGGCTGCCGTCTGGTCGAGGTGGGCACCACGAACCGCACGCGCCTGACCGACTACGAACAGCAGGTGCGGCCCGAGACCGCTCTGGTGCTCAAGGTGCACGCGTCGAACTACCGGATGGTCGGCTTCACCGAAGCCACCCCGGTCGCCGATCTGGCGCGGTTGGGCGTCCCCGTGATGGTCGACGCCGGCTCCGGCCTGCTCGACGCCACGACGCCCTGGCTCGACGCTCGGCCACCCTGGCTGCACGAGGAGCCGGGGATCCGCCAGGCCGTCGCCGACGGCGCCGGCCTCGTGACGTTCTCCGGCGACAAGTTGCTCGGTGGTCCGCAGGCCGGGGTGATCGTCGGGCGGTCCGACCTGGTCGCCGCCTGCGCCCGCCACCCCCTCGCCCGGGCCGTACGGGCCGACAAGGTGACGTTGGCGATGCTCCAGCACGTGGCCCTCACCTACCTCGACGGCCAAGGCGCTTCCCTCCCGGTCTGGCGCATGGCCTCGTCGCCGGTGGCCGGGCTGCGCGCCCGGGCCGCGGCGCTATGCGCGTCGGTCCCGACCGCGGTGGCGGTCGACACGGAGGCCGTGGCGGGCGGCGGCAGCGTGCCGGGCCTCACCATCCCGTCGGTCGGGGTGGCCTGCACCCCACCCGACCCGGAGAACGCCCTCGCCCGCCTGCGCGCGCTCGACGTCGTCGCACGCGTCGAACGGGGCGCCGTGGTGTGCGACCTCCGCACCGTCGACCCTGCCGATGACCCCCGGCTGGCCGAGGCGCTGCGCGCCGCCTGCGGCTGATCCCGTGCGCACGGTCGCGACCGCCGGGCACGTCGACCACGGCAAGTCGTCGCTCGTCCTCGCGCTCACCGGCACCGACCCCGACCGCTTCCCCGAAGAGAAGGCCCGCGGTCTCACCATCGACCTGGGCTTCGCGTTCGTCACGCTGCCCTCGGGTGCCGAGATCGCCTTCGTCGACGTCCCGGGTCACGTGCGCTTCATCAAGAACATGCTCGCCGGGGTCGGGGCCGTCGACCTCGCCGTGTTGGTCGTCGCCGCCACCGAGGGTTGGATGCCCCAGACCGAGGAGCACCTGCGCATCCTGGAACTGCTCGGCGTGGGTCACGGACTGATCGTCCTCACGAAGGCCGACCTCGTCGACGACGAGACCCTCGAACTCGCCCGGCTCGACGTGGCCGAGCATGTGGTCGACACGCCCTTCGCCGGTGCCCCCGTGGTGGTGTGCGACTCCCGCTCGGGCCGCGGCATCGACGACGTGCGCAGCGCGCTCGACGCGCTGGTGGCCGACGCCCCGCCCCGACCGACGACCGACCGGCCCCGCCTGTGGATCGACCGGGTCTTCGCGGCCAAGGGCGCGGGCACGGTCGTGACCGGCACCCTCACGGGCGGTCCGCTGGGGGTCGACGACGAACTCGAGGTGGCCGGGCGTGGGCTGCGCGTCCGGGTCCGGGGCCTCGAGTCCGCGAAGCGACCCCACGATCGGGTCGAGCCGGGGTGGCGCGTCGCCGTGAACCTCGTCGGGGTCGAGCACCGGGACCTCGCGCGCGGTGACGCGCTCGTCCGCCCCGGGCAGTGGCGCACCCCCACGGTCGTCGACGTCGGGATCACCCCCGTTCCCGGCCAGAAGGTGGCCCGCCGGGCGCGGGTGCAGGTGTACGCCGGCTCGGGGGAGCACGCCGGGTGGGTCCGCCTCCTCGACCCCGACGGCCGCTTCGCCCGGGTCCGGCTCGCCACGCCGCTCCCCCTCGCACCCGGTGACCGGCTCGTCCTGCGCGACCCGGGTCGTCGCCGAACCGTCGCGGGAGCCGTGGTGCTCGAGAACGATCCGGCGGGGCGGGCCGCGGATGCTCCGGCGCGCCTGGCGCTCCCCCTCGGCCCCCGACTGGTCGCGACCCACGGCTGGCTGACGATCGACGACCTGCCGACGCGCACCGGGCTCCCGAGAACCGGGACGCAGCAGCTCGTCGCCGAACTCACCGCCTCGGGCGCGGCTGAGCAGGTCGAGGGCTGGCTGGTCGACCCGGCCGTGCGCGCCACGTTGCGCGACGGGGTCCGCGAGCGGGTCGCCGCACACCACCGCGCGCGACCCACCGAGGCCGGGATCGAGGTGACGGCCTTGGCGTCGGCCCTGCGCCTCGACCCCACGCGCCTGCGCGCCGCCTTGGTGGAGACCGACGGGCTCGTGGTGGAGCGCGGCATCGTCCGCGAACCCGCCCACCTCGGCGCGGTGGCCGACTCTCCCGAGGGGCACGCGGTCGTCGCGGCGTTCGCGGCGGCACCCTTCGCGCCGCCCGCCCCGAGCGAGGTCGGCGCCCCGATCGCGGTGATCCGGGCGCTGGTGCGGGCCGGCGCGTTGGTCGACGTCGACGGCACCGTGTTCGCCGCCGGGGCCCTCGAGGACGCGAAGCGTCAGGTGGTGGAGCTCCTCGCGCGGCAGGGCAGGGTCACCGTCGCCGACGTGCGCGACGCGCTCGGCTCGTCACGGAAGTACACGCTGCCGATCGTCGCGTGGCTCGACCGCACCGGGGTCACCCGTCGACGCGGCGACGACCGGATCCCGGGTCCGACCTCGGGGATCAGCCCGCCGTGACGGGGTCGCGGAGGTCGAAGAGGCGGCCGCGCTCCGCCTCCGAGGTCCCGCCCCACACGCCGTGGCGCTCCCGGATGGCGAGCGCGTAGTCCAGGCACGGCTGGCGCACCGAACAGGTCCGGCAGACCGCCTTGGCCCGCGCTTCGCGGGCGTCGCGCGCCGAGCGCGCTTCAGGGGCGGCCGGCGGGAAGAAGACCTTCGAGATCGGTCCTCGACACGCCGCACGTTCCTGCCAACGGGCGGAGTCAAGCATCGCCGCGGACCGTATCCGCGGGATGCCCGGCGACTCAAGCGGGAGCGTCGGGTCCTTCCCCGGCGGCCGGTCCCGGCCCGGCTCCCCCCGGCTCCCCGGCCCCCTCGGGGGCCGCTTCGGCCTGGTGATGAGCCTCTTCCCGGAGCCGCTTGCGCTCCTGGTGACGCTCCCGGTGGTCCTGGGCGCCACCCTCCTCGGGCTCGACCTCGAGCACGAGGCCGTCGACCTCGACCACCCGCACCGCGTCGCCGGCGGCGATGGGGGTGGCGCGGTTGGTCCGGGCACGCCAGCGGGCTCCGTCGATGAGCGCGACGCCGTCGGGGTCGATCGGCACCTCGGCCACGCCCATGCGCCCGACCATCCCCTCGCGCCCGACCGTGGGCGTGGAGAAGCGGGCCCGGACCGCCGCGGTGAGACCCCAGGCGAAGAAGAGGAGGGTCCCGGCGATCACCAGGAGCATGACCCACCAGGGCACGTCGAGGCGCGACGATCCGCCGTAGAGGAAGATCGAGCCGACGACCAACGCGATCGTGCCCACG
>Ga0194055_10003421_pt1 | contig 12186 bp, 7 predicted proteins | sample SepL449m_MetaG_FD_155482 | JGI IMG/M metagenome (GOLD analysis project Ga0194055, IMG submission 155482) | Anoxic zone freshwater microbial communities from boreal shield lake in IISD Experimental Lakes Area, Ontario, Canada - Sep2016-L442-9m | ecosystem: Environmental > Aquatic > Freshwater >... | reverse complement strand
CAAACGTGGCGTCTCTCCACGTCGCAAGGAGTGACAAACAGTTGGGGATTCGTCATCGGGGATTTTCCAGAAGTCGTCGAGCACGAACTGGAAGGCGAAGCTCCGGCGGTCCGTGTCACACTGCCAATCACGATCAATGGTCGTATTTTTCCTCGTGAAGACGTGGATGCCTGGAACTTCACAGCAACCAAGGGGCAGGCGATCACGTGCCGTGTCGCGACATCCGAATTCGGTTCGCCTCTCAATGCGCGCATCGAAGTCCGAAATGCGGCAGGGGAAGTTCTTGGAGAACAGTCTCCTGAAGGAAACACCACACCAGACCTACGGTTGGTTGTCCAAGCGGACGGTGAATATCAGGTTCGTATCCATGATATCGGGTTCGGCGGACTTCAAGACCATGTCTATCGCCTGACTGTCACAGCCGGTCCAGTTCTCGATAACGTTTATCCTCTGGGAGGAAAGCGAGGCAGTTCCGTCCCCTTCGAATTGCGGGGCGTCAATCTCGCTCAATCGGCAATGACCGTCACATTGCCTCCCACAGGATCTGATTTCCCATTTCGACTCCCTCCGGAACAATCGGGGTTTGGCGGAGTCAAGCTGGACCTGGACGAACTGACCGAAGTTCTGGAAGCAGAACCGAATGAACAGACCCCGGCGGCATTTACCGTTCCCGCCGTACTGAACGGCCGAATTCAGGTTCCCGGTGATGTCGATACGTGGTCCTTTCGTGCGAAAAAAGGAATGGAATACGATTTCGAAGTGCGCGCCGTGCGACTTGGATCGCCACTGGACGCCGTCCTGGAAATCTCGGACGCGATAGGCAAGCGACTCATCGAAGCGGACGATTCCCAGGGAATCCAAACCGACGCTCGCCTGCGCTGGACGGCTCCTGCTGACGAGGATTACCGGGTTTCAATTCGTGATCGATTGCCCTCACGCGGTGATTCACGATTCGCTTATCGCATTCGTGTTGTCTCAGCAGAGATGCCGGAATTTACTCTCGCGGCAGCGGTCGATGCATTGATTCTGGAACGTGGCAAGACGGCCAACGTCAAAGTGACGCTGGACCGTGGCCCCGGTTTTAAGGAACCGGTTGAATTGGCACTCGATGGACTTCCCTCGGGCGTAACCGTCAGCTCACCGGCAGCACCATGGATGATTGCTGCTGGCCAGCGCGAACTGCAACTGACGTTGAAGGCTGAGGCAGATGCACAAATTGCGATTGCACCGGTGAAAATCACCGGCCGGGCAAAAGTGGGCGAGCGAGAACTGGTTGCTATGTCGACATTTCAGCCCCCGAATCCTGAACCGGGGCGAGTGGCGATTGCTGATGATTTTCGAAAGCTGTGGGTTGCCGTGGCCGTCCCGACACCCTTCAAATTTCTGGGAATCTTTGAAACGAAGTTCATTCCCCGCGGCGGTGTCTTCGTTCGCAAATATCACATTGATCGGAACGGATTCGACGGGCCGCTGGAAGTTCGCCTGGCGGACAGGCAGGGGCGACACCTGCAAGGGGTGCATGCGTCGTCCGTCGTCGTTCCCACTGGACAGAGTGACTTTGAATTCGCAGTCAATCTCCCACCCTGGATGGAAATCGGGCGGACCTGCCGATCAACGCTTGCGGTCGTTGGCAAGGTGTCCGATCCCGATGGATCGCAACACACCGTCAGCTATAGTTCCAACGATCAGAACAACCAGATGATCGCTCTCGTCGATCCCGGTCGATTTGCTGTTCAGCTACCTCGGACAACGATGTCGGTGCAGACAGGGCGCAGTGTCGAATTGCCCATCCGCCTTCAGCGAGCACCGGGGCTTTCGAAGCCGGTGTTCGTGGAATTGATTGCGAGTGCTCCGATTCAAGGGGTCAGCGCGAAGCCTCTGGAAATTCCGGCAGACGCCTCACAAGCGAACCTGACTGTCGTGTTTTCCGAAAAACTGGCAGGCCTGGATGTGCATCCCGTCATTCTGCGAGCGACGACCAAAGATGAACGAGGGCTACCGGTGATTGCAGAAACCAGTCTGCAGTTGATTGAAAACAAGTAACTGCATCCCGCCAACGTCCCCCGCAGCCTGGCCCCTATTTTGCTTCAGTCAGACCGTCCGCGTTGACGATCGCTCGCGGCACAAGCAACTGATGAGGCGACTTCGACCAGTAGGCGGGGACAGAATAGAGAAATGGAAACGCGAATCCATCGCCGTCGATCCGGGCGAGGCTTCCATCCTCACCCTCTTGCAATGCAATGCGATGCGTCTGACGTGCACTGATATCAACGACACGTGAGGCCGGTACCGACGATTGACCTTGCCAGGACTGATAGAGCGTGACCGACTTCCGTTTGTAACTGTCCCAGACCTCCAGATCGAGCGATCTGGTCCCCTTGGGAATGTAGATATAGACCGGTTCCTGAGTCAGTCCCTCGATGTTGCTGGAGCTTGCGAAGCCCGCCACCGCATCGCCAGGATTGAACTTGCCCGTTGCCAGATCAAAATCAAGTCCTGCCAGGTAGCCGAGATTACCGCCATGCCCGAAGGTAAATCGATAGGTGCCTGGTGATGGAGCGGCATATCGGACTTCAGCGACGTGCCGCTTCGACCCGTCAAACACAGTATCGATTTCACGCGACGGCTGAGTCGTCAGGGAGGGGTCAATCATGGAATCCCACGATTTCGTAGTGGTATTCCAGAAATCGACACCGTACTGCAGATTGCGGGCAATATAGTATCCATCCTTGCCTGTGGGATCTCGGGGCCACGAAAGCTGAAAGCCGACTTGCTGGCCAGTACGAACGGTGACATTCAGGATCGTCGGTGCTTTCATGTAGCCACTGTTGAAAACAAACGGCTGCACTTTCTTAGTCTCAGTGAATTCTTTGACACAGACGAGGTCATTCAGATCGACATCGCGAACCTTGCGACCGTCGGCCAGAGTCGCATCGGTGAAACGAGAGACCGGGGTTTCCTGCCAGTGCTCCAGAACCTTGGCCCACCACGAAGCGGTCTCCTCACGGGTGAAATGAGCGGGCCCCTGCACCAATCCGGGATCAGTCGCCAGGGCCGCTTCTCCCTCGTGGCCGAAGGTTCGCCGCGTGATCACATGCTGAGCCACCATGTACGACATCTGCCCTTTCCAGACAAACTCCTTCGCCAGTGGATCATTAGACCTCATCATGTGAGTCGGCGGGCTGCCGACTTTGATGTGCCCAGTATCGGTGAGGTAGTAGTAATACCAGAACTGTTTGAGGTCATCGATTCGGAGCTTGGCCGCCGGTTCTTTGGTGGGATCGATGCGCTTGTCTGCAGCTTCAATCAGGCGAATCGCATGCGCCCAGGTGTTCGGGCCATTGACCGGAAAATTCTCAACGAGCATGAAATCGTAATAGGCTTTCATCTCGCGCCAGCCGCTTCCGAAACTTCGCTGCAGCCAGCGATCTCGAATCGCATCGAGTTCATCAGCGGTGAGCGACGGGTTCCACAGCATTTTCGTCTGCAGATAGTACGCCAGCCCGAATTTGCCGAAGTTGAAATCGGTTTCGCATGCCAGAGCTTTAATGCCGGCGCGGTAGGTTTCTGACAGATCACGCTGGATGCTGCGGGGCGAGGCACTCCATTGGACAGGCAGGTTATCCAGGCCGTGATCATAGAAATACGACAGGCTCAAAATGCGGTAATCCCCCGAAGGTTCGCGGGGCAACATCACTTGAAAAACGCGTGCCAGATCCTGCTGGCTCGCAAAGGCTTTCCATTTCCCGCGTCCACGATGCTTCGGGTAACTGGCAATCATCACGCGGATTCGAGGGTCCAGATTGAAGTTCGGCGGGACATCATGGAAGTTGTATGAATACAGGCTGCACCGGACCAGTTCCTTCTTCGAGCGACCGGATTTAGTCACTCTCTGGTCGGCAGGCAGGCTGTCGATCCAGAAATCATACTCGCGAAGCAGCCAGTTATTGAACCCGAACACCGTGTCACTCGGTGCATTGGCGTCCCACATTTCCTGAGGCTGATCGAGCTTCAAATGGCCGTTCAAAACGTACGGCTGTTCAAACGCGAGACCGCGCGACGCGAGATATTCAGGGTACCAGTTCTTGTACTTCAGTCGTGACTCAAGCACCGCGTATCCGCCCCCATCTTCGGGGTCGGTGCCAAATATGAAGACTCGATCTGGTTGAGTGACAAAGCTCGCTTCTGCGGTCCGTTTCATTTCTTCGAAGATGATCGCCCTGACGTATGGCAGCGATAGATCGAGGTTGACACCCAGTTCCAGCAGATTCGCCTCATTCCAGGAGGTGCCGCTGGAGAGGAATGCTTTGAGCGGTCCATCCGTATTGATCCATAACGAGCCTGCGTTGTCGGCAGTCGTAGGGGGGCGAGTAGTGCTGATTCCCAACAGCGTTGTGGCCAGAAATCCGTCGGTCGAACCGGTCTTCACCATCTGTTCCACAACCGGCTTATGAAAGGCCTGCAGCGCATGGCCCGGAAACCCGGACATCGACATACCCGCCATGCGGGTTCCAATCTGCCATCGCTTGTAGCTGACTTCGACCGTTTCGTCGGCGGGATCGCTGAGCTTTGTGTTGAGAATCGTTCCGACGCCATACTGCTGGCCGCTGGTCGCGCTCAACTGTCGATAGTAGAAGCCGGCACGTCCGCCTCGATTGATCTGGAACGAAAGGGGGCGAAGTCCCGTACTGTCTGAACCGACGCCCGGAACGTGCATCCAGTTCGGTCCCATCCCCAGCACTTCATAACCGACAGACTCCAGCAATTCGGGAACGGCCGCAATCAAGCCTTCGACAGTATTGGCAACAATCAAAAGACGCTTCGGTTCGCTCCGCAGAAAGAACGCTTCGCGATCGTTGTAACCGTCCGTTCCATCGTTCTTCAGAGCCGCTGCGATTTCGGCGTCAGTCGCGAGTTCCGGAGCACCAGCCAAAGTCGTGAGCACGATTCCGGTCGAAAGATCATTACTGCTGACGATCTTCAGAGATTGCCCACTGATCTTGCGAATCCCTTCGTGCAAGTACGTCACGGCATCGCGCAGCCGACCTGCATCAGAACCATCAAGCTTGTACAGTCCCCGAGCCTTTTCCCAATCCACCCCGGCGTTTCGCTCGACATTGTATTGCAGGACAATTTTTGGAGGTTGGAAACCAGCGGTCGTGTCCATGACGACATAAGTCACGGGTGGTGCGGCCCAGGCGGAGGCAGCCAATCCCGAGAAACAGATGAGAAACAGGAAAGCGGTCCGATGTCGCCTGATTTTCGCCATGATTTCTCATCGATACTGAAAGAGTTTCTCCAATCGATCCGTCACCTTTGGCGGCAAAGACTACCTCAGAAGGCTGGTAAAAATCGTGAAGATACATACCAGTGCTCCCAGAACAATGCCTGCGATTGCGGGGGCCAGCACGATTGTCACCATCGGCTTCTTGATCCCTCGAAGTGCTTCCATCAATCCTGGCGAAGCTGCTTCATCGGCGTCCGACGAATTTTGATTGCCTGATAAGGAGTCGTTCGATTCAGCGTCGTCACTCTCGTATGTCCAGCCGCATTGAGGGCAAACCGTTGACGCCGGAATCACAGCATTGCACGCCAGGCATCGATTGGTCGTGTCATCCTTACGTGCCTTACGGAGTTCGCGGATTTCCTCAATCACGGCACGTGCCGCCTCAGCTTGCGACTGGCGCACCTGCAGTTTGATGTATCCGATCGCGTTTCCCAGAGCCCAATCCGTACTGACCGTCTCCTTGTCTGCCAGGAAGACATCAATCCCATCGGACTCGAGCCTCATCCGGATCGCCTCTGCGTCGGGAAGAAACTCAAACTGCTCGACTGTGATCACAGGATCGTCCATGGCAGCCTCAATGGGAACAAATGAGAAAAATGGGAGGATGGGAGGATGGTATGGGAGTACAACCGCCGGGTCAGCGTACCGACCACCTGCAGTATAAAGTCATAACCAATCGGCACCACGAAATCGACGATCGGAGGGATGAGAGCGGTCAGCCGTCAGCGGTGCATCAGTTCTCGAGATCTTGCTGACCACTGACCACTGACCACTGACAAAAATGAATCTGTGAACGCTGTTGTGTTGCCGTGACCTTACAGGCTCTTTAGAATCCTCCCTCAATCGCTTCCCGACTTTCGGTGGTGTGAGGGATCAGGAAACGGAATTCGTAAGTCCACGGTTTTTCCGGACCACTTACGATGATCGCGACGCGGTTCCAGACGGGAGCGAGTCCAAAACTGAGATTCTGGTTGTTTCTGAAACGTCGTCCTTCAGGGAGGGGGGTAGTATGCAGAGAACTTGCGTCGCGTTCTTGGCCGCTTCAACGATGGATTTCTTCAGGCGAGTCGTTGCCGGAGTGTTGCCCACTGTTGTGGCTCTCACTCTTTTATTTGCTGGTGCCGCCGTCAGCCACGCTGGCGAAGCAGATCTTGCGATCCCAGATCTGCATCAAGGAACGTTCACCATTGGTGGCACCGAGATCTCTGGATATACGCTGCTCTTTTACGGTGCGTTCGTCATTACGGGGACACTCGGGATCAGCCTATACCTGCAGGCACAGGTCAAGAAACTGCCCGCTCACAAGTCGATGCTGAATGTCGCAGAAATCATTTTCCAGACCTGTAAAACCTACTTGTTTCAACAAGGAAAATTCCTGCTGATGCTGTTTGCGCTGATCGGCACAGCAATGACGTATTACTTCCTGATCCTCGAACAGAAAAACGTTGCGACAGTCTTGCAGGTACTGCTCTTTTCCATCGTCGGGATGGGGGGATCGTACTGGGTGGCGTATTACGGAATTCGAATCAACACCTACGCAAACGCCCGTACCGCGTTTGCTTCATTGCGAGGCAATCCGTGGGATGTTGTCAACATTCCCCTGCAGGCGGGAATGTCGATTGGCTTGTTCCTGATCTCACTGGAACTGGTCATGATGGTTGTGATCCTGTTGTTTGTACCACGCGACATTGTTGGAATCTGTTTTCTGGGTTTCGCGATTGGTGAATCGCTCGGAGCATCAGCCCTGCGAATCGCCGGGGGGATTTTCACCAAGATCGCCGACATTGGCTCGGATTTGATGAAGATCGTTTTCAACGTTAAGGAAGATGATCCGCGAAATCCTGGTGTGATTGCCGACTGCACTGGCGACAATGCAGGCGATTCTGTCGGTCCGACTGCCGACGGATTCGAAACCTATGGTGTAACGGGGGTCGCACTGATCAGCTTCATCACGCTGGCTGTGACAGAAAAGACGGCAGGTGCGAACTACACAGATATTCAGGCCAAGCTGATCGTCTGGATCTTCGCGATGCGATTCCTGATGGACTTGATGTCTGGCGTCTCCTACTTCATCAATCAGGCAATTTCCAAGGCGAAGTATGAGGGTTTGAAGGAATTCGACTTCGAAGAACCTTTGACCCGATTGATCTGGATCGCATCGATCCTGTGTATCACGACGTCGTACGGAATGAGCTGGCTGCTGCTCAGTAATCTGACAGTCGCCGGAACGGCTCAACCCCAACTCTGGTGGCAGCTCGCCTCGATCATCAGCCTGGGAACATTGGCGGCCGTGTTGATTCCAGAATTCACCAAGGTCTTTACGAGTTCTCATTCACTGCACGTGAAAGAAATTGTGACTGCTTCTCGCGAAGGGGGGGCGTCGTTGACAATTCTGTCCGGGCTGGTGGCTGGTAATTTCAGTGCGTTCTGGATGGGGATGCTGATTGCGGCTCTGATGGGTGGAGCTTACTTTGTCAGCATGATGGGACTCGGCACGATCATGGGGGCTCACGCCTCGATCTTTGCGTTTGGTCTGGTTGCTTTCGGTTTCCTCTGTATGGGCCCCGTGACAATCGCAGTCGACAGCTATGGTCCTGTAACCGACAACGCTCAGTCGGTCTTTGAGCTGGCCCAAACCGAGCATATCAAGGGGATCCACGAAGAAATCGAGCGTGACTTCGGATTCAAGCCCGATTTCGAACTCGGCAAGCACTATCTGGAAGCAAACGACTCGGCCGGGAACACGTTCAAGGCCACCGCGAAACCAGTATTGATCGGTACAGCAGTCGTCGGTGCCACGACGATGATTTTCTCGATCATCCTGTTGCTGGAAAAAGCAGGAATGCTGCATCTAAGTCTGACGGACGCACCAGTCCTGCTCGGATTTATTTGCGGTGGTTCGGTGATCTTCTGGTTCTCGGGAGCATCCATGCAGGCCGTGACGACCGGTGCCTATCGCGCTGTCGAATACATCAAGCAGAACATGAACCTCGACAAGACCGAAGCGGATATCGAAGACTCCAAGACCGTCGTGCGCATCTGTACGGAGTACGCACAGGCGGGGATGTGGAATATCTTTGTCGCTCTAATGACAATTACGCTGGCGTTCGCGTTCTTCGACCCGAATTTCTTCGTCGCCTATCTGATTTCGATTGCCGTCTTCGGTCTGTTCCAGGCAATCTACATGGCGAACGCGGGGGGGGCCTGGGACAATGCCAAGAAGCTTGTGGAAGTCGATTTGCGTGAGAAGGGGACACCTTTGCACGCCGCGACCGTGATTGGAGATACTGTTGGCGATCCCTTTAAGGACACGACCTCAGTCGCGCTCAATCCGATCATCAAATTCTCAACATTGTTCGGATTGCTGGCAGTCGAAATCGCAGTGAAGATCAAGGAAGCGGCTCATGCCGGTAAAGGAACCGACTACACTGCGTATGTCGGAGTGGTCATGCTGGCGGTCGCTCTGGTATTTGTCTGGCGTTCGTTCTACTCCATGCGAATCCCGGAACGGCAGGCCGCGAAATAGCGACGGCAGGCATTCAATGAATGCGGATTGCGTCACGTCATCGAAACTTCCGAGGTCTCCAGGTCTCGGAAGTTTTTCATTGAATCTACATTGTCGCGTTTGATCTGGTCCGGCCGACAGATTGGTTCTGAATTCGTAAAGCACGTGCCATCAGGTACTTCGCTACATCCAGCAGAGTCTCCGAAGTGGCAGATTCCGAAGTCTGAGGCACGAGATGGCTTGCTGGAAGGCAAGGGATCAGCGATAAGATCTCACCCGTCAGAGGTCTCCTGCGGGAGGCGTTTGGATCATACTGGAGAGGGAACTCACAATGACCGGCAACGACGATTTTCGATTGGAATGGCACGGCAACACCGTGGTGATCACACCTGCGGCCAATGTTGAGCAAATGCCTTGGGACGTGATTGAGCAGGCAGCCGAAATCGTGATGGCCCCACTCAAAGCACAATCGTCACCGATGGCAGTGTTTGATCTGAGTGAAGTCAAGTTTTTTGGTTCCGCGTTCCTGGCCCTGTTGCTGCGTTGCCACACTGCTGTCAAAAGCAAAGGTGGCGAACTCGTCTTGTGCGGCCCCAGCAAGATGGCTCGGGAACTGTTGAAACTGACCGCCCTCGACACGCTCTGGGCCATTTACGCAACCAAACCTGAAGCGATCGCCGCTGTCGACTCGTAAACCCGCCAGCAAGCGCCTGCTGGTATCGCAGTCGGCCGTTGCCTGTTTGCGATGAGAAATGGTCGCGTGCTCCGCAATCGGCCGACGGAAGTCCCCAGAACTGCTGAATATCATGTCACTTGGGTCATATTGCTGCAAAAAGCTCTAGCCAAGGCAAAAATGGAAAACGCCACGCACACGCGGCAGAAGAATTTCAAAAAAAAGAGCGTGTGGACTTGCAAGGAATCGCAGAATCGTCTATTCAATCCGCCACCGCAAACGACCGTTTAGGCAGTTTGCGGGAACCATTCCCCGATAGCTCAATCGGTAGAGCGAGCGGCTGTTAACCGCTAGGTCCTAGGTTCGAGCCCTAGTCGGGGAGCTCATTTCTGTACTGCGGAATCGCGGTACAGACCAGTTTACGGAAAACGCCGAGAGGTTCGCCTCCCGGCGTTTTTTCTTTTCCGCCTTTCCCGCAAGACGTTACGTCACCCCGCCCGCTGCTCTGGTGCTCTCTGTTTCGTGAGAGTCCGACCGGGCTGCGGAAGGCACCCGGATGGTCTCTCCCGGACCCCGGAATCTCCGTCCAAAACTCTCGAACTCTCGCGTTAACACCCCTCTCGGAGTTAACGGGCTGGTCCCTTTCGGACCCTGGTTTCGTCACTTTGAACCGGCGTCGGGTAGCTCTACGGATAGGGCGATGATTTCGCCCCCGAGGCCTTCCCATTACCGCCAGACCGCTGTCTGGTCGGTCCCCTGCTGGCCGCGATTGGCCACCACGCCGGAGTCACTATGCGCCAAGCCGACGACGAGCCCTCATCGGAATACACCCGGCTCACGGAACTCGCGAGCATTTTCGCTGCGGCCATTTTAAGGCTTCGCCGCCGAATCGTCTGGAACGACGAAGAGTCGGCGAACGGGACCAAGACATGCCTTGAGGTTCCTCCGGAGACCGTGCTCAGTGGTCACCACGGTTAACGGTTTTCGAGAACCCAACAAGGAGAGACGCATGTCGATCAACGTCGGAAAAGAGGTCGCCGCACTGCAGCGGATGACCGTCAAGGAACTGCGGGCGCGGTACGCCGAGGTCTTCGGCGACGAAACCCGCACGGGAAACAAGGCCTGGCTGGTGAAACGGATTGCCTGGCGGTTGCAGGCCACGGCGGAAGGCGGACTGTCGGAACGAGCCCGCCAGCGGGCTGAAGAACTGGCCAACGACGCAGACATTCGGATGACGCCACCCAAGAACAAGCCGGTTTCAACGCCTCTTGAGAATCGTACGGTCACCGCGGCAGTGCATTTTTCGGACGACAATCGCCTGCCGCTGCCCGGCACAGTGATCACCCGCGACTACAAGGGGCAGACGCTGCAGGTCCGCGTGCTGGCCAGCGGATTCGAGTACGAAGGCGAGGTCTACCGGTCGCTGAGTGCGGTCGCCAAGCAGGTTACTGGCACGCACACCAACGTTTTCCTCTTCTTTCGCCTGCGGAAGGAGGACCAGCGATGACCCGCACTAAACCCCGCGCCACCGCGCCCGCCAAGCCGACGGTCCGATGTGCGATCTGCAAGGAACAGCAGGCCAGCAAGGGGCACAGGGCTACGGCCAACAAGGCCCGCAGGGAACCCAAGGTCCACAAGGCGTTCAGGGATCGCAGGGCGTTGCCGGAAGTCAGGGGACTGGCAGCCAGGGACCACAGGGGCCTCAAGGCGCACAAGGAACGCCGGGAAGTCAGGGGACGGGTTCGCAAGGTCCACAGGGTGCTCAGGGGCCACAAGGGACTCCCGGTTCTCAGGGGACGGGCAGTCAAGGTGCGCCGGGCAGCCAGGGAATGCAGGGACCGCAAGGTTCACAAGGATCCCCCGGAAGCCAAGGTGTCGGATCTCAGGGACCTCAAGGCGTTCAAGGTCCACAGGGAACTCCCGGATCACAGGGGACCGGAAGCCAAGGTCCGCAAGGCCCACAGGGTATCCAAGGCGGACAAGGACCGCAGGGGAGCCAAGGGCCGCAAGGGATGTCCGGAAGCCAAGGGACTGGCACTCAGGGACCTCAGGGTGCGCAAGGTCCACAGGGCATGCCGGGGAGTCAGGGCACCGGTTCGCAAGGCCCCCAAGGATCACAGGGTCCGCAAGGAATGCAGGGCGGCCAGGGCCCACAAGGCGCTCAAGGCTCGCCGGGAAGCCAGGGCTTTGGCAGCCAGGGACCACAGGGCGTTCAAGGTCCACAGGGGATGCCCGGTAGCCAGGGAACGGGATCGCAAGGCCCCCAGGGCCCACAAGGCTCGCCCGGCATGAAGATGGCCATCGTTCCCCATCAGGACGATCACGTCGCATTGTTCTGCGTCGAGTCGCCCGACGTGCGGTTCGAGGACGTGGTCCGCGTGCCGGTCACCGGCTCCGTCTCGACTGCGCAACTCGATCCGGTGTTCGTAGGCGTCTGCGAACCAGGCAGCCTCGACGTGATCTCCGTGGCGTCGCCAACACCGGCATCGATTGGTGCTGCCGTCACTGGGGATACGGTCACCGTTCGGATTGAAGGCGACTTGCCGCCGTTCGTCGTTGTCACCGTCAGCGGAGTTCGGGCGGGAAGTGGTGGTGTCAGGTTCCCGCGAAAAACCCGCGAACAGATGCTCCGCAACAATTCTTTCTGGGACCAATCCAAATGCTGATTTCGCTATTCACGCCCACGCACAACACGCAGTTCCTCGACCGGCTGGCCCGCTC
>Ga0194055_10003419_pt1 | contig 12188 bp, 11 predicted proteins | sample SepL449m_MetaG_FD_155482 | JGI IMG/M metagenome (GOLD analysis project Ga0194055, IMG submission 155482) | Anoxic zone freshwater microbial communities from boreal shield lake in IISD Experimental Lakes Area, Ontario, Canada - Sep2016-L442-9m | ecosystem: Environmental > Aquatic > Freshwater >... | reverse complement strand
TCGCTTTCGCGAATAGCTTGCATGGTTCGGTGTAAGTCAGTTTGTAGATGCGTCGGAATTTGTTGCCCGGCCCAACCCCAAAGCACAGTGCGCAACTTTGGTTCTTCGTGGAATGTTACGCCGTGATCTATCGCGTAAGTTGAGCCATTGTCGGCGGTAAGTATATGCCCACCTTTGCGATCGGCGTTATTTACAACTGCATCCAAAAGAGCAATCTTCATCAGAACTTCTAAGTCTTGATGAGCGAGAGTTAGTGGCTCGCCACTTGGTCCCTGTCCGTCGAGAACTCCCAGCCATTTAGTTGGCACATCAGAAGATGGGAATATCTCTACGAGTGTGGGGGTCGCTTCAACCCAATGTTGCACGCTGGCAAAGCCTTGTTCGGTTTCAACAAGTTCGGTAGTAGGCACCAGATTCCAACCGAGTAGTTGATCCATTACATAGGTTGCACGCTCGCGAAGTGCCAGAGTTCCAGTTGGGAAATCCCAGAGCTCTTTTTCAAGGTGATTTGGTTTGAAAATAACTTTCACGCCATCTAATTCGGCTAGAAAAGCGCCATTAGAGGCTTGTGGCAACCGCTCTATAATTCGAAGCTGACTCACTTAACGCCTAACAAGGCATCGATTGCAAGTACCATCTTTTGACTATCGCTTTGGTTAGCAGATTCGCTGGGTGAACCTGTTGTAACAGCAGTTGCCCATTCATCAACAATGTCCAGAGCGGTAGGTGTATCAAGGTCGTTCGCAAGAGCAATTGCAATACGCTGTGCGTAATCACCCGAGGGTCCGCCTCTAGCGATTGCACCTCGCCACAGCTCTAGGCGCCTACTTGCCTGCTCGAGCCCAGCGTTGGTCCACTCCCATTCTTCACAGTACCTGTGCGCAAGAATTGCTAATCTGATTGCCATTGGGTCTATGCCTGCGGCAGTCAGTTTTGACACAAAAACGAGATTGCCCAGTGACTTACTCATCTTGTGTCCATCAAGCCAAACCATGGCGGTGTGCATGAAAGTGCGAGCAAACGGACTAACACCTGTGGCGCTTTGTGCGTGCGCTGCACTCATTTCATGATGTGGAAATTTAAGGTCGCTGCCGCCACCTTGCACATCGATAGTTTCACCGAGGTAGTGCACAGCAATGGCCGCACATTCGATATGCCAACCAGGGCGGCCAGAACCAAGTTCGGTGTCCCACGCTGGATCGTTTGGGCGTTCATGACGCCAAAGTAACGGGTCAAGCGGATCGTGCTTACCGTCTTTATGTGGGTCACCGCCACGCTGACTAAACAAATCAATCATGTCGTGACGACTCAAGTGGGAAACAGCGCCAAGCATTTGTGACTTGTCGATCTTGTAATACAAATCGCCGTCCAAATCGTAGACACAATCAGCGTCCCGGAGTTGTTCAACTTGTTGCACTACAAGCGGGATAGATTCAACCGCGCCGATGTAGTGCTGTGGGGGAATGACGCGTAGGTCGATCATGTCCTGCTTGAAAAGTTCAGTTTGTTCTATCGCGATGTCCTGCCAGTCTTGGCCGGTTTGCTGCGCACGCTCTATTAGTGGGTCGTCAACATCAGTTACATTCTGTGCGTAGATTACTGTCGCTCCGGCTGCGCGCCACAGGCGAATCAAGGTGTCGAAAGCGACATAGGTTGCTGCGTGTCCCATGTGTGTTGCATCGTATGGCGTAATTCCGCAGACATATATTTTGACTTCACGATCAACCGCGAGCGTGTGGTTTGACTCGGAAGCAGAGTCGTAGATGTTAGGCGCGGGCGCAACAAAGTTTAAGTTTGGTACCTCGAGGTTCGGCCAGGGTTGCACATGACAAGTTTAGGCGTAGTTGCCCAAGAGTGATTTGGGCAGGAGGTTAATCCTTCTTTTCGTGGTGCCCACCAAATTGCTTACGCATAGCTGATAGCACCTTGTTGGCAAATAATGAGCGGTTGCGGGATTCGAATCTGCTGTTTACGGCCGCAGTTAGAACTGGAGCAGGCACGCCTTCCTCAATGGCCGCAATTGCAGTCCAGCGACCTTCGCCTGAGTCTGAAACTCGACCATTGAATTCGTCAAGCTCTGGCGATTCATGTAAAGCGATTGAGGTTAGATCAAGTAGCCAGGAAGCAACAACACTTCCGCGACGCCAGAGTTCGGTGATTGCCCCGATGTCGAACTGGTATTGGTAGTGTTCCGGATTAGCAAGGGGAGCAGTCTCTGCATCAGCGGTGCGTGGCTTTAGACCTTCGTCTGCGGATTTCAAAATGTTCAGACCCTCGGCGTAAGCAGCCATCAGGCCGTACTCGATTCCATTGTGGATCATTTTTACAAAGTGCCCTGCTCCGCTTGGACCGCAATGTAACCAGCCGCGTTCTTCAGGCATGATTTCGCCGGAACGACCAGGCGAGCGTTCAGCCGCTTCGACGCCAGGAGCAACCGAATTCCACACATCGCTCAGTGCGTTAACTACTTCAGTGCCTCCGCCGATCATGAGGCAGTAACCACGCTCAAGACCCCAAACGCCACCGCTAGTGCCAACATCAACGAACTCGATACCCTTGGCGCCAGCCTGCGCACTGTGTGCCAAGTCATCGCGGTAGTACGAGTTGCCACCGTCAATGATGATGTCATCACTGGAAAGCACTGAAATCAATTCCGCTACAACTGTTTCAGTAATTGATCCGGCTGGGACCATAACCCAAACAGCCCGAGGTCCTGAAAGCGCCGTGGCGAATTCTGAAATCGCCGAAATGGCGGTGATCTGTGCCGGATTTTCGGCTGCCAAATTTTGAGCAACAGCGCTGTCGGTGTCATAGACCACACAATGCAAACCGGCGCGAGTGATGCGACGTACGAGGTTTGCCCCCATACGCCCAAGGCCGATCATGCCGATGTGAGTGATGTTTTCGTAGGTTGCCACAGTGACTCCATAACTAGTGCGCGTATTCTTAGCGTACAGAACATCTCACCCAGATAGTCGAAAGGCCAACAGATGCAAAGTACGCCGGGATTTAAATGTAGCGAATGGGCACACCTCACTTCTCTTGCGCAACAGCGTAAATCACAGCACATTCGTGACTTATTTGATGCGGATAGTGACCGAGTTGCTGCTCTGACCTTTCAAGCAGGTCCGCTAACTCTTGATTTCAGTCGCCAGCGGTTAGATGCGCAGGTAATCGAGTCGTTGCTAAATTTGGCAGGGCAAGTGGGTGTGGAAGCTGCTCGCGATGCGATGTTGGCGGGTGAGCACCTCAATAACACTGAAGATCGGGCTGTACTGCACACTGCACTGCGTTTGTCGAGATCCGCCGAATTAGTGGTTGATGGCCAGGACATCGTGGCCGATGTTCATGCGGTTCTGGACTCGATGACAGTTTTAGCCAATCAGGTTCGTTCAGGTGAATGGTTGGGCGCCACTGGATTGCCAATTCGCAATGTCGTAAATATCGGTATCGGTGGTTCAGACCTTGGGCCAGTCATGGCTTACGAAGCTTTGCGCAGTTACAGTGATCGAAATCTACATTTCTTCTTTGTGAGCAATGTAGATGGCACCGATGTGTCTGAAGTTTTGAAGCAGGTAAATCCACTTGAAACGCTGTTCATTGTCGCCAGTAAAACATTTAGCACGATTGAGACCATGATGAACGCAGCATCGGCGCGCGAGGCTTTGCTAGCTGTAGTGCCTGCAGATGCAGCGGAACCAGTTTCCAAACACTTTGTTGCAGTATCAACGAATCACGCGCGCGTGGTTGATTTTGGCATTGACCCAAACAACATGTTCGGTTTTTGGGATTGGGTTGGCGGTCGTTACTCCATGGACTCAAGCATTGGGCTGTCAACCATGCTTGCGATTGGGCCAGATAAGTTTTCAGAACTGCTAGCTGGATTCCATGCAATGGACGAGCATTTCAAAACCGCGGCCCCTGCAAGAAATGTGCCCATGCTGATGGCCTTGATTGGTTTGTGGAACCGATCATTTTTAGATATCGAGACTGTGGCAGTTTTACCATACGACCAATACCTAAAGCGTTTCCCTGCTTACTTACAGCAGCTCATTATGGAAAGTAACGGCAAGTCCGTTACGCGCACTGGCGAACCAGTACCTACGCAGACCAGCGCTGTTTATTGGGGCGAGCCGGGCACAAATGGCCAGCATTCGTTTTACCAGATGTTGCACCAAGGAACATCAATTGTTGCTTGTGATGTTTTGATTCCGGCCAAGTCACATAATCTCGCGGGTGAACATCACGATGTCCTGGTGAGTAATGCACTTGCGCAAGCAACCGTGTTGGCTTTTGGTCGCACTAAAGAGCAGGTTCAACAGGCTGGTACCGCGCAGGATTTAGTCACGCACAAAGTTATGCCCGGCAACCGCCCAACCACTTTGATTACTTTGGCTGAAATTGATCCATTCGCTTTGGGATCTTTGATTGCACTTTACGAACACATGGTATTCGTGCAGGGAATTGTCTGGGGAATTAATTCCTTCGATCAGTGGGGCGTTGAGCTGGGTAAAGAAATGGCAACAACAATTTCGCCGTATCTAACTAATTCTGAAGATCTATCAGAGTTTGACGCAGCAACTCAGTGCGCCATCAACTGGTATCGAGCGAATCGCAGGGGCTAAATTTCGCGGCGGCGTAAGTAGCGTTCAAATTCGCGAGCGATAGCCTCACCGGTGGCTTCGGGCAATTCTGAGGCTTCTGAACTTTCCTCTAAGCCGCGTACATAGTCAGCGATATCTTCATCAGTGGCTGTGAGTTCATCTGCACCAGTCTGCCAAGCGCGAGCATTTTCAACGAGTTCGTCTAGTGCAATTGTCGTGTCTAGTATTTCTTCAACTCCGCGCAGCAGTGCTAAGGATGCTTTCGGACACGGATCGCTAGCAACGTAATGAGGAATAGCGGCCCACAAAGAAACTGTTTCAAATCCAAATCCCTCGAGGGCGTCTTGGAGAACGCCCATAATACTGACTGGACCCTCGTAGCTTGATGATTCGTAGCCGGTACTTTCCTGTATTCGTGGATCGGTCGCGTGGCCATGAACATGTATCGGACGTGAGTGCAAAACTTCAGCGAGCATTCCACCTAGTGTGATTAGCAGACCAGGTGTTCCAGGATTGATAACAGTAAGTAATTCAGCGCAATACTGTTGCCACTTTAGATTAGGTTCGTCACCAATAATTATGTAAACGTTGGTATTAGGCATAGTTGGGGTAACCACATGATGTACAAAAGTTTGCGGCCACAAAATTTCGCGTTGTCCATTTTCGGCAACAAACACTTCGGGCCGATTATCGGTGTAGCTGTAGTACTCGTCTCGAGAGATTTCTGTTACCGAGACGACATCCCAAACTTCAAGTAAGTATTCCAAAGCATCCGTGGAAGCTTCCGCAGCATTGCTCCAGCCTTTGAAAGCCGCAATAACTAATGTCGCAGGATCTTTATCCAGGGGACCTTCGGTCACTGTTACTCCTCGCGGGTTTGTCTGACTGTTTTAGTTTAACGCCTACACCGCTGGCTCGGGCTATGGATTGCTGACAGAATGGGGAGCAGTTCAACGTTAACTAGGTGGGGTATGTCAGAGCAAAGAGCGGCTTTCAAAGTGGGCGATCGAGTCCAATTGACAGACGTTAAGGGTCGTATGCACACCATTACTCTTGAAACAGATCGCGAGTTTCACACTAATCACGGTGCAATTTCGCACAACGACTTGGTGGGTCAGCCAGAAGGAATCACAGTTACTTCTACCGGCAACTATGTTTACCTAGCCCTGAAGCCACTTCTGACTGATTTCGTGCTCTCTATGCCGCGTGGCGCTGCCGTTATCTACCCAAAGGATGCTGCCGCGATTGTCGGATTTGCCGACATTTATCCTGGCGCTGTAGTGGTGGAAGCTGGAGTTGGTAGTGGCGCGTTAAGTTGCTCATTACTGCGGGCAATTGGCACGAATGGGCATCTGTACAGCTACGAACGCCGGGAAGATTTCGCAAAGATTGCCCAAAAGAATGTGACTACTTTCTTTGGCGAGCGGCCGGAAAACTGGACGGTAACTCTTGGGTCAGTTCAAGAGGAAACTGCGACACTTGCTGTTGGTTCGGTGGACAGAGCAGTTCTGGACATGCTTGCCCCTTGGGAATGTGTGGAAGCGATGACCCGGGTAATTCGACCCGGTGGAGTACTGATGATCTATGTCGCAACCACCACCCAAATGGCCAAAGTAATTGAAGAGATTCGTCTCACTAAAAACTGGACTGATCCGCAAGGGCAAGAACTTATTCAACGCACCTGGCATGTCGAGGGTTTGGCTGTTCGGCCGAGTCACAAAATGCAAGGACACACAGGCTTCTTAGTTCAGGCTCGGCGATTAGCCGATGGGACTGTGCTGCCAGCTCGTCGAATTCGCCCCGCTAAAGGCATGGATGCGCAAGAATTATCTAGTACTACCGAATCTGAATCAGGTGAATAATGAGCGCGACGTCTGAGGATCTCTCTGATCTGCGAAAGCGCTTTGATGACCTGTCGGCACACAACGACTTACTCACAAAGACTCTGCGCGAGGCCCGCGATCAAGTTTTGGAGCTGCATCACGAAATCGAGAAGTTGGGGTTACCGCCAAATAGTTATGCACTGTTCGTCTCAGCGGCTGAAAATGGGCTTATAAACATCGTTTTTAACGGCCGACAAATGCGAGTAGCAGTTAGCCCCGAAGTAGACGCCAGTGCGCTTAAGCGGGGACAAGAGTTGTTACTCAATGAGTCAATGAACGTCATCGAAGTTGGCGGCACTACCAATAGCGGGCAACTCGTCACTTTCGTAGAAGTGGTCGAAGATGGTGAACGCATCCTGGTGCGTGGGCAAGCAGATGAAGTTCATGTCGTCCTGTGCGCTCATCCGATAGATGTTGCGTCCCTACGTAGCGGGGATAGTTTGCTTTGTGATTTGCGCGCAGGCTTTGCTTTTGAACGAATTGCTAAATCAGAGATTGACGATTTGTTGCTAGAAGAAGTTCCAGATGTGAGTTATGAAGATATTGGCGGATTACAAGAGCAAATTGAGAGCATTATTGATGCGGTTGAACTGCCATTCTTGCAAGCAAAAATGTTCGCTGACTATTCACTAAAAGCACCAAAGGGTATTTTGCTCTATGGTCCACCGGGATGCGGTAAGACGCTGATAGCCAAGGCCGTTGCGAACTCTATTGCGAAGAAAACGCAGGCAGCAACTGGCAATGGCAGTGGGCGCAGCTACTTCATCAACATCAAGGGCCCAGAACTTCTCAACAAGTACGTTGGCGAAACTGAGCGACAGATTCGCATTATTTTCCAAAGAGCTCGCGAGAAGGCTGAAGAGGGAACTCCGGTCATTGTGTTCTTCGACGAGATGGATGCACTGTTTAGAACTCGTGGTACTGGCGTTTCAAGTGATGTGGAGACAACGATTGTTCCGCAGTTACTTAGCGAGATAGATGGTGTTGAAGGTCTTGACCATGTGATTGTGATCGGCGCTTCAAACCGTGAAGACATGATTGACCCGGCAATTCTGCGTCCGGGTCGTTTGGACGTAAAGATCAAAGTAGACCGACCTAATAAAACGGCCAGCGCACAAATTTTTGCAAAGTATCTAACAGTAGATGTGCCGATTCACGATGACGAAGTACGCAAGTATGGCTCGCTAGAAAATGCTGTCAAAGAAATGATTGAGAGTATTTCCACCCGTATGTACCAAAACTCAACGGATAATGAATTTTTGGAAGTTACTTATACGAATGGTGAGAAAGAAATCCTCTACTTCCATGATTTCAATTCAGGCGCGATGATTGAAAACATCGTTTCTCGCGCGAAGAAGTATGCAATCAAAAACGAGTTGGCAACAGGTGTGCGGGGCGTTTCAACATCGCACCTAATCAGCGCGGCTTACGACGAGTTGCTGGAGAACGAAGATTTACCGAACACTACTAACCCGGACGACTGGGCCAAGATCTCCGGACGAAAAGGTCAACCAATCGTGTACATGCGCACACTTGTACATACAAAAGATGGTTCGCCAGCCAGCCACAGCATTGCGCCCACTAGTTAGTTGCCTAACCGACAATGACTGTTCATCGGATTATGGGGATAGAGACCGAATACGGAATCTCATCACCTAATAACCTCGGAATAAATCCAACCATTTTGTGCGCAGCGGTCGTGAACGCTTACTCCGATTTTCTTTTTCCTGGTCGATCAAAGCCGATGCGCTGGGACTATTACGTGGAATCGCCGTTTAACGATGTACGGGGTTACGAAGTAGAACGCGAGCTAGCTGATCCAGAGTCTTGGACCGACATTGATATCGGCATGCCCAATTTAATGCTGCCAAATGGTGCTCGGTTTTATGTAGATCACGCTCATCCAGAATATTCTGGTCCTGAAGTTACTAATCCCCGAGATGCGGCGTTGTGGGACATGGCAGGCGATCGCATACTCGACGTTGCGGCTGGAATGGCCAGCGAACTAACAGGTAATTTGATCACGATTTATAAGAACAACACTGATGGCAAAGGTGCTAGCTACGGCACCCATGAAAATTATCAAGTTGCCCGCGATGTCCCTTTCGATAATTTTGTTAAGCACCTAACGCCGTTTTTTGTGAGCCGAAACATTTGGGCCGGCTCAGGACGAGTTGGTTTGGGGCAGGAGAGTCGAACATCTGGTTTCCAGATTTCGCAGCGCGCTGATTTCTTTGAAGCACGAGTGGGTCTGGAAACCACTGTGAATCGACCAATTATTAACACGCGTGACGAACCACACGCCGATCCCAACAAGTTCCGACGCCTACATGTAATTGTTGGCGATGCCAATATGTCGCCAGCCATGACGTTTCTAAAAATGGGAGCAACCGCTTTGGTGCTATCAATGATTGAAGATTCGGCACTTGATTTGGCGATTGACTTAACCGACCCGGTACTGGAAATGCAGTCTGTTAGTCGCGACTACGAATTCGCCCACGAGTTGCAGCTAACTGATGGAACTTCACTGCGCGCAATCCAAATTCAGCGAATGTATTTGACCGCGGCGCAAAACTACATGGCCAATAAACCTCATGACGCGATGACGCAAGAGGTGCTGAATCTTTGGCGTGAGGTACTCGACGCCCTCGAGTCGGATAATGAGTCACTCGTTGGGACCGTCGACTGGGTTACTAAGAAATCGGTACTTGATTCTTATCGACTGCGCGATGATTTGGGTTGGCAAGATAGCAAACTTAAAGCAATCGACCTTCAGTACTCAGATATCAGAGCCGATAAGGGATTAGCGTATTTGATGCAACGCAATTCCATGACGACTGAGCTATTTACCGACCTAGAAGTAGAACGCGCAATGATCAACCCACCAGAGGACACTCGTGCTTATGTGCGTGGGAAATCGGTTCAGAGTTATGGCCAGAGTGTGGTTGGGGCTTCTTGGGAGTCGCTCATCTTCCAGATATCACCTGATGAGCCATTGAAGCGAATCGGCTTGCCCGATGCCCGTGGCTATAGTGCGACTGAAACCGCGCACCTGTTTGCCAAGCAGGACGAACTGATCGAATTTGTCAGCAACTTAGAACAGCTAATCAACGAACAGCATTAGTGTTAAGTGAGATCTAGGAGAAATCGTGACCGAACAGAATTTTGAAGCAGCTAAGTCCGCGCCGACAAGCGCAGACGATGACGAGAATGCCGCGACAACTAAGGCGTCAAAACAGGTAATAGTGCCGGACATCTCTGGAATACTCGATCAAATCGATGCGGTACTAGAGAAGAACTCTGAGGAATTTGTCAGCGGCTTTGTGCAAAAGGGTGGCCAGTAGTTTTGTCATTGGCATTGCCGCGCCGAATTTTCGGGGTTGAGACTGAATACGGCATAACTTGTTCGATGGAGAATCACCGTCGACTGACTCCCGATGAGTTAGCTCGCTACTTGTTTAGCGACATCGTGGATGAGTACCGAAGTAATAACGTATTTTTGCCAAATGGTGGACGGCTTTACTTGGATGTCGGCAGCCATCCCGAGTACGCAACAGCCGAGTGCGACCAGCTTAGTGATGTGCTTGCTCAAGAAAAAGCTGGCGACGAGATCGTTTCGCAGATGGCACGAGCTGCAGAAGCCAAGTTAGCTAGTGAAGGCATAGATGGTCGAGTGTTTGTTTTCAAGAACAACACCGACTCATCAGGAAACTCTTATGGCTGTCACGAAAACTATCTGATCAATCGCAAACTCGACTACTTGCAACATCTGGATGGACTTTTACCTTTCCTAGTGACGAGGCAATTGTTCTGTGGAGCCGGGAAGTTATTGAAAACATCCCATGGAATCGTGTACGTAATGTCGCAACGAGCAGACCACATGTGGGATGCAGTATCAAGTGCTACAACAAGATCCAGACCCATGATTAATACTCGCGATGAACCACACGCAAACTCTGACAAATATCGTCGACTTCATGTGATTAGCGGCGATAGCAACATGTCTGAAACAGCGATGTTGCTCAAAGTTGCCACTATGGATTTAGTTCTTGCAGTAATGGAAGCGGGCGCAATACCCGCAACTTTACGAGTTGATAATCCGATGAAAGCAATCCGCGATGTCGCTCGGGATTTGTCTGGCCAGGCCTTGGTTCAACTGCAGGATGGCAGGACACTCAGCGCGATTGAAACTCAGCGAATCTATTTTGATTTGGTTTGCGCAAACATCGGGCGATTTAGTTGGGAGTTGTCTGACTTGCATAAACAGGCGTTAAGTCTCTGGGGTCAGATTATTGAAGCATTTGAAGATGGCGACTTGTCGGCTTTTGAGTCCGTTTTAGATTGGCGGATAAAGCTGCAGCTTTTGAAAGCTTTCCAGGATGAGCAAGGGTTGGCCTTAGATTCGGCCAAGTTGGCTCAGGTGGAACTTATGTATCACGAACTTTCGGCCGATCGCGGAATCTACAACCTATTGCTTGCGCAGGGAAGAATCGGGTCAGTGATTGCCAAATCAGCGATTGAAACCGCAATCCAAACACCACCGCAAACAACCCGCGCTAAGTTACGGGGCGATTTTTTAACTGCCGCCAAACAAACAAAAACCTCGATAGCCACCGACTGGATGCACCTGAAAGTTAACCTCCCTGTTGAACGTTCGATTAGCTTGCCTGACCCATTTAGTTCCAGTGATGAACACGTTCAGGATCTAATTAGTCAAATGTGAAAGCGCGTGGCTAGTGCGCATGGTAAATAGCCAAGCAATAGGCTGGGAACATGCGTTTACGAATTTCAATTATCGGTTTATTAGTTGCTGGACTGCTGTCTGGCTGTACCAGTGGAGGCAGCGGAAACGCTGCTCCTGATCCAATAACGAGCAATGGTGTGACCGTGTCTGGTCCGTTAAATGCCGCGCCAGTTATCGAGTTCGGCGCTGATGCCAAACCAGTCAAGGATTTGATAGCCAAGGACATTGTTGTCGGTACAGGCGCCGTTGTAACCCCATTGTCGAATGTAGAGGCGCACTACATAGGTTATGGCATGAACACAAAAGCTAAATTTGACTCATCTTGGGACCACGGAGGTCCGATACCTTTTTCTATCAACGGTGTCATCCAGGGATGGGGACAGGGATTGCAAGGTATGAAAGTCGGCGGACGCAGGCTCTTGATCATTCCTGGCGATTTAGGTTACGGGCCTGCTGGGAATGGTTCAATAGAACCGAACGAAACTTTAGTTTTTGTGGTTGATTTAACCGCTGTTAGTTAAGAGAGAGTAGAAACAAATGACAAACCCTCCGGTAATCGATTTCATCGACGGCGAAGCTCCAACTGAGCTGGTAATTGAAGATTTAGTTGTTGGCGATGGTGTAGAAGTAGCTGCTGGTCAAACTGTAGAAGTACATTACCTCGGCGTCGAGTTCGTCTCAGGTGAGCAGTTCGATTCTTCTTGGGACCGCAACGAGTCCATTGAATTTCCGTTGCGTGGACTGATCCAAGGATGGCAAATTGGTATTCCAGGCATGAAAGTTGGCGGACGACGCCAGTTAATAATTCCGCCACATCTTGCTTACGGCCCGGCTGGCGGCGGACATCGCCTTTCTGGCCAAACTCTTGTGTTCGTTATCGACTTATTGGCCGTGAAATAGGCCATGGCCGTTGATAACACTATGCGACAGTTAAATCTGTTGCTGGTGTTAATGAAC
>Ga0194055_10003416_pt1 | contig 12194 bp, 12 predicted proteins | sample SepL449m_MetaG_FD_155482 | JGI IMG/M metagenome (GOLD analysis project Ga0194055, IMG submission 155482) | Anoxic zone freshwater microbial communities from boreal shield lake in IISD Experimental Lakes Area, Ontario, Canada - Sep2016-L442-9m | ecosystem: Environmental > Aquatic > Freshwater >... | reverse complement strand
GCAATGCGCTCAATACCAAGCGCGATTCCGACTCCAACGATGTTCAACATCCAGAGCGCACTTGCTCCCACGAAGAGGCGACCAATTTTTTTGTGATCGGTTGTGGTTATCCAATTTGCCACAGTGCTCAGGGCACTAGATGTGGATGCATGGCCTGCAGTGGCAGTGGAATCGACCGTACTCATAACTAGAACAGACTAACAATCAGTGGGCCGCGCGCCCGAACTTCTTCTAGCACCGAGCACTAATTCACGAGCACGTCTACGGTCAGTGCCAAAAACAACACCGAGACATAGGTAATTGAAAACGAGAACAACCGCATTGAACGGGATTCGGACGGGTCACGGCCCAGTCGAATTGACCCGAGGATAAAAAGGGATCCAAATAGCAACGCTGTAATTCCATATATATAGCCAAGATTGGCAACAGGAACCAACACGAGTGAAGTGATTGTCAGGATCACCGAATAGATAACCATTGAACGAACCGTTTCCTGCATTGTGGCCACAACAGGCAACATCGGCACTCCAGCAGCTCGATAATCGTCGGAGTGTCGAATGGCAAGTGCCCAAAAATGAGGTGGTGTCCACAAAAAAATGACCAAAAACAAAATCACTGGAGCCCAGCCCAGCGAATTTTGTACTGCAGCCCAGCCGACCAAGACCGGAACTGCCCCGGCAGCGCCACCGATAACAATGTTCTGTTTACTTGTGCGCTTCAGCCATAACGAATAGATGCAGACGTAAAACATTGTTGCGCTCAATGCCAGCAGCGCCGAAAGTAGGTTTGCCCCACTCCACAACACCGCAAATGCGGCAATCTCAAGGAGAACTGCAAATACAAGCGCATTTCGAGGACTCACATCGCCCGTTACCAATGGTCTGCCCTGCGTTCGCACCATTAATGCATCGATATCTCGGTCGATATACATATTTATTGCATTTGCACCACCAGCGGCGAGTGATCCACCGAGCAAAGTGATGGCCATCAAACTGGCGGACGGCCACTTGCCTGCCGCAAGCACCATGGTGGGGATTGTCGTGACCAGTAGTAGTTCGATGATTCGCGGTTTCGTCAATGCGATGTACGAACCAAATTTCGAACGCTTCTTTTTGCCTGCGTCGCGCCGTTTCCCATCACCATGCCCAAACAAACGAGAGCTGATCCGCGAAGGAACTATTGGTTGAACGCCTAAGGCCACGCAACAAGGCTACGCCAAGGTCGTTCGGCTACGGCACACTAGAAGCGTGAACAATTCGGAGGTTGGACCAACAACCGTTAAAGAACCGGACGTCGATAGCGCGGTTGATACTGATCGCCCATGGATTGTGCTCGTCTGGAATGATCCAATCAATCTGATGTCGTATGTCACTCTCGTATTACAAAAACTTTTTGGTTACAGCCTCGAAAAAGCAACTGCACTCATGCTGGATGTGCACCACAAAGGTCGAGCGGTTGTTTCCAATGGAACTCGCGAGCGAGCCGAACTTGATGTTTACCGTCTGCACGAGCACGGTCTGTGGGCAACAATGCAACGTGAAGACGCATAAATGGCACGCAAACACAAAGGGCCGATTCGGGCACTCGCAAAAAACGAATACGCGTTGGTGCTTGAAGGTTCAGACAAAGAAGCATTGATCGGCTTGCTCGACCAACTGCGCGACAGTTTGATGAGCGGATCAACGGATGAAAACATGAAGCGACTCTTCCCGACCGCATACCACCAAGATCCAAAACATGACGAGGAGTACCAGCGTCTCATGCGCGATGACTTGATGGCTTCACGTTTGCAATCGCTAGGCGTGGCCACCTCAGTGTTGGCACGTGAGTCTGTTGACAATATGACCGTGCTCACCTCGCAAGAGTTGGACGAGTTTGCGCGGTCAATTAATAACTTGCGTCTCGTTCTCGGCACTGTGCTGGATATAGATGAGTCCGACATTGATGTTGACTTGGACGAGGACGACCCAAATGACCAACGCCTTGCGCTGTATGGATACCTCGGCTGGTTACTGGATTGGGCCGTGACTGCCCAATTGGATGAATACTCATGACAGGTAATAGCCACGGGGGAAACAGGGAAAGCCAGTGATAGATTTCAAGGGCTCTTCCAACAAATAATTCGTCCATGCCCCCATCGTCTAGTGGCCTAGGACACCACCCTTTCAAGGTGGCGGCACGGGTTCGAATCCCGTTGGGGGTGCGATAGTTAGGTAATTCAGCAAGTCGTAATACAGCAAGACCATTTATATGCAGCTCACTGGTTTTTCAGTTGGTTGTAAACATTTGGTCCCGTGGTGAAGTTGGAGTTCACGCCGCCCTGTCAAGGCGGAGGTCGCGGGTTCGAGTCCCGTCGGGACCGCTGGGGAGTGCTTGCACTCTTCAAGGTCGGGTAGCTCAGTAGGCAGAGCATGCGCCTGAAAAGCGCAGGGTCACCGGATCGACGCCGGTCCCGACCACAATTAGAGAGAACAAGATTCGCACTACCGAACGAGGTTGTCGTGTTGCAGATTCCAACTCAGGAAAATGATCCACAACCCGATGAGCTCTTCGGTCTTGCTCAGAAGCTTTTTCCTATTTGCCGGAGCATCACCGGAAATGGTTTTCGAGATTCTCTAAAAATTCTGCAACAACACTTACCTGGTCTCAAGGTTCACGAAGTGAAAAGCGGAACGCGTGCATTCGACTGGACTGTTCCGGATGAATGGAACATTCGAGATGCATACGTCATTGGGCCAAACGGCAATAAGGTAATCGATTTCAAAGCAAATAACTTGCACCTTGTCGGTTACTCCGAACCCATTTCAAAAGTTGTATCGCTGCCCGAACTGCAGTCGCATCTGCACTCGTTGCCCGACAAACCAAACGCCATTCCCTATGTAACTTCTTATTACAACCGAACCTGGGGTTTTTGCATCACACAATTAGAAAGAGATGCCCTTGTTGACGGCGACTACACGGTGCATATAGATGCCGACTTGCAACCAGGGTCTCTAACGTATGCGGACATTGTGATTCCAGGAGAGACAAAAAACGAAGTATTTTTCTCGACATATTTGTGCCATCCATCAATGGCCAATAATGAACTGTCGGGCCCAATTGTTGCCACATTTCTTGCTAAATGGATAGCGAGCCTTCCAAAACGTCAATACACATACCGAATTGCGATTGTGCCAGAAACAATCGGTGCACTTGTATACATGTCTAAAAATCTTCGCCATCTCAAAAACCGCGTCAAAGCGGGATTTGTGATTACTTGTGTTGGTGACCGAGGTAAATTTTCACTAGTCCCCTCACGAACTGGTGCGACATATACGGATCGTATTAGTCAACATGTTCTCAGCCAATTCGCGCCAGGGTTTAACAAATATTCATTTCTTGACCGGGGAAGCGATGAGCGCCAATATTGCAGTCCATTAGTTGACTTGCCGATGAATTCGATCACGAGAAGTAAATATCACGAATACTTTGAATATCACACATCGCTCGACAATCTTGAATTCATAACCGGTGATTGCTTACTCGAATCGCTGGGTATTTATCAACAATGCGTACAAGCGATCGAAGGCAATTGTCTTACCACTTCCCTAACTATCGGAGAGCCACAACTAGGAAAACGTGGTTTATATCCGACGACCGGCGGTCAGATCCAACAGTCAGAGATAAGTGATCTCGTAAATATTCTTGCGTTGTCCGATGGAGCAACCGACTTGCTTGAAATTGCAACAAAAATAGATCGACCGATTTCGAATCTTGTACCCCTTGTAGCTCTTCTCGCAAACAACAATTTGGTGTCAAGAACTCCTTTGAACTAAGCACTACTGTTTTACTTATGCAACCAAACCAAAAAGATCGTGAAGCATTTGTTGAATTTGGTCTTGAGGCTGGAACGTATGACAAGAATTATTCGGAATCTCCGGATCGCTACCCAGATCACGTTTTTCGACTTCGTATTTTTCTAGATCTTCTTAAGAAGATCCGACCAAAGTCGTTGCTCGATGCAGGATGTGGCAGTGGTGTGCCGCTAGCAACATTCTTAAAAGCAGGGTTTAATGCGTACGGCTTTGACCGATCGACCGAAATGGTCCAGGAAACCAGCAAACGCCTCGCAGCAAATGACCTTGATCCATCAAGGGTGTTTGAAGGCGACCTTGATAATTTCTCTCGCCCGATATCTGAACTTTTTGATGCCATTGTTGGACTCGGGACCGTTTACTACACCACGGATACGCGCAAGACGGTGGGTCACCTTGCTTCACATCTGTCAACGAATGGCGACATCATCTTCAGCTTGAGAAACGAACTTTTTTCGCTCGGGTCACTCAATGATTACTCGGCCGATTTCCTACTCCAACAGTTCTATAACACTTCGCAATTGTCGGAGTCTGCAAAATCTAGTTTGCAACAGTTAATTTCTGAACGATTTCCGAAAGCCAATATTGACAAGCTTTTTGCCAACGTTGATGAACGACAAATTCGCTCCAACCTACACAACCCGCTCACGGTTGAGTCGGAGCTACTGGAACCAAATGGCCTCAAGTTGAAGAACATTTACTATTACCATTTTCATGCTCTACCTCCCATATTCGAGCACACACATCAACAGGAGTTTTACAAACTCTCTTCAGAACGAGAAGTGCCATCAGACTGGCGTGGAATGTTTAGTGCGTCATGCTTTGTAGTTCATGCAACAAAGCCTTAAATACTTAACGAATTAATCCGTACCAATGTTTCTTGCGAAACAGTGGCTACATGCGTTCCATCTTGAGCAAACACATAGCCCTGTGTAAGGCCTCGCCCACCGCCATACGACAGACATGACATCTCATATAAATGCCATTGATCGGCGCGCACCGGGCGGTGGAACCAAATGGTGTGATCCAAACTCGCATGAAAATTGCCACCAGCGGTTGATGCCTTCAACAGTTCGGGGGTTGCCTCTACAACGCTTTCGTTTGGCAAGTCGTCCGACAAATATGCGAGCGCACAGCGATTCAACAATTCATCATCGCCAAGTGAATCTTTGACTCGAAACCACGCCGCAGTTCGGCCTGAGCCTTCTCTGTTCATCCCAGTCAGTGCAGACTGTGGCAAAGTTCGACGGTTAAGAAACGTGCTCCACGAAGTTTCTTCAATCTCGTCCGGTTGCATGATGTCGTGTTGATGAACAATGTTCGATATATCTGGTGAGTACTCAAACTTTTGAAACGAAGCTTCGAGGTTGAGGATCGCCCCATCGTCTTGACGCGCTACAACTCGCCTGGTACTAAAACTCTTGCCGTCACGAATGCGATCAACTTCGTATCGAACAGGTTGAGTATTTTTGCCGCGGCGAATGAAGTACGCGCGTACTGAGTGCGGCAACATGCCTTCTTCGATAGTGAATGCGGCGGCACGTAATGCTTGAGCAACAATGTGTCCGCCATAGAGGCCTCCCCATGGGTATTCAAGGCCCTGCCCTACATACACATCCCCGTTGTGGGGTGTGAGATCAAAGAGTTCGTGAAGGTTCACGACCCGAAGTCATATCCGAGATCTGTGGCGTTCAACATTGGCTCGTAATCGATGCCGGCCTCTTGCGCCATCTGCGCACACGTACCACCGCGGTCAACAATGACCGTGATGAATTGTGGAACTGCACCGAATGCGCGTACTGCGTCAACTGCTTCAAAAATTGACAACCCTCGTGTCACCGTGTCTTCAACAATTGCGACCTTGTCACCGGGTTGCAGCGCGCCCGCAATTCTTCCGGTCACTCCGTGATCTTTGGCTTCTTTGCGCACACTGAAACTGCGCAACTGTCGTCCTCGAGTTGCCGCGATTGCCGCAATGCCGTACGCAACTGGATCGGCGCCCATCGTCAGACCGCCAATTGCGTTGATATCAGTAGGTAACAAACTCAATGCAACGTCGGCAACCAACAAGATGCCATCTGCCCTACATGCAGTTTGCTTTGTATCAAGAAACCACTTGCTCGTGCGACCAGATTTAAGTGTGAACTCACCCGTCTTCAGCGAATGCTGCAGTACGTGGGTGCGAAGTGCTTCGCGTGCAGCATCGATGTTTGGCAAATTACTCATTGTGATAGGCCGCGAGTTGCATCAATTGCCGAGTGGGCATGACGAACCGCACGGTCAATATCAAATGATTGATCTAATTGCGATGCACTGAGAGTCACACGCTTGTCTGCGGTCAACACATCTCGAAATGGTTTCCGTTCGCGCCATGCAATGGCTGCATCTTCCTGCACGATTCGATACGCATCATCGCGCGAAAGACCAGATTCAACAAGTGCCAGTAACACTGGCTGAGAAAACACGACACCAAAACTGCTGTCGATATTTTCTTTCATTCGCTGCGCATCAACTTCGAGACCGCCGATTAACCGAGTAAGGCGTTTGACCATGTAGTACACAAGGATTGAAGAATCAGGCAACACAATTCGTTCGGCTGATGAATGCGAAATGTCGCGCTCATGCCATAACGCAACGTTTTGCAAGCCAGATTGCAAGTTGCCCCGCAACACCCGAGATAAACCCGTCAGCGTCTCGGCTGAAATTGGATTTCGCTTGTGAGGCATTGCCGAGCTGCCTTTTTGGCCTGGCTTGAATCCTTCTCGAACTTCGTTTACTTCGGTGCGTTGCAAGTGGCGCAACTCAACTGCAATTGCCTCAATGCTTGTGCCAATCGATGTGCACGCCCACAGGTATTCAGCATGTCTGTCGCGTGCAATCACTTGCGTTGCCGGCACAGGCAAGAGCCCAAGCGCTTTCCCAACATGCGCTTCAACTGCTGGATCAATATTTGAGTAAGTGCCGACTGCCCCCGACAACTTGCATACGGCAATTGCATTGCGAGCAGCAGTCATTCGCTGACGATCTCGATCGAGTTGCAGAGCCCACAGTGCGACTTTTGCCCCAAACGTCGTTGGTTCGGCATGAATGCCGTGAGTTCTTCCCATCATGGGTGTGTTCCGATGCGACTCAGCAAGTTTCACCAACCCTGCAATCAATTCGTTCAGTGCTGAGATGGTGAGATCACTTGCATCTTTGAGCATCCAGCACCAGGCAGTGTCAACGACGTCAGTTGAAGTAAGGCCGTGATGAATCCATGCACCAGCAGGCATGCCGATACGTTGTTGAACAACATCAACGAATGCAGCGACATCATGGTCGGTTACTTTTTCGCGTTCTGTAACAGCGGCTACAAATGCTGCGTCCACTTTTGGGGCTCGCGATTGACATGCCTTCGCTTCCGCACTTGGTACAACTCCCAAACTTGACTGTGCTTCTGTTGCAAGCAATTCGATTTCGAGATATCGAGCAAAACGAGACTCATCCGAAAAAATATTTGCAATCTCGGGAAGTGAATAGCGATCAATCATCAGCGAATCACGCAATCATCTCTCTCTGGGCCAACACCGATCATGGTGACTGGCACGCCAACGTGTCGTTCAACTGTTTCTACGAATGTGCGCGCTGCAAGTGGCATTGACTCAAAGGTACGGCATCCACGCAAATTTGTTTTCCAACCTTCAAGCTCTACGTATTCGGCCTCTACTCGACCGAGTAACTCAATGTCGTCTGGATAACCGGCAATTTTCTTGCCATCAAGTGTGTATCCAACACCCAACTGAATCGTGTCGAATGTGTCGAGTACATCCAGCTTGGTGAGAGCGATCTCGGTCAGAGAATTAACACGCACGGCATGGCGCAGCATTACCAAGTCAAGCCAACCTGGTCGGCGACGTCGTCCCGTAACGGTTCCAAATTCGTGACCGATATCAACGATGGCATCACCGAGAGCGCCGTGCAGTTCGGTTGGATAAGGACCGGCACCAACTCGTGTTGTGTATGCCTTTGCAATACCAACAACTCGCGTGATGTAACGCGGTCCAATGCCCGTTCCAGCACACGCACCACCTGCAGTCGGATTAGACGAAGTCACGAATGGATATGTGCCGTGATCAATGTCGAGGAAGGTAGCTTGAGCACCTTCGAGCAGCACGTTCTTATTTGCCTCGATTGCATCATGCAACATGTCAACCGTGTTGGCAATGTACGGAACAAGTCGCTTGCCAAACACAACAAACCGTGCAACTACTTCTTCAACATCAAACGATTCACCGCCAACCGACTTGAGCATTGCAAGTGCTGAAGTGGCTCGCTCTCGCACTAGTGCCGCGAAACGGTCTGCATCGCGAACATCTCCTGCGCGAATACCTACGCGCAGTGCTTTATCGGCGTATGCGGGCCCAATGCCTTTGAGCGTTGTGCCAATCTTCGCATCACCCCGAGCATTTTCTGCAACAGCGTCGAATGCTTGGTGCCAAGGAAAAATAAGTTGAGCAAGGCTCGAGACTTTCAGTCGTGAGCACGACACGCCACGACCTTCTAAGACATCAATTTCGTTAAACAGCGTTGGCATGTCGACAACGACTCCGTTGCCAATAACTGGAGTGACGTGTTCATACAGCACTCCGCTCGGCACAAGTTGCAATGCGTATCTTTGGTCGCCTACAACGACGGTGTGGCCTGCGTTGTGTCCGCCCTGATAGCGAACTACGTGTGAATGAGAGCCTGCCAAAAGATCAATGATTTTGGCCTTGCCTTCATCACCCCATTGGGTACCAACGACAACTGCGACAGGCATGCAACGCTCCTACTTGAATTGTGGGGAACGTAAGAAGAGTCTAGTGCCTGATGCTCAACATCTCACTCGTCGCGGCGAAAGATGCTCGGTCTATTGCCAAATACTGTGACCGACTGACGTAATGGCACCAACTCAAAACGGCCACTTCGTTCGACAACAGAGACTGCGACAGCCAATTCGCGTTGGAGTTGAGCCACCTCGGCCTGCAGTTGCGCAACGTGAGCTTCAAGCTCAAGCACTTGGCGAATGCCTTCGAGATTCATTCCCGCTTCCGCCAATTCGCTAATGCGCAACAATCGTTGAATGTCGGCATTGCTGTAGCGCCTGTTGCCACCAGTTGTTCGAGCGGGTTGCAGTAAGCCTCGGCGCTCATAAATGCGCAAGGTTTGAGGGTGCACACCTGCAAGTTCGGCAGCAACCGAAATCACGTACACAGCATGTAGTTCGCGTTCCATTAGTTAACCCCTCTTCTTTGCTGATGCTGCTTGCAATACTGACTCTCGTACAGATTCGGTTGTCGCTGCAGCGAAATCCGTTACTGCTTGTTGCTGTTGGTCGTTCATGTTTGTTGGCACTTTTACATCCACGGTGACAATCAAGTCACCGGTCGACTTTGCTGCGGTTATTCCTTTGCCCTTAATGCGGTGACGTGAACCAGATTGTGTACCTGGCTTGACTCGCAACTTCACGAGCGAACCATCAAGTGTTGGTACGTCAATGTCGGCACCAAGTGCCGCTTCAGCAAACGTAATTGGAAGGTGCAATGTGAGATGCAGTGCATCTCGACCAAACACTTCGTGAGGAGTTACTCGACAGAGCACAATCAAGTCTCCAGCTGGGCCGCCGTTGCGCCCTGGACCGCCTCGTCCTTTGAGGCGAATTCGTTGCGCATCATCTACTCCGCCAGGGATGCGCACATTTACTTCGCGGGCCCGCATCTCGACACCCGTACCTCTACACCCGACACATGGGGCTTCGACGATTACTGTTCGGCCATTACAACGTGGACATGGTGATGAAAATGCAAAAGGTCCTTGGTTGTCTTCAACAACACCACGCCCACGACACTGCGGACATTGTTTAGGAGTAGTACCCGCTCGAGCACCGCTGCCGTTACACGACGAACACTCCGCTTCTGAAGTGAGATGCAATGTAGTTGTAAGACCATGTGCGGCATCGGCGAAGTCAAGCGTGATTGAAGCCTCGATCTCAGCCCCACGTTGTGGACCAACACCGTTATTGTTGCGTCGGCGACCACCGCCAAACATTTGACCAAGTAGATCGCCGATGCCATCTGCACCCATGTTGTTGCCGTCAAAACGAAACGATCCAGGCGATTGTCCGCCCGGACCTCCATGGCCAAAAGACCCTGGGCCAGCTCGTCGAACTTCGTCGTATTCTTTGCGAGTCTCGTCGGTACCAAGGACGTCGTACGCAGCTGCGATTTCTTTAAATCGCTCCTCGGCTGATGCATTGTTTGGGTTTGCATCAGGATGAAACTTGCGCGCAAGTTTGCGATATTCCTTCGTGATCTCTTTTGGAGTCGCAGTTTTAGATACGCCAAGCGTTGCGTAGTAGTCCTTTTCAAACCACTCGCGTTGCATGATTAACCCTTGACCTTGACCATTGCCGCTCTGAGCACGCGACCTTTCCATCGGTAACCAGTACGCAGCACTTCAACAACCATTGGCTCAGAGGCGGAATCTTCGGGGTCGCCTTCCTCGTGCATCACTGCTTCTGCAACTGCAGGATCAAATGGTTTGCCGGCTAAGTCCAGAGCTTCAAGACCGTGTTTTTGCACAGCACTCAACAGTGAACTCCAAACCTGTTCAACGCCGGTGACACCATGGCTTGTTGCGGCTTCGCACGCGTCAAGTACGGGCAACAACGACTCGACAATTCGACCGGTTGCGCGATCTACCTCATCGGTTAATTGTGTGGCAGTGCGCTTACGAAAATTTTCAAAGTCGGCTTGAATTCGAAGCGCGATGTCTTTGAACTCGTCGCGTTCCTTTACAACTTCAATGATGTTGAGATCGGCAAAAGCCGACTCGAGATCTTGCACCATCTCGTTGTCGGCTGATGACGAATCTTCCGGTTCGTGACTGTTTTCTGAGTTGTCGGTCATGACAAATTGTCGATTTCGAATTACTTCTCGTCGACAATTTCTGCATCAACAATGTCATCGTCGTTTCCGCCAGCTGCACCCTGGCCGCTAGCCGACGTGCCTGCAGCGTTTGTGTCGCGTGCTGCAGACTCATACAACTTCTGACTGAATGCTTGACTTGCGGTCATCAACTTTTCGGTTGCTGCTTTGATGGCTGCATTGTCGGAACCTTGCAACAATGTTTTGAGCTCGGCCATTGGACCCTCAACGGCAGTTCGCTCTTCTTCGGTCACCTTTTCGCCTTGCTCACGCAAAACTTTTTCGGTTTGATAGACGAGCGAGTCGGCATTGTTGCGAATTTCTGCTTCTTCGCGACGGGCCTTGTCTTCTTCGGCATGCTCTTCGGCATCTTTCACCATCTTGGCTATGTCATCTTTTGCCAATGATGACTGACCGGTGATGGTCATTGACTGCTCTTTGCTTGTCGCGCGATCCTTAGCCGACACATGCACGATGCCGTTGGCGTCGATATCAAATGTCACTTCAATTTGTGGAACACCGCGAGGTGCTGGAGGCAAGTCGACAAGTTGAAACTTGCCGAGTGTCTTGTTGTAGTTAGCCATCTCACGCTCGCCTTGCAACACATGAATTTCTACCGATGGTTGCATGTCGTCGGCTGTTGTAAACACTTCAGTGCGACGAGTAGGAATAGTGGTGTTGCGTTCGATGAGTTTGGTCATTACGCCACCCTTGGTTTCGATACCAAGAGAAAGCGGAGTCACGTCGAGCAACAAAATGTCTTTCACGTCGCCGCGCAATACTCCAGCCTGCACTGCTGCACCAATGGCAACAACTTCGTCTGGGTTTACTGTGCGGTTTGGCTCTTTGCCGGTGAGGCTCTGAACAAGGTCTTGTACTGCTGGCATGCGAGTTGAACCGCCAACCAAAATGACGTGATGGATTTGACCCTTTGACAAACCAGCATCAGTGATTGCTTGCTCAAATGGTTTGCGGCAACGCTCCAACAAATCTGCAGTGAGTTCCTGAAATTTCGCGCGTGTGAGTGACTCATCCATATGTAATGGACCAGCTGCAGTTGCAGTAATGAACGGCAAGTTGATTTGTGTCTGCTGATTTTGCGACAACTCGATCTTTGCTTTTTCTGCAGCTTCCTTCAGACGTTGTGTGGCCATACGATCAACAGCCAAATCAACACCGTGTGCTGCTTTAAATTGCTGCACCATCCAATCGATGACGCGTTGGTCCCAGTCGTCACCACCGAGGTGCGTGTCACCGTGCGTGCTCTTTACTTCAAATACACCGTCGCCAATTTCAAGAACGCTGACGTCGAACGTGCCGCCGCCCAAGTCGAACACCAATACGGTTTCATCTTCTTCGCCCTTGTTGAGTCCGTAAGCAAGCGCTGCTGCTGTTG
>Ga0194055_10003415_pt1 | contig 12195 bp, 12 predicted proteins | sample SepL449m_MetaG_FD_155482 | JGI IMG/M metagenome (GOLD analysis project Ga0194055, IMG submission 155482) | Anoxic zone freshwater microbial communities from boreal shield lake in IISD Experimental Lakes Area, Ontario, Canada - Sep2016-L442-9m | ecosystem: Environmental > Aquatic > Freshwater >... | reverse complement strand
GGAACTGCGGCGGTGACACCAACACCTACAGAAACGCCAACTCAAACAGGAACTGCGGCGGTGACACCAACACCTACAGAAACGCCAACTCAAACAGGAACTGCGGCGGTGACACCAACACCTACAGAAACGCCAACTCAAACAGGAACTGCGGCGGTGACACCAACACCTACAGTAACGCCAACTCAGACTCAAACAGGAACTGCTGCGGTAACACCAACTCCTACAGAAACGCCAACTCAGACTCAAACAGGAACTGCTGCGGTAACACCAACAGTAACATCAACAAAAACGCCAACACCTACACAAACAGGAACACCTACAGCAAGCGTAGGATTGACACCAACACCTACAGCATCAATAACTGCATCGGCAACTCATACGCCTACGCCAAGCATTACCGCAACACAAACAGGTACAGTAGCAGTAACACCAACTAATACACCATCTGTTACACAAACAAAAACTCCAACACCAACAGTAACAAATACACCATCTGTTACACAAACAAAAACTCCAACACCAACAGTAACAAAAACTCCAACACCAAGTGTAACTACAACACAAACAGGAACACCAAACGTAACTCCAACAGTAACATCAACAAAAACGCCAACACCTACAGTAACATCAACAAAAACGCCAACACCTACACAAACAGGAACACCAAACGTAACTCCAACTAATACACCTTCACCAACACCGACTTTATTGTATACAGGTATATCGGTAAACCAACTTTATGAATATACTGATATTATGTTTGGTTCTTTCAGTGGTGGAACTTATCAAGCATCTTATGGACCAGTACCTTATGCATTATATGTTTCACAAAAAAATGATGGAACAACAGTCCAAGTAGTCCAATTAAACGCAATATCTCTTGGAGGACAATACGGGTTAAATAATTAAAAAAATTAAAAATACAAAATATGTCAGAATTAAAAGCAATAGGAAGTGAAAAACTTACAGGCCAAAATAAATTAAGTAGAATTATGGAAATTGCTCGTTTTAACGAAGTGATTCCATCTAAAATTAATGAAACTTCAAATTCAGAATATAGTATTTCTCTTTCAGATGGTTATAAATATGAAATTGTAAAAGAAAGACAAGGATATATCATTAAGAAAAATATCAACGAATCTGAAGCGGATTATATTGAGCCAATGAAAAATAGAAGATATTATTCTTCATATTCACAGGCTTTAAAAAGATTGAATTTATTAACTAAAGAAGTTAATAGACTTAGTGAAAATGAAGAAGGAACTTCTTTATTTGGTGAACAAAAAAAGTTTACTTTAAAATTACCAACACCAGCTCCGGCACCAGAAGTTGCTGCGGCTCCACCAGCAGAACCGCCATCGGTTCCATCACCAGAATTACCTCCATCACCTGACATGGGTGCTGATATGGGTATGGGTGCTGATATGGGAGGTGAAGATGTGAATGTTGATATGAATGCTGATATGGGAGGTGAAGATGTAAATGTTGATATGAATGATGATATGAGTGCTAATTCAGGATCAGGAGATGCTGAAGAAAAAGTAACATTCAAAACAATTCAAAAACTTACTGGTAAATTAACACAAAAAATTAGAACATTAGATAATGAAGAAGGAATGACTTCTGAAAATATCAAGTATGTTATTAATATGGTATTATCATCTTTAGAATTAAAAACATTATCTGAAGAAGACAAAGAAGATATTATATCTAAATTTGATGAAGATTCTGAAGATTTAGGTGGAGATGATATGGGAGGTGAAGATATGACCGATGATTCTGAAGTTGAAGATATTCAAACAGATATGGACGTTCCTGTTGAATCAGGAGACGGTTCTGAAATGACGGAATATGGTAACGGAGCAATAATGGATAGTATTTTCAAAGAATCTAAAGTTGACAAAGTAATTTCAAAATATTTTGAAGTAACAAAACAAGAGATAAGAGAATCTGCAGATAAAAAAGCTCAAAAACAAATTAAAATTAAATCTGACGTTAAAAAGAAAATGAATTCAATTATTAAATTAACAGAAACTATTGAACAAGAATTGGCAGCTAAGAAATTTTTAGAAAAAAATTCTAACTATAAGTTTATCGGAATTACTAATAAGAAAAATTTGGTTTTTGAAAATAACGGAAGACAAAAAAGAATTTCAACAGAAGGAAATGTTATATGAGTAATTTAATCTACGTAAACGGTTTGGGACCTAATTATAAGGGAGACAATCTTTACGAGTTTATTTTTTCTGATGAAACTGATGTGTGGGGGGAATTTTGGGAAAGTAAACCATCTAATGGTTATCCAACTCCACCTGAATTAAAATATATTAAGAAGGTAGGAGTTCTGAGAAATACTGATATAAAATTAGAATTGATTCAGAACTCCGATTTTTTTTGTATGATAGACGCAATGGATGATGTTGTTGCATTAGCTTGGGAAACTGAAGAATCTGAAGGACAAAAAAGATTGGTATTTAGATTTGGAGAAACAGAACAAAAAATAAAAGACAAACTCTACGAAAGAGATTTGATTCTAGAATTTGAAAAGAAAGTCGTGTATGAAAACTAGTATAAAAGCCCTTGAATTAATTGAAAAAGGAATGACAGCTAAAACTGTCTCTAAATTAACTGAATCTCAAGTTCATATTTTACATTCAAAATTACTTGGTGAACAAGTTCAAGAAATGCCAGCAAGAAAAAGTTATCAAGTTGGACCGGATGGTGGAAATTTACCTGCTGCTCCAAAAGGATATAATGTAAAGAAAACTGCAACAGGTGATGTTGTTGCGACTCCAAATGAATCTGAATTGGAGGAGGATGCCGATTTAGATGATTCTGCGGAAAAACAGGATGATTTTGACCCTAACGCAGGTGATAGTGTTGGAAATAATGACGGTCCATCCAATGATGATGGATTTGGTGGTGGATATGACGGTATGGGAATGATGGAAGACAAAAAAGATGGTCCAAATCCTTGGGCTATTTGTCACTCTCAAGTAGGACCAAAGAAATCAAGAAAGTGGGAAAGATGTGTGAGAGAAGTAAAAAAACAATTGGGAGAAGGAAAAAATCCTGTATCTTTGTTTCTTGAAAATGAAATTATGAAAATTGTTGAACGAAATATATTACCAAGAATTACTAAAGGAGATTTAATCAAACATCTTAATGAAGAAGAAAATTTTGCAACAAAACATCTTCAATCATTTGGTGTAAAATCATCGCCAAAAGTTAATCAATCAGAACCTGCGGTAGCTCCAACAAAACCAAAAACAAATCCTACAACAAAACCTGGTACAAAACCACAAAAACCTGCACATCCTGGTAAAAATCCTAACCCTGGCGAAAATCCAGCACCGAAGGCTAAAAAGAAAGAAGTTGATGAACAAAATCCATCACCAGCACCAACAACAAAACCAGCTCCAACAAAGCCGGGAACTAAAAACCCACCAAAACAAAGACCAAGTCATCCTGGTAAAAATCCTAACCCTGGTGAAAATCCATCACCAAAGGCTAAAAAAACTTCACCTGAAAAGGCGAAAAACGATGTGATTGATGTTATTATTAAAATGTTAGAAAAATAAAAAAATGGCAAAGAAATTAAAAGAACAAGTAGAATACGGGAATAGACCTGAAAGAATGGATCCTAATTTGGAAAGAAAATTAGGTGATCCTGAAGGTTTATATGCGAAGAATCCAGCAATGAAAAAAGGGACTCAAGATGTTCAAAGATTAATAAGCCAAAGATTTGGTAAAGTTGCTGATAAACTTAAAGAAGTTACAGGTAATAGAAATATTAGTTCTAAACAAGTTCAAGGAATGATTTATCAAGAAATGATGAATAAACTTCCTAATATTATGAGAATTGAAGGAGCTCATAAAGAAGAACTTGAACAACTAGCTGTTGATGCATCTTTAGAAGAAGGAGAGGTACCAGAAGATTGGTATCAAATTGATGCTCATTTAGGTATGCCAGATACTTCAAATTTTAGATTTAATCCAGAAGATGAAGAAGAAGAAGATGAGAAAAAAGAAAAACCTCAAATTCCATAATTTGACATTGAAGATTTAACTGATGAAGAAGAATTAGAATTAGAAAAACATAAGAGAAATATTATAAATGCGATTATTCAAGGAGCAGCAAAAAAAGGTCACTACCTTTTTCAAAAGCCATCAGTAAAAGCAAGATTGGATGAAATAGATCCTTCACTTTACAGAGACTATTTGGGAATTATGGCAATCAATGATTTCATGTATTTTACAATGGAACAAATGATTGAAATGATGAGTCAAACAGGACAAGGAGTTGCAGGTAAAGTAGAATTAGGTGATTCAGATGATGAAGATGAAGAAGGTGGAGAAGGAGGAGAAGAAACTCCTGACACAAAAATTACAGCAACAGGAATGATTTTCCCAATATTGTGTCATGAAATAATCAAAGGATTAGAAGAAGCAAAAGGAAGACATGGTCTACCTAAAGATTCTGAAATGAGACAAAAAGTTCAAGGACAAGTAGATACTTTGGCTAATGAACCAATGCAATTGAGAATAGGACCTGAAATTGTAGAAAAACTTAGACATGCTCTACCTGACAGAATGTTTGACGAATCAAACAAAGGTCTAATAAACTGGTTCCATATCTTGTTATACCAAATACCGGCTCAAGAATTCTTGGGAATTATAGGAAACGCCATCTCTGAAGATACTTCCAAAGTAAAAAAAGCTACTTCAAAATTTGAAGAAATTATGAAAGAAGCTCAAAATATGAAAGGAGAATTTGAAGATTACAAAGAAGAAAACGACATTGATTCTGACGAGAACAAAGAAGATGACGAAGACGGATTAGATGATTTCTTAGGTAGTTTGGGGATATCAAGACCCAAATAAAATTTTGTGACTAAAGAACAATTAATTATAGAAGTTACGAAGTGCATGAGGAACACACCTTACGCACTTCGTACTTATTTACAGACATTTGATAATACCGTATCCAAATACGTTCCATTAGATTTATTTCCAGACCAAATCAAATTAATTGAAGACTACGATGCTTACAATGAAAATGTGGCATTAAAGTATAGACAAGCAGGAGTATCTACAGTTACCGCAGCATGGGCATCAAAAAAAGTTGCATTCGCCAAAAAAACTAAGCCAGAAAAAATTCTAATCATTGCTAATAAATTGGATACTGCCGTGGAGATGGCAAATAAAGTTAGATCATTTACAGAACAGTGGCCAGCTTGGGTAGGTATATCATTTTCACAAGAAAAAAATTCACAAAGACATTTCAAACTTAATAATGATTGCGAAGTTAAAGCCGTTGCAACTTCAAAGGATGCCCTTCGTGGATATACCCCAACCATATTAATATTTGATGAAGCCGCATACATTGAAGCAGATAGTGATTTCTGGTCTGCCTGTATGGCCTCACTATCTACGGGTGGTAAAGTTATTGTTGTCTCTACACCAAATGGATATGACCCAATTTATTATGAAATTTATGACCAATCATTAAGAGGAATGAATGATTTCAAAATTTCTGAAATGTATTGGTATAAAGACCCAAGATATACAAAAGATTTGTATATGGTTAAAACTCCCGATTTAGTACATTTTTTATTAAATAGAGAAGATTATCCCGAAGACACTATAGTTAATCTACATAATGAAAATCCTTATGAAAGAGATTTAGAAGTAGTTAAAAACTATATGGACCAAGGATACAAACCATGTTCTTCTTGGTTTGAAGGTATGGTTAAAAAACTAAAGTTTGATAGAAGAAGAGTTGCTCAAGAGTTGGAATGTAACTTTTTAGGATCAGGTGATAACGTATTTGATTCTGATTTAATGCAGAATATTTCCAAAAATCAAGTAAGAGAACCACAAGCCAAAATGATGGGAGGAAATCTTTGGATATTTAAAGAACCTGAAAATGGACATAAGTACGTTATGGGTGTGGATGTGTCCAGAGGGGATTCTGAGGACTTTAGTTGTATTCAAATAATTGACTTTGATACAAGGGAACAAGTCCTTGAATATGTCGGAAAAATACCTCCAGACGTAACTGCAGAGATTGCATATAAGTGGGGAACAATGTATAATGCTTATTGTGTTGTAGATTTAACTGGTGGAATGGGAGTTGCAACGGCAAGAAAAATGCAAGAATTACAATATGGTGGAGGAATGTATGTAGATAATATTGATACGAGTAATAAGTGGAAGTATGATCCAAAATTAAATGAAAAAATTCCTGGTATAAATTTTAATAATAAAAGGGTTCAAATTATTGCTTCCCTTGAAGAGGCAGTTAGACATGAATTTAAAGTTTATTCACATAGGTTATATAATGAAATGAATACTTTCATTTATGTAAATGGAAGACCTGACCATCAAAAAGGTCATCATGATGATTGTATTATGGCAATATCTATGGCAATTTATGTTGCAGAAAAATCTTTTCAATCTCTCACAAAAGTTGTTAATCATACAAAGGCGATGTTAAATTCTTGGTCTACAGTGGTTAATGAAAATAAAAATTCTTCAGAATTTTTTAATCCAATGGTTCCACAAATGGGACGAGATAGTAGACAATATAATTCTGGTCCTACAAAAAAAGACTACGAAACATATGGATGGTTATTTGGGGTTAAATAACTATTTATATTATTAAAGTAACAACTTAAAATTACACTATGAGTGATCAAAATCTAACCGTTTGGCAACGTTTGTCCAAAACTTTTGGCCCAAATTCTTTGTTGAATCAAGATTATCCTACTTTTAAGTTTGATAAAAAAGAATTATTGCGTACACCTAATCGTGATGAATACGAAAAGGAAAAATTACAAGCACAACAAACTTTTTATTTATCATCCCAATGGGCTAAGGTTGAGAATAATATGTATTCTCAAGCAATGTATTATGAGCCAACAAGGCTTTCTGCACAATATGATTATGAATCAATGGAGTATACTCCTGAGATTTCAGCGGCATTAGATATCTATGCTGAAGAATCAACAACAACAAATGAAGATGGATTTATTTTACAAATTTATTCTGAATCAAAACGTATTAAATCTGTATTAGCCGATTTATTTAATAACTCTTTGGATATCAATACTAACTTACCAATGTGGACAAGAAACACTTGTAAGTATGGTGATAACTTTGTTTACTTAAAACTTGACCCTGAAAAAGGTATTGTTGGAGTTCAACAACTTCCGACAATTGAAATTGAAAGACATGAAGCAGGTGCGAGTGCTAAAATAACAGTTAATGTTGAAAAACCTGAAAAACCAAAGGCATTAGAATTTACTTGGAAAAATAAAAACATGACTTTCCAATCATGGGAAATTGCTCACTTTAGATTATTGGGTGATGATAGAAAACTTCCTTATGGTACTTCTATGTTGGAAAAAGCAAGAAGAATTTGGAAACAATTATTATTGTCTGAAGATGCGATGTTAATTTATCGTACGTCAAGAGCTCCCGAAAGAAGAATGTTTAAAGTATTCGTGGGAAATATGAATGATGATGATGTTGAAGCATATGTTCAACGTGTTGCCAACAAATTCAAAAGAGAACAAATTGTTGACCAAAAAACAGGTAATGTGGATATGAGGTTCAACCAAATGGCTGTTGACCAAGATTATTTTATTCCTGTAAGAGACCCAGCAGCTCCAGATCCAATTACAACACTACCAGGTGCAACTAACTTATCTGAGATTGCCGATATTGAATATATTCAAAAGAAATTATTAACAGCTCTTCGTGTTCCAAAAGCATTCTTAGGATTTGAAGAAGTTGTTGGAGATGGTAAAAATTTATCTTTACAAGATATTAGATTTGCCCGTACAATTAACAGAATTCAAAAAAGTATGTTGCAAGAATTAAATAAAATTGCAATTGTACATTTATTTTTATTGGGATTTGAAGACGAACTTTCAAATTTTACATTAGGACTTAGCAATCCATCTACACAAGCTGATTTATTAAAGATTGATGTATGGAAAGAAAAAGTTTTACTTTATAAAGATCTTGTTGCAGATCCAGGAAATGGTATTCAAGCCACTTCATCAACATGGGCTAAAAAACATATTTTTGGATGGTCTGATGAAGAAATTAGATTGGATTTACAACAACAAAGAATTGAAAGAGCTGTAGGAGAAGAACTTAAAGCAACTCCAACAGTTATTACTAAAACAGGAATATTTGATAACATAGACAAATTATATGGTTCATCTTCAGGAGGAACTGCACCATCAACTTCTACAGCAACTGAGCCACCACCACCAAGTGGAGATTTAGGTGGAGGTGATTTAGGAGCGCCACCGCCACCAGAAGGAGGAACTGAAGCACCTCCTGCAGAAGCTGGAGTAACACCAGAATCAAGGATGGATAGTCTCAATATTTTAGTTGAAAATAACTTAATTGAGGGTAACCTATTCTTAGATTTAGGTCAAGGGCAAGATTCTTTAGGAGAAATTTCAAAAGAATTGGATAAGTTATTAAATTCATAATATTTATATGAAAACTATCACTAATGACTTTCGGACAAGTAAAATCCATAATTGAAACAAGTTTAATTGAATCCTACAAGAATGAGTCGGATTTTAAAAAATCTTTAAGAGAATTCAAACATAATGTATTGAGTAATAAAACTATGTCAAAGGTCTACTCATTATATGATCAGTTAACTACTCCACAGGGGTTATCTGAATCTGATGCCAAAGATTTCTTAGAAGAAGGTATTAATGTTATCCAAAAATTATTAAAGGATATTAAATTACCTAAAACAGTTTCCGAATCAAAAAATGAATATTCTGACATTGATACTTTAGTTTATATAAATAAAATTAATTTATCGGAGAGAATAAGTTCAAAGAAAAAAATTATCAATGTTTTAACTTCAGAAAAGAAAACATTGAAAGAAACTATTAATATTCCAATTAAATCAATGGTTAGTATTGCTAATCAAACTCTTAGAAGTTATATTGAAAATTTAAGTGAGAACGATAAAAAAGAATTTTTACAATTAATTTCCGAAGATACTAAAACTTTAGAAACTAAATTTGAAACACTTAGAGAAAGTACTATAGTTAAATTAAATTCTATTTTAGAAAAAGAAGAAGAATTTGAAATTAAAACAAAAATTTCTGAAACAATTGAAAGAATTAAAAATGAAAAATTTGACCAATTAAATTTCTTAAAATTAAAAAATTTAGAAGGTTCTATTTAATTTTTTTTACTTTGAATATATTTTGCCTTTAAAAGTTCGGTTCTTCTTAGAACCGATTTCTTTTTATACTCCTTTCTGTTAAACAAAATTTGATTCTGTTTTGTTTTAATTATTTTAGACTTTAATGTTTTGAGAGACTTCTCAATATTTTCATTATTTTTTATTTCAACAATTATCATATATTAAAAATATCTAATTTTTTATAAAAATTTTGACTATGGGGATTATATATGTTATTTTTTAACAAATAAACGTATAATAATATGAAAATTAATGAAAAAAGGCAAAAGTGTAAAGATGAATCTGTATTATCCTATTAAATCCACTTACGGAACTGTAGATTCCAAAAACTTAAAATCAGTCTACATAAACATCCAATCATGGGTTACACCAAAATTTGAACAAGATAATTGGAACCGAATTGTGGGAAATTTAAGTAGAGAAATAAAACATTCAGTTTTTAACTCAATACCATTATCAATCTTTAAAGAAAAAAGTATAGTTGATTTAGACCTACGTACAAGCGGAATATCCCATGGAAAAAAATCATTTTTTAATTTAGAAGTTAATCTTTATACCACAATTGAAGTAGACTTTAAATCACAAGAAATTAAAGATTCAATTAAAAAAATAATTAAAAATATTTTCAACAATAACATAAACGAAAACAAATATTTTGAGTTTTCAACATCAAAAAAATAATCTAATCAATAAACTATCTACTATTAGATATTTATTTTAAAACCCTTGATGAAAAATCTTAGAATATTAGAAGCGAACGAACTTGGTCATGGTATCCTAGTTGAAATGGATGCTGGTTATGTCTCACCAAAAGACAAACATAATTCCAGATTTTTAAAAGAAGCAGCAAATTTAGATTATAGAAATCCATTTGAATTTTACGCTGTTCTTCAAAAATTTGACACACCAAATAGAAATGGTAGATTTTATCCTGAAAGAATTCTTAAAAGAGAATCTGAAAATTATAAAAAAACTATTGCTAAAGGTTTATCAACCTCAGAATTAAATCATCCAGAATCTTCTCTTATTGATTTAGATAGGGTATCTCACATCATCACAGAAATATGGTGGGAAGGCAATATTTTAATGGGTAAATTAAAATTACTTACATCACCAGGATTTCATGAAACTGGAGTAGTATCAACAAAAGGAGATATTGCCGCAAACTTAATGAGACAAGGGGTTACTTTAGGTATATCATCTCGTGGAGTCGGATCACTTAAAAAAGTTGGAGAAAGAAATGAAGTTCAAGATGATTTTGAATTAATTTGTTTTGACTTAGTTTCATCACCATCAACACCAGGAGCTTACTTATTTTCAAACCCTGAAGATAGAAATAAATACGAAGAAAATTTAGACGAAGAAAAAAATCGTAAAGAACCAAATCAATTTGTTGACAAGTCTGTTGACTTAATGAAAAAATTAAACGATTTTTTAGGAAAATAATTAAATATGGAAGAAAAATATTTTGTAGCAAAAATTCAGTATGACTTACCTGATGAGAACTCAGGAAAAATTAAAAAAATTAGAGAAGAAAAACTTGTTAAAGGTTATTCTGTTACCGATGTTGAATCAAAGGTTACCAAAAAGTATGAAGGTTTCACACATGATTGGAGAATAACTTCAGTATCTGAAAGTAAAATTGATGAGGTAATTGAATAAAATTTAGTTAATTAACGAATAAAGTGGTCTATGACCACTTTTTTTGTTTTAAGGAACTATTTATAGTAAATTATAAATATATGTTATTTAATCTAACCCTTATAAATACAGATAATTCACTTGATGTTCTATTAGTTAGTGCATCAACTTGGTCTAATCTTTTTTCATACGCAGAAGGAACTGGAAAAAATATTAATTCAATGGGAGAAATTACTTTAAGTAATTTAATGTTAAATAATACCTCTTTATTCTACTCATATAATGTTAATCTTACAAACACCGTAACAAAACTTAACTCATATTACATTATATACGACACGTTTGATAATGTAATAACTTGGGTAAACCAACAATCGGATGTATATATTAATGGTCTTAATTATCAAAAAAGACAATTTGTTAGTATATAAAATCAACTTTTTTCAAGTTGATACTATTTATAAGTTAAAATAAATAATTTTTCATGCAAGAAAATAAAAATTTAGTACAAGAGGCTCTTATTCAAATGAAACAAGTTGAAGAAGCTATCGCCGAAAATGCAAAAGGAATACTTCATTCAACTATGAAAGAAGAAATCAATCAATTAGTAAAAGAATCTCTCTCAGAACAAGATGATGAAGAAGAGGTTGATACAGATTTAGATGCAGACATTGATGACACAGATGTAGATACTGAGGTAGATACAAATGTTGACATGGATATGGATGTAGATAATGATGATGATGAAATGGATATGGATGTAGATACAGACATTGACATGGATTCAGAAGAAAGTCCTATAGATTTAACTGATGCTTCTGACGAAGAAATTCTGAAAGTGTTCAAAGCTATGGGTGAAGATGATGGTATTATCGTTAAAAAAGATGGTAACAATATTCACCTAACAGATGATGATGCTGATACAGAATATCTTGTTAAGCTCGGTGAGTCTGAAGAGGACGAAATAAACATGAATGAAATGGATGAAATTATGAACCAAGAAACAGACGAATCAGTACAAGACGTTATTGATGCTATTTTCACTAAAAACGGAGACACATCAGATGTACATATTGATGATGTTGAATCAGATGATGATTATGAATCAGATTATGATAATTCTGAAGTAGTTTACGAAATTCATTTAGATGATGATGATGATGAATCAGGCATGGACGAACAAGACGAAATGGACGAACAAGACGAAATGGACGAACAAGACGAAATGGACGAACAAGACGAAATGGACGAACAAGACGAAATGGACGAACAAGACGAAATGGACGAACAAGACGAAA
>Ga0194055_10003414_pt1 | contig 12199 bp, 9 predicted proteins | sample SepL449m_MetaG_FD_155482 | JGI IMG/M metagenome (GOLD analysis project Ga0194055, IMG submission 155482) | Anoxic zone freshwater microbial communities from boreal shield lake in IISD Experimental Lakes Area, Ontario, Canada - Sep2016-L442-9m | ecosystem: Environmental > Aquatic > Freshwater >... | reverse complement strand
GGGCCCTCAGCGATGACGACGGCCAGCGCCTCGTCGATGGGCTCGGAGAGTGCCACGATCCCTCCGAAGGCACTCATCGGGTCGGCGGCCAGTGCTGAAGCGAATGCAGCACCCAAGGTTTCTGAGACCGCTGCGCCGCAGGCATTGGCGTGCTTGATGATGGCCGCTGCCGGGTGCCCGTGAGCATCGAGGCTCAGCTCGTGGACGAGGCGCCATGCTGCATCGGCGTCGAAAAGGTTGAGGTAACTCAACGCAGTGCCGCTGTGCTGGGTGACCTCGTCCCACCATGAGGAGGTTCCAGCAATGCGGTAGCGGGCGCCTCGCTGGTGCGGGTTCTCCCCGTAGCGGACGATTTCGGCCCGCTCAAGCACCAGGGGCATCGACTCGGGGAGCAAGGGGTCCTCAACTGCGGTTGAACCGTCGGGGCCCCCCGCCTGGAGCCAGGCCACGATGGCGGCGTCGTAGGCGGCGGTGTGCGCAAATGCCTTGGTGGCCAGCGCTCCTCGGGTCGTGGCGGTCAACGAGCCTTGTTCTTTGAGCTCGGCCAGGACACTGTCGTAGTCATCGGGCGACACGACAATCCCAACATGAGCGAAATTCTTGGCCGCCGCGCGAACCATGGTGGGCCCACCCACGTCGATCAGTTCGATCGATGGATCCGAGGAGAACGGATAGAGGTTGCAGACCACAAGATCGATGGGGTCGATGTCATTCGCCGCCATGTCCGCGAGGTGCTGCTCCTTCGAACGATCAGCGAGGATCCCCCCATGAATCTTGGGGTGCAGGGTCTTGACCCGCCCACCGAGCATCTCCGGGCTCCCGGTCACGGTGGCGACATCGATGTGGGCGATCTTGGCTTCGACCAAGGCAGCGGCCGTCTGGCCAGAGGCAATGAGCTCGACGCCGAGCTCTTCGAGGCCTCGGGCGAACCCGATCAGACCGGACTTGTCATAGACGCTCAGTAACGCTCTCACTGCGTCGTCTCCTTTGTGTGTTGGTGTCGAACTGTCTCGATTGATCGTCCCTGATCGAGGGCCGTAGCGGCGGCGGTGATCGTTGCCGGATAGAGCACACGCTCGACCGCCTTGATCCGCTCATGAAGCGAGGCGGCATCATCACCAGCAAGAACGGGGACTTCAACCTGATCCAGGATCGGTCCAGCATCCATCTCCACCGTGGCGAGATGGACGGTGCACCCGGTGACCTCGACCCCGGCGGCCAGCGCGTCTTCAACGCCATGCCACCCCGGGAACGCAGGCAGCAACGCTGGGTGTGTATTGAGAATTCGCCCTGGGAACGCATCGTGCATCGCCTTGGCGAGCACCGTCCCAAATCCGGCCATCGCCACGAGGCCGATCCCCCGGTGAACGAGGGCGTCAGACACCGCGGCTGAATAGGCGTCGCGATCGAAGCCCGCTCCAAAGCCGCCGTGGTCCGCACGATCGAGCAGGATCGCCTCGACCCCGGCTGTACTGGCGACCTCGAGGCCGCGACACGGCCGGTCGGCCAGTACCGCGGTCACGGGGATCCCCGAGTCAAGAATGGATTCAAGAATGGTGCCGCTTCCTGAGACAAGCACCGCGATCTTCACGATGCTCAGGCTAGCAATCGGCTCCGGCGGGACCGTCAGAGGCCCTTGACGATGGCGACCATCTTCTCGCCGGCCTCGGTCGGGTTGAGCGCCACCGAGACACCAGCTGCCTCAAGAGCAGCCATCTTGGCCTGGGCAGTGCCCTGCGAACCCGAGATGATGGCACCGGCATGGCCCATCTTCTTGCCTGGAGGTGCCGTCACTCCCGCCACGTAGGAAACGACCGGCTTAGTCATGTGCGCCTTGATGTACTCAGCCGCACGCTCCTCCTCGGAGCCACCGATCTCGCCGATCATCATGACGGCCTTTGTGTCAGGGTCCGCTTCGAATGCCTCGAGGCAGTCGATGAAGTTGGTCCCGGGTACAGGGTCGCCGCCGATTCCCACACAAGTCGTCTGACCGACGCCCGCTTGGGTGAGCTCGTGGAGAGCCTGATAGGTCAGCGTTCCCGAGCGCGACACGATGCCGACCGGTCCACCGGCGAGCGCGATGTCGCCAGAGGTAATCCCGATGTTGCACTTGCCTGGACTAATGATCCCGGGGCAGTTCGGCCCGAGGAGCCTGGTGTTCGGGAAGTTCTTCTTCAGCGTGTTGAAGCACTTCGCCTCATCGTGAGCAGGAATGCCCTCGGTGATGCAGACAATGAACTCGATGCCGGCTTCTGCCGCCTCGAGGATTGCTGCGGTGGCGCCCGCCGGGGGAACCACGACGAACGATGCCGTCGCACCGGTTTCCGCCACGGCGATGGCCACTGAAGCGAAGACGGGGATTCCCTCGACGTTCTCTCCCGCCTTCTTGGGGCTCACGCCGCCCACGACCTTGGTGCCGTAGTCACGGTTACGGACGCCGTGGAAGCGACCCTGGCCGCCGGTCAGTCCCTGGACAATCACCTTGGTGTTCTCGTCGACGAAGATGCTCACTTCGACCCTCCCTCTCGTGCTGCGGCCATGGCCACTGCGGTGCGTGCGGCCTCGAGCATCGTGGGCTCGGCCACAAGGCTGTCGTTCAGATGTTCAGCGAGGAGGGCACGGCCCTCGATCGCGTTGGTGCCATCGAGCCGAAGCACGATGGGCGACTTCAGATCGACGCGACGCAGGGCCTCGACGACGCCCTTGGCCACTTCATCGACCCGGGTGATCCCTCCAAAGATGTTCACGAAGATCGAGCGAACAGCGGGGTCCGCGTTGATCACTTCGAGAGCGGCGGTCATGACGTCGGCGTTGGCGCCTCCACCGATGTCGAGGAAGTTCGCCGCCTTGCCGCCGACTTGGTTGACGACGTCGAGGGTCGACATCGCCAGGCCAGCGCCGTTGGCAATGATGCCCACAGATCCGTCGAGTCCGATGTAGTTCAGACCCTTCTCCCTTGCCATGGCTTCACGGGGGTCCTCAGTATCGGTCGCCGACCAGACGGCCCACTCAGGGTGTCGGTACTCGGCGTTGGTGTCCAGGGTGACTTTGGCGTCAAGGGCACGCACGATGCCATCGGTGGTCAGGATCAAGGGGTTGATCTCGGCGAGGTCGCAGTCACCGTCGACGTAGCAGGTGTAGAGCTTGACCAGAAGGTCGGCGGTCTGGCTCCGAGCTTCCTCGTCAATGTCGGCGTCAGCAACCCACTTGGTAGCCGTCGCAAGGTCAAGGCCAACCGTGGGGTCGATCGAGAGCTTGATGATGGCGTCGGGGTTCTCCTCAGCCACCTGCTCAATTTCAACACCGCCCTCTTTCGAGAGCATGCCGAGGTAGACCTTGTTGGGTCGGTCCAGGGTGAAGCTGGCGTAGTACTCCTTGGCGATGTCGCTCGAAGACTCGACCCACACGCGCTTGACGACGTGACCCTTGATGTCCATCCCGAGGATGTTCCCGGCATGAAGGCGGACTTCGTCGGCGTTGTCGGCGAGCTTGATGCCACCGGCCTTGCCTCGACCACCGACGCGTACCTGCGCCTTGACGACGACGGGGTAGCCAATGGCCTCCGCCTGAGCGACCGCTTCGTCAACTGTGTCGGCCTCGCCGCCTGGCGACACCGGAATGCCGAATCGGGCGAAGTATTGCTTGCCCTGATACTCGAACAGATCCACCTGTGGGTTTCCCTTCTCATTGACGACTTGTCACTTGCTTCGTTGGCGGGTCGGCACACGGCCTCCCCTCCTCGACGTTCATCACCGACGCGCTCGAAAGCACTCCGATCACCTCAGGCCCCGAGCGACTCCTCACGGGCGTCGAGCGCCTGGCCGAGCCATTGTCCGATCTCAGGGAGGGGGGAGCCGGGCGTGAACACCTTGGCGACGCCAGCCTCCTCGAGGGCAGGAATGTCTCTGTCGGGAATAATCCCACCGACGATGACCAGCACATCACTTCGTCCTGCCTCGGCGAGGAGGGAGATAATGCGCGGAACGATCGTCATGTGCGCACCGGAAAGGAGCGACAGCCCAATGGCGTCGGCGTCTTCCTGGATCACTGCTTGGACCACCTGATCAGGCATCTGATGGAGGCCCGTGTAGACGACTTCGAAGCCCTCGTCACGGAGAGCTCGGGCGATGACTTTGGCGCCGCGGTCGTGACCATCGAGGCCCGGCTTCGCGACGACCACTCTGTAGGGCCGCTTCACGAGATCTGATGATAGGCGGTGCTGGAGGGGGTGGGCCCAATCCGGGCGTTGAACGGCTGGTAGATTCGTCCCCATCAGCGAAGAGACCTCGTCAATCGTTCCGCCGAGAGGGCGACTTCCGGTCAGCCCGCCAGCGGGCCGACCTGCTTCTCCCATGGCGCAGATCGGACCATTGGTGCGAGGGATGCGACTTCGGCAGTGGCTCAAGAACGTGCTGGTCTTTGTTGCTCCGGCAGCGGCGGGCTCGCTCCTCGAACGAGGAACCCTTGGCCATGCGCTGCTTGCCTTTAGCGCCTTCTGCCTCACCGCCAGCGGCCTCTACCTGGTTAATGACGTTCGAGACGTCAACGGCGACCGCCTCCATGCGAAGAAGCGATTTCGACCGATCGCCTCTGGCGCTCTCCCCATCCCCACGGCACTGGTCGCCGCCGGGGTTCTCGTCGCTGGTGGTCTCGCCATCGGCTTCATCACCTTGAGCCCCAGCTTCGGGCTCATCCTTTGCATCTATGTGGCCATCACCATGGCCTATTCGATCGTGCTTAAGACCCAGCCGGTCATCGAGTTGGCGTGTGTCGCCTCTGGGTTCGTTCTTCGAGCCGTCGGCGGAGGGGCTGCCACGCAGACTCGGCTCAGCGTGTGGTTCGTCGTGGTGATCTCCTTCGGGGCACTGTTCGTCGTGACCGGGAAACGGCTGGCGGAGATGCCCGGTCCCGACGGCAGTCAGGGAGAGCACCGTTCGGTCCTCTCCGAGTACACACCAAGTTTCCTCAAGTCGACCCTGACGCTTTCCGCCACGGTTTCGATCACCGCCTATTGCCTGTGGGCCTTTGAGAACACGACGATCTCGGTTCGGGCCCATGGCAGTGAAGTCTGGATTCAGCTCACCGTGGTGCCTGTCGTCCTGGGTTGTCTCCACGTTCTCCGGCGTCTCGACCGAGGTGACGGGGCCGCTCCCGAGGAGTTGGCCTACAAGGACCGGACCCTGCAGGTTCTCGGGGTCTTGTGGCTCGGCCTCATCCTGATCGGTATCTATCTGTGACCGCCTCTCCCGAGATGCTCGCTGGGTGGGGGAACACGTCGCCCTCCTCGGCCGTTGTTGTGCACCCGAGGACAGCGAGCGAAGTCAGCGACGCCCTCCGGTCCGGACCGGTGATTCCTCGAGGCCTCGGCCGCAGCTACGGTGACCCTGCTCAGTGTGCTGGTGGAACCGTGCTGTCGAACCGGACCCTGTGGCACCTCTCCCCCATCGATCCCGCGACCGGATTGGTCACCGCTGGATCGGGGGTCAGTCTTGATGAGCTCTTGGGAGTCGCCATCCCCGCCGGGTTCTTTATTCCTGTGACGCCGGGGACACGCCAAGTCACCATCGGCGGTGCCATCGCGGCTGATATCCACGGGAAGAACCACCACGTCGACGGCAGTTTCATGAGTCACGTGACCTCATTCACGCTGGCCACGCCGCAAGGCGTTGCCGTGGTCACCCCCGAGTCAGACCCGGCGCTCTTCTGGGGAACCGCTGGAGCCATGGGCCTCACCGGTGTCGTCATTGAGGCCACAATCCAGTTGATTCCGATCGAGACCGGGTACGTGACGGTCGACACCGAACGATTCGATTCGCTCGATGGCGTCATGGACGCCATGGCCACCGGGGACCACCTCTATCGCTACTCGGTGGCCTGGGTCGACTGCATGACGAGCGGTCCCAGGTTGGGCCGTGGTGTCTTGACCCGAGGCCACCACGCCGGACTCGACGCCTTGACGCCCAAGCAGGCCCGGAACCCCCTTGCGCCACCGTCTGGCTCCATGCTGACCGTTCCCTTCACCCCTCCGTCTGGTCTGCTCAACCGACTCTCGATCAAGGCGTTCAACGAGGCATGGTTCCGCAAGGCCCCCAAGCGGCGAGACGCAGAGGTCCAAAGCCTCGGGACGTTCTTCCACCCCCTCGACGGCATCTCGATGTGGAACCGACTCCACGGCCATCGGGGATTTCTCCAGTATCAGTTCGCCGTTGACGATGCCCATGGTGAGGTAGTGCGTTCAGCGATTGAGATGCTCTCGAGCTCCGCCGTTCCCTCGTTCCTCGCTGTCCTGAAGCGCTTTGGACCGGGCAACCCAGGCCCTGTCTCATTCCCGTTCGAGGGTTGGACTCTGGCCCTCGACGTGCCCGTCGGGCCATCCCAGCTCCCCCGCATTCTCGACCAGCTCGACCAGCTCGTGGCCGACGCCGGAGGCCGGCTCTATCTGGCCAAGGACAGTCGACTCTCCCCGGAACTGTTCGATGTCATGTACCCGAGAGCGATCGAACTCGAGCACCTTCGCCAGCGTGTCGATCCTGAGCGTGTGTTGCGCTCGGACCTCTCGCGCCGTCTTGGGATGGACTGAATCCACCACCCGATCATCTGATCGACACACAAGGAGTAGCCATGCAGAACGCCTTCGGACAGCCTCAGAGCGTCCTCGTCTTGGGGGGAACCTCAGAGATTTCCCTCGCCATCGTTCGGCGTCTCGTGGCGGATCGAACCCGCACGGTGATCCTCGCTGGCCGGAATCAGACCGCCATGAGCTCCGCAGCAGCAGAACTCAAGGACCTCGGCGCCACCACCGTGGAGGTCGTGGCGATGGAGGCCACTGACCCCTCAAGCGCCGCCGCCACCATCGACGCAAGTTTTGCTGCGGCTGGAGGACAGATCGACCTCGTCCTGGTTGCCGTTGGACTCCTCGGCGACCAGAGCACCACCGAGGATGACCCCACGATCACCACAGAGTTGTTCACGGTAAACCTCACCTGGCCCGCCGCGGCACTCGCCGCACTCCGGCCTCGCCTGATCGCCCAGGGCACCGGCCACGTCGCCGTCTTCTCTTCGGTGGCCGGGGTCCGAGTTCGGAGAGCGAACTACTCCTACGGGGCCACCAAGGCTGGTCTTGATGCCTTGGCGACCGGCTTTGGCGACTCAGTCCGCTCATCGGGTATCAAAGTCCAGGTCATCCGGCCCGGCTTCGTGCGCACCAAGATGACCGAGGGCCTGAAAGAGGCACCGTTCACGACCGATCTCGACGAGGCAGCCGACACGATCGTCAAAGGTCTCGCCAGTTCAGCAGCGGTCATCTGGTCGCCGCCGGTTCTTCGAGCGGTCTTCCTCGTCCTTCGCCATCTCCCGGCGTTGATCTGGCGACGGATGCCCAGCTGAGAATCCTCACGGTCGCCGATTGGGCGAGCCGCTGAACACCGCTCCTGATCCCAGTGGTGACGTGATTAGCGCTTTGACGAGGTCTTCGGCTTTGGCCTTGATGTGGTGGTGGTCGGTGGCGTCTCTGTCCCGTTTGCCGGATACCGAGCAGACATGGTGAAGAAATCCCGAGCCCAGTAACTAGCGAAGTAGCGGCCGGCTCCACCCGACATCGAACTCAGCAGGGGCGTCCCATTGGCCTCCGATGCGGGCTGGCCTGGCGCTGGCGCGTAGGTCGCGTAGTTGACCCAGGCCACGTTGATATCAAGTTCCATCGCCCGAACGGCGCCCGCTCGGACGAGGAGATCGGCGAGGTTCGTGATCGACATCCCTGGACCACCGACGTACACGAGCGCTCCGTTCGACGTCACCCCAAGGCCAGAGCGCCACACGTAGGCCGATCCCCCCAGCGTGGCCCCCCACTTGATGTTGTCGGCCGAGCTCAGACCTGGGACCGGTGCCGATCCATCGACAATGAGGTCGAGATTCTGACGGACGCCGACCACATTGGGGGTCATCTTGACGTCACGGTCCCACTGTCCGACGGTCATCACTCCATCTTTGTAAATCACCGCGGAGGCGCTGCCGGAACGAAGTGGCGAAATAATCTTGCCGTCCGTGTAGTAGCCCCCTTGGGAGTCCTCACTTCGGAATCCGGCATTGAATGCAGCAGCCAGCGAGGTGGCCGCCGTTGCTGAGACCGGGGCGGTGGCCGAATACGGACCGCCACCGGGAACTTGGCTTCCCGAATAGAGCGTGGCCGAGAGCAATTTGGGATCCATCCACGCGATCCCGATCACGTAGCTGGTGTGAATGGTGTCGGGGCGAACGAAAGTCTCGTAGATCGCAGGACACCCTGCTGACTCTCGAGCTGCAGCCTGCCACTGGCCTTCGCCCGGCTGCGGCGGCTGAACAGGGGATGCCACCGGTGCGGGGGCCGGGAGGGCGTGAGGACACGACGAGGTGGCCACGGTGGTGGTGGTCTTGCCGCCAGGCTTGAAGGCGTTCGGTGGCGGCTTGCCTCCTGTGGCAGGGGTATTGATCGAGTAGTACTCCTTCTCAAGCCATGTGACGGCGAAACCGATGTGATTGCTTCGGCCCCACTCGGCAAAGCGGCTCATCACTGACGGGCCGAGTGACTGATCAGTCAGCGCGGTTCCCAGCGAAATCGCGAGCCACAGCACGATGACGACGACGACACCAAGGACTCCGGCGAGAATACGGCGTCGGCGGTATTTCGACGAGCTCCCTCGGTGCGAAGGCGGGCGGGATCCGCTCGAGTTGCCTCCTGCGTGTGGCGATGCTGATCGCCGGCTTCTGCGAGAACCCCGAGGTCGGGCATGAGCAGGGTGGCGAGACGGCGGCACGGTCTGTCATTCTTCCATCTCAGCGTCGGCGAGCGATGGAGGGGACGCAAAGAATTTAGGGGCGGCTCAGCGGAGCCATTGAGAGCATGAGGGTCTTTTCCCCTACGCCAGGGAAGCGAACCACCGCGGTCGCCCGGTCGTCGTGACCCTTGACGGACAGGACTCGTCCCGTTCCCCATCGATCATGCAGCACCGTGTCGCCGGCGATGAGGCCAAGGAGATGTGCGCCGGTGGATGCCGGTGCCTCCCGGGACGCTCCTTCACCTCGGCCGAAGACCGTCCCGCCCTCGTCATCGTCCCGACGACGCCGAGGCAACTCCCACGGCTCAGCCGATGAGCCAGATGATCCGAACGAGTCCGAATTCCATGACCTCCTCGGTGATGCCGTGGCTCCAAGATCCTTGACGAGCTCATCGGGGATCTCAGCGAGGAACCGGCTCGGCAAGCTGTCCTGCGTGTGGCCCCATTGGCTGCGCACCCACGCGTGGGAGAGGGCGAGATGGACCCGGGCCCGAGTAATGCCGACGTAGGCCAGCCTTCGTTCCTCTTCGATGTCTGAGGGATCACCGCTATCGATCGAGCGAGAGTGGGGGAAGATCCCCTCCTCAAGGCCCACCAAGAAGACCGCCGGGTATTCGAGGCCCTTGGCAATGTGCAGCGTCATCAGCGAGACGCGAGTGGCAGCCTCGCCGAGTTGGTCGGAGTCAGCGACCAACGCCACCATCGAAAGGAACTCCTCGAGTGACTCGTAGGTCGCCGCCACGCTGACGAGCTGCTCGAGGTTCTCGATCCGGCTCCCCGCCTCATGAGTGGCTTCCGCCTCGAGCTCGGCGCGATACCCGGTCGTGTCCAAGATGGTGTCGATCAGCTCGGCTGGCGTCAGCCACGGCTCGTCACCGTCCCGCGTGGGGGGAGCAGGGGCGATCGCACCATCAGCCCCCAAGGATCCGTTCAGGCCGAAGAGGTCATCGGGGCCCAAAGGATCAATCGGGTCAAGCGGCTGGATCTGTCGACGCACCTCAGCAAGGAGTGCCGCAAGGGCCTCAAGCGCCTTTCGTGCCTTGGGAGTCAGGCCTGCAATGTCGGCGGCATCGCCGATGGCTTCCCCGAACGAGATCCCCCGCTCCGCGGCGTGGAGGCCGATCGCCGCCACGGAGGTCGCGCCAATGCCGCGCTTGGGGACATTGATGATCCGCCGCGCCGAGACCTCATCGAGGGGGTTGGCCAGGAGCCGAACGTAGGCCAAGACGTCCTTGACCTCCTTGCGGTCGTAATACCGGATTCCACCGACCACCTTGTAGCGAATCCCCGCTCGGACCAGTTCCTCTTCGAGGACACGGCTCTGCGCGTTGGTGCGATAGATGACCGCCACATCTCCGGCGTCGACGCCGTGGTCTCCAAGCCGGCCGATCTCGGCGGCCACCCACCGTGCCTCCTCATACTCATCGCCCGCTCGGTAGCGGGTGATCACCGGGCCCGCGCCATCAACGGTGAAGAGACGCTTGTTGGGTCGACCCGGATTGTTCGAGATCACGGCATTCGCCGCATCCAAAATGTTCTGGGTTGACCGAAAGTTCTGTTCGAGCACGATCGTGGTGGCCGTCGGGAATGAACGTTCGATCTCGAGGATGTTGGTGATATCGGCTGCTCGGAACTTGTAGATCGACTGATCGGAGTCCCCCACGACACAGACGTTCCCGTGGGCTGATCCCAACATGAGGATGAACTGGTTCTGAACTGCGTTGGTGTCTTGGTACTCATCGACGAGGATGTGCCGGAATCGATCCTGATACGCGGCGAGCACATCGGGACAGTCTCGAAGGAGTTCGACGGTCTTGCCGAGGAGATCATCGAAGTCCATGGCATTGGCCTTGAGGAGTCGGGCTTGGTACTCGGCATAGACCTCGGCCACCCGTCGCCGGTAGGGATCCTTGTCACCGAAGCCATCGCCGCTGAATGTCTCGGGTCCCTGAAGCTTCGCCTTGGCTTCGGAGATCATCGCCGCCACCCCACGGGGTGGGATCTTCTTGGTGTCGATCCCCTGATCGCTCATCACCAACTCGATCAGGCGTCGTGAGTCCAACGCGTCGTAGACGGTAAATCCTGGATCAAATCCGATTCGGGTGGCGTTGGCTCGGAGCATCCTGAGGCATGCCGAGTGGAAGGTCGCTACCACCATGCGCTGCGCGGTCGGGCCCACCAGCTCGGCGACCCGCTCGCGCATTTCGCCGGCGGCCTTGTTCGTGAACGTGATCGCCAGAATCTCATGCGGACGAGCGTCACCGGTCGCCAGGAGGTGAGCGATCCGACGGGTCAGCACTCGGGTCTTGCCTGATCCTGCGCCGGCGACCACCAGCAGCGGCGAACCACGATGGACCACCGCCGATGCCTGTGGCTCGGTCAGATCCCCGAGAAGTCCGCTCTCGCCCTCGGGCCGCTGGCCCAGATACCCACCGGGATCGCCCAGACGACTGGGGCCGCCAGATTCGAAGAGACCGTCGGTCACTCCCACTCGATGGTGCCAGGTGGCTTCGAGGTCACGTCAAGAGCGACCCTGTTCACCCCGTCCACCTCATTGATGAGCCGGCTGGCGATGGTCTCGACGAGGTCATAGGGAAGTCGGGCCCAGTCAGCGGTCATGGCGTCATCGGACGTCACGGCCCGGATGACAATTGGATAGGCATAGGTACGCCCATCGCCCATTACGCCAACAGTCTTGACCGCCGGCATCACGGCAAAGGACTGCCAGAGCTCACGGTAGAGACCCGCCTTGCGAATCTCGTCGATGACCACGGCATCGGCGTTTCGAAGGATCTCCGCCCTCTCGGCAGTGACCTCACCCACGATTCGCACCGCAAGGCCGGGACCCGGGAAGGGCTGACGCCACACGATGTGCTCAGGCAGGCCCAGTTCCTCACCCACGGCGCGAACCTCGTCCTTGAAGAGTGCTCGGAGTGGTTCGCACAGCTCGAAGTCCAGGTCCTCGGGGAGGCCACCGACGTTGTGGTGCGACTTGATGTTGGCAGCGTGGCCTGACCCCGACTCAATAACGTCTGGGTACAGCGTTCCTTGCACCAAGTACTTCGGCCCCTCGTCACCGGTTCCGGCTCCGAGATCACGGGCCACCTCTTCAAAGATGCGGATGAACAACTCGCCGATGATCTTTCGCTTGCGCTCAGGGTCGGTGACTCCGGCGAGTGCGTCGAAGAAGCGATCCGCCGCCTGGACGTGAATCAGCTCGACATGGAACTGATTCTTGAAGGTGTCCTCAACCTGGGCGCCCTCATTGGAGCGCATAAGGCCGGTGTCAACGAAGACACAGGTCAACTGGTCGCCGATGGCCTTGTGGACCAGCGCCGCCGCCACTGCGGAGTCGACACCGCCGCTCAGCGCGCACAGCACCTTTT
>Ga0194055_10003412_pt1 | contig 12201 bp, 10 predicted proteins | sample SepL449m_MetaG_FD_155482 | JGI IMG/M metagenome (GOLD analysis project Ga0194055, IMG submission 155482) | Anoxic zone freshwater microbial communities from boreal shield lake in IISD Experimental Lakes Area, Ontario, Canada - Sep2016-L442-9m | ecosystem: Environmental > Aquatic > Freshwater >... | reverse complement strand
ACATAGAAGGGGCTCCTTGCACTCTTCTGTTATAGCGCAATCCCCCCAAAAAAGTAACCGATTAAATCAACAAGCCGTTACGCTCGCGGCTCTGATTCGGCTGGGCGAATGACAGTCTGGAAGACTATCCCACGGGAAAATCACCATCCGCAGCATGGGCAAACGGACACGCTGAATACCTCTACTTCCTAGCCATCCGCTGTCTGGCAACTTCAAAAAGGAGGATCGAACCACTCACCGATGCATTGAGCGAATCGATTACACCATGCATCGGAATGTGGATAGGAGCGATGCCCGCCCCGCGCCAACGCTCTTCCAAACCCTCCGCTTCATTGCCGATTACCAAAGCTAATTGAGGCGGATACGGCTCCTGTGCGTAGTTGTTGCCGACGTCGGACCGCGCCGCATAGATCGATACGTCTTTCTGTTTCAACCACTCAGCGACTGTGGATTCCGACCCCACTCCGATCGGAACATGAAAAATCGCCCCTAAACTCGCGCGTATGGCGTTTGGATTCCAAATTTCACATACGGGATCGCTCATGAGCACGCTCGTTACACCCGCCGCATCGGCCGACCGGAGGATGGCCCCCAAGTTCCCCGGTTTTTCCATTCGATCCAGGACGAGGTAAAGTTCTTGCTTAACAAGTGCTTCCGCAGCACGGCTTATTGCATGTCGGTCCTTCGATTTCGCGATGCGTTGATCGAAGGTCTCCAGGTCGCATGGCGGAGTGACCGCAACCGCGATCGCATCGACGTCACGCTGGCCGTATTGCAGTCGCTGCATGGCTTCCGGTGCAACGACCACGATTCGGAGAGACGGGTGCGAAACCTGCAATGCATGAAGATGGGAGGTCAGTTCGTCGGCTCGACTGGCGACGAACAAGTCGGTGCAATCGAGTCCGGCTGCCAAGGCATGCTGAATATTCCCCCAGCCATCGATGAGAATCCGCTGTTCCCGTTTTCGATCGCGAGCCTCCCGCAGCGAAGCAGCCCACTTGACCCTGGGGTTGTGGGGACTGGTGATGATTTCCATCGAGGGAAAAGCAATCAGAGAAGGGAAGGGTGGCAAGCGGTCGATCCGTCACAAGTGGCCACTCGGGGAGTCGAACCCCGACGCCTTGCGGCACCAGATCCTAAGTCTGGCGTGTCTGCCAATTTCACCAAGCGGCCTCATGACGAGAGACAGTCTAATATCGATCGCTCAAGATGTCGACCGTTCGTAGGCAAGATACGCTTTGCGACGAACATCATTTACGGAAGCGGTTTTCCTAACCCACAACCGCAAGTTTTGAGGTTGCGCTATCTGCTTCTTTCGTACTCGTACTCAATGAAATGGTACTCGTACTCGATACGGTCTCTTCGAGTACGAGTACCGCTAATGCTGAGTACGAGTACGAAAAAACCTTAGAAAATACAGATTGGGGCTCTGAGAGGCTCGAAAAGCGCAACATCAAGCCGCGTCAGTAAGGGGAACATGGAATCGCCCGCCAAGCTTGTTCAGCGAGGAGCTGGCTTGCGCCACGCGGCGTTTGGGTCCTCAACGGTATCTCCGATGCGGCCGTTGCTACTGGTCGAGGGCAAGGAACCTGTTGGTGGAGCAGCATAGCCCGAGGTTCCCGGCAGACCGGTTGGACTGGTGGCAAAACTGGTGGACGGAGTGACCGGCGGAACGGGAATTGGGTCGCGAGCGGCATCGGAAAGGACTTGGGAAGCCTGGACGACGCCATCCCCCAGTCGGTTGAGTCGGGCGCTGGCCAGTTCGACTTGTGAGTTGATGGAATTGGTCGATTGCACGACGGCATTCCGCGCGCCGTCGGTAGCCGCTTTGAACTGATTCTCTGCGGCCACGATGTTATCGACCAGCGGGACACCGGAGGATGTGTTTTGACTGGACTTGAACGCATTGGCGGGAACACTTCCGGCAGCGGGGGCTCCGTTGGCCGAAGCGCTAGCAGGCCCGGGCCCAGAGTAATTTCCGCCGGTGGGTTGAAAGGCGCCGGTAGCAGGTGGAGGAACGCGCGTGGCTTGGTTCCAACTATTGGCGATACCGTTGAGTGGATTTCCAGCGCACCCGGCGAGAGTAGCGATGCAACCTGCGGTCAACGTCAGCGCGATCTTACGGGATGCGCGGCGACCGGCATGGTTGCGTAGAGACAATGGAGTGTGGATGGAACGGAGTTTCATGGCTGATCCTTCGCCGACGGAAACGATGTACTTACCCCCTACCGACCGATTCGGAGAATAGGGGCAATCCGGAACCCGCCGCAAGACGATTTTCGCCACAGAAGATAGAAAGCAATGACAGAACGGTTGCAGCCCGGGTCGTGCGAAGAGTCAAGCCAAACGCCAATACTCTATGATTGTCTCGACCAGTCGCGGCGTTGGCGGCTGCTGGGGATACCCATCTTCTTGCGATATTTTGTTATCGTTCGACGGGCCACTCCCATTCCTTCTTTTTGGAGCTCATCTACCAAGTCGTCATCGCTCAACGGATTTGACTTGTCCTCTTTGTCGATGATCTCTTGCAGCTTCAAGCGGATCGTCTCGTAGGCCACGTCCTCGCCGTCCGCGCTCTGTGTCCCAAACACAAAGAAGCGGCGCAACGGAAAAATCCCGCGCGGGGTTTGGATCCATTTGTCATCCACCGCCCGTGATACCGTTGTTACGTGCACACCGACTTGATCGGCGATCTGCTGCATCTTCAGCGGCTCGATCGCTTCCGGACCTTCGTCCAAAAACTTGCGTTGGTAGTCGACGATGGCTTGCGAGACTCGAGTCAAGGTGCGTCGTCGCTGCTGGATCGATTCGATCAACCACTGCGCACTTCCTACTTTGCGTTTGATAAACTCCTTTTCTTCATCGCTGGCTTTGGGGTCCATTAAACGTCGGCGATAGTATTCGCTGATCCGCAGATTCGGTAGATAATCATCCACTAACCGAACCACGTACTTGCCGTCGTCATCTTGTTCGAGAACCACATCGGGTGTTACCAATGGCACATACGTTTCCATAAACGATGCACCGGGCTTGGGATTGAGCTTGTGCAACTCCTCCCGAATCCGTTGGATGAGCTCAATCGAATATCCGGTCTTTTTTTGAATGGCCAGCATCCGATTCTCGCCCAGATCCTCCAAGTGGTTATTGATCAGGACTCGCATCTTGTCCGCAAGTTCCATGTCGTCATCCAACTGGTTCAGCAAGCATTCGCGTAGGCTGCGAGCGGCGATGCCCCGTGGCTCGAAAGCCTGCACGATCTGCAGGGCTGCTTCGGCTTTGGCCACATCCTCGGGTTTGTGATCCGGTGGGAGCATGTCAATCATCGACGACTTGAAATATCCCCCGTCCCGAGCGTCTAGGCAGGAGATGATCCGCTCAGCGATGCGCTCGATATCATCGTCGATATCCAATTCGGCCAGTTGATGGAGCAAATAATCGTTGAGCGATTCGGGGCGCTCGGCTGCGTTGGCCATCAAGTCGTGCTGGCGATCCCCATCCTCTTGGACCCGATTGCTAGAACGCCTGAAGTCGTCAAACGTATCGGGCATGTCGTTGTCCATATTGGCCAACCGCTCGAAATCCTCTGCGTTCGACGAATCGTCTTTGACGACCAGTTCTTTCTCGTCCTCGGTCCGGGATGATACCGCACTTTCGTCGGCGTCCACCTCTTCGTCGGGCAATGCATCGTCACGATCCGATACTTCCAGCATCGGATTTTCTTCCATCTCTTGCTCGATCCGCTCCTGCAATGCCAGGATCGGCAATTGCAAAATCTCCATCGACTGGATCATCCGTGGAGCCAGTTTCTGGGTTTGTACTTGTCGCGCTTCGAGTCCGAACGAAAGACGCATGTTCTATTCCGAATTGATTCGTGGTCATTTCCGCATGCAGATCGATCTACACCAGCCCAGCAACCGCCCGGCCTTCGATCGACCCACCTCTATTACTCTATCACCGAAACCTAGGACAGTGCAGTCCGAGAATCGAAAGATTCGTCAAAACGGAACGCGATTTGCTATCAGGTCGTTTTCGGCGGTTTTTTCTTGTGTTTTTGCTCATGGAGGCCCAATCGCTCCAGGCTGTTGCGAATCGTCGTAATCGTCTCCAATAGCATTTTTGAGTACCTATCCCTTGTTCATTTTTTGAGTGGATATCGCTTTCCCTTGAATCCCATTCTCAGTCCCATTTCGATCCCCTCACAAGGGCGACTAGCCCCGTCCCCGACCGGTGCTCAGCACGTCGGGAATGCCCGCACGTTTTTGGTCGCATGGCTGGTCGAGCGGAGTCAGGGAGGAAGTTTGCTGTTGCGGATCGAAGACTTGGATACGCCTCGCACCAAGGATTGGGCGACACAACAAGCCGTCGATGATCTGGCTTGGCTCGGCCTAGATTGGGATGCCGTGGGTTCGCTCCAATCCACTCGGGTTATTCGCTACCAGCAAGTGCTCTTCCAGCTTCAAGCGATGGAGTTGGTTTATCCCTGTACGTGCAGTCGCAGCGAGATCGAAGAGAGCGCCTCGGCGCCGCATGAAAGTGCGCTCGACGGGATCGTCTATCCAGGCACTTGTTCGCAGCGTTCGGTCGCGGATGCACGCGAGTTGGATGCTCGGGGAGAGCGCTATGCGTGGCGCTTTCGGATGCCGTCAGGGGAGATGCGATGGAATGATTTGTTGCAGGGCCATCAGTCGCTCGATGCGCAGCGGCTGCTGGGGGACTTTGTGGTGGCTCGCAATTACGGTCCGACCGCCTACCAATTAGCAGTTACCGTCGATGACCATGATCAAAATATTACACGGGTCGTGCGTGGCGATGACCTGATCTACAGCACCTACCGTCAGCTTGCCATCTACCATGCGCTCGACTGGACACCACCCCTCTGGTTGCATGTTCCCTTGGTGATCGGTCCGGATGGTAAACGGCTAGCCAAACGCCACGGCGATTCACGGTTATCCTTGATGCGTGAACAAAAAATTGTACCGGAGAGATTGATCGGAATTTTAGCGGCATCGTTGGGAATGCAACGAACGGACGCCCCGATATCGGCGACGGAGCTATTGGGGATCGTTAGTGATAAGCCGGATTGGTGGCAATCGATCCCGCGTGCCGCTTGGGTTTACGAACTTGTATAAGAGATTGAGTGAGTGAGCCTGAGGCGCTAGCCGATCCAAGCTGGAACCCGCGAAATCGTATAGCATTGGAAAGATCGGAAGATCGGCTAGCGCCTCAGGCTCAAGAAGACCGTTGCTGTGCAACGGAGCGAAATACTGAATCGAAGCAATTTTTGTGAACTGCCCTCGTTCACAAAGTCCGGCTACAGTCTGCCGCGCCATCGCGTTTGGATTCGCAATCCACGCAGGATAAGCGCCGTCCATTGCAAACTGAGGAACCATGCGACACTTAAAGGGTGCAGCAACACTCCCAGCCAAGATTGATGGAACCGAAGCGCTCCCCACATTCGGGGCAACCAGGACAGGACGATGGAGGCCCCGATAATGCCCCAAGTCCAAGGGCTCGCACCGTACGACCATGCAACCACCAAAAGTATCAGTGGCAATACCGCTGCGCCGAAGAGGAGCACCGTAAAAGGTCCTATCAACACAGGATTGGCGACCCCTTCGGTCGCGTTCTTAAGCAATCCCCTTACGACTTGCGGCAAGGAGTGATACATCCGGCAGCGAGCGATATCCGTGGCATCGAATAGATCGGACATGAGACCTGCTTTACGAAATGCTTTCGGAAGCTTGATCCCATCGTGCCTTGACGAGGCGATCGCCGAATGACCACCGATCTGCATGTACGGTTCGCGCATGGCCATGAACAGTTGCCCACATCCGGCTGCGAAACCAGGCTGCGAACTGGATCGCATTTGATCGATGGGAAGATATCCCAGCAGGACGTAATGCATCAAGGGGATTAGCATCTTCTCGGCGATTGTTCCTGTTTCTTGAAACGGAAAGCCGCTCACAAGGGGTGCATGGCGCAAATCCTGTTCCGCCACGATGCGTGTGATTGCATCCGGGCTCAAGCGCACATCCGCATCGAGAAAAAGAAAGCGATCGAATTGCGCGAGTTGAGACAACTGCCAGCACGCATTCTGTTTGCCATTCCAACCGTCTGGCAAACCCTTGGAGTGGGCCAGTCGAACGCGTGAATCTCGCTGGGCATAGCTGCCGACGATCGAAGCAGTAGCATCTTCGGAGGCATCGTCCATGACGATGACTTCCAACTCGGTGTGTTGACTGGCCAGGATCGAATCGAGTGCCGGTCCGATACTTGATTCTTCGTTGCGGGCAGGCACCAGTACGCTGACTGGAATAATGGATGCGGCCTTCAATCGTTGTGGATCGGAACACGCTGGAAGATAGCGGCGCATGTTCTGCGAAAACATCAGGACGGGAAGAGCCGATAGAAGGATTGCGAGTAAAGCAGCGAGAAACAACAGCATCGATGCGACTAAATTTGTGGTTTCAGAGAGATCTCAGTGTGCGAAGGAAGTGATCGCATCCTACCAAAGAAGCGATGGAAAGAAACTGACGTTGGATTTAGTTTTCCTTCGTTCTTTGGCTTCTGACCAGATTCACAACGTACGTTTTCTTGAGCCTGAGGCGCTAGCCGATCCGCGCTGGAACCCATCGAATGGTTTGGTATGGAAAGATTAGAAGATCGGCTAGCGCCTCAGGCTCAAGAAGAAAGCGGCTTGCCTTGAAACCAGGCCCGCGCGGTGTCGTACCATGATACCCTCGCTCCCCGCGGTGCAATCAAATACGTAAACGCTTCGCTGCGGCGGTCGATGACATCCCGGGCAAGCTCACTCTGGGCCGTACGCAACGCAGCATGAAGGATTCGTCCACATTCCGATTTGGATTGGTCCGGCGAGAAGGTGATTGGTTTCCCAAGTCGTGTCAGAATCGCCGGCTTGGGCTCTTCCCAAAACGGATACTCGATCGCCAGCGGAACAAAGGTCACCGATTGCGTACTGGCCGCCAAATGAGCTAGCCCTGGCATCAAGGGTTGATCATGATCCCTGCAATCGACAAACGTACCTTCCGGCGTGATCCATAACGAGGACTGCGCCGACAATAAGATTTCACGCGAAGTGCGCAGGAACGCCGCGGCTCCTTGGTAGGATTCAAGCTCCAGGCCGTAAAAGCCCAGCTTGCGGAAGATCCAATAGGCTTCCAACGCCTTGGCATCGATCGGAGCATAGAAGGTCCGATCCGAAAAGTAGGCCTTTCTCAAAAGCATGGCCACAATGGGATCCCACCACCCGATGTGATTGGCCATCACTACCAGGGAATGATTCGATGGAACCAGTGTCTCAGGCGGTTGCGCGAACTGGACTCCAAACGAAGTAAATCGTTTGCTGACCATGCGACGTGTGGTACGACAAAATCCATCCACCAACCATGTTTTGGATTCTGGCAAAGCCATTCCGGATGCTCGTCCCAAGTCCTACGAAACTCCAGCTTTGGAAGCGGTAGGGCGAGGGAGTTTTCCTGACTGCGCATCGCCGTCGACCGTATCCCCAGCGATCCAACCACTCATCATGACCATCGGCATCCCGGGTCCTGGATGGGCAGCCCCCCCGGCCAAGTACAAACCTTGTAAGTCGCGCGATCGATTGGCCGGTTTGAAGGCGCCCGTGAAGCGACCATGGCTAGCCAAGCCGTAGATCGCACCGTTGAGTACGCGATAGCGTTTGTGGATCCCTTCCGGAGTGAGGGCACTTTCGCTGACGATCCGATCGCGGATCCCCTTCATGCCACCGGTGGTTTCCAGCTTGTCGAGAATGACCTCACGATACTCTGGAAGCATCTTCGACCAATCATGGCCGGGGCGGAGATAAGGGGTGTGTACAAGGATGTAGAGCGCTTCGCCACCCTCGGGTGCAACTCCTGGTTCGGTCGCTGCCGGGGCGCAAACATAGGCCGTCGGATCAGGGGCCGGTTTGCCTTGTCGGTAGATCGCATCGAATTCGACGTGGGGATCTTTGGAAAAGACAAAATTGTGGTGGAGGAGATGGTCGTATCGCTTTTTCAGCCCGAGATAGAGAACGACGCCCGAGCAAGCAGGTTCGTAGGATCGGCGTTTATCGAATTTCTTTTCTGCAAGCGAACCATGCAACAATTCGCGGTGCGTTCTCACGGCATCGCAATTGGAAACGATCGAGTCGAAGGAATACTGTTCGCCTCGAGTGGTGGTCAGCCCGGTCACGCGTGTGCCATCGTTTTCGATGCTGGCAACATCGGTGCTGGTCTTGAACTCGACCCCCAGTTCCCGCGCTAGCTTCTCCAGTGCCAATGGGACCGCTCGCGTACCTCCCATCGGATACCAAACCCCTTCCTCGGTCTGCATGTGCGCGATGCCACACAGTACCGCCGGTGAGGCTTCGGGGGAGGAGCCCACATATTGAGTAAAGTGATCGATCATTTGAGCGGCACGTTCGTCCTTCACGCACGAACGAACCAAACCAGCTACGGATCGGCCCATGCGGAGACTGAGAACATCTTTCACTACGGAAGGGGAGAAGGCGCCTCCAACTTCCATCGTATCGCCGATACCACCCACGCTTTTCCAAAAGAAGAATTTGTCAGAGACCTCATGCAGCCTTTTGGAAATTTGCATAAAGCGGTCGTAGCCGGCAGCGACCCCAGGAATCGGGGAGAACTTTTCAAGATTGGCTTTCATCGCAGCCGTATCTGCGACCAGATCCAACACCCCACCATCGTCGAAAAAACATCGCCACTGCGGATCGAGCGCTACCAATTCCATGTAGTCTTCGAGCTTGCGACCGGCTTCTGCAAAGATCCGTTTAAGGACCGATGGAAGAGTCAAAATGGTCGGTCCCATATCGAACCGAAAACCGTCTTGCTGATGGCTTGCGGCTTTGCCACCGACCCATTCATTTTTCTCGAACAAAGTGACGTGATGGCCTCGTGCTGCCAAGGTGCACGCGGCCGCGAGACCTGCCAATCCTCCGCCCACCACTGCCGTATTGAGACTACGTCCAGATCGCTCAATCATTCTTTTTACTTCTTTTTCGTTGCGAAAGTACCGCCTGAACTATTTGACGGAGCCCACCAAGCTTTTTTTTCCATCCCCGTCCATGCAGAAATTGTAGCAGGCCGTCTAGGAGTTGTTCATCACCCGGTTGAGGCAATTTGGTATGAGGCAGCCACGCCCCCAGTCGCGTGGATACGACTTTGATGGTGGTCATGGATAACAACCCCTCGCTTCCGCGCGTCACACCAAATCCACTTTCACCGCGGCCCCCAAACGGCAGTCTAGGGTCCGCGGTAGGAACAATCATGTCATTGATGGTGATTGTTCCGGCCGATATGAAAGGCACTAATCTCAAGGCATCTTCATAGGGACCAAAAATCGACGCCGCCAAGGCGTAGGGGCATTGCGAATCGGTTTTCAAGGCATCCGACCAACTTTCCACCGGCACAATCATCAGCAACGGAGCAAAAATGTCTTGGGAATAGAGCTTCATGCCCGCTCGCACGTCGGTCAGCACAACCAGTCCACTGGACATCCAACCCGATGGATGCTGCGTGTTTTTTGGTTGGGTGGAATGACTCATTCGATCCCCGGCAATCAAGCTGGCACCGTGCTCAAGCGCCTCTTGAACCCCATCCCATAGTTTCTTGTGGGTGGAAGGTGCGACGTAGGTTCTCCACTGCTGCTGTTCCGGTTCGGCCAATCGCTCGGCAATCAATCGATGGAAGACTTCCGAGATTTTTTCTGGAACAAAAACCCTTCTCGGCGAGATGCATGTTGCACCTCCATTGAGCCGCAGGCCGAACCGCAATAAATCGCAGACACGATGCAAATCGGCGCCCGGCAGAACATAGACTGCATCGCTTCCACTCAGCTCCATAGTGGCGGATGTCAATGAAGGAATGGCTTGAGACAAGACGGTCCGTCCACTTTGGCTACTGCCTGTCATCACAATGTGATCGACACCGATATCGATGGCGAGTTTGCCGGCTTCGATCGAGCTATCCAAGATCACCATCAAGTGATCAGGGACTCCGCAGTCCAAGAGGATTTCGACCAGCATGCGTGTGGTGGCCTCGCACCCGGGAGCAGGTTTGATGGCCACGGCGTTGCCCGCCGCAAGGGCTTGAAGGATTTGAACGCCCGTGAGAAAGATCGAATAGTTCCATGTCCCGATGATCAGCACTAGACCGTGCGGAACGCGGTGCACGGCTGCTTTCAATCGTCCCAGCCACAATGGACGCCCGGAGCTACCTAAATATCTTGGCGCGAGTACTTCCGGGGCCGATTGACCCACCCAACGGGCCGCATCGGCGAGAGGGAGAAGTTCTGCGGTTAACGTCTCTTGGTAACCACTTCGCGAGGGTACCGTGATGGTGGCTGCCAGTTCCTTCCGCCGGTCGACGAGGAGCGATGCGAAGCGAGCCAATATCCGAGCCCGCGATCGGACGCTGGTTTGGCTCCATGGCAATTGCGCTTGGTAGGCAGCCGAAAAACTATTCTGGATGGCATCTCGCTTTGGAAGCACGATCCGGACGTCGGCCTCTCTCGTGTTGGGGCGTACCTCGACGGAAGGGTTGGCATGCATAGGGTCCGTGGGATGCCCGGCTAGGCTACCTGCTTGACTCCCTGGCGTTTCATGCATGGAAAATCCCAATGTCCCATTCCGTGAAATCGAACTCGCTGATCGATTGCTATTGGTTAACCGGACGCTAACGCATTCCGGCTGATTGTCAGGAGACGCGTGCGGACAGTATACCAGTCCCCGCTCTTTCGGCGAGCGATATCGCCAATCTCAACAGATGGGATTGGGAATAGAAAGGATCGATCACTCGTTGGATTGGGCGACTGCTGTGGCTGCACGCAAAACGCGGAGCGCATTTCCGTAAAGAATCTTATGAATCGCCTCTTCGTTGTAACCCCTTCGCAGCAGCAATTCTGTAATTACTGGAAACTTGGAAACATCCTCTAGTCCGGCAGGGCACTTCGCGATCCCATCGTAATCCGATCCCAATCCCACGTGATCGATCCCGGCAACTCGTATGACTTGCTCGATATGATCGACGATGATCTCCGCATCACCGGCAGGGTAGGGATGGGCGACTTGCCATTGTTTCAATTCGCGATCTTGATCTTCCTTGGATCCGGGGTATTTCGTTTTCAAGGATCGACGGAGATCGGCCATCTGTTTAAGGACGACGGCCGATTCTGGCACCACGAAACCGGAAAAGAAATTGATCAGAACGACACCACCGTTTTGGGGAATGCGAGCCAAGACATCGTCGGGAACATTGCGAGGATGGTCTGCAATGGTTTTCGAGGAGGAATGGGAGAAGAGGATCGGAGCTCGGCTCACATCCAGTACGTCGTGCATGGTTGCCGGTGAAACGTGCGAAATATCGACCAACATCCCGAGCCGATTCATTTCATGGACCACGTCGACTCCAAAGTCCGAGAGGCCATCGCTCTTGGCTGCATCGGTGGCGGAATCGGCCCAATCCAAAGTATCGGTATGCGTCAAGGTCATGTACCGAGCCCCCAATCCATGCAGATGCCGAAGCTTGCCGATCGAATTCTCGATGCTGTGCCCTCCTTCCATGCCGATGAGCGAAGCGATCTTTCCTTTGGAACGGATCCGGTCGATGTCATCGGCGTCGAGTGCGAATTCAAAAACATCTGGATAACGTTCGATCATCTTCTTGACGATGAAGATCTGTTCGCAGGTCGTCTGGAACGCATTTCCAGCAGCAATCGTTTCCACCGGGGTGTAGACGGACCAAAACTGAGCGCCGACATTTCCAAGTCTCAATCGTGAGATATCGGTGTGCAATGTCGGTTGAGGTAGGGCGATATCGAGTTCGTCGAAGCCTCGTTTGGTTTTGGTTCGAATCTCCCAAGGCAAATCGTTATGGCCGTCGAACACATAACCGCGATCATGGATAGCGCGTGCCTGAGGCGAAACGGCAAAGCGATCTTCAGTGGTTGACGCCCGGCTCGTTGCAGGAACAGATTCCTGCGCCTGCGAGCAAGCGGTCCCTAGGCCGTTGAGGATGACGGCTAGCCCGAAACAGATCCAAAACCCCGAAATTGATCGTTTGCTCATAACATGGTGAACCATTCCAAATCGAATGGCTGTTCGACTTCCATCTGAACCCTCGACTACCATCCGGACGTGCCAAATCCAGATGTATCATCACC
>Ga0194055_10003411_pt1 | contig 12203 bp, 10 predicted proteins | sample SepL449m_MetaG_FD_155482 | JGI IMG/M metagenome (GOLD analysis project Ga0194055, IMG submission 155482) | Anoxic zone freshwater microbial communities from boreal shield lake in IISD Experimental Lakes Area, Ontario, Canada - Sep2016-L442-9m | ecosystem: Environmental > Aquatic > Freshwater >... | reverse complement strand
GTACACTATTGCCAAAGTTGAAGCGGCTCCCAGGGTTGCCGGTAATCTATAAATATTACCAACAGTTAAACCCCCTGCTATGGCTGCGGTATTGGTTGCATAAGTAGGAACATTTTCAAAAATATAATTTCCTTGTACTGACGAAAACATAATTTTTGCGTCTGTATCAGCAATAGTAATTATTGTATTACTCGAAACTCCATCAACTTCTCCAAATATATATATACGGTTAACAAAATTAAAATACAAACCTGATGCGTTGCCGACATAAAAAGTTGTTAATGTGTTTGTAATACCTCCGATAATTTCAAGTGCAACACTTTGAGTATTTCCAAACTTATATGAATCATTCACACCGTCCAGGGCAATACCTTTTACTGCTGCTGCTCCAAATCCTCCATTATTTACATTTAATTTTATTTCTTTTATTACATTATCAATAGTTAAATATGTATCATCAACTGCTCCTGCAATAATACCTATTTTAGCATCTCCAACAACATCTAAAGCTACTGAGGGGGAATTTGTGTTTATGCCAAATTTACTACCCAAATAAACGCAATTATTTAATGTATTATCAATTCGAAAAAATCCATTTGCATATATAAATGTATTATCAGTTGTATTTTTCCCAGCTATTAAATTACCTCCTAATCCTCCCTCATAAATACCTATTTCAGCATCAACAATGTTTACGTCTATTGCTAATATTTTATTTGAAATATTAAATAAACTATTACCAACTACGTCTAAAGCTACTGATGGTGAAGATGTGTTTATGCCAAACTTACCTGTGTGGGCTGTATTGTCGTAGTAGGCTGTAGAAGGGGCATCAGAAAAGTTTACTTGCATGCCGTTTGCGCTACCATTGAACCTATACTCACCCCCTGTCCATAATTGAAAAGACTCTGTTCCTGCAATTCCAAGCCCTATAAATTTTGTATTGCCGCCTGCATCAGCTGTTGCTAATATACCTCCTAAACCGCCATCAGTAATGTTTTCTATTTTCAGTATGTCTTGATCTTCACCGTTCCCTACTATGTGCAAATTTGCAGTTGGAGTTGGTGTATTTATACCAATCTTTGCAAGTCCTGCACCACCCGAAACGTCAATAACATGGTCCGCACTACTCGTCATCAAATTACTTCCATCTCCAAAGGCTATCTGTGTGGCTGTAAGGGATGAAGGAAGTTTTCCAATATTGGACACTGTTGTTTGTACTGTATTACCACCTTGAACTATAGGTACTAATTCTGTACCTGTTAGAGATGTAGCTACTAGTAGTTGAGATATTTTTTTGTCTGACATTTTATTTTATTTAACATAGTAAACGTAAAGGTATGTTATTTGTTGTTATAAATAATTAAATTAGTATAACTGAATTAATTATCGTCCTTGTCCTCTATATTTAGAGACTTTTTTATCTTTTGGTCCTTTAGACTTGAAAGCTTTTCCGCTTTTTCTAGCACCAAATGTTACTTTTCTACTGTCAGATACTGTTTTTGCCATTATACATATTTATTTAAATCTACTATTGTACCAATACCATTTATTTTTCCTGAATTAGAATATTGCCAGAGTTTGGCTTTAGTCCATCCATCAGGGATTTTATATGAAGCACCATATGCTGCTATCCATAAAGGAATCTTACCCAGTCCATGATTTTTAGGGAGATTGGCATTAAGGAAATAACTATAACTGTATAACATATAATCTGTAAATCCAGCTTGAGCAATTTCATAAAAGAATGTACTTATCCATAATAAGACATTATCTTTTGAGATCTTTCCATCATTTGTTTCAATATCTAATACTAAGGGAAGTGTAGGAGTTTCTGCTTTCTTCACATTGGTTATAAACCATTGAGCTTCAGTCTTAGCATCTTTAGCTACATTGCTATCATTTAGAGTGGCAAAGTGATAATATCCCACCTTCAATTTAGCTGCTGTAGCTCCCATAGAGTTCTGTATTAATAAATGATCTACATAATTAACTCCTTGGGTAGCCTTAATATAAACACCTTCTATTTTGTTTACATCCTTGCTTACCTTTGTCCAATCTATTTGTCCATTATTATGACTAACATCAATGAGCATTATTTGTGAAGTTTAATTTTCCAAAAAGATTGTACCCCAAATATTAATCCACCCTTTAAATCTACTCCTCCAGATATACCAAAGATTTGATCTTTCTTATTCTTTAGAAGAATAGAAACATCTACCTGTTTTATTGGAATTAGTTGAGAACCATATACTCCTCCTCCTATATAGAACTGATTCTTAGGTTTTGGGTAGATGGTGTTAGTGATGGATATTGTTTTCTCAGGAATTTTAACATGAGTTGAAAATCCTCTTCCTGATATTCTATTTAATTGTAATGTATCTATTAATTTAACATATCCAAACGTATCTATAGGAATACTATCTTTATATATATTTTTAGAAAGGAGTTCTTGTTTAAGCTCTTGAAATTGTTCGTATAAGACATCATAATCATCCGAAGGAACATATTCAATTGTATTCTCTAATATTGTATCTCTTCCTCTTTTAACAAATACAGGTTTAGTGTGTCCACTGTCCTTTATATAAACATAATGAATCTGTGTAGAGGTATCACGTGTAGATTGTTTAACATCTATCTTTCCTCCTCCACATCTTTGTAATAAAATTACTATAAGTAACGCTATTACGAAAAGATCAATTAATGTAATTTTCTGAAATATTTGTTTCAAAATTAATGCTTAAGTGTTGAATATATATTTGTAATATGTTGTACTAAAATTAATGTTCCTGCAATAATTGATGTAATGATACCAATAGACCAATATACTCTTTTCTTAAAATCTTCTTGAGAATCTACCTTTTTCTCTAATATAATAATCTTGGATTTTAATACCTCAATATCATTAATGAATCCCCCTGCTTTAGTTAATGGATTGCCAAGAATGGCATCTACAACTTGTGTAAGCTTAGTATCAATAGAAGTCATTTTTTCTTCCATGTCAGTTAATCGTTGATCCATTATTTGTAATTCTTGTTCCATTATAGAAAGAGGGTTAAGTTATGAAGAATAATGCAATAATAGAAATTAGTAATATTATATAACCTATATATTTAATTTTTCCATTATATCCAAACATTCTATTCTCAAATTGATCAATCTTACTAGTTGTTGTTAGACTGATCCACCACCAATTTTTTCCTCTATATAGATTTAATGCTGTATCAAACGTTATCTTCCTAATAAGCAATAAAGCTGGAATCAGGAAAGCATAAAGATGAATGGAAAGAGCTCCTACAAAATATGAAAGAGGTAGGGTAAGACCAATACAAGCTGTATATAAAAGAGCATTAAATCTATGATCAATAAACTGATTATATGCAATTTTCTTAGCATCTCTCTCTGCAAGAATCACATTGAGAACAATAAACAATAACGTTGTTATGGTAAACATAATTATTCTTTTATATCGTTATCTAAAAACTTCTGAGTTTTACCCTCAAAAGCTATTACAATACTCTGAGCCATATATCCAATAGCTACAAAGGAAAGCCCAAGCCACTTACCCACAGCTTCCAATTGTTTAACTTCTGTCCTAGCAATAAGGAACACAATTAGAACACATACAGATAGAGCTAAAGAAAACCTTTCTAGTTTCCAATATTTAAGCAGATTTACAGTTCCTTCATTTGCTTTATTAATCTTATTCAGATTAAGAAGATTATGAATAACTATTCCTAAAACTCCCAATAAAGCCAAGATTAATGTTGTATAAGTCATATAATTTATTTTAATATTTTTTACCAAGCTGCTTGCCAAATAGATCCATCCCAAGTGTAAAGTTTATGTAAGGTAAGATCATAGACTACTAATCCTTCTGCAGGAGTAGTAATAGCATTCTTTTGAGTAGTAGTCATTCTTGGAGGTAAGAATCCTTGTGTAGTTGATGATACATCAAGAATGGCTGAAGGAATGGGTGCATTTGCTCCCAAGGTTGTAATTTTAACATTAGTATTTAAACGAAGTCTTTGACTTGTGATAGTGGCTGCTTGAACTCCATACATGATTGATAAAGTGCTATCACCATTTGTATTCACTCTATTGATTGAGTTGATGTAAAGTTTATTTGTATCACTTTTTGAATATGCTCCTGCATAATACCCAACTCCAATGCTGTTGTATGCCACTGTGTCTGAACCAAGTGCATAACATCCTAATGCAGTATTAAAATTACCAGCAGCAAATACACCACTCTGATTTCCAATAGCAACATTATTAATCCCTGTTTTTAAATTTGTCATTGAACTATATCCCACAGCCACATTGTAATATCCTGTGCTGTCTTTTCTTAATGCTTTTGCCCCAACTGCCACATTGTAGCCATAATAGTTTGTTGGTTTGAAATTTTCCAACGCATAAGAACCAATGGCGACACTTGAATAGCCGTTAACATTGGATTTCATTGATTTTGCCCCAACTGCCACATTATCTCCATTATACAAAGAACTTCCAAGATTTGCCATTGAACTATCACCAAACCCTATATTATTGCCCCAACCTGATACAGTAGTGTTTCCTGCACTTCTCCCCATGAAAATATTAAGTCCTGATGTGCCAACACCTTTATCGGGGATGGATTGTTGAGTTGTATCACCTCTTAATGTGAATATCCTTGTACCATCAGGTAATTTCCATAAAGCATTTGTTGTAGGAGTGGAATTATATTGAAGAGCAGGAATTATATTACTGGCTGTGGTTTTTACCCAACCTGATCCTGTATACATATATAGAGAACTATCACTTTTATTATACCTTAATTGAGCTGTATCACGTCCACCAGTAATATTATTTAACGCTGTAATACCAATAGGAATAGATAATACAGTATCAATTCTCATACGTTTAATAGGACCATATCCTGCTTGAGGCATAGGTTGATAAATTTGCCCAAAACTGACAAATGATATTAAAATAAAAGCTAACGTTAATAGTTTTTTCATATTATATTTTTTGATTTTATCCTGTATATGTAAAAGAAAACCACTCATCTGTTGCTATAACATCTCCTGCAGGAAGTGTTACAACATCTCCAACAATTTGTAAATAGTCTAATGTAGGAGCTACTCCAGTGGTAATGATTTTAATTAGTCCCGAACGAGAAGCTGTTATTACAGTTTTACCAGTAATAGCTGCCACTGTAAATGTAGAAACTCCTGTAGTGGGAAAGGTATAAGTAGTCTTAGGAGCACTACTAAACACCACGTTGGTAAGTCTAATTAATTGATTCAGAATCTGATAGAGAAGGTTGGATTCATTGCTCCATCCTATTTGACGAGATACATTTCCCATGAGTTATATATTAATACATTTACATATATTTGCATTCTTGCAAATATATGATAATTAATTGAATTAACCAAATTTATTTTTACCTATCTGAATACATAAGTAGAAGGATGGAAATAGTGACAGCAGTGAGTATTGTTGCATAAATCCAGGACCATTTCAATTTTGTTGTAAAAAACTTATACCAACAAAATAGAGCCCCTAAAGTTGTGAGGAGTGGAATAATCCATAATCCTCCTGATAGCCATGTTGTCATATTATTATATTAAAGTGATGTTATTCTTAACCATCCTGTTCCATTACTCTGAACCATTACTGTTGCGAATTGAGCAAGAGTTAAAGTTGTTGGTGTGGCGATTACGTTTATGAATGTTTGTGATGAAGTTGTTCCAAGGGTTACAACGCCTGTTCCTGAATTAGTTATTACATACTCTTGCCCCGTTGCACCAACTGCCGTTGGAAGCGTAATCGTAAAAGTTCCCGATGTTGCCTCAATAGTGTGGTCGGTTGTTGTTGCAGTATAGTTAGCGGTCTTGGCTACATATCCTGTTGAGAAACCACCCGTTGTTAGTGAACCATCCCCACTATCGTCAGCAAGTCTTATTTTTAATGATGTAGTTGAACGTTTAAGGGCAGGAAAGGATGAAGTTGTACCGCCGAATTGGAGTCTGTCAAATCCTGTTTCTGCATTATTTGTAAATTTAAAAACTCCGTCACCTGGTGCTCTCATAAATCCAGAACCTCCCCACGAAAAAGAATTTGCACCACTTGCAACTATAACATTGCCATTTGCTGTAATAGTATTTGAGATTATAGTTCCTCCAATAAATACCCTTGCACCGCTACCACCATTATCAATAGAAACTACGCTCGCCCCATTCACTTGGAAGTCTGCTAATTTCCCCGTAAACCCCGTTGCTGCATTTACTCCAATCCCTGTTCCCAAAGTTGACCACGCAGTAGAAGTAGTACCCGTTGGCTCAATAAGTAAATAAGGTTTTGTAGTTGTTGTACTTCCACCCGTAAACCAAGTTCCGTTACCATGAATAGGAGAAGATGAAGCAATGGCGTTGCCAGTAATACTATCTCTCGGCGTAAGAAGCCCTTGATAAAAACTTGCAAATCCATTTGAAGTAAGATTCTCCTGAACTGTAAAATTGTTAGTAGCGGTATTTATAAATCTAAATTGAGCTATATTTGAACCGATAATTGAACCATTTAAAGTTCCAACTGTGGTAGTACCTGTAACCCCAAGTGTTCCTCCTATTGTAGTAGCCCCCGTTACGGCAAGTGTTCCATCCAACTTACTATTAGTCTTTACATGGAGTGATGTGTTTACTGTTAATAGGGAATCGGGTGAGGTAGTGCCTATGCCTACTCCGTTTGAACCTCCGGGCATTATAGAAATAGCTGTTGCTGATGCAAGTGTACCGCCTGATGGATTTACTTGTGAGTAAAAAGCATAACCTGTTGATGGTGTCATATATTGTTGGTCGTAATAATAACCATATTGCGTTCCAACTGTACCCGTTCCTGCTTGAAACATCCCCGTAAATAAATATCCAGTTAATGTAGTTATTGCACTTGTTCCTGCTATAGAACCTCCGACACTTACTCCTCTCAGGAATCCAGTTGTGCCACTTGCCCCTTGAATATTAGTGTTACTATATAACCCAACCAGGTTTGGCAGGTTCGCTGTACTTAACTGATTGAGTGTTGCTTGTTGTGCTATTACTGTCCCAGTCGCCCCTGCTGATGTAGAAATTTGAGTTAAAAAATTCGTACCTATTGCATTAACAGATGTACTCGGCGTAACGGTAGTAGTAAATAAATTACCATTTGCCGAACCTGATATTGTGCTTGTTGCTGAAATAGCTGTATTATTCGTTGCTCCACTAACAGCGATATTCAACCCTACATTCGTTGATGTAGTTCCCGTATTGGTTACACTTATTGTTTGCCCTGTTACTGTTTTACTTGCAGTAGAATTAGCACCACTCATAGAAATATTTAAACCACTACCTCCATCAACAACCGTAGATGTTGATTTAATAGCATCAACGCTTCCTGTTGTTAATGTGGAGGTACTATCTAATATGCCCATGCCTGTTGTCGCTGTACTTAATACATGAAGTTTAGCGTTAGGTGAGGTAGTTCCTATGCCTACGTTACCAGCAAAATAACCGCCACCAGTACTATCAACCCTTGCCATTATTGTATTAGAGCTGTTTACTGCCTCTAAGTAATTTCCGATATTGGTAGATGCGTACTGCTTTAATTTAACCAATGGAATATTTGAACCGTTATTACCAAATACATTAAATTTTGCTGTGTAATCACTTGCATTTGGGGATCCTAATAAATTACCGATACCAACATTAGATGTCTCTGTTCCAAGAACTGTAGTAATTCTAGATCCTGTGCCTGTTGCAGCATCAAATTGAGCATACCCCGTAGAACCGGTCATTCTAACAATTCCAAGTGTTGAACTTCCAATAGCATCTGTAGAACCGAGAAAGAGTTGCCTATTACCTGATGTGTTGTAATTCATAAATATACCTACCCCAGCAGTTGCATCGTATGGACTTGAACCACTGTAACCATACCCAGTTATTGTCAACCCTTTCATCCCTGTTGCTGTTTGATTAATATTTAAGTTTGATATTGGGGCAGTTGTTCCTATGCCAACGCTACCGTTTACCAATGTCATTAAATCCGTAAATGTATTATTGTTTGTGGGGTAAGCAAATGTCATTCTTGCTGATGGGAAAGTTGTGCCATCAAATGTGCTATAAATTCTACCACTATTATACCTTCCTGTTGTTAATGATGTTGTGCCAAAAAAATCTATTCCGGGTGTAGAATGCGCCACTCCTCCCATACCAATATTTAGTTTATTCTGACCTGATGTTACTGATGCCATATCTAAATTAACTGAACTTGCATTTGTTATTTGAAAAGTTGGTAACGCATTTGTGAAAAATGCATAACCACCATCTATACCCGCTTGAAATTCCATAAGTGCAGAACTCATACCTATTCCATAACTTTGTGTAGGAGTTCCATTATTATACATTGACCATTTTAAATTACCATTATTACCTGCTGCATTATTTCCCGTAGTACCACCAAATGAAATATTAATAGGAGTGGCAGTAAGTAAGTTAGTATTCGTTCCAAAAAGTGCATTACCATTACTATCAATATAGAATCGTTCTAAATAGCTTCCCGTAGTTTTTGAACCAATACTCAAAGCCTTTAACCCATTTTTCTGAATCGTTAAATTCCCCGTCAATGTACCACCCATCAATGGAAGATAAGTTGCTGCTGCAATGTTAGAACGTAGATAAGGAGAAAGCATTGCCGTTGTATCAACCTTACGGAGATAAGGAGTTAGCATGGTTGCGGTATCCAACCAGGAATATCTCACTCCATTTGTAGATAGAACTTTACCTACATAACCTATTTGAGGAATACTAAGTTGTGTCTTGACTCCTGTAAATAGATTTACAGAAAATATATATCCTGATGAATCTTGTAGAGATTGAGAAAAGACGTTTTGTGAACTGCTGATTAAAAGTAAGATTAATAGTTTTTTCATTAATTTTTTCATTAATTTTTGCATTAGTTATATGTTTTTATTTTCCATCCTACATTATCAGATACTAATGTCATTGATTTATCACTTAGAACAATAATTGTTGTTGCTGTTGTAAAATTTCCTATTAATTGAGAACTTGTTGTGGTTATTGTTATGTTATCTGAAGAAGAATTAATTATTGTGTATTGTCTTCCCTGTATTCCAATTGCCGTTGGCAGAGTTATAATTTTACCCGATACAGATACGTTGATAACATTCATTGCTGCTGTTGCTGCTAAATCAACTGCCGTTGTAGTATATGCTGTGGCTAATGAATAAGTTGTATTGAAATTAGTCCAATCTGTTGTACTTAATAGTCCTCTATTAGAAGCTGAAGCTGTTGGAATATTGAATGTATGTGTATCTGTTACAGAGGAAATACCAAAATCTGTTCCTGCTGTACCTGTAGCAAAATATTGTGTTATTGCTGTAAGACCATTAATAGATGATATTCCTCTTGAGAATGTACTAATTACCTGACAGACATGTGTATCTTCTGTATGTATTGTTGTAATTCTACCAGGATTTGTTATAGAGTAAATCCTTATAGCTATACGGTCAGTGGCTAAAATTGCAGTGGCTGTAATAGGAACATTTATCTGATATAGATAAATAGATGTTCCATAGGTTATTGGTAAATTTAGTGATGTAGCTAATACTGTGAATGTGGCTCCATTATATTTACATATTTCAAAATAGATGTTTGGAGTACCACCATTATTATTCATTGATGCCCAAAACTGAAAATTCCAGTTACCAGCAGGTATTAATATAGAATTAGGTTTACCAATATCTGTTAGAAAGGAACATATAAGACCATTTCCTGTTAAATTAAAATCTGTTCCTGCTCCTATAATAGGAGTTGTTGATAATTGTTTATATCCACCTACAGTTGATGCTACACTACCGTTCATGTAATACACAACACCTCCCCCTCCACCACTAAGAATATTAGGAAAAGGTTCTAATGTACCATCCCCTCTTATATAATCAGAAGCAGTACCAGCTCCTGTTACAGTAATATTACCTGATCCTGTCACTGGAGAACTACCTACAGTAAATGCTGAAGGCATTGTTAATCCTACAGATGTAACAGTTCCTACAGACCAACTTCTATCAGCAGACATATCATATCCTGTACCATTAATTGTGAGAGTTCTACTTGTAGGAACACCTCCTAATCCACCTATCGTATAATTAGGAATATTCCAAATTCCTGTTGTGTTATTATATGTAGCTGCTCCAGATGAACCAATGGTGGTTAGAGATAGGGCAAGTCTTGCTCTACTATCTAAATAATATAGATTGGTCACTTCTGGTACATCTGCTGTAGTGAGACTTACAGTTCCTGTATATCCATTCACTGAAGATACTGCATCTGTATTATCCACCTTGTCCCACGTAGATCCATTAAATATTGCCCAATCACCTATTTTCCAATCAGTGATACCATCTAAATTTGTAGAACCAGCAACACTCACTATATAATAATATCCTTTAGTTCCTACAGAGGATGTTAATATTGGAAAATTAGTTGTAGCATTCCATGTTCCTTGATATGTTACACCACCCATCATTGCTGATATTTGGTTTTGCACCTTACCAAAAGCTTGTAAAATACTATCTGTAGCAACAATTGTACCACCACCCACTAGATTTAATCCTGTAAGCACTTTACCAATCACTGCTGAATTTACTAAGGAAGGATTGACATAAGTACCTGATAGTTCTCCACCAGCAGCTATACCATTTATTGTTGAAATATATCCTGCAGGATTGGAAGCTGGGTAATAGGTTGTATTATCATAGGAAATTGTAGTTCCTGATATAGTGACAAATCCTGTTCCTGATAGGGCATTTTGTTTAGCATTCCATGTAGAAGCAGAAGTTATTCTACTATCAGCAAGAGTACCTGTCCATCCTAATGTAAGACTTGTAGCTTGTAAAAGAGCTGTATTAGGACTTCCTCCTAATGTAAGGGTGATGTTTGTATCATCTATCTTTGTAAGAGCTGCAGGAGTAACTGCTGGAAGACTAGCCCAACTAGCTGTTGTTCCATCTGTAGTTAGCCATTCTCCATTGTGTCCTGTTTGACTAGGGAGTGTTGGTAGTGTCCAGCTTCTATTAGCTGATAGATTATATGTAACACCGTTAATTGTAAGTGTGCGAGTTTGAGGAACTGGAACATATCCTAAAGCAAGATTAATGTCTGTACCATTAATAGGAGATGCAGAAGTAACTAATCCTTTTCCGTTTACACCAAACTTTAAGAAGGTATCTATTCCATATACATTAGCATTTACTGTACTAAGTGTTAGAGTTACATTAGCTCCTGTCATCCCTGTACCTGACACATCACCTGAAAATAATAATAATGCAGAAGGAATTGTAATTAATGTATTAGTGATATTTGTAATACGTCCTTTAGAGTCCACTGTAAGTCTAGGAACATGTGTACTATCTCCATACGTATTAGCTATAACACCTGTGGGTGATAGAGCAAATGCTACAGAACCTGGTCCATTAGCTGTTCCATCTCCTGTAAGAGCTGTAATATAATTTCCTGTAGGTTGGTAAGAGGTTCCATCAAGAGAACCATCACCTTTTACAAATTGAGAAGAGGTTCCTCCTGTTGTAATAAACTTAGCTGCTTGTAGGGTTCCAATAAGAGATAGAGCAAAAGCTCCTCCAATAACAGTATCTTCAGTTAATGCACCCCCTAGTTTAACTATATCTCCAGGAGCTATTTGAATAATACCATTTCCAAAAGCATATCCAATAGCAGCATCATGAAACTTATCATCTATTTTCTCAAGAGCTGTCTGAATACTATCGTTTGTATTGATTCCTGTATATATGAGATTAGCCCCCTCGTAGAATACACAAGTAGAGCTCAATATAACGGGACATGGTATTGCAGAACATGTGACATTCATGACATAAGAAATTGATTATTAACAGATTATACGTTTACCACCTTTACCCAATCTCCTGCACCAAGTCCTATAGACTTAGCATAATATAGAGCTGGAATAGCTGTATCAACATATAATTGTCCTATATATACAGCACTGGCTATAGGAGCTACAATTCCTGTTTTGGGAACTAAATTATTGTTGATTTTAATAATGGCAGTGGTTACACTATCCAAGGGTTGAATATCTGTGTTAACCAAATAATCTCCATTATAAAGCACACATAGAGCATTCTCATATGT
>Ga0194055_10003409_pt1 | contig 12208 bp, 13 predicted proteins | sample SepL449m_MetaG_FD_155482 | JGI IMG/M metagenome (GOLD analysis project Ga0194055, IMG submission 155482) | Anoxic zone freshwater microbial communities from boreal shield lake in IISD Experimental Lakes Area, Ontario, Canada - Sep2016-L442-9m | ecosystem: Environmental > Aquatic > Freshwater >... | reverse complement strand
ACTCAAGATAATAAGGATGAGAGATATGCTTATAGATGCAAGAAGATGCAGTGATTTGCGTGATGATGGTTTGACCGGAAGAGAATAGGTACTGCCATAAAAAGGGTTATTCATTTCAGAGCACCCCCACAAGCATAGCCACCGAGGATATTCTGCTTATGTCAGCTCCTTAGGAACTACTGGCCGTGCGTACATTGTTATACTTTTAAGAAAGGAGCTTGTGATAGGGCAGGACCTTCAGCAGCCAAAAAGAGAGATGCCTGCTGCTACCTTAAGAAGTGGACCTGAAACGCATCCTTAATGGAATAGCCAAAAGAGTATTCCATTAAAGAGTAAACCTTCTTTTCTTTCCTTATAGGAAGGCCCATGCCCTGCATGGGGCCTTCCTAGATATATCTAATATATATCTATACGGTTTTTTGATCATGAAACCCCTTATTTTATAGGCTTTGAAATTACCCTTACGGGTTTTGGGGTGCCATGTAGCGGGTTTTGGGGTGCCATGTAGCGGGTTTTGGGGTGCCATGTAGCTTGTCGTTTTCTTCTGGTTTGGAGGTGATATGTTCGCCTTTTGGCTGAGCAACCCTCAGGCCTGCGCACCCATTTATGGTAGGGGTGCAGGTGTGTTTTCATTTGGAGTGCTTCCGTTTGCTTACCGCTACAACTCAGACCCTGTGTCTGGGGGTTTGAAAACCACCGCAAAGTCTCAATTCACGTAATCGGTTCCGACGTTTAGTCCATTACCAGGCTTTATTCAATTGACAACTGGTCAACATCCATTGGTACCCAGCAAGTTATCTTGCATTTTTTACAAGGAAAGCTCTTGCCAAGAGCATCATGTGTCAACTTGTAGCGAGCACTGCATCCAGAACAAGTGTATTTGTAACGCTGAGGAGTGGTGATTGCTGGTTTATCTTGAGGAGGTGCTGGAGTCGGGGGTAGGGAGGTTAGTTTATTCTTTCTTTTCAGGAAAAAACCCAACCCAAAAATGGCGAGGATAGAGCCGGTAGCGACTCCGCAAACAACTACCCAGCCTTTAAACCCGTTAACCCTGTCTTTTGCTTCTTGTTGTTGTGTGGTGAGTACTTCGACATTCTCTTGATCAATCTCTTTTGAGACTTTATCGATAGCTACCTTAAGCGCGTACAGATAACCGGCAAGCTCATTTGCAAGATCCTTCAGCTTGCCTGGCTTGAGATTCTGCAATTCATATGAATCCATTGTATGCTGACCGGTAGAAGCGATGATCATATCCCTAGGTTCCTGATCAAGCTTGCTAGACATACTGACAGCCCATCTATCGCTCCATACTTGATGACTGACAGTTATAGTTAAGCCTTGGAGTGGTGGTGGGGCAAAAGCAGTGATTGAGTAATCGACTTTTGTACTGAACCAAGTAACCCAATACCTGTAGTTGTCTTTGAATTCCACATCGCCTGATGGTTGAATCGGAGTTTCATCTAAACTCCAGCCCCGAGAATTAGCCTTTGCAATCAGTTTTTCCTGTATTGGTTTAATTTTATTTCTGATTGCTTCAGTCTTTTGCTGAAACTTCAAATAATATTGTTTGTTTTTGAGCTCTGCCGCTTCAGCCTCTCTCTTCTTGGCCTCGGGTTCGCTGTTGATAATTCCTACCCAAAGAAAACCAATAGCAAAAAACAATCCAAGCGCCCCAAACGGTATGGAGTAGCTTCGGCCAAGCTTTCCACTTAACCACCCAACGAAAATTCCAACAACTACGAAGCTCCCTGCAAAGGACATTACCATTAAACTTAGAGGAAAGTCTTTTTGGTCTGAAAGGAAGTACCAAAAGAGTGTGAACGAGCCATAGGAGAAACCTATCACCAATGCTATCAACGCAAACATGAACAAGACCACCAAAGGGTCACCTTGTCCTTTATGGCGAACGTAGATGTCGTTCTTACCGTCTCCGTCAATATCGTGGCCTGTAAAAAACTCCATATCCGCTCCTCTGCTCCTCTTAAGCCAAACGAAGTGACTTCAGCACTGTGTTAGTCTGGCATCTAAGGGTTATCACTTAATAGAATAATATTTTATGATAGGGCATAAACGGAGTAAATAAAAATGCAGTTTCTTCTTATATAAAACATAAATTTGAAAGGTTTTCTTACTATGCTTAATACTCTTTGTTGATGCTCTCGTGGCCTGTATTAGAGGTGGTTTTATTTTGATGAGAGATGAAATTGATGGGCGTGGTTTTTTAACTCAAGATTGGTACTTCTTATCTTGGCTTCAACTTGGAGTCCTTAGATTAAACCAATACAGCAGTAGGTTTTATACTTTGTAATTCAAGGGCTATAGGTAATGGTCCAGTTGTTGTTTTAAAATACGTCATTAGGTGAATTGAGCAGGCTAAAATCTGGATTTCAAGCCAGCATATAGTTGAAAACTCAATCGATGGTTGTAAAAATCTTGATTTCATTTGCAGATATATAATAATGAAATTTCTATCGTGGTTTGGAATCTTTGAAGCGTTTAATCTCTGGGTAAATTGTTTTACAGGGTGTTTTTACACCTAATGGGGATTGTTATGGATGCCTTTACTATCGGTTTAATTGTTTTTGTTATTACGTGCGTTGTTGTCTTTGGGATCATCGCTCTTGAGCAAAAGCGTTCAAATAAGGAAAAGGCATTTAAAAAAGCTAAGTCTAAAGCTAAGGCTGAAGCTAAAACTAAAGCTAAGGCTGAAGCCAAAGCTTTAGCCGATGAGGCTGAGGCACAGGATAAGATACTGGATGATGCTTGGGCTGTGATTAAGGATAAAGCAGAGGCTGAGGCTGCTTGGGCTAGAGCTAACCCTGAGGCCGCTAAAGCTAAAGCAGAGGCTGAGGCTGCTTGGGCTGCAGCTAACCCTGAAGCGGCTGAGGCTAAGGCGGCTGCATTTGCCGAGGCAAAGGCAATGGCGCAGGCAAGGCGACATGCTGCGGATGTTAGGTCTGGGAGGTTTGAGTCATTAACTTCAAAATTAGCAAAGGGTTTGAAAGCAACACGTGCTAGGATTAGGAAAGAAGAGGAGAAGAAAGATCAGGCGAACGATGATCTTGCTGAGGCGATAGCTAAGGCCCTGCGGAACCGTTGCAAATGAATGGCGGAGTTTTAGCTTAAAAGGAAAAAGAAGTTTTTAACTTTTAAGCCTACGCACTCATTTATGTCTGAGGTGCAGTTGCCTCTTCTTTTTAGGTGATTAGAAGTCGCATCTGACTCGCTCTTTATAATTGGTTGCCTAGGTTTGCGAGTGTGTGCAATGGGGTTTGCTGTCCTTACTCTGTAAGAAGGTTGTGTGTGATTAGGCGTAATTCCTCATCTTGCGGGTTCTTGCTTCTTTAGGGGGGGTGGTTCTGTAATCATACTTTATTTTTCTTGAGGTTGCTTATAGAGCAGATACGATATGTCTTGTCTTTAAACTCCCTAGGAGTGATGTTATGAGCCCGCCCAGCAATTCTAAAGCTTGCCCCTTTTGTGGGGAAACAATTTTATCAGTTGCAGTTAAGTGCAAGCATTGCAGTAGTATGCTTAACCGCACTACACCATCGGAGAGTGCTAACGAGACGATTTTAGCAGATGTTGCAGCAAATCTGTGGCGTGGTATTGAAGGTGTTGGCGGAAGGTTACTTATTACTAGCAAGAGGATTAAATTTACGCCTCACGCTTTTAATTTCCAGTCTATACCTTTAGAGGTGCCTTTCTCTGATATTGCTAACGCAGTTGCCGTTAATACTATGTACATAATCCCGAATGGAATGAAGGTTTATACAACGGCAGGTGTAGTTTACCAGTTTGTTGTATGGGGCAGGCAGAGGCTTGTAGGTTTAATTAATGCCCAGGTGGTTTGAAGAGTAGCCTTCCCCTTTGGGTGAAAGCTGGATTGAAACTAGGCCACTGCCATTGCTCACTGCCGTGAGCGTTGCTTCTCCGTCTTTAGGTGAAGGGGAGGGAAACCCTTCTTTGCAGTCAGAGGTAATTCGGGCTCCCTATCTTTTACTTCAAATCTGAACTACATCTTATCTTTGGTCTTATATAAACCAATCTTGAATACCACATCTTAAACCATAAGCTACGCAGGCTGCAAAGTGTTTGCGTTTCCGTGCTGCTTGTTGCTGGATTTTAGATGCAGGTGGATTTTGCTGAGGTTAGGATATTACTGATAATAGGCCATAAACAAGTGGGGCGAACATGGATGAAAATGATAATGAGATGATTTACAGAAAGACCATCGATAACATTTCAAAAAAGTATGGAGTTTCATTAGAGGATGCGTATTTAATTTATTCCGGAAAGAGTTCTAGTCTTAGTCCGGAAGTTCAAAAAAAGATTAAGCCCACCCCCTTAGACCCGGATAATCAAATCATTTTAAAAGAACTGCGAGAGCTTCGGGCGATCGTAGATTCGGAGGACCGAACTCGCCCTTCCGACCCTCCCCTAGGCCCACAAATAAAGACTCAAACCGAGCAGAATCCGAGCGAGAAACATGCAAAGTTAGCGTTGCTTGCATCTGTCCCTTCATCCGTGCCGCCCAAGAAACTCTCACCGGCTAAGCGAACAAAAAACAAAGACTCAACCGCTCTTAACGCTTACATCCTGAAACATGCAACAAAACCTAATAAAGACCTTTTAGTTTTAGCTAGGGCAAAGTTTCCTGACATGGACATCACTATTCCATCGCTCAAAATGCGCAAATCCAGACTTTGCAAAAAGTCCGATGGGTAACATAAGGTAACGGTTACCACACGTTACTCGCATTTTACCTTCGACTCTTTTATCCTACCCTCTCGCCTACTGAAGGCGTGTGTAGTTTAAAGGAGTCACCAGTGCTTAATCGATTTTCTAAAGATCCAAACGGTTGCCTTGCGCTTTCTGCAACGGAAGTTGCTCGCTTGCTCGGTATTGCCCGTTCTCAAGTCTTTAAGTTGGTTGCCGCTGGTCGGTTCCCTAAGCCTATCAGGCTGGGTAGGAGAAATCCTCGATGGTTGGTGTCCGACCTAGATGCTTACTTGAAAGGAGGTGGCAGCCACCCTGGCCTTAGTGCAGGAGACTGATATTCAGTGGGATAGTCCCCCATATTTCTTGGTGCAAATTCGAAATTACTTTTTTATGCGTTTAGCTCAAGTTGCAGTTGTTCTGCAGCCTCAGCTACCCGCTTGACTGAAGAACCGAAAGGCAGTGTTTAAATGGCATCTTTATTTGAAGACTTCGCAAACTTTATGAAGAAGAAATTGCCTTCATTAAATCAGAGTGAGGCAGACCATTGCTTTATACTTGCTGATCTAAACAAGCCACTTGTTGAACCTCTAAAGACTACTCAAAACGATCAAGTTTGGATTGTTCGCACAAAAGAAGATCTACTCCTTTTGAAGGACAAACTTGCTGATTCTGATGTCATAACACTTGATATCGAAACCTCTTCCCTCGAACCAAGAGAAGGTTTTATTGTTGGTATTGGGTTGGGCATCGAAGGTTTAGTTGCTTATATCCCGATTGACCACGCTTTGCCAGAAGATGGCACTTTACTTCCTGATCAGCTTTCCCTTTTTGAGGTGGTGAACACTCTTGACCTGAAGAGTAAAAAGTTCATTGCTCATAATGCCAAATTCGAACTTACTTGGTTTAAATTCCATGCAGGCATCAACCTTGAGTTTTATTGGGACACGTTACTTGCAGCAAAACTGCTTCAGCCGGATTTGCCTGCTGACCTAGAAAAATTGGCTATTAGGGAGTTAGATGTTACGCCTTGGTCATTAAGTCCTAAGTCCATGAAAGCTTTTCAATCAGTGGACTTAAATGTTGCCTCAAATTATTGCGGAAAAGATGTTCTTTACACTTACCAGATTTCTCAAATCCAACAGAAAGCGATGGATGCGTTATCAATTTTTTTAATGAGAGATGTTGAAATACCCTTGATTTCGGTGGTTGCAGACTTAGAGGCAAATGGTTACTTAATTGATTGCGACCATTTTACTGAGCTGAAAGCACGCCTAGAACCAGAACAAGCCTTAGTTTTGGCTGATATTCAGGCAATAACAGGCACAGGAATTAACCCTGCTTCCCCCAAGCAATTGTCTAAGTTGCTTTATGAAGACCTGAGCCTTTCTGTTTTCAAGAAAACAGAAAAAGGAAATCCCTCGACCGACGAAGAAGCCTTAACCCCTTTGATTGACGCACATCCAGTGGTAGGCAAAATTCTGAAGTTTAAGAAGATTGCTATGGCTCTTAGCACGGGCTGTAAATTTCCACTTGAAGTTGATGACGATTCTCGTCTTCGGCCAAAATATAATCAAATGGGTGCAATTACAGGTCGTTTTTCTGCTACTAAAAAAATCCACCAGCTACCCAACGATGACAGATTTGGTATCCGGAGCGGTTTTATTGCGCCTCCAGGATTTAAGATTGTTGGTGCCGATTTTGATCAGCAAGAGCTTTTCATTCTTGCTTCTGTAAGCGGGGATCAGGCAATGCTTGATGCTATCGCCAATGGGGTAGACCTTCACGCACTGGCTGCAAAAAAAGTGTTCAGTTTAGATTGCGAGCTTGATGAAGTAAAGAAATTACATCCTGAGAAGCGTAAGCAAGTTAAGGAGGTCCAATTTGGGATTCTTTATGGAAGTGGTGCTCAGTCTTTGGCGAAGACATTATCTCTGTCTCTCCAAGCAGCAGAGGAGTTGATCGATGGTTACTTTAAAGCCTTCCCAGGTGTGAAGTCTTTCATCGATAAAACCCACAAATTTGCAGTAAAGAATGGCTACCTCGTTGATGTTTTCGGGAGGCTTAAGCTTGTCCCCGATGCCCAGATAACAACAAAAAGCAAGCTTAGCTTACAAAGTAAAGCTTTGCGAGAGGCACAGAACTTTCCCATCCAAGGTGCTGCTGCAACTATAACAAAACTTGCAATGATTAAGTGCCACAACCACATTCGCGAATTTCACCCTCGGATAAAGATGATTCTTTCTCTGCATGACGAGTTGCAGTTTGAAGTGCCTGATGATGAGGTTGAGCATTTTGCTGCTGAACTTCCTGCTTTAATGACTGACCTTGGTGTTGAGAGTTTTGGGTTCAAGACCCCATTTAAAGTATCAGTTGAGCTCGGGCAAAGCTGGGGCACTATGGTGTCACATAAACCCGCCAACCAGGGGGTAGCCCAATGAAATCACCTAAAACCATCAAGGAGTTTAAAATGCCTAATACCCTTGTGCAGGGTTATACTGACAATGGGTCCGACCCAGCACTTGCTGGTTTGTCTGGGCTTGATTTGATCACTTTAGTTGGTTGCCTGTCTCTAGTTGACCCTAAGAATCCAGGTGCTAGCGTTAACATTTGGTTTGCTGACCTTCTGGACATCTTGCAATTTAATAAAAGCTACTCACATAAAGTTTATAGTCATGCTGTTACCCCGTCTAGCGGGCGGGCCGAATACCTTACAAGTCGGTTTTCTCCAAAAGATGTTACGAGGCTAAAGGACTCTATTGAGCAGATTTTTCAAGTGAAGTGTGTAAGTTTTCGGGAGGATGCTGAAACACGTAAAGAAGAGCACGCCCATGTTTTTGATTCTTATGAGTACGTTTATATGCGAGGAAATAGTGTGCTTGACCTAGACTTCTTTCCTCTGCCCCCCGGGTTGGAAAAAGTCAACACTTGCGACACTTGCCCCCGCCCAATATATAAATTTCGCGATTGCTTAAGTAAGAAGGTGAAACCCCCCACTTACTTCTCTTTCCGGTTAAATAGCAAATTAGTAGAAGAGCTCAAGGGTAACCGCAAGACGAAGGGGTCCACAAAACTTTCAGTTAAGATTTTCAGCTTGTTGGCCCGTTTGGGGCGAGAGCGGACAACAATTAAAACACTTCTGCTGATTCTTAGACAGACTAGAAAAGACGGTATGTTTGTAAGGTGTGATTTAAAGAGGATTCTTGGTGCCTTGGGTTTTGATAGTTCTCATTTTTCCCGTAGTTGCACAGGTCTGCGTACACTTCTTTCAAGGCTCGTTACCGAGAGAGTTGTTGATACCTTCAATATTGATACTGAAAACAATCGTTTAGAGATTACACAAAACAAAAATTGGTACAAGGAGGTTCCGCTATGAGTTTCCCCGCCCATAAAACTGATGCTTTTACTCGGAATGAAAAGAGTGTGTTCAGCGTCCCTGCGACGGCGGCATTACTTAATCTCGAGCTTTTTGGAAAAAATATCCGCTGTTTGTTTCCTGAAAAGCATAGTGGCGGTGTCGATAAGAACCCTTCGTGCGTTCTATATGAGGATCGCTTTAAGTGCTTTTCATGTGAGTCCCACGGCGATGCGATAGACCTAGTTAGAATAGTACTTGGGCTCTCCTTCCTTGAAGCACGAGATTACCTCGAGAAGTGGGTTTCTTCTGGTTCAGAGGCACCTGCGAAGGTTGTAGCCCCATTTGGTAGGGGACTGGCTGTAAACGGGGAGTCAGTTTTAGCTCGCCTTTTTCAGTTAGCATCATTGCCTACCTCTGAGGATTTAGGCGGACAGTACCTCTCCAGCCGAAGGTTGAGCCCAGAGCTGTGCAGCAGTCTCGGTGTTCGTTTTCTGGAAGATCCTTTCAGAGCTTGGGCAGCGTTGAGCGGTGAGTTTTCTTTAGGTGATCTAAAAGTAGCGGGCTTAGTTAATAGTGCAGGTGTGTTCCACTTCCAAGAACACCCTTTATTGTTTTTCTTTCTGTACAACCAGGTTCCGGTTTACCTTTGTGGTCGATCATTACAGGCTAATCCCAGGATTAAAGAGCTAAAGCCAGTTGGCTTGAGTTGCCCAGTGCCTTATCAAATAGATGTATTAAACTCTAAACCTGCAGAACTTTACATCTGCGAAGGCTTGATCGACACGCTCTCAGCAGCTCAGCTTGGGCTACCTTCTATTGGTGCTCCCGGGGCGAATAGTTTCCCTGAACATTGGCTTGAGTTCATTCCAGAAACTACTCGCATCCATGTTTTATTCGATCGAGACAAAGCGGGCGAGGATGCCGCTATCAAACTTCGGAGTCAGTTTCGAAGATCCGGGTTTCAAGCCGATGCACTTGTAGTGCCAATCGGCAAGGATGTGAATAATTTTCTTTTTGAAAGGATGGTTTAGCAATGTCAGAAGACTTTTTGCCTTTACTAGATTTTGAGGAGATACAGCAAAGGGTTTTGGCTGCTGCTGTGCTTGGCGACCCCAATGTTATATCTGAGCTTTCTGCTGTTCGTGCCGGCCTTGATGAGCCTTACAAAACTCTAGCGGCTATCGTTTGCGATAGCTGGCTTGACGGGGGCTTTATAGATTTAACAATTTTAAAAGCTAAAGCTTGCGCTTTAAAGGTCAGCAATTCTGGGGCTGACGCCTTACCAGTTGCTGTTGTTATTGACAGCCTTGCGGGCGTGCCTATTGTGCCCGGGCAGGCTGCTAGTTACTTGCCCTTGTTAAGAGATCAAATTGTCTCTCGACAATCAAAAGGTTTGAGAGCAAAGCTTTCAGCAGCTATCAATGATGAGAACTCTAACTCTGAAACAATGCTGCACAACTTATCTAAGATTGTCACAAGCACAACACCAACTTTAGATCACAAGCTGCCCGATAACGAGCTGAAATCCCTGACTGAATATGTCCGTTCGTTACAAATGAAATCTAATGGAGGGGACTTCACTGGCCTAGACACTGGTTTTGATTACTTAAATCTGGTCTGTAATGGGATCGGTGCTGGTTTTCATGTGATTTCTGCTAAACCAGGTTTTGGCAAGACAACCTTTGCATGGCAGCTTGCGAATAATGTCGCTGATTTAAATAAAGTTCCTGTTATTTATATTAATTATGAGCAGTCGAAAGATGAGCTTCGGGAGAAAACGCTGTCTCGCTTAACGGGCATAGACACTCGCCACTTCCGTAGGGGGAAGCTTGCTCTAGAAGATCCGATTAATAAGCCAAAGATTTTAGCGGTGCTTGAGCAGTATCTTACTGAAATTTCTCCGCACACAACCATTGTGGAAGCAGATGAGGCTACCACGGTTCTAGAAATAGAGATGATAGTCCAAGGGACTTTTAAAAAGGCGGGTGCTACTTCTGGTTTGCTGGTAGTGGACTACCTGCAACTTATTCCGCCCTCAGTCAACCTAGGAAAATTTGCATCAAACACCATGGATAAGGTTACTGCGAATGTTTCAGCATTAAGGCGGATTGCAAGAAAGCTCAATGTTTCAGTCTTAGCGATATGTTCTCAAAACCGTGCCGGGTACCAAAAAAAGAATTTGAGTGTTTTTAAAGAAACTGGAAACATTGAATATGGGGCTGACACAGCTTCAATTCTCCAGACTTCTACAAAAACCACTGGAACATCTGAATTCCGGTGCTTAGACCTCCAGGTAGTAAAAAACCGAAACAGGGAGACCGCACGCATTGGTTACAAGTTCTATCCGAAAATCGCTAAGTTTGTTGAGATTGATAAGTCAGCTCTAGACCCAGAGGACGATGCAGAGTGACTAGTCAGATTGTGTTGCTGGTCGCTGGTCATACGCTTGCAGCCCTCATACCCACACAGGTGTATGTACTTACGAAGCTAATTTACTAGAGGTCAAATAATGGTTAACAGAAATATGAGCAATCTGTAGTTAGCCCTAGATTTTGGTGTAACTTTTGTGGTTTTGATTTACTTCGGTTTAATTAGAAAGGTATAAACAATGTTGGATGAGAATTCCCTTTTGCCCTTTTTCTTCCATGATTCAATATTTACGAGTAGGCACTTATTCAAAGCGTATAAAGCCACAAAGCGGGGCGACTTTGTTGTGGCAAAAGCGATGGCTGAAGCTGCTATCAAGTTAGATCCTTCGTACGAGGCGTTTAACGTTCTCGGCATTTGTTTCGGTATCACCGATGATTTTGAGAATGCAATAGCGTGCTTTGAAAAGTCTATATCGATTCAGCCAATGCAAAACGAGGCCGCTTTTAACCGAGCCGGCGCCATAGTAATGCAGGAGCGGGGGGTATCTAACCTAGCGGGAGAGGGACCTGTGCCGGCAATCGCTATAGGGGTACTTGCCTGGGCTAACGATAATTTAAAATAGGAGGACAGCAACAATGATTAATAAAAAAAGCAGTCTAAACAATCCCGTAAAAGGCGGCCTGCCCCTCTTGTTCAACGCAGCCAAAGCAGCGGAAACGTTGGGCATAAGTGCCCGAAGTTTATGGACTTTGACCCAAGCTGGTACAATACCTCATATTCGATTGGGACATAGAGTTTTGTACTCGCCCCAATGTTTACATAAAGCGGTTACCAAGAACACATTTATCGGAGGCGATAAAAATGGCGAGTCTTTGTAAGGACAAAAACGGATGGTATTCGGTTCAATTTTATGCGGCCACGAACCTGCGCAGGAAAATCACACTAGGCACCAAGAATGAGCGCACTGCAGGTCGAACGCTCGAGAAAATCGAACTTTTAATTCGAGCTAAGCAGTTTGGCCAAGCGCTGGAAGCAGATTCCTTGGCCTGGTTACAAAAGATAAGTGGTACCGAATTAGAGGCAAAATTAAAGAAGGCAAACTTGTTCTCGGGGGGGCCGCTAGCGGGGTCCCCGGAAGCCATACGAGCGAGCGCACCGAGTTTAGGAGATTTTCTTACTGGCTATATCGAGATGCGTAAAGGGCTGAAGCTCTGGACTATCAAAAATATGAAGACAGCGGGTAATCTGCTAATCGCATTCTTTGGCAAAGACAAGAAGGTATCGGAAATCACCCCCGCAGAAGGGGAAACATTCTTTCACCATCTCACGGGCAAGGGCTATGCTAAAGCAACTATCTCAAGAGCCATGCGTCGCGCCATTACCTTTTTTAAATTTGCACAGAAATCTCAGTTCGTTTTAGATAACCCATTCCAAGGAATCAAGCTCCCAAAGCAAACAAACAAAAGCAGAATGGCTTTTATCGATAGAGCCACAATCGATACGTTATTAGACCAGTGCCCCAACAATTTTTGGAGATTAGTTATAAGTCTTGCCAGGTTTGGTGGTTTGCGAATACCAAGTGAATTACGGGAGCTGACTTGGGACGGTGTTGACTGGGCAGCGGGTAAGCTGAAAGTTATCTCTCCTAAAACTGCACATATCGAAGGTGGAGAGTTCCGCTGGATTCCGCTGTTCCCCGAAATCAAAATATACTTAGAAGATGCTTGGGAAACCGCAGCGGAAGGGGAGAAGCATATATTC
>Ga0194055_10003408_pt1 | contig 12210 bp, 11 predicted proteins | sample SepL449m_MetaG_FD_155482 | JGI IMG/M metagenome (GOLD analysis project Ga0194055, IMG submission 155482) | Anoxic zone freshwater microbial communities from boreal shield lake in IISD Experimental Lakes Area, Ontario, Canada - Sep2016-L442-9m | ecosystem: Environmental > Aquatic > Freshwater >... | reverse complement strand
GAATCTCTTGACCGATGACATCTCTCTCAAACTGACACCCGAGCAGACAGGGGCACTGGTGAAAGGCCTGAACGGAGTCGACGCTGCCGAGAAATTCACGGACGACGATGCCAAGAAGATGTACGAAGAGCTGTTTGCCACCCTGAGCGACGACCAGAAGGCAAAGCTCGATGTTATCGGACTTCCGTTCGGTCGCGGAGCAGGTGGCGCCGGAATGGGGGGCGTGCAACCTGATCCCGATGCCAATCCTTTTCAGCAGGAAAATAACCTGAAAGCTCTGAAGTCCTTCCGCGGCCGGTTTGAGCCCTCTGGTTCGTGACGTGACCACCGGTACGCGAATGTCGCGGTAAACACGATTTGCAAAAAAGGAGAGCTCAAAGACATTGTCGCGAGGCCAACTTGCCGCACGTTGGTATTGTATGCATGTTCTGATGCAGGATACCGACTGAGGGTTTTCGATGAGAGTTGTAGTGACAGGGGCTGCTGGCCAGCTTGGCAGCGAACTCATACCACGATTGGGGCCACGAGCGATTTCGCTCGGGCATGACCGGATCGAGATTACGGATGAGGCATCCGTTGTTTCAGTGCTCGATGACGTCCGGCCGACGCACATCATCAATTGTGCTGCCTACAATCTGGTGGATCGAGCCGAAGATGAACCCCAGGACGCCTATCGGGTCAATGCCTGCGGGCCGCGAAATCTGGCCAGATGGTGTGCTGCCAATCACGCGACCTTATTGCATGTCAGCACAGACTATGTCTTCGGACTCGAAACCAATTCACACGTTCCCTGGCGCGAGACGGACACTCCCGGTCCTGTCAGTGCCTACGGGGTGTCGAAACTGGCGGGTGAGTTCTTCGTGCGAGCTCATTGTCCCCGGCATCTGATCGTGCGGACGTGCGGCCTCTATGGTCACAACGCCGCACGCGGTAAGGGGAACTTCATCGAAACGATGTTACGACTGGGCCGGGAGCGGTCGGAATTGCGAATTGTGAACGACCAGCAATGCACGCCGACTTCCGTCGCAGACCTGGCTACTACACTGGTTTCGCTCATCGAATCGGAAGCCTGGGGAGTCTATCACGCCACGAATTCCGGGGAGTGTTCCTGGTTTCAACTCGCTGCGGAGATCTTTCGACTGTCGAACATCTCCATCGGACTGATCCCCAGTACGGCGGCCGAGTATGGTGCTAGGGCACGGCGTCCAGATTACAGCGTCCTCGATTGCTCGAAATTGACAGGCGTCGTCGGTTCGCCACTTCCTGCCTGGCAGGATGCTGTCGCTCGATATCTGCATGAGCGGGAAAGCTGATGAGCGAGCGTGTTTTGATAACAGGAAGTTCCGGGTTCGTGGGGACCAGTCTCTGGCAGCGATTTCGCACCAGTGGCTGGAGTACGATTGGATTGGGTCGCCGTCTGCTAAACGACCCCGACTATGTTGCTCACGATCTGCGTCAGCCCGTCCCCGCTCGCTGTGATGGCCCCATTGATGTCGTGATTCACGCCGCAGCACGTTCGAATCCCTGGGGGACTCGTAAGCAATTTCATCTGGACAATGTCGTCGCGACCGAGCACGTTATCGAATACTGCCGGCGGAACGGTTCGCCGCACCTGATCTACATTTCTTCGTCGAGTGTTTATTACAAACCGGAACACCAGCTTGGAATCACTGAGCAGACTCCGTTACCAAGTCGGCACGTGAATGAGTATGCCGCGACCAAGCGTCAGGCCGAGGAACTGGTGCGCGCCTACCCAGGATCGTGGACCATTTTGAGGCCACGCGCCGTGTTTGGTCCGGGTGATACGGTGCTCTTGCCACGGATCATTCATGCGGCACGACAAGGCCGGCTACCCGTTCTCTATTCCCCCGACGGGCCAGTCGTCGGAGACTTGATCTACATCGATAACCTCGTCGACGCCATTCAGACGGCCGCAGAGAAGCGAGTGACAGGAATCTTTAATCTGACGAATAACGAGCCGGTTCCGATTCTGGAATTCCTGTTTTCCGTCTTCGACCAATTGGGAATTCCGCGACCGAAGCGACGCGTTTCTGCGACAACGGCGATGGCAATGGCCGGAATGCTGGAAGTGTTTCATCGCTTGTTTCTGCCATGGTCAGAACCTGCCATCACGCGGTTCGGTGTCCATGTTTTTCGATATTCGAAAACGTTTGATGTGACCCGGGCATTACAGACATTGGGGCCTCCGTCGATTTCGCTGGAGGAAGGTTTGAAACGTACCGTGGAGTGGTTCCAGACCGCGGCCGCAGGGACCTCGTCATGACGACGTGCTTTCTCGCCGGACTGAGTTGTGCGGGCCTGTACCTGGCGCTCATGCTGGTGAAGGCTTGGCGCAGTTGGCGATATGCCATCAGCCATCCAGAGATGGATCAACTGGACGCGGCCGTGACCGTCCTGCAGCCGATTTTGGGAGGTGATCCCACTCTGGGCGAATCGCTGCGGAAAAACCTGCAGTCAGCCTCTGCAAAAACGAAGTTCCTGTGGCTGATTGATGAGGATGATTCCGCGGGACGAACCGTTGCCGAGCCCCTGGCCCTCGCAGAACCGCATCACATTTGCATCCTGATCTGCCCACCCTGCCCTGCGGGGATCAATCCCAAGCTCTTCAAGCTTCAGCAGGCGATCCCGCTTGTCACAACGGAATTTGTCGCAGTTCTGGATGATGACACGACGTTGTCCACTGGGCATCTGCAGCAGGCGATGGCCGCGCTATCCGATTGCGACCTGTACACCGGATTGCCTCACTATTCGACCGGGCAGAACGTCTGGAGCAGTCTGGTGGCACATTTTGTGAACAACAACAGCATTCTCACGTACCTGCCATTGCTGACATGGACGGGGCCACTGACGATCAATGGCATGTTCTACGTTTTGCGAACGGAATACCTCCGTTCACTGGGGGGATTCGAATCGATTCTGGGGCAATTGTGCGATGACTATTCATTCGCACGGCTGGTCCTTCAACACCACGGGCGATTGAAGCAGGGGATTACTTCGCAGCGACTGCAGACGAGTATTTCTGGTCCAGGACATTACGCGCGACAGATGCACCGCTGGTTTCTGTTTGCCAATCTGCTGGTCCTGGATCAACCATTGGCGATTCAACTGATGCTGGTGATATTGTTGGGGCTGCCGCCTTTATTGCTGTGGGGCAGTCTTCTGTCATTGTCAGGGGGCTGGATTGGGGGAGTGGTTCTTGTGATGCTGGCAGTGGTGCGACATGTGGTTTTACGAACTCTGCATCGAAAGCTGTTTCACGAACCACCGACGTTCTCACCTGCGTTATCGCTGATCGCAGAATTGCTGCAACCACTGCATCTGGCTCACGCGAGTCTGACGCGAGTGATTGTCTGGCGTTCGCGCCGAATTCGCGTCGGTCGGCGCGGGACCTTTACTTTTTTGCCTGACAGTTCGCCATGATTTTCAGTCCCCCCGTGATCCATCCGCGAACAGATGTCAAAGTGGTCCTGTGGAGTGGCCTCAGCGATCCCACCGACTGTGCACTCAGTCGGACTCAACTGCGGTTTCTTGATCAGCTAGCTGTCCCTGACGAAAGCAAGATCTATGCGAACTTTCCGTACATCAAACCGGTTCGCAGTGAGCAGGCCGCGATTCCGATCGTCCATGCGAGTTGGCGAAATCTGTCGCAGTTCCTGAATGCACGACATTCGCCCTATCGCGATCATGCCGTCAAGCATTGGGAAGCACTCGCGCGATCATGTCGAGGACTGCTGGTGATTACGATCAGTTGCGGACTTGAAATCCTCAATGCAGCACTGTCGTCTGGAGTACGTCCGGAAGTGTTGGAAGTACTAGCACTTGGTCCTGTGGCGCGTCGTCGGCCGGATGCTTCACATCTGCTTGTTCGCGGCGGCCGGGATTACGTGTTGAATCCGTTCTTTCGAGATGTCGACCTGGTTGTCCCTGATATTGGACACATGGATTACCTGGAACATCCGACAATTCTTGAATTAACCAACGGACAACTTCAGAAGTTGTGAGGTGGACCTTTGTTGCCATGAAATGAGCACAAAGAATGATAAAAGAGGCGTCAAAGGTGACGCCTCTTTCATTTCGCGTTGACAACCAAGACCGCCGCGCTTCCCTCCTGGAGTGCGGCAGCAGGATCAGTCTGTGACGACTGATCAATCAAGGACCGGTGAAGCATCCATCATAGATACAATCCGATCCCGGACGTGTATCAAGCGAGCTGCTTTTTCCGGCCAACGAGGGTCCGGATTCGTTCGGCCAGCAAAGCGCTGTCGAATGGCTTCCGGAACGTTTCGTTGAACGGAGTTCTGTCGAATCCACTGGCCGTGTCGTCGTCGCTCAAGAGCGCCACCAACACAGCGTCGGCATAGTCATTGTTTTTCCGCAAGTTTTGCGCAATCAGCGTAGCTTCGTGACGACCCATGCCGAAGTCGATCACGATGCAGTCGGGATGCAGTGATTCAGCTTGAATCCCTGCCTCGAAGCCGCTTGCCGCCGACTCAATTTTGTAGTCGTCGGTAGGCAGCAGGTCCATGAGGTGGCCGCGCACGGTGGCATCAATGCCAACGAGCAGCAGTTTCCCCATCGCCTCGTCTTCGAGTTCACCGAGGGGCATCCCGTGTTCCTTAAGGAACCGGATGAGATGCTCTCGGGGAATACGACGGTCTTGAGATCCGGGTATGCGGTAACCGCGCAGACGGCCGGAATCAAACCATTTGCTGACAGTGCGGGGCGCAACCTTGCAGATCTTTGCTACCTGACCAGTAGTGAAGATCGTTCTCATCGCGGGCTCTCCAATCACCTAGATTATTCACACACAGAAGGGCGTCGCGACCCTCCGGATCTTCACCCTCGAACGTTACAACGCGGCTATCCGTGCCCTCTGGGTTTTCAGGCATGTTCATCACTGACAAGTCAGCTTTGAACGGAGTGCCCGATTCCCCGAAAACCACGTTCTCGGCTGGCGGGCTCTGTCGTCACGTTTGGGTTCTCATCGGCTTCGAAGACCTGATCCCTGGTCAACGAACCCGTGGGTGGCGGGACCGGCTGCTCGTCGCAGAGCACCGGCTCTGTGTTGAGACGAATCCAAGTTGTCCTGCCCCCCAGACGTTTCCGCAGTCATTTCAAGCTTCCCCGGATCAATCGCCATCCGGTGAGTGCTTGTTGTGATCGCTGAGATTCGTCTGCGTAGTAGAATCGTCGCAGCCGTACGTAAACCTTGAGAATCTTTGTCAAGACCGGATTGACGTTCCCAAGGAATTTCGATAACGCCCCCTCGTCCAAGGGGAATTCACCGGCAAACTTTACCAAGCCTGCCAAATTCTGGATCTCAGTCGCCATGTCTGTTATGCTCCAACGCCGATCCAGACACCTCCACTAACACACACGGAGATCTGCAGTGAATCCGCGACGTCTCGCTTCCGCTCTGTTTGTACTGACGGCGTTCTTTGGGGAACTTCATCCGCAAGAAGCAAAGTGTGAAGAGGCCTATCCGATCAAATTCCGGCTGTCTCAGGTTGGCGACCAGAAAAACATCCAGGAAACGACTTCCATCAGCATCAAGGTGCTCAGGGCGCGGGTTGATGGAGAGGAGATCCCAGGATTCGCTGAACTACCAATTTCCAAAGATTTCGAGAAAGAGGCCTCAAGCAAGAAGCAAATCGAGGTATTTCGCGAGACGGTTCTAAAGGTTGAGGAATCGCGGGTCATTACGCGGAAGCGACGTTACCAGAAGATTCAGCCGTTTTTGGACGAATTTCCCGTGGAGCATCTCCTTGATCAGGATGTGGTCATCGACACAACTGGCGGTGATGTCAGTTGTTACGAAGAAGATTGTCCGGAGTACCTGGGGGATGACGCGGCCTGGGTTCAGAAGAAATTTCGGTCCGCTGTTTCGCTGCCCGAGAACTTTGGATTTCCAGAGGTTCCCGTCAAAATCAATGAGCCATGGAACATTGACTGCAGAGAACTCGCGTTGCAGCACGCGAATTCACTGCAGCCCGAAATTGTCATTGATCCGGAAAAATCACGGGGGACTGGCGTATTGAAGCGGGTCTATAAGCGGGGATCCGTTGTTTACGGTGTTATTCGATTCAAGTTTCAGATGCCCTGCGATCAACCTGATGAACCTCAGCAGGTCGAGCGTCTCCAACCTTACGGTCAACCAGTTGACGATGCAGGTGGGTTTAACCGAACGCCATCAACTTTTCCGACTTCGAAGTCAACGCCACAAAGTTACGATGCGCCTCAATTTGATGTTAAGCCTTCCGTGAAAGAACTGCCTGAGGTCGAGTCTGACCAGAAGCGCCGGACGTCAACGAAACCACCAACCACAGATCTCGATGAGCACATCGTCAATGCAGGGAAACTTCAGGAGATTTCAAAAGCTAAGGTCATTCCCAAATTCGTTGTCCTCGAAATGACGTTGGACGTTCCAATTGAAGGATCTGCGGGCGCGGGCCAAGTTGAATCGAAAATTCAGCTACCCACGAAAAAAATAAGCAACATTGGTGAACTGACGGTCGTAATCGAGATGGAAGCGACGATCGTCAACAATGAGAAGTAGACGTTTTCCGGAAAGAAGTGATCCAACTTCAATTGCACAACGCCTGCGAACACGATGTTCCTGCGGTTACGCCAGGACTGCGGTCGTTTATGAACGACTGCTTCCGGTGCAGATCTCGGATCGTATACTTGAAGTCAAACATTCTTACGGTCGCTAACGCCCTGATAAGCACAACGACCCGGCTGCCAGATGACAGCCGGGTCGTTTTTGTTTACCCAACACGGTTCGTAAGGATTACGGAACCAGCTTCAAAGCGGGATCGATCCACAGCAGGCCACCGGCTGGCTTGTCGCCGGTATCTTTGCCAGTACCAAAGACTGTGACGTAAAGGCCACCTTCTTTGTCGAAGGCCAGAGCGGTCGGCCGATCGAGGCTGAGGATCTTCTTTGGCTTGACTTCTTCACCTTCGATGACCAGTTCGAACAGGCCACCCTGGGTCAGGTCGGCCCAAGCGAAGTCAGTGCAGTACAGCTTGCCACTGGGGCTGTAGGCCAGCCCTGTGATGTCGTGCAGGCCAGTCTTGTAGCTCTTCACGAGCTTTCCTTCCTTGTCGTACATCGTCAGCAGAGCATCGCCGGGGACATTGACTTCGCCACCCTGTCCGACGACCAGTTGCGACTTGTCTGGGCTGACAGCAATCGCAATCGGGGCATCGACCTGGGTCGCTTCCTTGGTCGCGATGGACGGGGTCAATTCGCCTGGCTTGCCATCGGCGATCTTCGAAACCACGATCCAACCCTTGTTGTCGTCGCCATTCGAAGTGATATAGATCGCATCGTTCCAGACGGCTGCCTGATAGAAGTTTCCTTCACCCTTGGCACCTTCACCGCTCCCCTTAATCGGGCCGAGTGTGAATTCTGCCTCGGTTTCCTTGCGAACCTTGGCTGGAACTGCGTCTTCAATCTTGTAGATCCGGACGACTTCTTCCCCATCGGGACGGCTGCCATCGGGAACGACCAGGCGATCATTTCCCCACAACGCACAGCCCAGAGGACCGATGTTGTACTTCGGCCCCTTGCCATAAACGTCGGTTGGGAATCCGTCGACTTCCAGATAAATCTTGCCTGGCTTACCGGCAACGTAGCGAAAGACGCCCTGACGTGATGTCACGAAGACGTGGCCAGTTCCCGGATGAACGGCGACACCCGAAGGATTGTCGAGGTGGACGACTGAGACCTTGGCAGGAGATTTCTCAGCAGGCTTTTCCGCTGGCTTTTCTGCGGGTTTGTCAGCCGGTTTCTCTTCTTTCTTCTCGGCTGGCTTCTCTTCCTTCTTTTCTGCGGGCTTTTCGTCTTTCTTCTCAGCATCTTGTGCGAATGACATCGGGTAACCGATGGCGATCACCAGTGATGCGGCGATTAAGCTGCAAAACAAACGGCGCATGCTCACTCCATCCTTCTGTTGTCGAGAACTTACGTAGGCCGCGAACCGTAACGACCGATTCGCGGAGGGATTATCCGCACGCAGAGTCCGTTAAGACCAAGCGGTTCCTGGGCTCCCGGGTCGGTCCTGCGGCCGACAATCGTCAGCAAATCGTACTGAACACCACTCGCCAATGCAATTTACGGCAGGAATTGCCACTGAAATCGCCTGCCTGACCTGCAAATTGAAATTGCTTTGAATCACGTTGCAAGGCTGAACGCACTTCGCGCATTCCGAGAATTCCACTAAAACGGCAGCGTTCCTGATCGTGGAGTCGTTCCGATGTCGAACCCCCCAATTCCCTATAGTATTCGCGTCAGCCCGCGAGCACGCTACCTTCGTTTTCGCGTGACGGTTGATAAGGGGTTGGAAGTGGTGGTCCCGCGTGGTTACGACCAGCGTCGCATCCCGTCCGTCTTGAGTACGAACCAGCATTGGGTGGAAGCGGCACTGCAACGTGTCGAGGAAGCCCGGCGACTGCAGTCTGCGCAGCCTGATCAGACGATCCCGACAATCATTACCTTGCCCAGCGTCGGCAAGACGTGGCACGTCGATACCGTTGCTGCACGAGCCCGATCGACTTCGGTCGAAGAGCCTGCTCCTGATCGATTGCTCCTGCGCGGTCGCGTCGACGATGCCGAACATTGCGAAGCAGCACTGCAGCGCTGGGTGATGAGGCAAGCACACGACATCCTGATTCCCTGGCTGGGAAGTGTCAGCCGTGAAATCGGTATCCCGTTCGCCAAGACGGCAATTCGAAAACAGAAAAGTCGCTGGGGAAGTTGCTCCCGCATCGGCACCATCAGCTTGAATGCCAAACTGCTGTTTATCGAACCGGATCTGGTTCGATACATCCTGATTCATGAACTCTGCCATATTCGCGAGTTAAACCATTCCGCACGATTCTGGAAACTGGTTTCAGCTCACTATCAACCGTACAAGCAGGCCCATAGTCGGCTGACAGTCGCTTGGCGCAAGATGCCCCGCTGGGTTGGTTGACGTCAGATCAATCGGGACGTTTGCCGTCATCGAATGGACTCCACCGATATCAATCTGATTCGTCAGTCGTCTGAAAAACCGTCTAATCGACGGTGTTTTCATAATTCTTTCGACTGGAATAGAAAGTGCGAACTCCCACATTTCAAACAGAGGTTTGGACGGTTACTGGGTGAATTCGAAAAGAATTCCGCTTGCAACCTGCAGTTCTACGTGGGAATCTACCGCCGACATCAAATCGATTCACTCCAGCACTCCGTCCTGCCATCTTAGAACGAGTGACGAATTCCTCATGACAGGGATACATGGGATCATGGTCAAGTTTCATTGGAAATTCATTACCTGTGTTATCGCGGCAGGATTGTTTGCGGGACTGACGGTCTCTGCAAAGGATGAACACAAGCACGGCAATCAGCACAAACCCGCCCATCATGCGGCGCCGGCGCACCAGCCTGCCCCCGTGCAGCATCATGCTCCTGCAGTCCATGCTCCCCCAGTCCAGCAGCCAATTCAACTTCCACCTGTACAGCGACAAGCGGTGCACCAGCCTGTTCAACATCAGCGCCATGAGCCACGTCACGAACCTGTCCGGCACCAGCCGGTGCAGGTTCTGCCGCAGGTGACAAATCAGGTCGTTCAACAGCACAACGTCCCCAAGGTGCACATTGCTCCTCAGCATCAGCCCCGCGAACACCACAAGCCGGATACCGGGGCTCAGAATCTGCCGCACTTGCAGCTCGTTCAACAGAACAATCAGCAAAACAACAATCAGGTTCCCCGGAATAAGGTACACGAGCCTCCGAAAATCCATGTCCCAGGCAACACTTCGGGCAATCAGCCCTCGCAACCACGGGTGATCGTACCACAGCCTTCGGGACCGCAGAATCCCCTGCAGGTTCCGAATCTTCCGTTGAATCAGCCAAAGTTAGAAGTCCACAAGCCGCATCAGCCACGCGTCAACCTTCCTCCCAATAGCGTCCCGGGGACGGGGAATTCACCCGCAACGGGTTCGCAGAATCTGCAACTTCCTCCAAACCTGCAATTGCAGCAGAATCCCGTTCTGCCTGGAAATCAACAGCATCACGATGCTCGCAAGACGCATCAACCTCGAGTCAATCTGCCTCCGAATACTGTTCCAGGGACGGGTGCCGGTGGGCCAGGGGCAGGTACGGGAAACCTGCCTGGATCACAGCCCAAGGTCATCCTGCCGGGACAGCAGGACCACCTGAAGGACAAGGGACGAACTGGCGGGGGACTTCCCGTTCCTGATGCTTCACGATTGCCTCAATTCAAACCGAATACCAACCCGGTCGATCCCAAGGCCGGACCAAATCATCATCCGGGATTGAAGCTGGATAACGGCCAGGGGAATCTCGTGAATCCTGGTTTTGGGAATCAGCATCACCAGAACCACGAACGGCTGCCGATGAAGATCGACAACCCGATCGCAGGTGAACATCGTCAGGCAATTCCGCTGACGATTCCGAAGAATGGTGGACATGACCATTTCAAAGGTCGGGATCTGCCCGGTGACAAAGGAGACAAGGGACGCGATCAACTGCAAACGTTGCTGCGATCTCGTGATCATGGTGATCTGAAAAACAACCTGGAACATTGGCGACAGTCGCCGGATTTCGCGAAACATCCCCAGCTGTCACACGTCAATCTGGACCACATCAGCGGACTCCATCAGGACCGCCTGCGAAACGATCATTCGTTCGAGCATTGGCGGCATGGAAATGTCGGTCAGCAATTGAACATTGATCGACAGCTTCAGTTGCAGCGACATGGCGATATTACGCGGCAGATGAACTTTACGACCAACGTGATTAATGCCGGTGGCTGGCAGCATCGGCATCATGGAGCTGTCGCCGCCGCCTTTACGGCAGGGTCGTTCAGCGTTTGGTACGCAGGTGGAGGCTGTTATCCGACACATTGCTGGTACCCCAAGTGGTCACCGTGGGTGAACTGGTGCTGGTGGGATTCGTGCCTGCCGTTCTATGATCCACGTCCGATCTACTGTCGTCCGATTGTCTACCAGCCGTGCCAGCCGTGGATTGCGTATCAGTATCCTGTTTGGCAACCGCTGCCAGTGGTCGCTTGCGGAACCTGGGTCGATGTTCAACCGGTCGTGATTCAGGCAGGCCTGGATCTGCAACTGCTGGCCGTGCGATTCGTCGATAATGGACATCCTGAACAAAATCTGGGGCCGCGTTACTGTGTCTGGGTCCGCAACAACAGCCAAGTGCAGATCACGAATCCGTTCAGCGTACTGGTCCTCGCCGATAACGACACGGTACCGAACGCTGGCGTTCCACAAGCAGGAGTCGTGATTCCATCAATGGATATTGGCGAAATCAAGCCGGTCGACATCCGATTGCCGCTGGAAGCGAATCGGATCGGAACGACACCCGAAGGTTACAAAGTTCCATTTGCGTACCTGCATGTTCTGGTCGACAGCCATCAGCAGATCGCTGAAACCGACGAAGCCAACAATGGTTCGGTGGTGGCTCGTACCGAGATCCTGCCAGTTGATCCCGCCGCGTTTTCGACGGATCAAACTGCTGCTGCTCCTGGTGGAACATTGACGATCGCTGGTGAAGGATTTGGTCCTGAGCCAGGACGAGTCCTGGTTTCGGTGAACGGTCAGAACACCGAGGCCCTGATTCAAGGCTGGTACGATCTGGGAATCCGGTTTACAGTTCCAACGTACACGTTGACAGGAACGGTGGAAGCCGAAGTGCTGGTCGTTCGAGGTGATGGGGCTGTCTCCAATCCTCTCGACATTCAACTGGCACCTCAAACACTGCTGGGGCCTGCGACAGATATCCCTCTGGCACCACTGCCGGAGCCACCGCAATAATTGAAGGTTGATCGAGTTCCCTTTTCTGGCGTAAAAGGGAACTCGACGAAGTCATGCTTCACGGATTCACTGCTCAAGGAAGTCGAAATGCGCAAGACACGAATTCTGATGTCCCTGGTTGTTATTGGGCTTTCCCTCGTCGCATCTGCGATGAGCAGTCAGGCGCAAGAGAAAGATTCGCCAGATCCTGTCAAACAATCCCCCAAGGAAAACGGCGAAGGAAAATCTGACAGCAAAACCGACCAGCCAGCCGAGAACGTCCCGAAAAAGCTGAAGCCAGCCAGGGACGAATCCGGCACCGGGGATTCTGAACAGCCGAAGAAGCGGGATAAAAATCAGAAGCAGCCATCAG
>Ga0194055_10003407_pt1 | contig 12211 bp, 10 predicted proteins | sample SepL449m_MetaG_FD_155482 | JGI IMG/M metagenome (GOLD analysis project Ga0194055, IMG submission 155482) | Anoxic zone freshwater microbial communities from boreal shield lake in IISD Experimental Lakes Area, Ontario, Canada - Sep2016-L442-9m | ecosystem: Environmental > Aquatic > Freshwater >... | reverse complement strand
GAATTTAAAACTAGATAAAATATGGCGGCAAGCTGCCGACAGCCCAATAATTGCCGTCTCAAAGCTTGCCAGAAATGGCAACAAAATACCAATAATGTCGTTCGGGGATGGCGTGGTCAAGCTAGACCAAGCTGACCCTCAGACTGGAGATATCATAGAAGAAATACTCCAAAGCCACGATTCCGATACTCTCGTTCTGTGTGGCTACAATAGTACGCGCCAAAAGCTCAATGACCATGTCCGAGTACTTAAAGGCATAGATAGTCCCGACCCTCAGCGCAATGACACGATTGTTTGCTTGCGTAACAGCCGAGACACCGGCCTAAGCAATGGTCAGATTGGAGTTATTGAGCAAATAACTCCAGCCGTTCGCGATGATGAACAGCTCTGGTGGAATATTACGGCCGATTTTGATGGAATTAAATTTAGCGGATTTGCACCTAGGGAACAGTTTGGGGCAGCCACAACAATCAAAATTCTACCCAAAAGACCAAAGACCGATACCTTGGGATTGTTTGATTTCGGGTATGGCCTAACGGTCCACAAAGCACAGGGCTCACAAGCCAAGAGAGTATTGATATTTGAAGAACGCTTTCCGCGCATGACACAAGACGAGTGGCAACGCTGGCTATACACGGCTGTGACAAGAGCCCAAAAAGAACTCTACATTATTGGCTATTAGGCAATTCGTCAGAGAATCATCATGAGTTTGCACTGCTGTATTAGATGCCTAGAGGGCCGCGAAAAAAAACTAAAATATTATCAGCTTACGGTCTAAGGGTGCCAGTGAAAACTTGCCAAGCCAGAGCAGTTTTAGCTACAAAACTTAAGATAATATACACTCGTTCTCCGTATAGATAATTCTTCCATGGTCCGATTTTTTTGTACTGTAAGAACATGTTTAGTGCAAAGCAATTGAAGAATATGAATATAGTTACGTATATCCAGTATACAAAGTCAGGTATTTTAGCACCTCCTGCGCTGGCGTTCTGGGCACTCGCTACGAAGTAGATGGCGATTACTATCCAAGGGATTATGCCTGCTAAACAACCAACGAGATAGCTTATCCACTTGGTTTTTTCAGTCGTTTGATTATGAATTTCCATAATCATACCGCATAGATTCATTATTGAAGTTAAGGCGAAAAGCATTATTAAGCTTGATAAATCATATATTCCAGATAGCAGCGCAATAGCGATTATCATAGTAGAGGCGGACAGGCTATATTCAACCCAGCGAGCTCGGTTCATGCCCTTTTGCAAATCTTTTTTGTAACCCCTGTACCATATTGTTGATATTATTAAATGAGCTGTCATGCTCATTGCCAAAAAGGCTAGTATCGGCCATACCAATGGCAAAGCGAAAACTGTTTTAGTTGAAGTCGTAAGGGTGCTGGTTGCAACATCAAATGTTAAGTAGTTGGTTGTAATATCAAATTTTACTTTAGAACTAGCTATCAATGCCATTAGCCCAAGCTGTACAGCAAAAAATATGAATGCGATAAAATTAAGTTTCCTTAGTCGCTCGATTGTAATCTTCTTCTTTTTTTTCTTAACCATTTATGGGGGTTCCTTATTTATTTATTTATTTATTTAGTTATTAATACTTGTGGTTATTATAGTAAAATTAAACCGAAGATGCAATTTTGACATAATTAGTGTGGTTACAAATATAGTAAGCCTGGATGTTGAATTGCTCAAGCTTCGGGAGGGCAAACCTTTTCGCAATTGCTACAATGTCTTCAAAGCTAGTACTCTGCGTATCAATAATACTAAATACCAGCACTGTCGGGATGCTGTAGTATCTGAGGTGGCTAAAAAGCTTGTTTGTGAAAAACACTTCTATTTGATTCAGCCTTTCGTCGTGAGGTAAATTTGCAGGAATTGAAAGATTGCAAAGTTCCGGACTATAAACGCACTGAAAAGAGGATTGATCATCCGAAATGATTACGCTGTCAAATCCCATTAAGCCATTTTTGCTTTTATAAATAACATCTGGATTTTCGGTGAATGAATCAAAGCGATAGTCTTGGTATTCGGGGCATATCCTAACGAATTCTTCGATTAATTGTTTTTCTCTTAGCTTCTTTTTAATATCAAGTTTGTATTTCATAAAATAATTATAGCAAATTTTATATTTCTTATTTAAACAATGTAATATGTAATCATGAATAAGACATTACCCAAGCTAATATCTAGAGATATCGGGCCCATAATATTTAGGAATTTATTCTCAATAGTGGCGATAATTATTGGTAGCCTTTCGATTATTCTAGTTCTACTCGGCAACCAAAGAGATGGGTTTTTCCTAGGCTCGATTATTACAATCAACATAATAATCGGTATCATTCAGGAATTACGATCCAAGATAAATCTTGAAAAACTTCAGCTTAGCACCAAGCAAAAATACAATATTACTAGGGGCGACCAAGCCCTTTTGGTATATGCCGAAGATATAATAATCGATGACATCCTAAGCCTTAAGCTTGGCGACCAGTGTCCAGTTGATGCAATTCTCACCAAAAATAAAAACCTAGAATGTAACCTAGCATTATTGACGGGTGAATCTGAGAATATAACTATGTCAGAAGGCGATCGCTTGCTCTCGGGTAGTATTGTTGTTGCAGGGTCGGCGCTTGTCCGTGCCTCAAAAATAGAATCAAAAAGCTACCTTTCCAAAATGAATTCGAATCTACAGAAATACAAAGTTTCATATTCACCAATTCAAATAGCAATATTAAAATTCATCAAGATTATGGCGGCAATACTATTAGTGCTCGGATTACTACTAATTGCTAGGTCGATATTATTAGGTGGCTCGGCGCTAAGCGGCTTTATTCAGGTAGCAGCACTTGCATCAACAATAATCGCCGAGGGTCTACTACTGTCGAGCACCGTACTTTTTGCATATGGAGCTATCAAGCTCTCCAAGCAAAAGGTACTCTTGCAGCAAATAAATACTATCGAGAATCTAGGGAGGATGTCGGTAGTATGTATAGACAAAACCGGAACCCTGACCGAGAGTAACCCCACCTTTGAGGAGTTGGTGCTATTTGATAAATCTGAACTTAGCTTTGTCCACAAAATATTGTCTACATACTCAGCCATTGAAACCTCTAAGACAGCTTTACTAGAAGCAATCAGTAGTGAATTTAGCAAGTTTAAACGCTTTAAAACTGATTCACTTTTAGTCTTTTCATCAGTCAGAAAGTATTCGGCATTTAAAATTCACGGCACCAATAACACCATTGTAATAGGCGCTGGAGATAAGTTCTATAAATTCATGTCTAAGCCACAGCAAGAATGGCTTGATGAGCAAAACACTAGACTTGCCAAATCGGCTAAACGAATAATTTTAATTGCTCAGGGAAATATCGATAATACTATTAGCCTTAAATCTGTAAAATCACTAAAAATACTTGGGCTGGTGGTATTTTCTAACCCACTCAAACAAGGCGTCCTAGGGACCGTCGACAAGCTTCAAAAGCGTGGTGTACAAATTGTAGTAATATCTGGCGACAATGCCCAAACTGTCGCAGCAGTAGCTGATATGGCTGGCATAAAATATAGCGGCAGGATAGTCACTGGCGATGAGATTGATAAAATTGAACACAGCAAGCTCAGTGAGCTCTTAATGCAAAAAGTATTGTTCGCTAGGACTCTACCCGCTCAGAAACAAAAAATAGTTGAGAGTATTCAGATGTCCGGCAGGAGCGTTGCTATGATTGGCGATGGCGCTAATGATGCGATGGCAATTAAGTCTGCGGATATTGGGATTGCTATGTTCGATGGTGCTCCTGCCACAAGACAGATTGCTGATGCCGTCTTATTGAACAATTCATTTAACTCTATCCCTAATAGTATTAAGCTATCCGATGCCATTATTACAACCCTAGAAATGATTGGGTGTTTATTTTTTACGAGAGTCTGGTCTGGTATATTCATATTAATAATTACATTGCTTGTTCAAATCGACTACCCTCTTTCAGCCCGCAATATTACTCTACTGAATATATTTATAATTACACTTCCCATACTGCTATGGATAACTGACCCAAGACATCGAGATCGCAATCTTGACGATGGAAGTTTCCTCTCCCGCACGATGCCATTTTCAATATTTAATGCAATTTTAATTTCATTATTTACACTGATATCAATTGGTGTACTGGGTTTAATAAATTTATCTTCATCTCAAATACCGATGATAGTATTTGTTATTTTCTTTATTATGAGCATTTATTCTATCGGTCTAATCCCAAGAGCAATTGGTGCCAAGCCAAATGCAAATCAGCAAAGAATTATTTATCTTGGCTTTGTTTTGGCAGCTTCAATTCTGGTAGTTATCTATCTAGTGCCGTGGCTATTTGAGTTCTTTAGCTTAAGCTACATAAGCGCACAGGGTCTTGTATTGGCGCTGGGACTTGGTTGCTTGGGTATCGCACTGCAATACATTTTTGCAAGGATAGATTTTGCCAATAAGCTATGGGCGATAATTAAACGAAGCTAAACACTGCAGACGTTTGGTGTATTGTCGCCTCGACTTAGCTTGGGCGCTTTAGCTGCTTCACTGCGTGTTCGCTTAAGCTCAAAGAAATGTTCGTATTGAGCTAAGTTCTTTAGACCCTGCCACAGGCTTAGAGCTTCGTCACCTATCGGCACAACGCTAATTACAGGACCGAAGTAGCCAATCTTTTTATCTTTATTGTGGAATACTATTATTGGTACTCCGACATCTTCCCCGACTATATTAAATGCCGACTGCATTGAGTCCTTTATTGGCTGGTCTAATGTCTCATCGCCCCTAGCAGCTTCTAGGTAGTCGACATCATCTGGACAAACCTTACTAATAGCCTCTTTTATAGCTACAGATGAAAAATCTTTTTTATGATGCACTAAGGTACCGAATTCTGTGTAGAGAGAATCTACAATTCCATTACCGTATTTTTTTTGCGCCGACACGATAACTCGAAGCATCTCGTATGTGGCAGTCATAACTCCGAGATGTTTTTTCGGCATAGCATCGGCATTTTTAATATACAGACTAAAAGGCTTCCATGTAATATCGATTGCCTCGCTTTTCTGTACCTCCTTAAGCCATCTTGATGTGTTCCAGCACCAAGGACAGCCAGGGTCAAAATAAAAATCAATTTTTGTCATATTTAGATTATAGCACTTACTTAGTTACACCGTTACAAGTCTGCAGCGACCATAGTCCTATTCCAGATTCTTTAGCGACCATTTCGGCCGACTTAAATTCAGTCTGGTATTTATACTGCTGACTGCGATAGGTATATTCATGCGCATAACCCTCTTTAATTAGTCTCAAATTAACTAATTCGTCTCCATTCCATACATAAGCGAGTAGCCTGCCGTACTTGTCTTTTTCGCCAACTATCGGGTCGAAGTCCACTTTTATTCGCTTACCTGTCAGCATAGCCTTGGCACTATCGGATGCTTCCTTGCCAAAGCACTGTACTGGCTTACGCGGGTCCAGGGTCTCGGGTGTATCAATGCCAATTAGCCTTACTTTTTCGATTTTCCCGTAACGTGATATTTCTAGAGTATCTCCATCTATAACCTTCTCGACCTGATATGTTTCATTCTGGGACTGAACCTCGGGCTTTTGTCTAAACTCTATTAGCAGCCCTGTCATTAACAAAAAAGCCCCCACAATTATAATCTTAGGTAACCTGCTCATACCAATTCCGTATCTTTCAGCTCTCGACCACGCCTTCTTGAATAGACGCTCTCGACAAGCCCAACTGCAAATAGACTAACCATTAAGCTGGTGCCGCCGGCAGATATAAAGGGCAGAGGTATGCCTGTCACAGGCATAATACCTAGGTTCATTCCGATATTTACAAATACATGCACTACAAACATCGTTGCTATGCCTATACAAAGGAGGCTACCGAATCTATCTTGAGCCAAGCTAGCATCCAATATTATGCGCGTAATAACAGTGAAAAATAATATAATAGTAACCAATCCACCTACAAATCCGAGCTTTTCTGCAAGTACGGCAAAGACAAAATCAGTCGGTGAGCTGGGCAAGAAATTGCCTTGACTCTGGCCCCCTCCACCAAGTCCCTGGCCGTAAATGCCACCTGAGCCAACTGCTATAATGGCCTGCTTTACGTTATAGCCAGTTCCTGATGGATCTGCAGTTGGCTGAAGAAAAGTATCTATCCTTACTCTTTGGTAATCCTTCAAAAATGGGTATGAAAGCGGCATAGCAACAATAAGTAAAAGCACCATTGCGACAATATATTTTTTCTGAACTTTAGTGGCCAAGGTCATTACAAACCATATAGATCCGAGCACAATTGCAGTACCTAAGTCTGGCTGAATTAATACCAAAAAAATAGCCGGCAAAGAATAAGCAAGGGATCTGAGCAGAATTCTAAATTGATTCGAATAGTCATAATTCTGGGCATAAAACTTTGCCAGAACTATGACGAGAATTAGCTTAGATAATTCTGACGGCTGGAACTGGAAGGAGCCAATAGAAATCCACCTGGTAGCGCCAAGTCTGGTAACGCCAAAAACTTCAACAGCCAATAGTAAAGCAATCATAACCACATACAGAGCACCACTATAATTTTTGAGAATCTTATAGTCATTTCTGGATGCAATTATCAGCAACATAAAGCCGATAAAGGCATACAGAATTTGCTTGGTGGTATCTAGCTGATTGGAAACTTGCTTAGCTCGCACGCCCAACGAATACAGAACAATTATACCAAGCGTAACAAGAAGCGCTGATGCTGCAAAGAGCAGGTTGTCTAAATTACCAAACTGCCAAATCGACTTTCGTTTCATTTTTTCTCAAGTTCAATGGTTAGCTCAAAACCTTCCACCGTAACATTCTTGCTAAAGCCTAGGGTCATGTTAGAGCTAAATAATTCCTCAGTAAGTGTTTCTTGAATAATAAAATTTTTGAACTCATCAATGGCATTTTTTAGCTCAACTGAGCCTGTGGAAAGTGTAAGTTTTATCCTGTTCTCAACCTGTAAACCAGCTTCCTTGCGACATGTTTGGATATTCCTAATAATGTCTCTTGCGATGCCCTCATTTTTCAAGGTTTGAGTAATTTCTGTGTTCAACTCAACAGATAATTCTGAGTTATTTTTTGTTATAATATTTTTAACATTTAGTTCTTCAGCCACAATCGATACCAAATTATCATCAAGCACTATAGGCCCAGAAAGCGTAGCCGATTGAAGCGGTTGTCTCACTTTTATCTTGGCCTCTGCCCGCAGCGATAAACCATCATTAACAAATTGTTTAACCATAGCCATCTCCGAAATAATGGACTCATCAACCTCTGATACTGTTGGCCAGTCTTCCAGGTGAACGGACTTAGGTACATCGGCCATTCCTTCTGTCAGGTTCCTATACAGCCAGTCACTCATGAAGGGCGACCAAGGTGCTAGAAGCTTACAGATCATTATTAGGGCCCAATGTAATGTCTTGTATGCTTCAAGCTTGTCACTGTCATCTTCTGACTTCCAGAACCGCCGTCTGCTTCTGCGGACATACCAATTAGACATATCATCCACCAGTCTATAGATTGGCCAGGTCGCCTTACTTAGCTCGAAATTGTCAGCTGCCTCAGTAACTTCTTTAATTGTCTCGTTCACTCTCGCAATCAGCCATCTGTCCAATGGATTAGTGACGTCTGTAGGCTGGTTGAGGTCTTGGGGGTCCCACTTATCTATCTCTGTATACATTGTCAAAAATGACGCACTATTATAAAGAGTCATGAATAGGTTTCGGCTAATATCTTTCATTGCATCTCGATCGAAATTCATATAGTCAGCTGTTACGGCTGGTGCGCTAGAGAGAAGGTAATATCGAAGAGTGTCTGCTCCTTCATTCGAAAAAACTTCTTCGATTGGTGGGTAATTCTTGAGTCTCTTACTAAGCTTTTGACCATCTGGCGCCATAATCATTCCATTAACTAGTACATTCTTGTAGGCTGGCTTTTCTAGAACTATAGTCGATATTACATGTAATACATAAAACCACAGCCTTGTCTGGTCTAGCCCTTCGCCAATATAGTCTGCCGGGAAGCTGCTATTGAATTTTTCCTGATTACTGAACGGATAATGCTGCTGTGCAATCGGCATTGAGCCTGACTCAAACCAACAGTCGATGACCTCCTCTACTCTTTTATAGGTCTTACCATCTTTTTGAATAATTACTTCATCAATGAAGGGCCGATGCAGATCATTAAGAGATTCAGCATTTGGACTTTGTCTTTTGAGGTCTTCTATACTTTCGACGACAATATAGTCACTCTCGTCGGATTCATTAACCCAAATTGGAATTGGCGCTCCCCAGTAACGATTACGGGATATTGCCCAGTCTCTGGAGCCCTCGAGCCATTTGCCAAAGCGACCATCCTTGATGTGGTCAGGGTGCCAGTTGATATCTTTAGCTGTCTTCTGCAATTGTTCTTTAACCTTAGAAACCGCTACAAACCAGGTGTCGATTGAATAATAAAGCAAAGGGGTGTCACACCTATAGCAGAATGGATAAGTGTGGCTAAATGTTTCGGCTGCATATATTTTGTTCTCAGCTCCTAGCTTCTCTATCACAAGTTTGTCGGCCGATTTGAAAAATTTACCTTCAAGCTCAGCCAGGCCGAAGCCTTCTTTTACTTTACCATTTGAATCTATAGTATTAATTATTGGAATATCATTGTCTTGCCCTAGGCTCAAGTCATCTTCGCCAAAGGCTGGTGCAACATGAAGAATGCCCGTGCCATCGTTAATGCTAACAAAATCAGCAGCCCAAACCTTGTAAATATTGCCGTGCTCAATACCTACATCAAAAACTGGCAAATACTCTTGCCCAACTAGCTCACTACCCATTAATTCTTCCGATATTTTGTAGTTATCACTTTTTAGACTCTCTAGCCTACCCTTTGCTAGAATCAAACTCTCCTCATTGCCCGAATCATCTTTTAGTATTACTTTTACATAAATTTCATCTGGCTTTACTGCAAGTGCGGCGTTTCCTGGCAAACTCCAAGGCGTCGTTGTCCAAGCTAACATACTGGCGGATTCGTCTTTTAGTTTAAATTTTACATAGACACTTGGATCAGAAACATTATCTTTATAGCCTTCATTGACCTCAAAATTGCTTAGTGGAGTTGTGCAGCGCGGGCAATATGGCATACATTTAAAGCCCTTATAGATCAGTCCTTTGTCGTGAATTTGCTTAAATATCCACCAGACCGACTCGGTATAGCTGGTATCGATTGTGGCATATGAGTTCTGTTTGTCGGTCCAGCGACCTATTCTGTCGAAATATTGCTCCCACTCGGCTTTATATGAGAAAACCGAATCTCTGCAGGCTTGATTAAATTTCTCTAAGCCAAGCTCCATAATTTGCTTTTTGCCTGAAACATTAAATTCCTTCTCAATCGCAAACTCCACGGGCAAGCCATGGCAATCCCATCCGTTGCGCCTTTCCACATACCGGCCTTTCATAGTCTGGTAGCGTCCTATGGAGTCCTTAATGCTCTGAACAAGACTATGACCAAAGTGTGGTAATCCGTTAGCGAATGGTGGTCCATCGTAAAAACTAAAAGGCTCACCATCTTTGGTCTTCTCGAGGCTAGCCTGAAATGTAGCCTCTTTTTCCCAGATACTTAATATTTCCTCTTCAACTATGCTTGGCTTGTATTGTGGAATTTTTTTCATATATTCTCCTTAAAAACAAAAACACCGCAAAAACGCGGTGTCAGGGTCCAATTATATTGGACGGTACCACCTGACTTTCCAGTGGACACTTAATTTTGGCTCTTACATGGCCTAACGACAGGTTCTACTCTCTTTCGATTTCTTCCTGTGGCGCTGCTTTTACACTTTCGGTTGATGGCCGATTGCCTTTTCGGACGCCTTTTACATTTTTAATTATACACTAAAGTGCAGTAATTTTCTAAATATGCCCAGATGACTGCGAGATGCTCGCATAATCTGGCAAGTCTACCTGCCATACACCCTGAACAGCACCATCTTCTCTTACTAGGGCTAGGGCTGGATAACTCATAATGTCATAGTTACCTGCCCTCTGGGATCCATCGGTGGAGTTGCTATCGATGAGCTCTATTTGAATTCCATTAGCGGCGAGGTTCTTTTTAAGTTGGGCGATTTTTGACGCACTAGACCTTTGGTCATTTGAATTGGCAAAAATTAAAGCTTTCATAGGCTTATTTTAGCACATCTAATTATGCAGTTTTTTAATTTTTTTAAGTTCTTTTTCGAATCTATCAATAGTCGCGAAGCTTCTATAGACGCTGGCAAAACGTACATAGGCAACATCATCGACCGATAGCAGCTCTTCCATTACTAAGCTACCTATTTTACGCGAGTTTATTTCTGGGCTATCAAAGCCTCGGGCCCTACGCTCTACTTCGGAAATAATTTCTTCTATCTTGACGGCTGGAACAGGTCTTTTTTCAAATGCCCTATACAATCCCTTACTTAGCTTTTCGCGATTAAATAGTTCTCTTTCTCCACTCTTTTTTACTACCATCAAATTCGGTACTTCTAGCCGTTCATAGGTGGTGAAGCGATGGCTGCATTTTGCGCATTCGCGCCTTCGTCTGATAGATGCCCCTTCATCGACTTCCCTTGATTCTAGAACCCGACTTACCTGAGCGTTACAGAACGGGCACTTCATACCCTACAGCTTATTCTTAACAAAACTTGGTATGTCGTCGTCATCTTCGGAATTATTCCCGAGCTTCAGGCCTTCTCTGACAAATGTCGGCTTGTCATAATCATCTTCTTCAAAATCAGACTGAATTGTCTCTATAATAGGCTCATCGGGTATCTGCCTGTCTTGAGTTTCGCTGGCCTGAATATCATCATCCATATCAAAACCTACGATTTCTTCATCGGCAAAATCATTCCTAGATATATTTAAACTAGAACTATCCTTAGAACCTGGGTTGGCATTCACCATAGGGGAATCAAATTCTTCCTCGAATACAGGCCGGGAGTCTTTGTCTTTAATAAAAGGTATTTGGGTGTCCAGATCTTCTTGCTCCTCTGCTGGCTGAGTGAAGCTAGTTTCAGAAATATCAAACGATTCTTCTTCTTTTTTAGGTACCATGAAGTGGTTTCTCTGAGATCTTTCGCTATCAAAACCAGTCGCCACAAGCGTTACGCGAATTTCGCCAGTCATATTTTCATCAAGTACTGTGCCCCAGATAATATTAGCTTCGGGGTCAACTGAATCGTGAATTAATTTTGCGGCCTCCTCAATTTCATGCATTCCCATATCTCGTCCACCGGTAAAGTTAATAAGCACTCCCTTGGCACCCTGTATGGAAACCTCAAGTAGCGGAGAGTCCATAGCATACTTAACAGCATCAATCGCTCGAGTATCACCGCCACCCTGTCCAATTCCCATTAGAGCCGAGCCAGCATTACTCATAATGGACTTAACATCAGCAAAATCAAGATTCACGAGGCCATTCACAGTAATAAGGTCCGCTATACCCTGGACTCCTTGCTTTAAGACATCATCAACCGTCCCGAACGCATCAAGCAAGCTAGTTTTACGATCAACTAGCTGAAGTATTCTATCGTTTGGAATGGTAATTAACGTATCGACCTTATCCTTAAGTTCCTGGATACCTGCATCTGAAATCTTGCGACGCCTGTCGCCTTCAAAAGTGAAAGGCTTAGTTATAATGGCAACTGTTAAGGCGCCGATTTCTTTAGCTATCCTGGCTACGACTGGGGCTGCACCTGAGCCGGTACCGCCACCGTAGCCTGCAGTTATAAATACCATCTCGGAATGCTTTAGCGCATTGTATATGTCTTCTTCACTCTCTTCTGCTGCCTGCCTTCCGACATCAGGGTCGGCACCAGCTCCAAGTCCCCTCGTGGCTTCCTTACCAATATGAACCTTGTTGTTAGCTTGTGAATAATGAAGAGCTTGAGCATCAGTATTGATGGCAACAAAATCAATGCCTCTAAGTTTGGATTGAATCATCCTGTTGAGTGCATTGCCGCCGCCGCCGCCGATACCGACCACTTTGATGCGCGCAAATGTTTCAATTTCTGGTAAGATTTCTGCCATATTTTGTTCACCTCGCTTTTTTATAATTGCATCGGGAGACTCCATCTCCCAGATATAAACTGCCTTACCACATACCTTTATTAGTTAAAAGGATAATATTAGTA
>Ga0194055_10003405_pt1 | contig 12214 bp, 7 predicted proteins | sample SepL449m_MetaG_FD_155482 | JGI IMG/M metagenome (GOLD analysis project Ga0194055, IMG submission 155482) | Anoxic zone freshwater microbial communities from boreal shield lake in IISD Experimental Lakes Area, Ontario, Canada - Sep2016-L442-9m | ecosystem: Environmental > Aquatic > Freshwater >... | reverse complement strand
GACCTGAGTTTTCGCTTCATCGAGCAGGGTCGTTGGCCCTCGCGCTCGGGCTTTAAGAGCCTTTCGAGGCTCAGTCGTCCAACCTGGGGTTTTGGCTTGGCGTTGATCGTGCTCATCGGTGCTGCGGTCGCGATTCGCGCGGACGTGATTATCCACACGGGATCGTCGAGTTCAGTTGCCATGGCCTTTCCACCGTCCCAGGTGTTGGCGACAGACGCGACGCTGCCGCTGTCGGCCTGTGGCGACCTCGGCCCAGACACACACTGCATCAACGCGGGTGCTGATGCGCCCGAGATTGTGGTCATCGGCGATTCGCTCGGCTATCGCCTCTTACCAGCCGTCGAATACGTTGGCAAGCAGCACGGTATGAACGTCACGATGTTCTGGTCGGGCGGGTGCGGGATCGAATTCGAGCAATGCCCGGAATCGGTCCGTGGATACCTTGCGTCGCGTCCGATCGCTGCGATCGTGATCGCCCAAAACTTCGCATATGCCTCGGTCTACATGAATGGCTCTGAGGCGGATGGTGGCCTGACGCCGGCGTGTGACGGGTCTGTCCCAATCACGGCGTGCCCGGCGCACCTCAAAGGCGTCGCCGAGTTCACTGCCAGGGCAGAGCGAGGACTGATCGAGTTGACGAAGATTACGCCACACATCCTGATGGCCCTGCCCTTTCCGCAGCAGGCATTGACGTTCCCTAACTGCCTCACGTCGGGCGTCAACCAAGGCCCAGCCACACAGTCGAGCGATGTGGTCTGTGGCTGGACGAGCGTGGCGTGGCAGCAGACCCGGCAAGGCCTGTTCCCCGACGCGGTCAAGAAGGTCGTGGCTCCGTATCCGGATGTCGTGCTCTGGGATCCACTCACGTTCTACTGCATCAATGGGCGTTGTCCCGCCGTGATCAACGATGGCGAAGTGATCATGAATGACGCCATCCACATGACGATGGAGGCCAGCCGGTTCGCGATCCCAGTCGTTGAAGACTTCGTGGCGTCTGCGACTGGGTCGAAGTCGGCGTCGTAGGACGCGGTTCCGTATGAACAAAAACTAGGTAGGGGCGGGCCCGTCGCGCAGGTCGGTCCGTTGCCAGAGGTCGTGAGGTCCGCGATACAGGGCGACGAGCGTTTGGGCCCAGCCTGGCATGTACGTCTCCGTCGCTAGCGTCATGTCACCAAACTCCAGCTGTTCCCACTCGTTGCCGCGTGGACCGCGATGCCAGACCATCACTCGGTACGTCGCATTACGGTGGTCGAGTGTTCGCATGTACTGGTCGAGTGCAGGGTTGTACCCGGCGGGGTACGTCACCAGGAAATCACACGGGCAGGCGATCAATTTGTCGATCGCGCGCTGGGTCGCCGCAGGATCGGCCGCAAGCCCATATTCGCCCGAGCCAATGTGTTCAAACGTCGACATTGATAGGAGCGCCTCGTCACTGGTCTCCCATTCATCCCAACCGCCGTGATTTGTGACTGCAATGTGGTCGTCAGCTGGGTCGACGATCTCCGATATTCGGTCTGGCCAGTAATAGGGCGTCACGGCGCCGATCTCGACGACGCGCCGGCCACGCATGGCACGCAAGAAGATGTCGGCAAGGGCGAGCTCGAGTGTCCTCTCCGTCATCCGATACGGCGGATAGTTCGCGTTGTAACGATGAATGAAGTGTTGTACTGCGGTTCCATCTACCGAGAACGTTGGAACCTGCGCATAGCCCCAGGGGGTCAATCGGCCAACCGTGTTCATACCGGCGCTCGTGAGGGAGAGCCCGGCGTCGACGAGTGGCAAGACTCGTTGCCGCAACGTCATCGCAGGCTACATGCTTTCGTGCGACTCATATCGAGTGACTATACGGAGAAGATCGGACTCGGTGTCACGTGATTGATCCGATACCACTCTGGATGATGCGCAAGTGCGCGAACGGCTCCAGTGCTTCTACGCAGGCCGGGGGTCGTCACTTTCCGAGGCGTCTGTGGCCTCTTCAGGTCCCGCTGACGCGTCGGCGGTCGGCTGTTGAGACCGACCCAGATACACTCCCACCATGGTCGACCCCGACACCCTCCTCGCCGACGCACTCGCACAGGTCGATGCTGCGCCGAATTTGGCGGCGCTTGAGGATGTCCGCATTGCCACGGTTGGTCGTAACGCTCCGCTGCCACTGGCTTTGCGCGACGTCGGCACGTTGCCGCCAGAGGAGCGCGGCGAGGCCGGCAAGCGCCTCAATATCGCGCGTCAGCAGATCGAGGCGCGCCTGACGGAGCGCCAAGCACTGCTCGAGAGCAGCGCACTGGCTGACACCTTGGCAAACGACCGCATCGATGTCACCCTGCCGGGCCGCGCCATGCCGCATGGTGGTCTGCACGTCTTGACGCAGACGCGTCGTGAGATCGAGCAGATTTTCCTCGACATGGGCTACGCGATCGCGGAAGGTCCAGAAGTCGAGACCGAGTTCAACAACTTCACAGCCCTCAACATCCCCGATGATCATCCGGCCAAGGCCGATTCGGATACGCTCTGGGTGTCCGATGGTGTACTGCTGCGTACCCACACCTCACCCGTCCAGGTGCGTGTGATGGGTGCACAAGAACCGCCGGTAGCCGTGATCTGTCCGGGCCGCGTCTATCGACGCGACACCCAGGACGCAACGCACTCCCCGATCTTTCATCAGGTCGAGGGCCTCGTGATCGACGAGGGAATCACACTCGCACACCTCAAGGGCACGCTTGAGCATGTCACCAAGCGTCTCTTCGGCGAAGACCGCAAGATTCGCCTACGTTCGGGTTTCTTTCCCTTCACCGAGCCGAGCATCGAAGTTGATGTCTCGTGGGGTGACGGCTGGATGGAGATCCTCGGCGCCGGCATGGTCGACCCGAACGTGTTGGAGCACGTGGGCTACGACTCCACGAAGGTAACGGGCTTTGCCTTTGGGATGGGGATCGAACGGATCGCGATGCTGCGCCATGGCATTCCGGACATTCGGATGCTCTACGACAATGACGTGCGGTTCTTGGTGCAGATGCCGGCGTAATCAGTCGCCGAGCAGCGAACGCACCGTGCTCGGAATGCCCGTTGTCACGTCGATTTGGGGAGTCCAACCAAGTACGTTCGCGGCGAGCTTTGCATCGAGGCAACTCGCCTGTAGTTCTCCCGGGCGTAACGGTGCCAATTCTGGCTCACCACTGGTCGAATTCGGAACGGCGCTACGCGCTAGGTCAAAGACCTCGCGAACCGATGTCTCGGTCCCGGTCGCAATGTTGTAGGTGCCAGCAATGCCGATGGAATCCGTGAGTGCTCTGGCCACATCGCTCACGTGGACATAGTCTCGGGTCGGTTCGCCGAATCCATAAAGAGTCATTGGTTCGTTGTCGTTTAGACGCGTCGCAAAGATCGCCACGACGCCCGCCTCACCGTCGCCTCGCTGACGAGGGCCATAGACATTCCCAAGACGACAAATGGTGTGAGGCAGATTGTCTTTTCGTGCCCACAGGCGGATGTAGATTTCAGCCGCAGCCTTCGAGGCGCCATACGGCGCACCTGGCTCCGTCGCTGACGTCTCGGGTGTAGGCCGGGGTGCGGTCTCTCCGTAAATCGCGCCGCCAGTTGATGTGAAAACAATGGGACATGCGTGCGCTGCAGCGATGTCAAGAACGTTGATCGTTCCAGCAATGTTCACCCGTAGGTCATGCTCTGGATCTTCAGTTGAGGCGACCACACTTGCTTGGGCTGCACAATGAATGATCGCCGTTAGGTCCTTGAATTCTGCTGCAACCTTTTGCATCGCGGGGCGGTCGGCCACGCTGGATTGAATAACAACAATGTTCGATGGCAGGTTGGCGAGCGATCCCTTCGATAGGTCGTCGACGACGACGGCGGTATCACCAGCTGCTTGGATGCGATCGACTACGTGAGAACCGATAAATCCGGCTCCGCCGGTGACGAGAAAAGTTGCCACGTCTGGATTGTAGATACTTGCTGCCTCGGCCTATCGGGTTCGCGGTGGAGATGCCGTATCGAGAGACCGTTTCTTAGCGAACAATCTTTGTGAGCGAGGATCGGATTCTCGCGACTGCGTAGTCGTTAGACTCTCGTCGTGCGACTTCCGCTCTCTTGGCTCCGCGACTTCGTTGATCTCCGTGTCTCTGCGGAAGATCTCGCCGACCGTTTAGGTACCTCCGGGTTTGAGATCGAGGCGATCATTCGCCCTGGTGCACCAAACGAGTCTGGCAATCACGAGAATTTCGTGATCGGCCGCGTAGACCATTTTGAGAAGCATCCGAATGCTGATCGGCTGCGGCTCTGCCGTGTCGATACCGGTGGAGCAGAGTTGCGTCAGATCGTCTGTGGCGCTTCGAACTTTGCGATCGGTGACACGGTTGTGGTGGCAACACCCGGTGCTTTGCTACCGGGCGCTGAGGCCCCGCTCAAGCAGGCCAAACTACGCGGTGAGGTCTCGGACGGGATGATGCTGTCGGAGCGCGAATTGGGGCTTTCGGACGACCACGACGGCATCATTGTGTTGTCCGATGGGTACGCAGTGGGTTCGTTGCTGGCAGAGCACGTCGAGCTCGACGAAGCCGTGCTCGACATTACGGTCGAATCGAATCGCGGCGATTGCTTGAGTGTCTATGGCATGGCACGCGAGGTGGCGGTGCTCTACGGTCTCGATCTCAAGCCGTTTCCGGGCGTCGAACCTGCCGCCTCAGCTGGTTCGACGAGTGATCTGGTGACGGTCGCGATCGACGCACCTGAGCACTGTTCACGCTTTACGGCACGAGGATTTGTCGATGTCGAGATCAAGCCATCGCCATTCCGTATTCGCCAGCGCCTTGCGGCTGCCGGCATTCGCCCGATTTCAAATGTCGTGGATGTCACCAACTACGTGATGCACGAGCTTGGCAACCCCTTGCACGTGTACGACGCCGACTGCATTCCGGGCAAGACTCTGACAGCACGCCTAGCGTCCAAGGGCGAGCAGATCACGACGCTCGATGATAAGCAGCGTGACCTGACAGCCGACATGCTCGTGATCGCCGATGCGGCTGGACCAAGCGGTATCGCCGGCGTGATGGGTGGCGCGGCCTCGGAGATCACCAAAACGACGACGAAGGTTGTGCTCGAGGCCGCCTGCTTCGAGCGTGGTGGCATTCAACGCACCTCGAAAGCACTGGGCTTGCGCACCGACGGGTCTAATCGGTGGGAGAAGGGTGTTAGTCCACATCTCGCACCGCTGGCCTCGATCCGCGCAGCTCAGTTGCTGGTCGAGTGGTCGGGTGCCACGATGCTCGGCGACCCGCAAGATGTTGTGGCTCAGATGCCGGCCGACCAGACGATCCAGCTGCGCGCATCGCGCCCAGCCGAGATCCTGGGCATGGCGGTCGAGGCGGGGGAGACCGAACGCATCCTCGCCGGGCTTGGCTACGAGCCGGCCAAAACCGATGCTGGCTGGGACTGTACGGTGCCGTTCTGGCGCTGGCTCGATACGACCCGTGAGATCGATCTCGTCGAAGAGATCGGCCGCGTGCATGGGCTCGGCAACGTGCCGCTTGATTTGCCACGCATCGCACCTGGGCAGGGTGGGCTTACTGCGGGTCAGGCCTTACGGCGTCGCTGCGAAGATCATCTCGCTGGGCTTGGTCTGCGCGAGGTTGTCACCAATAGCCTCGTCGATCCCGAGTTGCATTCTGCTTACGGCATCGCCGACGCCGACACTGTGGTGCTGCGCAACCCACTCTCGGCTGATCTCTCCGAATTGCGTCGTCGCCTCGCGCCAAGCCTACTCGAGGTCGTGCGCCACAATCGGTCGGTGGGTGAACGCGACTTGCAGCTTTTCGAGGTCGGGCGCACCTACCACACCGGTAATGAGCACGGCCTCGCCTTCGAGGACACGCACCTCGCGATTGTGCTGGCCGGCGCGCTGGGTGGTACGGCCTGGAATGGCGATGGTGCGCCATGCGATTTTGGGTCGGTTGTTGCTGTGGTCGAGTCGCTGCTCGCGCGTCTTGGTGTAGAGCACACGCGGGTCGTGATGGCTGACAATAGTCTTCTACATCCTGGTCGAGCTGCCAGCATTGTCGTTAATGGCATTCAGATCGGAACGCTCGGCGAACTCCACCCAGGGCTCGCCGCGAGCCTCGAGTTTGATGGCCCGGTTGCCCTCGCCGAGATCGACCTCGCCGCGCTCGAGGCCTGCCTGCCTGGCGTCTCTACGTTCGCAGGGCTCTCTACGTTCCCGCCCGTTCGTCAAGACATTGCAGTCATCGTTGGCACCGACGTTGAGGCGGCAGCGTTGATCGGCACGGCTCGTGCTGTCGGTGGTGACCTGTTGAGTGAGATCGAGGTCTTCGATGTCTTTGCCGACACCGAACGTCTTGGCGCAGACAAGGTCTCGATTGCCCTGCGCCTCGCCTTCCAAGCCGAAGACCGCACGCTGACCGAAGACGAGGCCACTGCCGCGCGTGAGTCGATCGTGGCTGCTCTTGTGGCGAACCACGGCGCGGAATTGCGCGGGTAGGGGGCGTGGCGCGTCTGTCCGAAGGGCGCGTTGGTGCCACGATCGCGTCGTTGCCATCGGGCACGGTTCCCGTTGGACTCGGTCTTCTCGTAGCCGGACTCTCGGCCTATGGGTTTCAGATCATCGCTTTTCGCATGCTCGGCGCTCAGCCTTACGCTGCCCTAAATGGTCTCTGGGTAACAGCGTTCGTGCTGGCCCCAGGGTTGTTCTTGCCACTCGAGCAGGAGGTTGCACGCGCGCTCGCTCATCGCAAGGCAGTCGGACAGGGTGGTGGGCCGCTTATCAAGCGTGCGCTGGTCCTTGGATTGATTCTCATGGTTGGTGTGGTGATCCTTGTAGCGGCACTTAAGGGTCCGATCGAATCACGACTTTTGCGCGACTCCGAGGGGCTGTTCATCGCGCTGATCGTCGTGCTGGTTGGGTTTGGCTTCGAGTCGCTTGCGCGCGGTACGTTGAGTGGCAACGGTCGTTTCGGTCGATACGGCATCATCGTTGGTGTTGACGGGTTTGCGCGTGTTGGTCTCGCGGGTCTGATTGCACTTGTTGGCTACGAAACGCTTGGATGGTTTGGGGCCATCTTTGCGATCGCGCCATTTTTGGCTACGGCAGCAGGCCTGATCGGCGTTCGTGGCATTGCCGAGCCAGGGCCGCATGCGCCCATGAGCGAATTATCAACCGCGATCGGCTGGCTCCTTCTCGGCTCTACATTTGCGCAGGCGCTCGGCTACTCGGCCTATATCGGCGCGAGCATGCTCGCCTCAAAAGAGCAAGATGCCGAATTAGGGGCGTTTATCGCAGCACTCTTTGTCGCACGTATCCCTCTGCTCTTGTTTCAGGCTGTTCAAGCGGCACTTCTTCCTAAACTCGCAGGACTCCTCGGCGGCGGCTACATCACCGAATTCAAGATCGGCCTACGGCGACTCGTAGTCATCGTGGTTGCTGGCAGCATCGTTGGAACGGCTTTGGCTGCCACCATCGGGCCGGCCATCGGGCGCATGTTGTTTGGTGTCAACTTCACTATTAGCGGAGCAGGACTAGGGGCCCTGACCGCCGGGGTCTGTCTCGTGGTTATCGCATTAACGTTTTCGCAGGCGCTAATTGCGCTTCGGCACTACGCGATTGCGGCACTCGCATGGGTTGCCGGCGTCGCAGTTTTTGTCGGGTTGATGGTGGCAATCGATGTTGATGTTTTTACTCGTGCAGAGGTGGCGTTCGTTGCGGGGTCTACTATTTCGGTTATGTGGATGGCCTTTGGAGTCTGGGTCTCGTTGCGAGATAATGACGGACGGTCACGTCAGCATCTGCCGGTAGCGCTCGGCGACGCGGGCGATCAATGATTTTGTCTCAAGTCTTCGTGCTGTGCTGAATATCTGCACCATCATCTGTCGAAACTACCTTGCGCAGGCACGTGTGCTCGCGGCGTCGTTTAGTGCGTCGTACCCGGACTCGGAGTGCGTCGTACTCGTTCTAGACGGTCATCTTGATGTTGATGAAAGCAACGAGAACTTTCGGACGGTCTACCTCGAAGATCTCGAGATAGCTGGAGTCGATGTGATGGCCGGAATTTACGACGCCGTCGAACTTTCCACCGCAGTCAAGCCGTGGTTGCTCGAATGGGTGCTTGACCAATACGGCAGTCAAGGACCTGTTGCCTATTTCGACCCGGATATCAAGGTATTTAGTCCAATGGTTGAGTTAGAAGCAATGCTCAAGAATCACTGGGCAGCATTGACACCACATCTCACTGACCCAATGCCACTTGATGGGCTGGAGCCCAGTGAGCAGGCAATTTTGCTCGCCGGTACGTACAATCTCGGCTTCATTGGCCTCAGTGACACCGCAGACGCTCGCCGGTTTCTGATCTGGTGGCAGGATCGCCTGCGCTGGGACTGTCGTGTCGATCCGGCGAATGGATTTTTCGTGGATCAACGATTCGTAGACTTTGTCCCGGGACTTTTTGATGACGTCGGGGTACTGCGGCACCCCGGATACAACGTTGCCTATTGGAATCTTGCAACCCGTACGCTGGAAAATGACACCGATGGAACCACCACCGTCAACGGAGAATCACTTCGCTTTTTTCACTTCAGCGGTTTTGATCCGCGCCGCCCGGGTCAGATCAGTAAGCACCAAAATCGCGTTGACCTAGACGCCGGGAGCGCGCTGCGGGCGGCGTTCGAAAACTATGCCGCCGATCTTACAAACGCTGGGTTTCTAAATTCCACGGGGCTGAGTTACGGGTTTGCGCGCTCTGCGAATGACCGCAGCATTACGAAAGACGTGCGCGGTGTGTATTCTCAAGCAACGAAGTCGGGTTTTGTTGCCTCGCTTTTCGATCAGCAGCAAGATCTTGTATTTCAAAGCCATCTTGAAGAACTGGACGAGGTTTCTGGTATCCCGCGAGGGTTCATGTACCTGTGGACGCAACAGGAGCATCTGCAGATATCGTTTCCAGACGTCCAAAACCGTGATAGGGCGCTTTTTTTAGGTTGGTGCGCAAACGTCGACGCGGGCAGCACATTCCTCGGCGGATATCTCTCGTCAACGGGATATCTCTCCCTGCGTGAGATGGGTATCCAGAAGGGAACGCGAAGACGTGCAAGTGGCGTTAATGTCGTCGGATATCTGAACGCAGAGCTTGGCGTGGGCGAAGCTGCAAGAAGTGTTGTGAGGCTGCTTGACGACGCCGGCATTCCTGTCTGGCCTGTGCCAATTCGTGCCGAAGGCTCTCGCGAAGAGGCATTTTTTCGCTCACCTGGAGGGAGTCCGGACCTCCCGTTCACGCAGACGCTGCTTTGCGTCAATGCCGATATGGTGCCGAGCACAGCGCCACGTATGGCACGAGCTGGGTTGCGAGACACGCGAGTTACAGGACTGTGGTGGTGGGAGACCGAGGATTTCCCTGCACGATTTGATCCTGCTTTTGCGTGGGTCGATCAGGTGATCGCAGGATCATCCTTTGTGGCCGCTGCCATCGCAAAACGTGGTTTAGCGCCGGTTTCTTCCTTTCCGCTTCCCGTCGAAGTTGGACCCATAGCGGCGACAATTCCTCCGGGAATTGCTTGGCCTACTGGGTTTACGTTCTACTTCTCGTTCGATTACAACAGTGTTTTTGACCGCAAGAACCCACTCGGACTCGTAAAAGTCTTCTCCGAGGCATTTGCATTAGACGATGGTGCGAATTTGGTTATCAAGGCCATCAACGCGGAACAGTATCCGGACCATGCAGAGGCTTTGAAGCGAGCGATTGCGGCTCGGTCGGATATCAGCGTGATCGACGGTTATGTTGCTGAAGATGTTCGCAATCGTCTGCTTGCAGAATGCGATTGTTACGTGTCGCTTCATCGTTCTGAGGGTTTTGGGCTGACGATGGCCGAAGCCATGTACCTTGGCAAGCCAACAATCGCTACGGGTTATTCGGGCAATCTGGACTTCATGTCTGAAGAGAACTCGTTGTTGATCCCACATACCATGCGCGAAATTGGGCCGAATGCGGTGCCCTATGACCCAGCTGGATTGTGGGCAGAGCCAGATCTCGCGGCGGCTGGCGTGGCGATGAGACGCGTTTTCGATGACACAGGTTTCGCTCGGCAACTTGGAAAAGAAGCTGCGAAGTCAATTCGCATCACCCACTCGACACAGCAGGCCTCGGCTGCGCTTGACTCAATCTTAGGGGGAAACTCGATTGTCTGATCTGCAGAATCACGGCGAAAATTTTGATGTTGAGCCAATTGCACGTTTGCATCTCGTAGTGCACCAGGGACCGGTGCTTAAGGCGCGGAATCCAGTTGCGAGGCTTGTCCGGTCTCTGGCGTTCCGCTTTATGCGCCCGTTTATTGCCTACCAGCAGCAAGTCAATATCGCTACGGTGGAGAGCGTTGAGGCACTTCAAGATCGCATGACGGCGTACCAGGTGGATCTTGCTATGACGCTCGCGGAGCTTCGCCGCGTTGAGAGGTCTGCGGTCGAGCAAGTATCAGCGGACTAACTGGTCTGGCCCCGCAATGATCGAAACCTGAGCGCCCAGTTGGCGAGGGTCTGTCAAACCAACATCTGCCGGTGTGAATATCGGTGAGGTCGTAATCTCGATGCGGAACGGTGTTCGTGGACTCGGGATGTCAAGAAGCACAACTTTTCCGTTGTTGGAAACGTTCACCGTTTGGGTGATTGGCGTCAAGATGGAAGCTGTCCCGTCCTCGGTCACGCTGAGGCGGCCAAGTCTGAGCGTTACTTCTGCCGGAATCTCGGGTGCTCCGGGAAAGTTGCGTCGGATGGAAACGCGTAGAGGCGAACTCGTGCTCGCGTAGACGTCGATGGTTGCAGATGGCCCTGTCCAGCCGTCGGCGAACACTCCCTGACTCGATTGCTTTAGACGATACGGCTTCGTTGGCTCCTGCAAGATGAACGCCCCGCGATCGCTCACGATGCGTCCAACGAGTTGCACAGCAGCAGGCGTGACGACGTACTTGGGGAGCACGAGCGGAGAGCCATCAGGTTGCGTCAAAGCACCCGTCGTAGCATCAAACTTGATGTTTGTACCCCAGGGGGCAGACGCGAATTGGTTCTTGTTGAAGAACCCGGTCTCCCAGAGAATCACTTGGTCTGTGCTGCCGCCAAGACTCGAGCCCGTGAAGAACAGTACGTCGCCACCGTTCGGCAACGCACGATCGAGCCAGTCTGCGTCGGCCCCGAGGCTCGGAGCATTGCGATAGTCGGCGCTCACCTTATGCAGCGTGTGCAGGATGACGGTCTGGGAGACAACGAAGTAGCCAATCAGCAGCACAGGCGCAAGGTAGAGCGCAAGGCGCGGCTTGACGATGCCAAAGACCAGCAAGGCAATGGCAACGCCGACCGCAATCAAGATCGCCACATCGTCGCCGCCACCCTTGAGATGGCGGGTCAAGAAGTCGGGAAGGACGATCGCCCACGTCTCGGTGCTTGGCGCTCGCTGATAGAGGTAGGCGAAGGGGATCACGAAGACGAGGCCACCGGCGATCGCAGCAGCGACACCAGTGACTCTGCGAGGTCGAGGTAGAGCTTGGCTGAGCCACAACGCCATGCCGATGAAGATCAACGGAAAGATGCAGTACATGTTGCGCTCGGACACACGCTGCGAAAACCACGACGTAAACGTCGCGACTTGGATGATCACGAGCACGGATGCGACCAGCGCGGTGGAGAGGTAGGCTCGTTCGGATGCAGATTGCGAGCGATTGAGAATTGCCAGTCCGACCATTACGAGCGCGGCGGAAACGGGAATGATGCCAACGGCCAGCGATGCATCGCCGGCATGCCAGATGGCGTAACGGGCGACGGTCATCGCGTTGTACTGGCCTGTTGTCACCGATCCGTACGCCTGTAAGACGTCGCTGAGATGCCATGAGGTGAGAGCTGTACGCACAACGACGGCAACAAGCCCTACGCCGGCTAATGTGGCCAGTGGCCAGAACCGTAATGCCCGTCGTGCAAGCCCTGCGGGTGAGAAGCTACCGGTCGCACGCTCTTCCATCACGATCGTGAGCAGAAAGATGATCGGCAGCGCCGCAAACAGCACGACTGCTTGAGCGCGCGTGCCCATCGCAAGCAGTAACGCCGCTACGACGAAGGCCTGGTTGAGGATCGTCGGTCGCTCTGCCGCAACGGCGATTGCAAAGCAGGCGAGTACGAAGACCGTCAGAAACGCGTTGTCGGTCATGATCATGCCGCTGT
>Ga0194055_10003401_pt1 | contig 12227 bp, 9 predicted proteins | sample SepL449m_MetaG_FD_155482 | JGI IMG/M metagenome (GOLD analysis project Ga0194055, IMG submission 155482) | Anoxic zone freshwater microbial communities from boreal shield lake in IISD Experimental Lakes Area, Ontario, Canada - Sep2016-L442-9m | ecosystem: Environmental > Aquatic > Freshwater >... | reverse complement strand
AAGTAGAACGAAGCCTGCGAGTTCTCGATGGTGGCGTCGTGGTTTTCAGTGCCGTCGAAGGGGTGGAAGCACAAAGTGAAACGGTCTGGCGGCAGGCGGACAAGTATCACGTTCCCCGTGTCTGCTTCATCAACAAGATGGATCGCATCGGCGCTGGCTTTGAACGGGTTTTCAATCAGATTTCGGAGCGATTACGAGCCAATCCGGTTGCCGTCCAGTTGCCGATCGGTGAAGGTCCGGTCACCAATCCGGGCGGCTTCCGCGGGATCATCGACCTGATCGAAATGAAAGCCCTCTATTTCGACCGAGAAGCCCAGGGGACAAAAATCGATTTCCAGCCGATCCCTGAGGACGAGCAGCTTCGCGCCGAAGAATGGCGTTCCCGTCTCATCGACGCGATCGCACTTACCGATGACGAAGCGTTTTCGATTTACGATGCGACGGGTGACCTGCCCGCCGATCAGATCATTCGAGTGCTGCGAAAAGCCGTGGTTTCGTATCAGTTGCAGCCTGTTTTTTGCGGTTCATCGCTCGACTATATCGGCGTGCAGCCGGTGCTCGATGCGGTCGTACGCTATCTTCCCAGCCCAAACGACGTCCCGCCTGTGGAAGGTCGCAACCCCAATCCCAAGAAGGCCGACAAACCCGAAGTCCGCAAGCCGTCCGAGAAAGAACCCTTCTGCGGCCTGGTTTTCAAAATTCACGCCGATGAGCATGCAGAACTCTATTTCGTCCGGATTTATTCGGGGACTCTGAAGAGTCGCTCGCGCATGCTCAACCCGCGAACCGGTGCCAAGGAACTGATCAGCCAGATCTGGCGAGTCCAGGCCGATTCTCGTGAAGCACTCGACGAGGCGGTTTGCGGCGACATCGTCGGGATCGTCGGGCCCAAGGAGTCCGTGACCGGTGATACGCTCTGCGATCAACAGAATCCAATTCTGCTGGAATCGATCGATTTCCCCGAATCAGTCATCTCGATGGCGATCGAACCCGATAGCAGCGCCGATCGCAAGAAGCTGGAAAATACGCTTCGGCTGATGATGAAGCAGGACCCGACCTTCACCGCCAAGATCAGCGAAGAAACCGGTCAGACGATCATCAGCGGCATGGGCGAACTGCATCTGGAAATCATCAGCAAGCGGATGGAGCGGGACTTCCACATGAAGTTCCGGACCCACAAACCTCGCGTGACGTATCGCGAAACGGTACCCGGTAAGATTGAAACGGAAGGTCGTTTTGATCGACAGACGCAGGGAAGTCGTCAATTCGCGGCCATTACCGTTGTCGTCGAACCCGTCCAGAACGATACGGCATTGAATGTTGAGAACAAGCTCAAACCGAACGCGATGCCGATCGAACTTCAGGAACTGCTGGTCAACGCCCTGCGTGACGAATTGAAAGGTGGAGGTGTCGTGGGATACCCGCTGATCAACCTGAAAGTGACCGTGAAGGATGTCGAATACCACGAAGGGGAAACAACGGAAGTCGCCATTCGAGCGGCATCGGCCGACGCCTTCCGCCGAGCCCTGCATGATGGCGGTGCTGTGCTGCTGGAACCGATCATGAAGCTGGAAGTTGTGACTCCGGAGGACTTTGTTGGCAACGTCTCCGCAGATCTCAATTCGCGTCGAGCAATCATCGTGAATACCGAACTGCGTGGAAACCTGGTCGCGCTGACCGCCGAAGTGGCACTCTCAAAAATGTTTGGTTACAGCAACGACGTCCGCAGCCTTTCTCAGGGACGAGCGTCGTTTTCGATGGAACCGTTGCGATACGACGTCGCTCTGAATCCGCCCGATATGTAACGGATAAATTGTTCGCTCCGATGTTTGTCACCTCGATTAAGAAAGAAACTCGATGAAGAAGTTGTCCCTGCTGGCGATCGTTGGCCTGGTTGGCGCCTTAGCCTTTTCACTGGGAGTCTCGGCAAATCAGCAGACTGCCCCGGAATCGGCCTTTGCTTCGGAAGTCATTGACCTGGGAATGGTCGTCAGTGACCTTGAGAAGTCGGTCAAGTTCTACAAGGACGTCATCGGTTTTGAAGAAGTCGAAGGCTTCAAGGTCCCCGGTCAATTCGCACTGGATACAGGTCTTGCTAACAATCTTCAGCTCGACGTTCACGTCCTGGTGCTGGGCAAGGGAGAGAAGGCGACAAAGCTGAAGCTGATGCAATTCAAGACCGCGCCAGGCGCACGAGTCGATAACACTTTCATCCATTCGTCCTACGGGTTCCGTTACTTGACGATTGCCGTGAAAGACGTGAATGCATCACTTGCCCGAGCGGCAAAAGCGGGTGCCAAGCCCATTGCGAAGTGCCCAGTACCGCTGCCAGAAGGTTTCCCAGCGGGCCTCGCCTTGGCAAACCTCCGAGATCCTGATGGAAATCTTGTGGAACTCGTCGGTCCCTGGAAACAGTGATTGCAACTGAGGTCCGGTAACGACGAATTCATGCCTTCGTTCTGGTTCTTGCGTTCCGGTTCCGTTCTTATGGCCTCGCTTTTCTGCAAAACATGCTTGAAGAGCGAGGCTTTGTCGTTGGCACACGTCCCTGACGAAATGGTTCGACGCCTGAGTTTGACGCACGTTACGTTCGGACGACGGATTCTGTCGCGACCGACTTGAGTTGGCTCAATTGCCGTGGAGACAGATCAGTCAACAATTCGCAGCCGACTCGGAATTCGTTCGGGGATTCGGATTCGATCCAGACAACCTGCACGGTAATGTTGCAGACCACGCGAGCGCCCCGGCGAGCTTCAATCAGCAACTTTTCGCCGACTTCGATCGAATGCGCAAGTATCAGACGCAAGCCTGAACTGGAGGCATCCAGCAGACTGCCTGACAGAATTCGTGACGGCGTAGCGGCACTGAGCAGGCGGATCTGACAGTCAATCGGCGAGCGAAGTGATCGTCGACGATCACTGGTGCGGCGGTCAGAAATTCCACGGCGTTCGGCCATTTTCGCAAAATCCTCAATCTTCAATCGTACGGCCCGATTTTCCCACTCTTCATACATAGCCCGAAAACCGCCTGGGTCAAGGAAATGAGATGCGTCGGACGCTGAACGCGTGAGAAAATTGTGGAGAATGGATTTCTGAAGCGGTCCGGCACTTTGGGAGTCGTCTCGCATGGCAGATCGAATCTGGGACCTGCGGTCGGGCGTTTCGGAGGGTTCTGGAGACACTCTGGAGACACTCTGGAGACCAGCGCCGAACAATGCACGTGATTGCCCCGATTCCCAGTGAACTGTAACCTGTTGCGAAGCTGAGTTGAACGCGACGGAAACTCCGAACATAAATCCGCCGTTTTACTACTGCCCGTTTCCGACCGTGCCAGTCCTGTTGCACCTCACTGAGAAATTGACACCATGGCCAACGAATTCTCCCGTCGTCGATTTATCCAATCTGCTGCAGCCATTGGAGTCGGTTTACCGACCATCCTGCCGTCGCGAGGTTTCGGTGCCCCCTCTGCCAACGAGCGTCTTTCGTTTGCGTGCATTGGCATGGGAGGTCAGATGCGTGGATATCTGATGCCAGAACTCGGCAAGATCGATCAGCAGATCGTCGCCATCTGTGATGTCGACAAACGGCAACGGGACAGCGCGCTGCAGACAAAGGGAATGTCAGGAGCCAGAACCTACCACGATTATCGGGAGTTGCTCGACAAGGAAAAAGGGGTCGATGCCGTGATCATCGCGACTCCGGACCACTGGCATGTTCCGATTTGCCAGGCTGCTTTGGAAAGTGGAAAGCACGTCTATTGCGAAAAGCCGCTGGCCCATTCTGTCGCCGAATGCCGAGCCTTGGAAAAACTCGCAACCAGCCATCCTAAGCTGGCGACCCAAACCGGCAATCAAGGCTGTTCCACCGAAGGATTCCGTCGAAGTTTTGAGGTCATTCAATCAGGCCTGCTGGGGCAGGTTACGGAGGTCCATGTCTGGCATCCGGCACACGGCTGGCCAAATGGAGTTGACCGACCCGCGAAATCAGACCCCGTCCCCGAAGGTCTCGACTGGAACTTCTGGCTGGGGGCGGCACCGAACCGCCCTTACTGCGATGGAATCTATCATCCGGGGAAATGGCGAGGCTGGTACGATTTCGGCGGTGGATCAATTGCCGACTTCTGTTGTCACGGCTTTCAACTGGCGTATCGATCTCTGGAACTCGATGCTCCCACGCGGATCGAAGCCACAGGCAATGATCTCGGACACGAATCATATGCGACAAAATGTACCATCAAGTTTGAATTTGCTGCCAAGGGAAAGCGGGGGCCTGTCACTCTGTATTTCTACTCCGGGGATAACAATCTGCCACCTGAAGACGTGACAAAAGGCCCTGTCGGTTCGACCGGGTGTCTGATCGTCGGTACTGAAGGGACTCTTTCAGCGGGACTCTGGAATACCGACTGCAATATCCGTTTGAAGGATGCCAAAGACTTCCGGGGTGCAGATCATCCTGAAGTCGCAAAACTGGCGCGGACACAACCACGAATCGATACGGAAGTATTGAAGTGGGACCCTAAAAAAACAGCACAGGGTCAACGTCCACGGTGGAGTCAGGTTAACAACTCGCATATGTTTGAGTGGGTCCTGGCATGTGCTGGCGATACAAAAACGTATTCACCATTTGAAATTGGTGCGAGAATTACCGAAGTGGGAATGCTCGGTGTCCTGGCGCTCCGGATGCAGAAACCGATCATCTGGGATGCGGCGAAACGTCAGGCGGTCGGTCTGCCTGAAGCGGATGCGATCATCGATCCTAAACCTGCGACGGAGAAGTATCTGCCATCGCCACGAGTTGCCGTCCCGAAAGGGTGATGCGGGTTCGTGCGTATTCGCAGGTTCAGAGCAAAGCAATTGAAGGGCAGTGCGATTGAACAAACACTATCCCGAGTCCTCATCGTTCTGCCCCTCATCGTTCTGCCAACTGTTTTCTCTGAACAGTCTGCACGAAAAGAGGAGACCTCGCGGTCGGGCGATTCGGCGGGGTCGGGAGATTCGCGCCGAACACGTCGAATCGCCCGCGCTAAAAACACGCCGTTAAACTCCGGTCATCGGTCGATTCGCATTCCTCGGGTCGAGCGAATAGAATTTGCAAATTCGTTGATTGAACCTTTTCATTTACGCTAAGGATCGTTTGATGTCGCATCCTGTGTCTCGTCGTCATTTCCTGTCTGCATCGGCTAGTCTGTTTGCTGCCGTTGGGACGGGCTCGATCGGTAACGTTCTGGCCGCCGATGCTCCCAAGTCGTCTCTGTGCAAGATCTCGCTGGCCCAGTGGTCACTGCATCGCCGCTTCTTCAAGGATAAGGCTGATCCTCTCGACTTCGCCGTCATGGCCAAGAAGGAATTCGGGATCGAAGGGATCGAGTACGTCAACCAGTTCTTCAAGGATAAGGCCAAAGATCAGACGTATCTGGGTGAATTGAAGAAGCGGGCTGACGACAATGGGGTTACCAGCGTTCTAATCATGTGCGATGGCGAAGGAGCCTTGGGTGATCCCGATGCCGCAAAGCGTCAGACGGCTGTCGAAAACCATTTCAAGTGGGTCGAAGCGGCCAAGTTCCTGGGTTGTCATTCGATCCGCGTGAATGCGCAATCGAGCGGTACCTATTGGGAACAGATGAAACTCGCCGCCGACGGGTTGCGCAAGCTGACCGAATTCGGTGCTCAGCACAAGATTGGCGTGATCGTCGAAAACCATGGTGGCCTGTCATCTAACGGCACATGGCTGTCGTCCGTGATTCACACGGTCCAGCACCCCGGTTGCGGCACGCTCCCTGATTTCGGCAACTTCCGCGTCGATGGCAAGATCTGGTATGACCGCTACAAGGGTACGGAAGAGTTGATGCCGTTCGCCAAGGGTGTCAGCGCCAAGTCACACGAATTCGACGACGCCGGGAACGAAACCAAGACGGATTATCGTCGGATGCTCCCCATCGTCCTGTCATACGGTTACCGTGGCTGGATCGGTGTCGAGTACGAAGGAAACAAGCATTCGGAAGCGGAAGGGATTACCCTGACGAAAAAGCTGCTCGAAACCGTTCGTACGGAACTCAGTTGAAATGAATTCACTAGAATTGAACGTACTCAATCTCCTCATGAACAGGAACAACCGCATCGTGATCCGCACGTTTTTCGCATTGACCATGATTTGCTCGCTGAGCTGTCAGATTGTTTCCGCTCAGGTGGACGAGTCTCCATTGAATCTGGAACCCGTCCTGGCGTTTGAAAACCTCAAATGGACCGGTTGGGAACCCGATCAGAACGGGGTCGCTTTTCCACTGCGTCCCATCCTGTTGACCCATGCCGGTGACGGTACTGGCCGCATCTTCGTGCCGCAGCAGCAGGGAATCATCCACGTCTTCACTCCCGGTGCCGCTGAAACCAAGATTTTCCTCGACATGTCGAAGAAAGTCGTCTACATCGACAAGGAAAACGAAGAAGGTTTCCTGGGGATGGCGTTCCATCCCAAGTACAAAACAAATGGCCAGTTCTTCGTGTTCTACACGACGACCAGCCAACCGCATACGACGGTCGTATCACGGTTTACGGTTTCCAAGGCTGATCCGAACAAGGCTGATCCGAACAGCGAAGTGGAACTGCTGCGAGTTCCCCATCCTTACTGGAATCATAAGGGTGGCACGATCTGCTTCGGTCCCGACGGATTCCTGTACATCACGATTGGTGATGGCGGTGCCGGAAATGACCCGCACGGGAACGCTCAAAATCTGCAAACCCTGCTCGGCAAAGTTCTGCGGATCGATGTCGACAAGCAGGAAGGTGGCTTGAAGTATGGTATTCCCAAGGACAACCCGTTCATTGGGAAACTCGCAGGAAACAAGCCGATTGCTTTGCCTGAGATCTACTGCTACGGGTTGCGAAACGTCTGGCGGATGTCGTTTGACCGGCAGACCGGACAATTCTGGATTGCTGACGTCGGACAGAACCTGTGGGAAGAAATCAACCTGGGGGTCAAGGGGGGCAACTACGGCTGGAACCTGCGCGAAGCCAAGCACGAGTTTGCTCCGAACAGTACATCGTCTGGCCCGGGGTTGATCGATCCGATCTGGGAATACCATCACGACATCGGCAAGTCGATCACCGGCGGCAACGTCTATCGCGGCAAGAAAGTTCCGGAACTGGCGGGGCACTACCTGTATGCCGACTACGTTTCGGGAAAGATCTGGGCCTTGAAATACGATGACGCCAAGAAGGCTGTCGTCGCGAATCGTCCGATTCCGTACACGGGAGCAAATCTCCCCGTGATCAGCTTCGGTGAAGACGAAGCAGGTGAAGTCTATTTCATGATTGTCAGTCCCTCGGGCAAGGGGATTTACACGTTCAAGAAGAAGGCGTAGTGCCTCGTCACTGCTAAGAATTCTGAAGTGAGAATGCAGGGTGAATTCGGCGCGGGGCTCCCGACCCCGCCGAATCGCCTGGCCGCAGGTCTCGTTTTCCGTCAAACCCATAATGTCGAACGAACGATGAGGGGCAGGACGATGAAGAATTGCGATTGAGTTCTCTTTTCTCGTTCTGCCCCTCATCGTACTGCCTTTTGCCACCTTGTTTTCACCCGAGAAGGAGTCGTCTGCCATGATTCGTCGCGCTGCGTTGCTGGCATCTGGGTTGTTGGTATTGCTCACACAAGCTGGCTGGTCTCAACCGCCCAAGGAGGCTCCTGTTGTTCCACCTCGTGAGGGAAAACGCGAAGTCGTCGAGATCTTCAACGGCAAGGACACGTCCGGTTGGGTCGGTCATGAAAAGTACTGGTCAGTCAAGGACGGAGTGATCATCGGGAAGAACACGGACGAAGTTCCGGTCAGCACATATTTGTTGACCGAACGGAAGTTTACCGATTTCCGATTGACGTTCGATTTCAAGCTGGCTCAATCCGAAATGCATTCTGGCATCGCGATGTGGGGCAAAGTCGCCCCCGAGAAAGGTGACAAGTTTACGTATGCCGGTCACCTGGTGATGTTTCCGTCAGGCCACGGCTTCTGGGATCTGTACGGCCGATCCATGATTCATCAGAACAACCAGATCGCCGGACCACTCAGCAAGCAGCACGATTGGAATAGCTATGAAATTCTGGCGCAGGGGAACCGCATTCGGTTCGTCCTGAATGGAAAACTGGTCTCCGACTGGCGTGAACCTGAGCCAATGCGAATTAACGAAGCTCCGATCGGCCTGCAGTTACATTCCAACAAGGTCGCCCAGGAAGTCCAATTCAAGAATCTGAAACTGGAAACATTCCCGGAAGACAAGCTGTTAACGGTCAAGTAATGAGCGTTCGCGACTTGCCAAAGTAGCCTTCATCGCTCCGCGTGAAGCCAGCCGTTCGCAAAGTCAGGCTGGTTTCACGCTGCTTCGTGAACGCAAAACGTGAAAAGCGTGCTACTGTCGCCACCTGATTGATCAGACAATGGATTGTATTGTCTTCAATTTGGGTAGAAGCAAGTTCTGAGGATATCGCCTTCTTTGACCTTTTTCGTGTGGTCGCCATTCAGCAGAATTGAAATGGATTGCGTCTCGTGCCTGTTCATGAATTTCATTGATTCTGAATCGATCTTGCCATAATGCGGAGAGTAAGTGATTTTTGTGGTCAACGCGGTTCGCTCACCCAGCAATTCGACACTTGTGATCCGGATTCTCGCCAAATCTGAATGCAGTGTTGGTGGTGGCGTCATTTTGAAAGAACCGCGATACGAAAAGAGGGTCACTTCATCAGCATCTGCGGGCCTCGGTGGTTGTGCCTCGTTTGTTTCGGCGTGAGAAACTACGATTGCCAATCCGAACACGAGCATGAAGAAGGCGAGCGACTTGTTCATCTGTTTCCTTCCGATGCGAGGGGCGATCAATGCGGAGGGAATCATAACGGTTTTCGTCTCTGCCCCGTATTTCAATTTTGCGAAAACGGGTAAATCGGGGCGCTCCTCGAAAAAACGAATGGCGGAAGGTTCGTCCACTCGCATCGTGGCGATTCGATGAGTAGCATGGGGAGACTCGCCTTCGGCACTTTTTCATCCAGCCTCAATCGTGGAGACCCAGCCCATGACGGAACCGAATACGCCTGCTCATTCGTCCCGACGCGATTTTCTCAAAACCGGCGCTGCCGTCGCAGGGACCGTCGGACTGAATTTGTCGATGAACGCCGGGGCGTTTGCTGCCGGAGGTGATCAACTCAAGGTCGGACTTGTTGGTTGTGGTGGACGTGGAACCGGTGCCGCTCAGCAGGCACTGACTGCAGATTCGCAGGTCAAGCTGACCGCCGTCGCCGACGTTTTCCCGCAATCCATCGAGAACGCTCTCGGGCAGTTGAAGGCGAACAAGCGGATTGCGGATCAAGTCGCCGTGACCGACGAGTTCAAGTTTGTGGGTCTCGAAAGCTACAAGAAGCTGATCGATTCCTGCGATGTCGTTCTGCTCGCTTCGCCGCCAGGTTTCCGGCCGTATCATCTGCGAGCTGCCGTCGAAGCCGGTAAGCATATCTTTACAGAAAAGCCGATGGCGACCGATGGCCCGGGTGTCCGTTCCGTCATTGAATCGGTCAAGATCGCCAAGGAAAAGAAACTCGGTATGGTCGCTGGCTTCTGCTGGCGCTATGACCTGCCACGCCGCGAACTCTTCAAGCGGATCCACGCCGGAGAAATCGGGGACGTATTGGCGGTCTATGGGACCTATTTGACTGGTCCCGTCAAACCCATGCCACCAGCAAGCACGCGTCCGAAAGACATTTCGGATCTCGAGTGGATGGTTCGCAACTGGTATAACTTCACGTGGCTGTCGGGCGATGGACTCGTTGAGCAGGCCATTCACACGGTCGACTGGCTGCAGTGGGTCGCCAAGGATGCCCCTCCGACAAAATGTACCGCTGTCGGTGGTCGCCAGATTCCTGCTCATGGTGGTAACATCTTCGATCACATCGAAGTCAATTACGAATGGGAAAACGGCATGCGCGGTTTTATGGCTCAACGCCAGATTTCCGGTTGCCATAGCGAAAACTCGCTGTACGTCATGGGAACCAAGGGGCATGCTCGGATCGCTGGATTCGGTAAGGACGCGGTTTCGATCTCGGGCACGAACAGTTGGAAGTACGAAGGACCCAGCCCTGACATGTATCAGCAGGAACACGACGAATTCTTCGATTCGATCCGAACCGGCAAGCCGATCAACGATGGTGATCGCATGGTGACCAGCACATTGACGGGGATCATGGGGCGTATGGCAGGCTACACCGGGAAGCAGGTTACCTGGGACATGGCCTTGAACTCCAAGGAAGTTCTGGTTCCTGAGATCAAGTCCTGGAACGATGTCGTCAAAGTCCCCCCGATGGCTCAACCGGGGATCACCCCGTTTATCTGAGGTCCGCGGACGCTGATCAGGTGAAGTCTTCAACGTGAATGAATTGCGAAATTGAGTGTCTTATCGATCTCCGCGTTCTCTGCCTGACGGGCCGGGAACGCGGAGATTTTTCTTGGACTACGTCGACTACTGAGAACTGAGAACCAGGCCTTTTTCGGTGATTTCAAACGGCACAATTCCATCGTCGCAGCGGCTGCCGCGGTGCTTGGCGACGTGCAGTGCCCGGCGCATTTTCAGACCATCCCGCACCTTCCCCATCAGAATGATGGTATTGGCATTCGCCAGTTCGTCACCACTTTCGATCGGACGGCACAGGAGTTCATCCAGCAGGACTTCGTGAGACGTGTAAAGCAGCACCGTGGCAATCTGGCGGTGGTCATACATGTGTGACTGGACTTCACCTTCGTGAGTCCGGAAATGGATCCGGAACAGGTCACGGGCGACCCAGTCTGCGTCCTTGTGCAGGATCTGGTGATAGATGTAGTCGAAAACGTGGAACTGGAACGAATCAGAAGCTTTCTCGGTCGGTTCGACGCCATCGATAACGCAGCGCCGGACGCCATGCACAAAATTCCCGTAGTAAAAGGCGATTGCTTGATCAAGCTTCCGGTTGAGTTCGATCTTCCATTCCTGCCACTGGTCGTGATCGAGGTCCTGGATCGAGACGCGGCGGCCTGATCGTTCGAAGATATGGAAGTAATCGGATCGCATCCGCTCATAATTCCAGATGTCGCCGGGAGCATACGGTTCGTCGACACGTCGCTGTTTCAGGTTCCAGCCAAACATGCGCCGTGCGTAATCAGCGTGATTCTGAGCATCACCACGCGAAGTCATATCGAACAGGATGCCTCGTTCCCCTTCCTGGCGGCGTCCTGCTTCGGCAAACTGCAACCCGAGTTGCGTCTTGCCGATTCCGGTGGCCCCCATCACGACGGTTAATGTCCCTGGAACCAGTCCTCCCCCCAGCAATTCATCCAGTTCGGGGATCCCAGTGGAAGCGCGCTGAAGGCCCGGTAGATTTGCGTCAGTACTCATTTCGCTGTCGTTGTCCTGCAGTGATTTGTCAATTCGTGCCATCGATGACCAGGGGCAATTGCCTCGTCAAAGTGTCGTGGCTTAGATCGTCAGAAACCGATCACGCGCCGTGACGTCCCACATGTCGACGACTTTACCACCTTCGATGACATAGGCCTGTTTGTAGAGCGCGGATGTCGGGCAGACGTGTCGAGGAATCGCGAGCAGGACGTCACCCGGTTTGTAGTTTTCGGCCAGCGGTGTCTGCAGGACGATATGTTCTTCGTTGTGCAGGACTTGTTCGGCGCCAGGAAGGTCAGGAAAGACCACTCGTTGTCCGCGTGGCGGATCGGAAGCGACCGCCTTATTTCCCAGATCGCAGGTCAGGCGATCCGCCGTCGGGCGACTGATGACTCGCGTCAGCATGACGACGGCGGGTTCGAAGTCCATGTCGGGGAAAGAGGTTCCATACCCGGAATCATGAAAGACGCACGTTCCCGGGGCGAGTTCGACAGCAGGATCCTGCAGCTTCGCAAATACGGGGAACGAACCGGTCCCACCGCAAACAATCCGCGGAACAGGCCAGCCACGCCGGACAAAGTCATCTCGCAATTGAGCCGCACCGTTCCAGCCAGCCATGACCGCGGCAGTACGTTCCTCCAGGTTCGTCTGGTGATTGTGACCGTCATACAGGTGAAAGCCGCCCGGTTCGATTCCAGGTGACGAGACGATCTGCTGGTAGAGTCGTTCCGCTCGAGGCCCCGGCAATACCCCGGTCCGATGCAGGCCAGGATCGATGTCGAGCAGGACACGAATCGACTTTCCGGCGGCTGAAACGGCAGCACTGAGAGCG